>RCUS01000871.1_pt1 | contig 17637 bp, 13 predicted proteins | sample 2166221 | NCBI WGS metagenome assembly RCUS01 (sample SAMN09932758, study PRJNA488358) | compost metagenome | isolation source: compost soil in cyclohexanecarboxylic | place: Germany: Experimental Botanical Garden | reverse complement strand
GTTAACGGCTATAAGAAATTTCTTTGTTGGTCAAAAAGTTCACGGGCTACCTATTTCACAAACAATGTGGGCTAGGATTTGTCAGAAGTATGGCCATGTACCAAAAAATGAGATGGCCGGAAAACGGACGTCACTTGGGCAGCGTAATTCGACTAACCAGGTGGCTTATTGCGATGGCGCTACCGATGCCTATCAGTGGGCGGGAGATAAGGAAGTTTTCGGCGCCGCTATGTGTGCATATCTCTGGCAGTAACGGAGTACGCCTTATGTCGCTGCGAATTGGCCCAGTGCCAATTCGCAGCGGTAGCGCGCACCCACAGGCAAGTGCACTACAGCGCGTAATGCTTGAGCTCCCTGGCGATCAGCATCCGTTGGATCTCGCTTGAGCCCTCATAGATCTGAGTAATCCGCGCATCACGGTAGTAACGTTCCACCGGATAGTCTTCCAGGTAACCATACCCACCATGCACCTGAATCGCTTTGGAGCAGACGCGCTCGGCCATTTCCGAGGCGAACAGCTTGGCTTGGGACGCTTCGCTCAGGCAGGGTTTGCCCGCGCTGCGCAGGCGTGCGGCATGCAAGATCAGCAGGCGAGCAGCATTGATCTGCACCTGCATGTCGGCCAGCAGGTTGGCGATGCTCTGGTGTTCGTTGATCGGCTTGCCGAACTGAATGCGGTCGCGCGAATAGACCAGGGCAGCTTCGAAGGCCGCGCGGGCGATGCCCAGTGCCTGGGCAGCGATACCAATACGACCGCCTTCAAGGTTGGACAGGGCAATGGCCAGGCCCTTGCCGCGCTCGCCGAGGATATTGGCAGCGGGGATGCGGCAGTTGTCGAACGTGACCGCGCAGGTATCGGACGCCCGAATACCCATCTTGTGCTCGCTGCGGTCCACCTTGAAACCGGGGTTGTCGGTGGGCACCAGGAACGCCGACAGGCCTTTCTTGCCCAGCTCCGGGTCGGTCACTGCGAAGACGATCGCCAGGCCGGCACGGCGGGCATTGCTGACGAACTGCTTGGCACCGTTGATGACCCACTGGCCATCCACCAGCTCGGCGCGGGTGCGCAGGTTGTGCGCCTCGGAGCCGGCCTGTGGCTCGGTCAGGCAGAAGCAGCCAATTACCTCGCCGCTGGCCAGGCGTGGCAGCCACTGCTGTTGCTGGTCGGCGGTGCCGTAGGCCAGCAGCGGGCCGCAACCTACCGAGTTGTGGATGCTCATCATCGCCCCGGTGGCGCCGCAGCCGGCGGCGATCTCTTCCACGGCCAGGGCATAGGCGACATAGTCGGTGTAGCTGCCGCCCCATTGTTCGGGTACGACCATGCCGAGCAGGCCCAGCTCGCCCATCTTCTTGACCACTGCATCATCGATCCAGCCGGCTTTTTCCCAGGCCTGGGCATGGGGCGCAATCTCGCCACGGGCGAAATCGCGGGCCATGTCGCGGATCATGATCTGTTCTTCTGTCAGTTCCAGGTCTTGCATCTGCGTACTCCAGGCCTCATAGGCCTTCGAAGAATTGATCCACGCGTGAACGGCTCAGGCCAGCGAGGGTCGCGGGGTTCCAGCGTGGCTGCTTGTCCTTGTCGATGATCAGCGCGCGCACGCCTTCGACCAGGTCACCGTGCTCGAACCATTGCCGGTCCAGGTGCAGTTCCATCTTGAAGCAGTCTTCCAGGCTCAAGTGTCGGCCACGACGGAGCATCTCCAGGGTCACGGCCATTGCCAAGGGCGAGCGGGTTTCCATCAGCTCGGCGGTTTTCACTGCCCATTCATGGCTGTCGGCGACGGTCACTGCGCGCAGTTGTTCCACGATACTGCTGACCTCAGGCAGGGCAAAGAAGTGATCGATGGCCGGGCGCAGTTTGGCCAGGGGCGCGTCGTCCAGTACTTGGGTGCCCAGTTTGGCCAGTACGCCTTGCAGGTCCTTGAGCGGGTGTGCACCGAATGTCAGGCTATCGAGACGCTCGTCGAGCAGGGCCAGTTTGCTGCTGTCCAGGTACCAGTCGGCCAGGCCGCAGTACAGCGCATCAGCGGCCTGAACCTGTACGCCAGTCACGCCCAGATAGGTGCCCAGCTCGCCAGGCACGCGAGAGAGGAAATAGCTGCCGCCGACATCCGGGAAGTAACCGATGCCCACTTCCGGCATGGCCAGGCGGCTGCGCTCGGTGACCACCCGCAGCTCCGCACCCTGGGCCAGGCCCATGCCGCCACCCAGGGTAAAGCCGTCCATCAGCGCCAGAATCGGCTTGCGGTAATGGTGGATGCACAAGTCGAGGGCGTACTCCTCGACGAAGAAATCGCGGTGCAGGCTGTCACCGGCTTTGTAGCTGTCGTAAAGCGAACGGATGTCGCCGCCGGCACAGAAGCCTTTCGGGCCTTCGCCGCGCAGCACCACGGCATGTACTTGATCATCAACCGCCCAGGCGTTGAGCTGCTGCTGAAGGCTGCGAACCATGTCCAGGGTCAGGGCGTTGAGGCCAGCCGGGCGGTTGAGGGTCAAGTGACCGATATGGTTGCGAACCTGGGCCAGAATCGGCGCCGCAGTCGGCGTTTGAACGTGCGCGGTCATCGCTGTCTCCCTGCTTTGTTATTGATTTTCCAGGTGAATTGTCACGATCTGGATAGACGCTCGAAGATCAACGGATCCTATCAGTGCAAATTTGCTCAATACAATCGACAAAACTGCAGGCTGAATCTGCATTTTTGCATGCGTGGATGCGCCTACCGTGGCAGGCGTCCGCTGACAAAATGCGCGACATCGTTGTAACCGTGGGTGGAGGCGTGCCCCGCTGTTACCAGTGAGTCGATGAAGGCTTCATCGTCAGCGCTGATCTTTACCTGCAGTGCGCCACTGTAGGTATCCCACTGGGCCTCGGTGCGCGGTCCGACGATGGCAGAGCTGACCAGCTGATTGTTGAGTACCCAGGCAATGGCGAACTCAACCATGCCCACGCCCTTGTCCTGGGTGTACGCGTGGATCTTTTGGGCAATGGCCAGCGACTCGGGGCGCCACTCGGTTTCCAGGATGCGCTTGTCCTGGCGCCCAGCGCGGCTGCCGGCATCCGGTGTCGCATTGGGCGCGTACTTGCCGCTGAGCACACCGCGGGCCAACGGGCTGAAGGGCACGATGCCCAAGCCGTGATGGGCGGCGGCATGAAACTGTTCGGGCTCGGCCTGGCGGTTGACGATGTTGTACAGCGGCTGGCTGACCACAGGTTTTGGCACACCCATGCGTTCGGCCAGGTTGCAGATCTCGGCGATGCGCCAGCCCCGGAAGTTGGACACGCCCCAATGACGAATCTTGCCCTGGCGCAGCAGGTCGCCCATCGCGGCAACAGTGACCTCCAGTGGTGTGCTGTGGTCTTCGCGGTGCAGGTAATAGATGTCCAGGTAATCGCTGCCCAGGCGCGTCAGGCTGGCGTCGATGGCGTTGAAGATGTGCTTGCGGCTCAAACCGCTGCGGTTCGGAACGCCATCGGCCGGGCCAAAGCCGACCTTGCTGGCCAGGATCCAGTCATGGCGATTGCGGGCAATGGCTTCACCTACGATCTCTTCACTGCGTCCGGCGTTGTACACGTCAGCGGTGTCGATGAAGTTGATGCCCTGGTCCCAGGCTTTGTCGATAATGCGCAGTGAGTCTTCGGCGCTGGTTGCCTCGCCGAACATCATGCTGCCCAGGGTCAGGGCGGACACTTGCAGGCCGCTGCGGCCCAGTGGACGGTAGATCATGATCAGGATTCCATGGCGGTTTGGATCCGATCTGTTTTACACAGTTACAGCAGTGATTGAAAGCATCGTGAGAGCGTCTTGCCCGGCCTGTCGTAGCCGCTGCCGCCAGGCTGCGATCGGCTGCGAAGCAGTCGTCATGCAGTCTACCCGATGGGCCCGCATGGCGGCCGTTTCACGCCCGATCGCAGCCTGGCGGCAGCGGCTACGAATCGAGACGCAATTAGTTCACTTGCTCACCCACCAATGTGCCGGAGCGCGCCCGCGATACCCGCAAAGCCACCAGGCTGCCGACCACAATCAACGCCGCCAGCGAATACAGCGCCGCATCGGTTGACCCGGTCTGGTCCTTGATGAAACCCACCAGGTAGGGGCTGAGAAAGCCGGCCATCTGCCCGACCGAGTTGATGATCGCCAGGCCCGCGACGGCCGTACCGGCGCTGAGCAGGGCGGTGGGCATCGGCCAGAACATCGGCAGGCCGGTGAGGGCGCCCATGGTGGCGATGCTCAGACCAATAATGGCAATGACCGGGTTGTGGGCGAAGTTGACTGCAATCAACAGGCCTACTGCACCCATCAGCATCGGCACCACAAGGTGCCAGCGCCGTTCGTTGCGCAGGTCCGCCGAGCGGCCTACCAGCAACATGAACACACCTGCGAGCAAATAAGGGATCGCGCTCAGCCAGCCAATCAGCAACGCATCACTGAAGCCCAGGCTTTTGATAATCGACGGTAACCAGAAGTTGATCGCGTAAACACCACTCTGGATACAGAAGTAGACAAAACCAAAGGTCCAGATCATTGGATTGGTGAATACCGACAGCAGGCTGTCACTGGCCGTGACCGGCTTGTTGGCTGCATCGACCGCCAGGTCATGCTTGATCATCTCACGCTCGGCGGGGCTCAGCCATTTGGCTGTGGCATAGCCGTCACTGAGCAGGAAAATGGCGAGGAAACCGAGTAATACAGTCGGCAGGCCCTGAATCAGGAACATCCACTGCCAGCCGGCCAAGCCATGCTGGCCTGCGGCAAAGTGGTTGAGGATCCATCCGGAGAACGGTCCGCCCAGTAGACCCGATACCGGAATAGCCGACATGAACAAGGCCATGATCCGTCCACGCCGGGTCGCCGGGAACCAGCGCGAGAGGTACAACACGATACCGGGAAAGAAGCCTGCTTCAGCCGCACCGGTGAACAGGCGCAGCACATAGAACTCCATCGGCGTGGTGACAAACAGCAGGCACGTCGACAACGCGCCCCAGGCAATCATCATCAGCGCGATCCAGCGACGCGGGCCGAAGCGGTTGAGGGCCAGGTTACTGGGCAGGCCACACAGCACATAGCCAATGAAGAAGATCCCGGCACCGAGGCCGTAGATGGTTTCGCTGAATTTCAGTGCGTCGAGCATCTGCAACTTGGCAAAGCCAACGTTGACCCGGTCCAGGTAGTTGAACAGGTAGCAGATGAAGATGAAGGGAATCAGCCGCAGGGTGATGCGCCGATACAGCGCGTTGCGGGTGTCGTCTTGGCCTTGGTCAGGGGCAGGGCTGTATGACATGATTTGCTCTCTGTTGTTATGTTTATCGCCGCCGCCTGCGTTGAGGTGGCTCGCGATGAGTCTCGGTGAGCGGACCGTGGCTGTCTTTGTGCTTATGCACAGCATTTTCGGTGGCTTGCTGTGCCCCGGACCAATCATTGCGACAACAAGGATCCTCCTATGTTCGAACTGGACCATGACCTGGCGCAAGATATCGTCGATCGCGCGATGGCCATTTTGCCCTGCAACGTCAACGTCATGGACAGCCAGGGGCTGATCCTTGGTAGCGGTGAACCGGAGCGCATCAATACTCGTCACGAAGGCGCCCAGTTGGTGTTGGCCAATGGCCGGATCGTCGAATTGGATGTTGATGCAGCCAAGTGCCTGAAAGGGGTACAGCCGGGCGTCAACCTGCCGCTGATGCTCGACGGACGCTTGATCGGCGTACTGGGCCTGACGGGCGAGCCACAACAGTTGCGCACCTACGCCGAGCTGGTGCGCATGACCGCCGAAATGCTCCTGGCCCAGCGCCATCTACAGGTCGAGCAGCAATGGCGACGGCAGCGCTGCGATGACCTGTTGGCCTTATTGCTCGGCGGTTCAGGGGATTCGCCGCGCTTGGTTGATGAAGCCCGGCAGTTGGGGCTCAAACCCCAGTTGCCGCGGGTGCCTTGCCTGTTTGAACTGGATGCCGGATCTACCGCCGAGACCTTGGCCAGTTGGCTGATGAGCCGTTATCCGGACAGTTGGTGTGTCAGCCCCGCGCGTCAATCGCTGCTCTGGTGTCGCCCGGCCAGCGTTACTCTGGATGAGCCGCGCCTGCTGGAGAAGCTCCAGCGCCATGCCTGGCAGGTGCAACGCTTGGCCAGCGGCTCGCCCGCACAGAGCCTTGAACAGTTGCGCCGTGGCTATCGCCGGGTGCGTGATTTGCTCGCCTACGGACGTGAAGTGCTGCCAGCCGAACAGATCCTTACCTTGAGCCGCTACCGCCTGCCGGCGCTGCTCTGGCGTCACCGCAACGATGACGCCCTGGACGAGTTGCTCGAACCGTTGCAGCGCATTCGCGGCAAAGACAATAGCGGTCAGCTGTTGGCTACCTTGCGCGCCTGGTGTGCCCACGATGGCCAGAGCCAGGCCTGCGCCGACGCGCTGGGCATCCACCGCAACAGTCTGCGTTACCGCCTGGAGCGCATTGCCGAACTCAGTGAAGTCGATCCCTTGCGCCTGGACGGCATACTGAGCCTGTATCTGGGTTTGCAATTGCTGCCTGCCGACGCCTGATTGGGCAAACTGACCAAAGCCTGTGTGCAGCCTTTGTGCATCCGACACAAGCGCGCAGGCGGCCTAGCTGTCAGCATGCAACGATCTGCAGCAGGAGAATCCGCATGAAAATCGTCATCGCCCCCGACTCGTTCAAGGACAGCCTCAGCGCCGCAGGCGTGGCCGATGCCATTGGCCTGGGGCTCGCTGATGTCTGGCCCGCCGCGCAACTGCTCAAGTGCCCGATGGCGGATGGTGGCGAAGGCACCATGGAGGCGATCATCGCCGCCTGTAACGGCGAGCTGCGTTATCAGCAAGTACAAGGCCCGTTAGGCGAGCCTGTGCAAGCCGGTTGGGGCTGGCTGGCCGACAATCACACGGCAATTATCGAGATGGCCCAGGCCAGCGGCCTACAGTTGCTCAGCCTCAGCCAGCGTGATGCCTGTCGCAGCAGTACCTATGGCACCGGCCAGTTGATCAGTGCCGCCCTCGATGCTGGGGCGCGGCGAATCATCCTGGCCATCGGTGGCAGCGCCACCAACGATGGCGGCAGTGGCATGCTGCGCGCGTTGGGGCTGCGCCTGTTCGATGCACTCGATCAGCCACTGGCCGAGGGTGGTTTGGCATTGGCCCAGTTGGTGCGCCTGGATGCCAGTGAGCTTGATCCGCGCTTGCTCCAGGTGCAATTGGAAGTGGCTGCCGACGTCGACAATCCGCTGTGCGGCTGCAACGGTGCCTCGGCTATCTTTGGCCCTCAAAAGGGTGCCAGCCCTGAGCAGGTGCAGTGGCTGGACCACGCCTTGGGGCATTTTGCTGACCATTGCGCGCACTTGCTGGGTGAGGACGTGCGCGACTTTCCAGGCTGCGGCGCGGCCGGCGGCATGGGCTTTGCGGCCAAGGCCTTCATGCACGCGGCTTTTCGGCCGGGTATCGACGTGGTGGCGGAACTGGCCGGGCTCGACGCAGCGGTGCAGGGTGCTGACCTGGTCATTACCGGCGAAGGTCGCTTCGATGCGCAAACCTTGCGCGGCAAGACCCCGTTTGGCGTCGCTCGCATCGCCAAGCGTCATGGTGTGCCAGTGGTGGTGATGGCCGGGACACTGGGGGAGGGCTATGAGCAGCTGTACCATCATGGTATCGATGCCGCATTTGCGCTGACAAGTGGGCCGATGAGCCTTGAGTACGCCTGCGCCCATGCTGCGGTACTGCTGCAGGCGCGGGCTGGCGACATCGCTCGACTTTGGGGTTGTGCCAGCAAATCAGCTCATTGAGCGGTGTGGGTGAGCTGCGTCGGTGCGCTGCGTCGGTGCGCTACTGAGCACCGCCTGCGCATCACCGCGAAACCCACACCAGATGCCGATCCGCAGCACGCCGCGATTATTTCATCGTAATGAATGCTTTCTACGCATCATTTTTCGTATTCAGATACCATGTAAATACATAGTACGTACCACATTACGAAAAGATAGGGGTAAGCATGGCTCGCGGCGGCATCAACAAGGCGGTAGTGCAGAAGGCGCGTCAGGCGCTACTGGCCCGCGGCCTCAATCCGAGCATCGATGCAGTACGTATCGAACTGGGCAATACCGGTTCAAAAACCACTATTCATCGCTACCTGAAAGAGCTGAACAGTCAGCTCCCGGTACAGCGGGCCAGTGCGCCCACTCTCAGCGATGCGCTGACAACGCTGGTTGAGCAGTTGGCTGAGCAAATACGCGAAGAAGGGGAGGCACGCATCGAGCAGGCGCGTAGCGCTTTTGAGGCGGAGCGACAAACGCTGGCGCACAACGCCAGCCCTGAACAACGTGAGCAAGAGCAGCGCCGTCATGAAGGACAAGCGCAGCTACTGCAGGTCGAGTTACGTCAGTTGCAGCAAACCTTGATCGTTAAACAGGACGAGCTGACGCGCTTGAACCGTGACAACGAAGGCTTGTTGGTGCAGATCCGCACGCTGAAGGATGCCCAGCGCACATTCAAAACTCAGGGTGAGCGCCGTCAGGCACAGATCCAAGGGCTGGAGGTGAATCTGGCGCAGCTGGAAGGTTCGCGCACTGAGCTGGAGAAACAGAACCAGAACCTGGCGCTGAGCCTGGCTGAGCGGGTGACCGAATTACGTCAGCAATTGCAACTGATCGGCAAGCTTGAGGCGCAACTGAACCAGGCAGAAAAGACCATTGAGCGGTTGCGCCTGCTTGAGGGTTAATGGATCCAGTGTTTCAACGCTATCCTTCCGTTGCAGGGCGATAATCGAACAGAAATGTGTTCACGCTAACATTTATCTAACATACTGATAAATAAGATAATTACTTATAACCCATAAGAATGATTAACGGTTTCTGCCTTTCGCCACTCATGACCGGCTAGAGATACCCGGTTGTCTATGGATCCATTATCTGATTGATTAGCGCCTGACGACGGCGGGAGCCCTCCTGCCCGTAGGCGATAACAATTACAAAAAGGGTTCAGTCATGAATGGCTTATCAAGGGTGCGGAACTCCCGGGGTTCCCGCCGCTTTCTTTGCGTGTGCACGTACATCTGCGTCCTCTCGCCTCTGGTCGCCACCGACCCACAGGTGACCCATGACTATTGATCTCAAGCAGCGTGTCGATAACGACCCGATGGGTAGGTTCCAGTGCCTGGCCATCGGCATTTGTATTGTGCTGAATATGATCGACGGCTTTGACGTGTTGGTGATGGCATTCACTGCCGCCTCGGTTTCAGCAGAGTGGAGCCTGGGAGGGGCGCAGGTCGGCCTGTTGCTCAGTGCTGGCTTGTTCGGCATGGCTGCCGGTTCGCTGTTTATCGCCCCCTGGGCCGACCGCTTTGGCCGTCGCCCGTTGATCCTGTTTTGCCTTGCCCTGTCGGGCGTCGGTATGTTGCTTTCGGCGTTGAGCCAGAGCCCGCTGCAACTGGCGCTGTTGCGCGGCCTGACCGGGTTGGGCATCGGCGGCATTCTTGCCAGCAGTAATGTCATCGCCAGTGAATATGCCAGCAAGCGTTGGCGTGGGCTGGCGGTCAGCCTGCAGTCCACCGGTTATGCCCTGGGCGCGACCCTCGGCGGCCTGCTGGCGGTGTGGCTGTTGAGTCATTGGGGCTGGCGTTCGGTGTTCCTGTTTGGCGGCATTGTCACTTTGCTGGTGATCCCTCTGGTGTTGCTGTGGTTGCCAGAATCGCTGGACTTTTTGTTGGCGCGGCGCCCGGCCAATGCGCTGGCGCGGGTCAATCACCTGGCCGTGCGGCTCGGGCAGCCGCTGCTGGCACAGCTGCCGCCGCTACAGGTCAAGGAGGCGGGTGCCGCGACCGGGTTCAGGCGGTTGCTGACACCTGCCATGCGCCGCACTACGTTGCTGATCTGGTTGCTGTTTTTCCTGGTGATGTTTGGCTTCTATTTCATCATGAGCTGGACCCCGAAGTTGCTCGTGGCCGCCGGCTTGTCGGCCCAGCAGGGCATCACTGGTGGGGTGCTGCTGAGCGTCGGCGGCATCCTTGGCGCGGCATTGATCGGCGGCTTGTCCTCGCGCTGGCCGCTTACCCGGGTGTTGTCATTGTTCATGCTGATCACCGCTGCGCTGCTGGTGCTGTTTGTCGGCAGCGGGTCATCGATCCTGGCGGCGCTGGGGCTCGGCTTGCTGATCGGGTTGTTCTCGAACGGTTGCGTGGCCGGGCTCTATGCGTTGTCACCGGTGGTCTATGACGCTTCGGTACGCGCCACCGGGGTTGGTTGGGGCATCGGCATTGGTCGGATCGGCGCAATCCTGTCGCCGACGGTGGCCGGTGTGTTGCTCGATGACGGCTGGCAACCGCTGCATTTGTATGGGGTGTTTGCCGCGGTCTTTGTCATAGCCGCGGGCTGCCTGCTGTTGCTCAAGCCCGCGCAAACACCGGTGCAGCCAATGATGGCCGGGGCTTAGGCCTGGCCGTCGATGATCGCCTCAGCGACCGTGGTGCAGAACCACTGCAGGGCGGCGGCGTTGTCACTGTTGGGGTGCCAGTTCAGCGAGACGTTGAACTCGGCCACCTGAAAGGGCAACTCCAGCATTTTCAACCCGCCTTCCTGAACGAACAGCCGGGCGATCTGCGCAGGCAGGACGGCGAGCAAGTCGGTACCGGGAATGATCTTCGGCAGCACCGAAAAATGCGGGACCTGCAAGCTGATCCGCCGCTGCACCTGCATGCTGTTCAACACATCTTCGACGCTGCCGTGACCGGTGGTGCGGGTGACGGTGATATGACGCTCAGCAACGAACTGTTCAAGGCTCAGCTCGCGCTCGATGCGTGGGTGGTCGGCGCTCAACAGGCAGACATAGCGCTCGCGCATCAGTACCTGACTGCGGGTGCCAGGCACCGGCGGGCGGCAGATGGCGGCGTCAATCTTGCCGCAAGCCAGCCACTCACCGACCTGGTCTACCTGCAACGGCAGCACCTCGACTTCGGCGTGCGGCGCTTCGCGGTTCAGGCGCGCGAGGATGAGCGGCAAGAAACCCATTTCACCCAGGTCCGAGAGGGCAATGCGAAACCTGCGCTCGGTGGTACCCGGGTCGAAAACGCGGGTGCTCTGCACCGCACTTTCGATGCGGGTCAGCGAGTCGCGCAGTGTGGTGTACAGCTGGTCGGCGACAAAGGTGGGTTGGATACCGTCGCGGGTGCGACTGAACAGAGGGTCGCCAAACAGCTCACGCAGCCGCGCCAGGCCGTAGCTGACCGAGGGTTGGGTGACGAACAGGCGCTCGGCAGCCAGGGTCACGCTGCGGGCTTCGTAGAGGGTGACGAAGGTGCGGATCAGGTTCAGGTCGATATGGCTCATGGGGCCTCGAAGTGCACACAGTGATATAGATCAGTTTTATTTTTTATAGAGATAGTATCAATTTGATCAATTGAGCGGTGACTGCAAAAGTAACCCAAATTCTAAAAACGAGCTGCAAGGGTCTTTATGAAAACGGTTCACCGCGCCTCCTACGACATTCTCCGCCAGCACGGCCTGACCACGATTTTCGGCAACCCAGGCTCCAACGAGCTGCCGTTTCTCAAGGGCTTTCCAGACGATTTTCGCTACATCCTCGGCCTGCACGAAGGCGCGGTGGTAGGCATGGCCGATGGCTATGCCCTGGCCACGGGCCAGCCGACTTTCGTCAACTTGCATGCCGCTGCCGGCACCGGCAATGGCATGGGCGCACTGACCAATGCCTGGTACTCCCACAGCCCGCTGGTGATTACTGCCGGCCAGCAAGTACGCTCAATGATTGGCGTGGAGGCGATGCTGGCCAACGTCGATGCCGCGCAACTGCCCAAGCCGTTGGTGAAGTGGAGCCACGAGCCGGCCTCGGCGCAGGATGTGCCACGCACACTGAGCCAGGCGATTCACATGGCCAGCCTGCCGCCCAGAGGGCCTGTGTATGTGTCGATTCCGTATGACGACTGGGCCTGTGAGGCGCCGGCCGGGGTCGAGCACCTGGCCCGGCGTCAGGTGGCCAGTGCTGGCTTACCTTCGGTCGCGCAACTGGAACAGCTCTGCGCGCATCTGGCAGCGGCGCGTAATCCGGTGTTGGTGCTGGGGCCGGACGTTGATGGCAGCGCGGCCAACCACCTTGCGGTGCAACTTGCCGAGAAGCTGCGCATGCCGGCCTGGGTGGCGCCTTCGGCATCGCGTTGTCCGTTTCCGACACGTCACGCCTGTTTTCGCGGGGTGCTGCCCGCCGCGATTGCGGGTATCAGCCGCTGCCTGGCCGATCATGACCTGATCCTGGTAGTGGGGGCGCCGGTGTTTCGCTATCACCAGTACGCGCCGGGCGACTATTTGCCTGCCAATTGCCAGTTGCTGCACATCACCTGCGATGCAGGGGAGGCTGCACGTGCGCCGATGGGCGATGCCCTGGTCGGCGATATTGCCCAGACCCTCGCGGCGCTGGTCGACAGTGTGCCGTACGTCGATCGGGCCATGCCAACGGCCTTGCCCAACGCCCAGCCGGTGGCTGAGGAGGGCGGCTTGTTGCGCCCGGAAACGGTGTTTGATCTGATCAACGCGCTGGCCCCCAAGGATGCCATCTACGTCAAGGAATCCACCTCCACCGTCGGCGCGTTCTGGCAGCGCGTGGAAATGCGCGAACCGGGTAGCTACTTCTTTCCGGCTGCCGGCGGTCTCGGCTTCGGCTTGCCGGCGGCAGTCGGCGTGCAACTGGCGACAAGCGCGCGACGTGTCATCGGCATCATCGGCGACGGTTCGGCGAACTACGGCATCACCGCCTTGTGGACAGCCGCGCAGTACAACATTCCGGTGGTGTTCATCATTCTCAAGAACGGTACCTATGGTGCCCTGCGCTGGTTTGCCGATGTGCTCAACGTCAGCGATGCGCCAGGGCTGGACGTGCCAGGCCTGGATTTTTGCGCCATCGCCCAGGGTTACGGCGTCCACGCGGTGCATGCGGCGACCGGGGCAGAATTTGCCCGTGCGTTCAGTGAGGCGTTGGCGGGTAATCGGCCCGTGCTGATTGAGGTGCCAACACACACCATCGAGCCCTAAGCCGCAATGGCGGCGCAAGCCCGCGCCAACACAACAATAAAAAATAGAGGTGGCTATGAACACGACTTCCGTCAGTGAAGTGATCGACGCTGCACCCTTCAATCGCACCCATCTGCTGATTCTGCTGTGGGGCTGTTTCATCATGCTGTTCGATGGCTATGACATGGTGATCTACGGCTCGGTGGTGCCGCGCCTGATGCAGGAGTGGCAACTGAGTGCGCTGGAAGCCGGCACGTTGGGTAGCTGCGCGCTGTTCGGCATGCTCTTTGGCGGCACCTTGCTTGCGCCACTGGCGGATCGCTTCGGTCGACGCAAGCTGATTATTGTCACCACGCTGATGGCCAGCCTGGCGGCCTTCATGACCGGGCACGCGAGCACACCGATAGAGCTTGGTGCCTGCCGGTTGGTGACCGGGTTGGCCCTTGGCGCGCTGGTGCCCAGTGCCGTCAACCTGATCAGCGAATTCGCCCCCCAGGGTCGACGCAGCACCATGATTACTGTGATGTCCAGCTTCTACTCGGTGGGGGCGGTGCTCTCGGCCTTGCTGGCGATTGCGGTGATCCCCCAGTGGGGCTGGCAGGCGGTGTTCTACGTCGCGGTGCTGCCGGTGCTGGCGGTACCGTTCATGCTTCGCTACCTGCCTGAGTCTGCAGCGTTTCTGGAACTGAAGGGGCGCCGCGCCGAGCTGGATCAACTGCTGGTTAAGGTCGATCCGGGCTTTCGTCCAGGCACGGCTTTGAGTCTGCCCCGCAGCGACAAACAGGTTCAGGCCGCTCGTTTACCTCAGTTGTTCAGCAAGGGCCGAGCCTTGGCAACCGTGCTGCTGTGGGTGGCCTTTGCCATGTGCATGCTGATGAGTTACGGGCTCAACACCTGGCTGCCCAAACTGATGGCTCACGGCGGTTACGCGCTGGGCTCAAGCCTTGCATTTCTGGTGACGCTGAACATTGGCGCCACGGTGGGGGCGCTGTTCGGCGGCTGGCTCGCCGACCGTCTTGGCGTGCAACGCACCCTGGCGCTGTTCTTTGTGCTAGCGGCGTTGTCGCTGGCGGCCTTGGGGTTCAAGCCAGGCCCTGTGCTACTCAACCTGCTGCTGTTGATCGCCGGTGCCACCACCATTGGCACGCTGGCGGTCATTCATGCCTATGCCTCGATAGCCTATCCCGCGCACATCCGTTCCACCGGGCTCGGCTGGGCGGCGGGTGTCGGCCGCCTGGGGGCGATTGCCGGTCCCATGCTCGGTGGCAGCCTGCTGTCCCTGGAGCTGCCTTTCCAGCAGAACTTCCTTGCCTTCGCTCTACCGGGAGTGATTGGCGCGCTGGCCATTGTCTGTATTCAGGTGCGTGCGCCACAGCAGGCTTGCGAGCCTGAAGCCGTCAGTAAACCCACTGTTTGAAATGACCCTGTCCAAGGAGTGTTCCATGTCCGATACCTGCCCGCGTTACAGTGAGCTTCACCTGCAGCCGATTGCTGGCCAATGGCGTGCCGGCACGGCCGGTAAAACCCTGCGAGTGAGCAACCCGTTCAATCATGCGCTGCTGCTGGAGATACCTCAGGCAAGCCGTGTTGACTTAGACGCCGCCTACCGTGAAGCGGCTCGAGCCCAACCGCAATGGGCCGCGCTTGGCCCCTCGGCGCGCGCGGCCGTGTTGCATCAGGTGGTGGCGGTGTTCGACCGGCGCCGCGAGGAAATCATCGACTGGATCATTCGCGAGTCCGGCAGCACCCGGCTCAAGGCACAGCTGGAGTGGGGCGCGGCGCGGGCGATTGCGCTGGAGTCGGCTTCCTTCCCCTCGCGAGTGCACGGGCGCATTGTCGAATCCAATGTGCCGGGTAAGGAAAGCCGCGTGTATCGCAGTGCATTGGGCGTAGTCGGGGTCATCAGTCCGTGGAACTTCCCTCTGCACCTGACCCAACGCTCGATTGCCCCGGCCTTGGCGCTGGGCAATGCCGTAGTGGTCAAGCCTGCCAGCGACACGCCGGTATGCGGTGGGCTGCTGTTGGCGCGAATTTTCGAAGAGGCCGGACTACCAGCAGGCGTGCTCAGTGTGGTGGTCGGTGCGGGCAGCGAGATCGGCGATGCCTTTGTCGAACATGAAACGCCGTCGCTGATCACTTTTACCGGGTCGACCCCGGTGGGGCGTGGTATCGGCCGTATCGCCAGTGGCGGTGAGCACCTCAAGCACGTGGCCCTGGAGTTGGGTGGCAACAGCCCCTTCGTGGTGCTGGATGATGCCGACCTTGAGCAGGCGGTGAATGCTGCGGTGTTCGGCAAGTTTCTGCACCAGGGGCAGATCTGCATGGCGGTGAACCGGATCATTGTCGATAACCGTCTTTACGACGCTTTTGCCGAACGCTTTGTCGAGCGGGTCAAGGGCCTGGCGGTGGGTGATCCTGATGTGCAGGAAACGGTGATCGGCCCGGTGATCAATGCGCGTCAGCTGCAGGGTTTGCAGGAGAAAATCGCCCTGGCCCGTCGCGAAGGTGCCGAGCCGCTGTACGAGGGTGGAGTGGACGGCAATCTGTTGGCGCCGCATGTGTATGGTGAGGTCACCCTCGACATGGACCTGGCCCGCAACGAGATCTTCGGGCCGCTGGTGGGGCTGATCCGTGCGCGCGACGAAGCCCATGCCCTGGAGCTGGCCAATGCCAGCGAGTTCGGGCTCTCCAGTGCGGTGTTCAGCAGCAACCTGGAGCGTGCGGTGCGCTTTGCCCGCCAGGTGCGAGCGGGTATGACGCATATCAACGACATTCCGGTCAACGATGAGGCCAATGCGCCGTTTGGCGGAGAGAAAAATTCCGGACTCGGGCGTTTCAATGGCGATTGGGCGATTGATGAGTTCACCCGTGATCACTGGATCAGCGTGCAGCATTCACCGCGTCAGTATCCCTTCTGATGCGCTGAGTCACTGAGTGTCGCCCGGCCTTGCCGGGCATTTACGCAGCGGTTGATGGACGGGCCCTGAGCGGCCTGTCGGGGAGCGGCTGCGCCCATGAAAAGCGGAGAACAATAATAATGATCCACACTCCTTGCACCCTGGCGCGATCCGTCGCCACCGCGACCTTGGCTTTGGGTTTGAGCCTGCCCGCCTGGGCAGCAGACGGCGGTTTTTTCGAGGATGCCAAGACTGACCTGTTGCTGCGCAATTACTATTTCAACCGGGATTTTCGCGACCCGGGTGCGGCCAAGAGCAAGGTCGAAGAGTGGGCCCAGGGCTTCACGCTCAAGTTCAGCTCGGGTTATACCCCGGGCCTCGTCGGTTTCGGCCTGGATGCTATTGCCATGTTTGGCGTGAAGCTGGACAGCAGCCGTGACGTCAGCGGCTCCGAACTGTTGCCGGTGCACGACGACGGGCGTGCGGCAGACAATTTCGGGCGCGCTGGCCTGGCGGCCAAGATGCGCATTTCGGCCACTGAGCTCAAGGTGGGTGAGCTGTTGCCGGACATTCCACTGCTGCGTTATGACGATGGTCGCTTGCTGCCGCAGACGTTTCGCGGCGGCATGCTCGACTCGCGGGAAATCGAAGGCCTGAGCCTGCAAGCCGGTCAGTACCGAGAGGTGAGCCTGCGCAACTCCTCCGACATGCAGGACCTTTCGGCCTGGGCAGCGCCGGGGGTGACGTCTGACGGGTTCAACTACGCTGGTGCCGAGTACCGCTTCAACCAGCAGCGCACGTTGATCGGTGCGTGGCATTCGCAGCTTGAAGATATTTATCAGCAAAGCTACTTCAACGTGCTGCACAAACAGCCCGTGGGCGACTGGGTACTGGGCGCCAACCTCGGTTACTTCATCGACAAGGAAGACGGCCAAGCGCGCATCGGAGACATCCAGAGCCGCACCGGTTATGCCTTGCTGTCGGCAGCGACCGGCGGCCACACGCTGTACCTGGGGTTGCAGAAAGTCAGTGGTGACAGCCAGTGGATGTCGGTGTATGGCAGCAGTGGCCGGACCTTGGGCAACGACATGTTCAACGGTAACTTCAGTAACGCCGATGAGCGTTCCTGGCAGGTGCGTTACGACTACAACTTTGCCGCCATGGGCGTACCGGGGTTATTGGCGATGGTGCGCTATGGCCACGGTGAAAATGCCACCACCAAGGCGGGCAGCAATGGCAAGGAATGGGAGCGCGATACCGAGCTCGGTTACACCCTTCAGAGTGGCACGTTCAAGAGCCTTAGCATCCGGGTGAACAACGCCACCAACCGGCGCAGTTTCAACAGCGATTTTGATCAGACGCGGTTGATTGTAAGTTATCCGCTGTCGTTCTAAGCCCCGTAGCCGCTGCCGAGGCACGAGGCTGCGATCGACTGCAAAGCAGTCGCAAGGTGGTCACCGCGTTGCACCTGACACATCGCGGTGCTCAGGTTCTGCGGCCGTTTCACGCCCGATCGCAGCCTTGCGGCAGCGGCTACGGAGGCCTGTTCTGGCACGAGGCAGTGATCGACTGCAGCGCAGTCGCAAGAAGGTCACCTCATTGCACCTACCACATCGCGGTGGCCAGGTTTTGCGGCCGTTTCACAGCAGTGGATACGGGGCCTGTGCCGTAGCCGCTGCCGAGGCACGAGGCTGCGATCGACTGCAAAGCAGTCGCAAGGT
>RCUS01000870.1_pt1 | contig 17638 bp, 13 predicted proteins | sample 2166221 | NCBI WGS metagenome assembly RCUS01 (sample SAMN09932758, study PRJNA488358) | compost metagenome | isolation source: compost soil in cyclohexanecarboxylic | place: Germany: Experimental Botanical Garden | reverse complement strand
CGCCTTCTTCATCAACGTCTTCATGACCGCGGTCTTCTCGGCGCTGGCCTACTGGTGGATCTCCCGTTTCGAGAAGCGTCAGGCCCGCAAGCAGGCAACCGGCGGAGCTGGCGGCGAGCTGGCCAAGCAGAGTTGAAGCACAAGGCTGGCCGGATCCGGTGGCCAGCCGGGCTTGCTTAATTTCCAGCAGATAAAGGGGAGTCGCTCAACTTTGCGCCTCCCGTTTATCGGGGTAAGCTGGGGATTCGTTTCAACAGGAGCTGTGCCACAGCTCCTGTTGTGTTTCCTGTCGTCCCCGATCACCGGCCCCGCGAGGGGACGGGATCTGCTTTCACCGGAGACCGCTCGTGCGTCTGGATCCCTTTACCTCTGTATTGATTGCCGTGGTGGCCCTGGCCTCCTTCTTCCCCTGCGAGGGCCAGGTGGCCGTCTGGTTCGCGCTGCTGACCAAGCTGGCGGTGGCGCTCTTGTTCTTCATGCATGGCGCCAAGCTGTCGCGCCAGAACCTGCTGGCAGGGCTCGGTCACTGGCGGCTTCATCTGGTGGTGATGGCCAGCACCTTCCTGCTGTTCCCGCTGCTCGGGCTCTTGCTCACGCCGCTGGTGCCCCAGTGGCTGAGTCCGGCCATCTACCTCGGTTTCTTGTATCTGTGCGCCCTGCCCGCCACCGTGCAGTCGGCCATTGCCTTCACCTCCATGGCGGGGGGCAATGTGTCGGCGGCGGTGTGCAGCGCCTCGGCCTCCAGCATCCTCGGCATCTTCCTCTCACCTGTGCTGGTGGGCTTGATGATCCAGGTGCAGGGGGAGGGGGTCGACACCTGGCACTCCATTCAGGCCATCATGGTGCAGCTGATGCTGCCCTTCGTGGTGGGCCATCTGTCGCGCCCCCTCATCGGCCGCTGGGTCGACAGCCACAGGCCGCTGATCGGCAAGCTGGATCAGAGCTCCATCCTGCTGGTGGTCTATGTGGCCTTCAGCGAGGCCGTGGTGCAGGGGATCTGGCATCAGGTAGGTTGGTATGACTTGGCCAGCATAGTGCTGCTGAGCTGCGTATTGCTGGCCCTGGTACTGGGCTGGAACGTCTGGATCAGCCGCCGCCTCGGTTTCAACAGGGCGGACGAGATCACCATCGTCTTCTGCGGCTCGAAGAAGAGCCTCGCCAATGGTGTGCCCATGGCCAACGTCATGTTCCCCGCCGCCAGCGTCGGGGTCATGGTGTTGCCGTTGATGATCTTCCACCAGATCCAGCTGATGGTGTGCGCCGTGCTGGCCCGCCGCTACCGCGAGCAGGAGGCCCTGCCCCAGGTCCAGGAGGGGTAAGGCGCCCGGATACAAAGAGAGGGAGGCCATGGGCCTCCCTCTTTCGTTTGCAGCGTAGTCAGCGTTTACGCCAGACGGTGAGCTGGGCCACCGTGTGCTGGTGCTTGCGCGCTGTCTCGCGGATGACGAAGGGGACGTCTTTTGGCGGGCACAGCTCCTCGAACTCTGCCGCCAGCAGCCGTTGCAGCGCCTGATGGGTGGAGAGGGCCTCGCCGTTCTCCCGGATGCCGCCGAGCCAGTTTGCCTTGGGGGTGTAGTCGGTCAGCCAGGTGTAGGGGCTGGTGAGCACCAGCAGGCCGCCGCTGCGCAGTCTGGGAGCAATGTCGCGCAGGAAGCGGGCGGGCTCCCGCAGCCGGTCGATGAGGTTGGAGGCGAGCACCAGATCGTAGTGTTCGTACCTGGGCTTGAGGTTGCAGGCATCCCCCTGGCTGAAGTGGACCCGATCGCTCTGCTCGTGGCCCAGATCATGGCGGGAGAGGCGTGCCTCGCAATACTCCACCAGCTCCCCCTCCAGGGGCAGGGCATAGCGGAAGCTGTCCTGATTGGCGAGTGCGAGGGCCACATCGATGAAGCGGGCCGAGTAGTCCACCCCGTCCACGTGCTGGAAGTGGCGGGCCAGCTCGAAGCTGGCGCGGCCGGTGGCGCAGCCGATGTCCAGCGCGCGCTGGTGGTTGCTGCACAGCTCGCTGGCGAGGCTGGCCAGGGTGCTGGCGTAGTTGGCTACCCCGAAGTGGGTCGGGCCGTACTGGAAGTCGAGGTATTGCGCCACGAGCGCGTCGGTTTCATAAGGATTCACGATAACGGGTTCCTGATAACGGGAGACCAGATAGCGGAAGCCCGCATGCTGGAAGAAGTGGCGGCGGAAGGCGTAGCGGGACGACTTGAGCGCCTCGTTGCCAGTGCTTATCCAGCTGCCGCCCTTGATGAGGGTGTGCTTGCCATCGAAGGTGGGGGTGGAGAAGTCGTCGTAGAGCGGATGCACCTCGAACCCCTCGAAGCCGTCGATGGCGGTGCTGGTCCACTGCCAGACGTTGCCCACCAGATCGAAGAAGCTGCTCTGCGGAAAGGCATCTACAGGACAGGACGACGCGAAGCGGGCCAGGTTGAGGTTGCCGGGTGCCTCCAACCAGTCCGGTTGATCCCCGGGCACCTGCTCGCGCAGCAGCGCCCACTCTCCCTCGCTCGGCAGCTGGATGGGCAGCCCGGTCTGGGCCGCTTTCCAGCGGCAGAAGGCGGCAGCTTCCAGCTGGTTTACCTCCACCGGCCAGTCCCAGGGCAGGGCAACCTGCTCGGTCATCAGCCGCAGTTGCAGTTGCTCGGGCTCGCTGGGGTCACCGACCCAGAAGCTGGGCATGCGCGCCCTGGCATACTGGCACCAGCCCCAGCCCTCGTCGTCCCACCAGGCCCGGGTCTCATAGCCACCCGCCTGCACGAATTCGAAGTACTCGGCGTTGCTCACCAGCATGCGGCTGGCCTGGAAGGGGGCCAATTCGATGTGGCGCTCGCCATATTCGTTGTCCCAGCCGTAGGTGGCGTCCTGTTTGCCGAGCCGTACCCGGCCGCCCGCCACCGGCAGCAAGCCGTTGGTGGGCACCTCGTCACGGCGATGGCGTGCTTCGGTACAGGCGGGCCAATAAGGTTGTGGCTGCACCCAGGCCAGGGGCAGCTGGCGGATCAACACGCTGGAGGTCTCCAGGTGGATGCGCTCATGCTCTATGCCCATCAGGATGACCCAGGCCGGGCTCTGCCAGTCGATGGGCAGTGCGATCGGCATACGCTCGATGAAATCACACACCAGGGCGCGCACGCGGCCACGGTAGTCGCGCAGTTCGGCCACCGTAGGCCAGTCGTAGTGGGTCTCGTCCAGATCGTCCCAGCTCATCTCGTCCACCCCTATGGCCACCATGGCCTCGATGCGGGGATCGAGGCGCCGGTCGATGAGGTTGGCCGCCAGCAGCTTGTTGACGAAGAAGGCGGCGGTGTGGCCGTAGTAGAAGATGAGGGGGTGGCGCAGGGGGATCGCCTTGTTGAACCAGGCCCGCTCATCGGCCAGGCAGTCAAACAGGCTGTCATAGAGATCGAAGGTCTGACAAAAGTAGTCGAGCAGCTCGCGGCGCTTGTGCTCGGGATCGTCGCCGCCGAGCAGCAGGGTGCGGGTCGGGGCTGGCAGGCCCTCTGGGCTGGCGAATGGATGGCTGACTTGGGTCACGCTCTGACTCCTTGTTGGCAGTGACAAATGCTTAGGTGGAGAGCTCTATACGCACAAGGTATCACTATTGGCTCAACAGACCGGGGCGGCAACCAAAAACTTGCTCCTCCGGCGGCGACTGGCCCTGCCGGCGGGCTGTTTCCCCCCGTTCGGGTATGGTGAGTTTGACCAACATATGGTCTGAATGGCTCTCAAAGATAAAGGGTGTAGTGAACATGAAATATGATTTTTAGTTGAAAATCATAGTCTTGGTTCTATGGCATGTGGTTTGCAATTGCCCCTTCACCAGGCTGCGCGGACCAAGGGGTCGCGTTTGCCAACACACAACGAGGAGAGTGGCGATGAAATGGATGATGGGAGCCGTGCTGGCCCTGGGGCTGGGTGGTTGCAGCTGGCAGGATGACGTCAAGGTGAGCGGGGCCGGGGCCCTGGTGGAGCAGCAGCACCCCCTGGGCCGGGAGGTGACCCGGGTGCTGGCCGGGGTGCCCGCCAATATCCATCTGGTGGCGGGGGAAGAGAGGAGCATCTTGATCCGCGGGCAGGGGAACCTGCTGCCCTACCTGGAGCTGACCGAGCAGGAGGACAAGCTGGAGATAGAGGTGAAGGAGGGCTACCGGCTCGATCCCCCCGAGCCCATCGATATCACCATCACCCTGCCCAAGGTGGAAGAGCTGGCGCTGGCGGGCCTGGCTCGCGGCGATCTGAGCGGTTTTTCGGGAGACGAGCTGGTACTGTCGGTGGCCGGCCTGGGGGATATAGTCGCCAGCCAGCTGGCACTGGATCGACTGGAGGGCAATATTGCCGGTGCGGGCAGCCTGGATCTGGGGGAGGGCTCGGCCAGGGAAGTGGAGCTCAACATCGCCGGTGCCGGTGGCGTGTCGGGCGCGCAGTTCAAAGGAGAGAAGGTCGAGGTCAATATCGCGGGCAGCGGCGACGTTGAAGTGAGTGCCAGCGAGTTGCTGAAGGTCGGCATCGCCGGCTCCGGCTCGGTGAGCTACCTTGGCAACCCCAGGTTGGAGAGCGAGATCGCAGGGTCTGGCGCCATCTCCCGGGTAGGAAGCTGAGTATCCGGCGCGATGACAGCTAAATAACAGGCCCATGCAGGGCCTGTTTTGTTATCCATGGTCGCGCAGCTTTATCTCACTCGAGAGGCAGCGCGAGCTCCAGATCTGCATTGAGCCGCATCAACAGCCACTGCATGCCGGCGAGGTGCTGGTGGTCGTGGCTGACGAGCAGGCGCACCAGACCGTCCAGGGTCACCTCCCCATAGCCGCCATAGCGGGCGCGCCGTTGCCAGGCGCTGGCGGGCAGCGCCTTGAGCCACTCCACCGTCTGCATACGGGCGGTGCGAAAGCGGTCGAGCTGCACCGCAGGATCCTGCCGGGGGTAATCATGGTCCAGCGCCAGCTGATAGCCATCAAGGGAGGCGAGCGCCGGCAGGCTCTCTTCCAGGGTACGGCGAAAGCGCACCTGGTAGCCCAGGGTCTCTATGTCCAGCAGGTGGCAGAGGTGCCCCCGGGCGCTGAAACGCTCGGCTGGGGTCCCGGCCCAGTTGGCGGGTTCCCAGTCCAGCTGGTCGGCGGGCACCTGTGCCAGCAGTCGTTCGAACTGGTCCGGCATGGCCAGCAGCGTGGTGAAGATCGTCATCCTTGTCTCCCTGTTCCCTTGTTTATGGCCGCCCGCAGATGAGGGGCGGGCGACCATGGGGTGCCTGTCTGGCCCCTGGTCAGCCCTGGGCCGGTTCGCCGAGGTGGCTGGCGTGAAAGCGCAGGTGCTCCTCGATGAAGCTCGCCACGAAGTAGTAGCTGTGGTCATAGCCGGCATGGCGATGGAGCTCCAGCGGCCAGGCCTTGGCGGCCGCTATCTCGGCCAGGGCGTCGATGCCGAGCTGTTCTGTCAGGAAGGGATCGTCCAGCCCCACTTCCACCAGCGTTGGCAGGGGCTGGCAGTCGTGGTGGCGCAGCAGCTGGCAGGCATCCCACTCCTGCCACAGCAATGGGTTGTTGCCGAGATAGGCACCGAGCGCCTTCTGGCCCCAGGGGGCGCGGCTCGGGTGGCTGATGGGGCTGAAGGCCGACACCGAGCGGTAGCGGCCGGGTTCGCGCAACGCGGCGATGAGCGCCCCGTGGCCCCCCATGGAGTGGCCGCTGATGGCGCGCCTGGTGGAGACCGGGAAGTGGGTCTCGATGAGCTCGGGCAATTCCCGGGTGACGTAGTCATACATCTGGTAGTGGGCCCGCCAGGGGTGCTGGGTGGCGTTGACATAGAAGCCGGCCCCCATGCCGAGATCGTAACCGGGATCGTCCGGTACCCCTTCGCCGCGCGGGCTGGTGTCCGGCGCCACCAGGGCGATGCCGAGTTCGGCGGCGATGCGCTGGGCCCCCGCCTTCTGCATGAAGTTCTCGTCGGTGCAGGTGAGGCCGGAGAGCCAGTAGAGCACGGGCACCTTCTGGCCGGTGAGGGCCTGGGGCGGCAGGTAGATGGCGAAGCGCATCTCGCAGCCCTGCACAGTGGAGCTGTGGCGATACTGCTTGTGCCAGCCACCGAAGCTTTTATTGCTGCTGATAATGTCCAGATTCATCGAAGGACTCCTCTGCCCCGCCCATTCATCGATGGGCGGGGCTGTGATGGGATCAGTAGTGGATGACGGTGCGGATGCTCTTGCCTTCGTGCATCAGATCGAAGGCTTCGTTGATCTGCTCGAGGGGCATGGTGTGGGTGATGAAGTCGTCCAGCCGGAACTCCCCCTGCATGTAGCGCTGCACATAGCTCGGCAGTTCGCTGCGACCGCGCACCCCGCCGAAGGCGCTGCCGCGCCAGACCCGGCCTGTGACCAGCTGGAACGGACGGGTGCTGATCTCCTGACCGGCGCCGGCCACCCCTATGATGACAGACTCGCCCCAGCCCTTGTGGCAGCACTCCAGCGCCGCGCGCATCACCTTGACGTTGCCGATGCACTCGAAGGAGAAGTCGACGCCGCCGTCGGTCATCTCGACGATCACCTCCTGGATGGGCTTGTCATAATCGTTCGGGTTGATGCAGTCGGTGGCGCCCAGCTTGCGGGCCAGCTCGAACTTACTCTCGTTGATGTCGATGGCGATGATGCGGCCGGCCTTGGCGAGACGGGCGCCTATGACGGCGGAGAGGCCTATGCCGCCGAGCCCGAAGATGGCGACGCTCTCACCCTCCTTCACCTTGGCGGTGTTCATCACGGCGCCGATGCCGGTGGTGACGCCGCAGCCCAGCAGGCAGACCTCTTCCAGGGGCGCGGCCGGGTCCACCTTGGCGATGGAGATCTCCGGCAGCACAGTGTATTCGCTGAAGGTGGAGGTGCCCATGTAGTGATAGATGGGCTGGCCATCCTTGGAGAAGCGGGTGGTGCCGTCCGGCATCAGGCCCTTGCCCTGGGTGGCGCGGATCTTCTGGCACAGGTTGGTCTTGCCGGACTTGCAGAACTTGCACTCGCCGCATTCCGGGGTGTAGAGCGGGATCACGTGATCCCCCACCTTGACGCTGGTGACGCCCTCGCCGACGGACTCGACGATGCCGCCCCCCTCATGGCCCAGGATGCAGGGGAAGACACCTTCCGGATCTTCGCCGGACAGGGTGAAGGCATCGGTGTGGCAGACGCCGGTGGCGACGATCCGCACCCGCACCTCGCCCGCTTGCGGTGGCATGACCTCCACCTCTTCGATGGAGAGGGGCTGGCCCGGGCCCCAGGCGATGGCGGCCTTGCACTTGATGCTTTGAACCTGTGCCATGAATGATGTCCTCGTGGTTGTGTGGGTGAACGGAAATGGGTTCGGACATTCAGTGTAGTTTCCCGCCGATTTGGTGATAATAAGGCTAAGTATCAAATCACTTTTACACATAGGTAATAATGTTCGGCTGGGAAGGGGTCTGTGAATTTGTCAGCGTGGCGGAGCAGGGGGGCTTTACCCCGGCGGCGCGCAAGCTGGGGGTCTCGGTGGCCCAGGTGAGCCGCCAGGTGGCGCAGCTGGAAGACAGGCTGCAGGCCAAGCTGCTGCTGCGCACCACCCGCCAGGTGCGGCTCACCGAGCTCGGCGAGATCTACTTTCGCCACTGCCGCCAGTTGCTGGACAACCTCTACGAGGCGGAGCTGGCACTGGGGCGCCATCAGGCGGTGCCGCAAGGCACCCTGCGCATCACGGCCCCCGTCTCCTACGGCGAGAGCCGCATAGCCCCCCTGGTGAACGACTTCATGGTGCGTTTCCCCCAGCTGGAGGTGACCCTCAACCTCACCAACCAGTTGCTGGATCTGGTGCACGAGGGGTTCGATCTGGCGATCCGCCTCGGCCACCTCAAGGACTCGACCCTGGTGGCGCGCAAGCTGGCACAGCGGGTGCCCTATGTGTGTGCCTCCCCCGCCTATACCGCCCGTCACGGCATCCCCAACAGCCTCTCGGAGCTGGCCCGTCACACCTGTCTGGTGGGCAACGGCGACGAGTGGCACTTCACCCTGGACGGTCGTCCCCACAGCGTGCGGGTGCGCGGCCTGCTCCACTGCAACAGCGGCCACGCCCTGCTGGACGCGGCGCTCAAGGGGATCGGCATCATCCAGCTGCCGGACTACTACGTGAGCGACCACCTCGTCCGGGGGGATCTCATCGAACTGTTGCCGGAGCTGCGGGCGCCAGAGGAGGGGATCTGGGCCCTCTATCCCCACAATCGCCACCTCTCCCCCAAGGTGCGGCTGCTGGTGGACTACCTCGCCGAACGGCTCAGCGATCCCGCCCAGCCGGCGCTGGTGCGCCCCATAGGCTGACGCCGGATGACAACACGCGCCTCATAAAAAAAGGCGCTATCCCCACTGGGTATTGGAAGGCCAGTCCTGAAGCAGGTCATCGCTGCAAGGGGCGTCATCATGGATGCCCCCTCGGCTATCCGCGCCGATATGGCACAGTTTGACTCCCTTTGTCAGCCCCCCAGCCTGGGCTGTCATCGTCCTGTCCGGAGAGCACTCCGTATGGAACCCCCTCGCCAGCACAAAGCTCCGTCCGCCCCCCCGGTACCGGCGCAGTAGACAGCAGATCCTGCAGCGGCCCCCACCGGACGGGGGGACGGCCGCACCAGACGGGCAAATTCGCCGGTCAGCCTCCTTGGCTAGACTGGACCGGTCGTCTTATGACACCCATTTGGCACATTTGCCCGCCACTCTATCTGGAAGGATCCGATATGAAACCCTTGTTGACCGCCCTCTTGCTCCCCCTGCTGCCCTTCGCCGCACAGGCCGCCGAACCCGTCTGGATCACGGTCGGTGCCGACAGCGGCGTCGAACTCAAACAGGTCAAGGCCAGGCTGGCCCCCCTGTTCAGCGCCAGCGGTGCCCCTATCCAGCTGGCCCAGGTCGAGGCGAGCGAGCTTGGCACCCTCTCCCACCTGATGCACGAAGGGCACCAGCGCTGCGGCGGTTACGTGGTGCACAGCACCCTGGCCGACGCCCTGCAGAGCATGGCCCAACCCATCAGCCAGAACCTGTTCAGCGCCCCGCCGCTGACCCAGGGGGCCAGCGTCAACCGGCTGCTGCCCCATCTGGATCAGGGCAAGATAGTCGGCACCATCAGCCAGCTCTCGAGCTGGCGCAACCGCTACTACACCACCACCACAGGGGTGCAGTCGGCGGACTGGGTAGCCGGTCAGTGGCAGAGTCTGAGCGCGACCCTGCCCTGGGCCAGCGTCAGCCGGGTCAAGCACAGCGGCTATCCGCAGCAATCCGTGGTGCTGACCTTCAAGGGCAGCCGCTACCCGGACGAAGTGGTGGTACTCGGCGGTCACCTCGACTCCACCGCAGGCTCCGCACCCAACAGCCGCACCCTGGCACCGGGCGCCGACGATGACGCATCCGGCATCGCTACCCTGACCGAGGTGCTGCGGGTCATCGCCGAGCAGGGCCGCCAGCCGGAACGCACCCTGCAGTTCATCGGCTATGCGGCGGAAGAGGTGGGGCTGCGCGGCTCCAAGGACATCGCCACCCGCTACAAGGCGGCCAACACCAAGGTGCTGGCGGCGCTGCAGCTGGACATGACCAACTACCAGGGTTCGGCGGAAGAGATCGTCTTCATGACCGACTACACCGACCAGGGGCTGACCGGCTATCTGGCCCAGCTGCTCGACGCCTATCTGCCCCAGATCCGCTACGGCTATGACAGCTGCGGTTATGGCTGCTCGGATCACGCCTCCTGGCACAATCAGGGCTACCCGGCCGCCATGCCGTTCGAGTCGCGCTTCAACGACTACAACCCCAAGATCCACACCGCCCAGGACACCTTGCAGAACTCGGATCCCTCGGCTGCCCACGCCCTCAAGTTCGCCCAGCTGGCCACCAGCTTCGCCATCGAGATGGGCAAGATAAACTGAGGCGCCAGGGGCGATGATGCACGCAAAAAAAGGCCCACAGTCGTGGGCCTTCTTGCATTTTTGGTATGGGCGGAACGCTATTCCCGCTCCTTGACGTAGGGGGTGCCGAGCGCCTTGGGCGCCACCGCCTTGCCGATGAAGCCGGCGAGCAGGAAGACCGTCAGGATGTAGGGCAGCGCCTCTATGGCCTGCACCGGGATCGGGAAGTCGCCGATACTGACCCCCTGCAACCGGATGGCGACGGCGTCGAGGAAGCCGAACAGCAGACAGGCCGCCATGGCATTCCAGGGACGCCACTTGCCGAACACCAGCGCCGCCAGCGCCATGAAGCCCTTGCCCGCGCTCATGTTGGGGATGAACTGGGCGGTCTGGGCCACCGCCAGATAGGTGCCCCCGATCCCCGCCAGCAGGCCGCCGATGATGAGCGCCGTGTAGCGCATCCGCACCACGGAAATACCTGCGGTATCCACCGCCGCCGGGGCCTCGCCCACCGCCCGCAGCCTCAGGCCGAAGCGGGTACGGAACAGCACCCACCAGGCCAGGGGCACGGCGGCGAACGCCACGTACTCCAGCAGGGAGTGACCGCTCAGCAGCTCGCTGTAGAGCTGGCCGATGACGGGCACGTCATAGAGCTCCTTGGCGAAGGGCAGGTCGATGGGGGCGAAGCGGGCATCGCCGGAGAGTGCCGGGGTCTGGCCCCCCTGATCGAACCAGTAACGGCCCAGGGTGACGGTCAGACCGGCCGCCAGTATGTTGATGGCCATGCCGCTCACCACCTGATCACCGCGGTGGGTGATGGTGGCGAAGCCGTGCAGCAGGGCGAACAGGATGGAAACCCCCACACCGGCACCCAGCCCAATCCAGGCGGAGCCAGAGATGGCGGCCGCGGCCGCACTGGCGAAGGCCGCCGCCAGCAACTTGCCTTCCAGGGCGATGTTGACCACCCCGGAGCGCTCGCAGAACATGCCTGCCATGGCCGCCAGAATAAGCGGCGGCGCGGTACGTATGGTCGCGTCCAGCATCAGGATCAGCATTTCGAACATGATCAGACTCCCTTCACTTGTGCGGTTGAGCGGTTGGCAAACGCCAGGTAGGCCTGCTCGATGCGCGGACGCAGCATGTGCTCGAGGGCGCCGCAGAACAGGATCACCAGACCCTGCAACACCACCACTATGTTGCGATCCACCCCGAACTCGAAGCTGAGCTCGGCGCCCCCCTGATAGAGGAAGCCGAACAGCAGGCTGGCGATGATGACGCCGACCGGGTGGTTGCGACCCATCAGGGCCACCGCTATGCCGGTGAAGCCGAAGCCTTCCACGAAGTTGAGCTTGATCTGGTGCAGCTCACCCTGCAGCACGTTGAGGGCGAAGAAGCCCGCCAGCATGCCGGAGATCACCATGGCCAGGATCACCACCTTGGGGTAGGAGATGCCCGCATAGGCGGAGGCGCTCTGACTGGCGCCGACCGAGCGGATCTCGTAGCCCCAGCGGGTATGCCAGATGAAGACCCACACCAGGGCCGCACAGATCAGCGCCCAGACGAAGCTGATATTGAGGGGGCTGTTCGGCATCTCCACACCGAACCCGGCAGCCAGCTCGCTCATCTTCGGCAGCCAGCTCGCCACGGCGAACACCTTGCTCTCTGTGGCCATGGATCCTGGCGGCTTGAAGACGTCGACCAGCAGGTAGGCCATCAGGGAGGCGGCGATGAAGTTGAACATGATGGTGGTGATGACGATGTGGCTGCCCCGCTTGGCTTGCAGCCAGGCCGGGATGAAGGCCCAGGCCGCACCGAACAGGCCACCGGCTATGATGGCGAGCGGCAGCAGCAGGGCGAACGGCAGCACGTCCCCGAGCAGCAGACAGACCAGCCCCACACCCAGGCCGCCAATATAGGCCTGGCCCTCACCGCCGATGTTGAACAGGCCGGCGTGGAAGGCCACCGCCACCGCCAGACCGGTGAAGATGAAACCGGTAGCGTAGTAGAGGGTAAAGCCTATGCCCTCGCCGGTGCCGAAGGCGCCGTACCACATGATCTCGGCGGCATCGACCGGGTTGATGTCGAGGTAGTAGAACAGGATGGCCGACACCAGGAAGGCCAGCAGGATATTGACCGCGGGCAGCACGCCCACGGAGATCCAGGCAGGAATACGTACTTGGCTCATCAGTGGGCCTCCTTGGCAATCTCGTCAGGCACTATGTTAGCCATCATCAGACCCCATGTTTCACGGCAGGATACCTGGTTCATGATGCGGCTCCTTCGGGTTGGCTTGCCGCCACCTCGTCGGGAACTATGTTCGCCATCATCAAGCCGATAGTGCGCTCATCCGCCTTGGCGCCGTCCAGCTCGCCGACGATGCGGCCGTCGGCGATGACCAGGATACGGTCAGACAGGCTCATGATCTCGTCGAGCTCCACCGACACCAGCAGCACCGCCTTGCCCTTGTCGCGCATGGCGATGATCTGCTGGTGGATGTACTCGATGGCGCCGATGTCGACGCCCCGGGTCGGCTGGCCGACCAGCAGCACATCCGGGTCCTGCTCCACTTCCCGGGCGATCACCAGCTTCTGCTGGTTGCCGCCGGAGAAGTTCGCGGTCTTGTGCTCCGGGCTCGGCGGGCGCACGTCCCACTTCTCCATCTTGGCCTGGCAATCCTGACGGATCGCCTCCTTGTCCTGCAGCCAGCCCTTGTTGTATTGCGGGCGGCGGTGATAACCGAGGATGAAGGCCTCTTTCGCCTCGAAGCGATTGATGAGCCCCATCTTGTGGCGGTCTTCCGGGATGTGGCCGAGGCCGAAGTTGCGCACCCGCTCCGGATCGGCCGGATGGCTCAGGCTCACCTCGTGGCTCTGGGCTCCGGCGATGGTGAAGCTGCCCTTGCTGGGCTTGAGGATGCCGCCGAGCAGGCTGAGCAGCTCGGACTGGCCGTTGCCGGAGACCCCGGCGATGCCGACCACTTCCCCGGCGCGCACCGCGAAGCTGACGGACTTGACCCGCTCCACCCCGGCGTCATCGACGTAAGAGAGGCCATCGACCTTGAGTTTGGCCTCGCCCGGCTGGGCGGTGCCCTTGTCGACCTTGAGGCGCACCTTGCGGCCCACCATCAGCTCGGCGAGCTGCTCCTTGTCGGTGTCCCTGGTGGCGACGTGGGCCACCATCTCCCCCCGGCGCATGATGGAGACCTGATCCGTGATGGCCAGGATCTCCCGCAGCTTGTGGGTGATGAGGATGATGGTCGCGCCCTGATCCCGCAGCTTTTTCAGCACCTCGAACAGGTGATCCGCCTCTTGCGGGGTCAGCACCCCGGTGGGCTCGTCGAGGATCAGGATGCGGGCGCCGCGATAGAGCGCCTTGAGGATCTCGACCCGCTGTTGCAGGCCCACCGGCAGATCCTCGACTTTCTCGTGCAGCGGCACCTCGAGACCATAGTCCCGGGCCAGCTCGCCGAGCAGTTTCTCGGCCGCCGCCAGGCTCTTGCCCAGGTGCCAGCCGTTTTCCGCGCCGAGAATGACGTTCTCCAGCACGGTGAAGTTGTTCACCAGCATAAAGTGCTGGTGCACCATGCCCACCCCTGCGGCAATCGCATCTTGGGAGCCATGGGGTTTGAAGGGGTTACCGTCGATCAGCATCTCGCCTTTGTCGGCGTGGTAGAAACCGTAGATGATGCTCATCAGGGTCGACTTGCCGGCGCCATTTTCGCCGACGATGCCGTGAATGCTGCCTTTACGAACCTGAAGGTCGATCTGCTTGTTGGCGTAAACCTCGCCAAAGCGCTTATCGATACCTCTTAATTCGATGGCATAGCGATCTGTCTGGTCCATGATGCAGTCCTTGCGGGTCATGAAGTAGAGACTAAAAACCGGCCCGTGCGGGCCGGTCTGGGTTGAGAGTCGTAGCAGAGACTCAGTACTCGCAGTATCAGTACTTACAGGAGTTGTCGCTCATGTAGTCGTGCACCTTGATCTTGCCGGCGATGATGTCGGCCTTGATGCTCTCAACCTTGGCCTTCATCTCCGGGGTGATCAGCTTGGCGTTGTTTTCGTCCAGCGCCCAGTCAACACCGCCTTCCGCCAGACCCAGGGTCTGGATGCCCGGCTTCCAGCTGCCCTTGGCGGCGTCATCCCAGGACTTGTAAGCGGCCAGGCCAACATCCTTGACCATGGAGGTCAGCATGGTGCCAGGTTGCAGGTGGTTCTGGTTGGAATCCACGCCGATGGCCAGCTTGCCTTCGTCCTTGGCAGCCTGATAGACACCGATACCGGTACCGCCGGCGGCGGCATAGACAACGTCGGCGCCCTTGGCGAACTGGGACTTGGCGAGCTCGGCACCCTTGGCCGGGTCGGCGAAGGCCGCCGGGGTGGAGCCGGTCATGTTCTGGTACACGTCGATCTTCGGATTGATGTACTTGGCACCCTGCTCGTAGCCGCACTGGAATTTGCGGATCAGCGGGATGTCCATGCCGCCCACGAAGCCGACCTTGCCGCTCTTGGAGGCGATGGCCGCCAGGGCACCCACCAGGAAGGAACCTTCATGCTCCTTGAAGATGAGGGACTGGACGTTCGGCTTGTCGACCACCATGTCGATGATGGTGAACTGGGTGTTCGGGAACTCGGTGGCCACCTTCTCTACCGCAGAGCCCATGTTGAAGCCGACGGCGACGATGGGGCCGTTGCCACGGCTGGCCAGACGACGCAGACCCTGCTCGCGCTGGGCTTCGTTCTGGGGCTCGAACTCCTTGACCTTGACGCCTTTGTCCTTGTTGTAGACTTCGACGCCGTTGCGGAACACGGCTTCGTTGAAGGACTTGTCGAATTTGCCAGCGGTGTCATAGATGACGGCGGGCTCGGAGGCTGCCTGGGCAGAAAGGGCAGCGAGGGTGAGGGCGGCCACGGTGGCCAGCTTGAGCACTTTAGTCACGATCGTATCCTTGATTGTTATGTGAGGGTCCACAACCTGTCTTGGCAGGTCATAAAGCACGCTGGCTAACTGTAAGTGAGCCAGCCTGTGGGTCAAGGGGATCATAGAGGAAAAACGTTTGCGTTAACGGTTTGAAATATAAGCAAATTGCTTTATAAGTGTTTGTTTTTAGGTTTGTTTGCAGAGTTAAATGCTGTGATTAATAGGCTTCAAACGACATTTGTGTTTCTATTCATGAGGTTATGCGCAAGCGTTTTCCTCTTTCGATGAAAAAAGTGGTTTCTATCGGCACCAAATCCAGCGGCCAGAGCGCTTCTGTCGGCAGGGGAGAGCCGGTGCCGCACCTCGACTTGGTCTCTGACGCCTCAGGCCGTATAATCCCCGCCTGTATAAATAAACAGGAGTGGTGATGGACGTTTCAACCCTGCTCGACGGGCTCAACGACAAGCAAAGAGACGCGGTGGCGGCCCCTCGCAGCAATCTGCTGGTGCTGGCGGGCGCCGGTTCGGGCAAGACACGGGTGCTGGTGCACCGTATCGCCTGGCTGATGCAGGTGGAGCGTTGCTCACCCTTCTCCATCATCGCCGTGACCTTTACCAACAAGGCGGCGGCCGAGATGCGCGGCCGGGTCGAGAAAGTGATAGGTGACGGCGTGCGCGGCATGTGGATAGGCACCTTCCACGGCATCGCCCACCGGCTGCTGCGGGCCCACCATCTGGATGCGGGCTTGCCCCAGGATTTCCAGATCCTCGACTCCGACGACCAGTACCGTCTCATTCGCCGGGTGCTCAAGGCGCTCAACCTCGACGAGAAGCACTGGGCCCCGCGCGCCGTGATGGGCTACATCAACGGCAAGAAAGACGAAGGCTTGCGCCCCGGCGACATCGACCTCTACGGCGATCCCGTCACCCGCACCTATCAGCAGATCTACAAGACCTATCAGGAGACCTGCGATCGCTCCGGGCTGGTGGACTTTGCAGAACTCCTGCTGCGCGCCCACGAGCTGTGGCTGAACAAGCCCCACATCCTCGAGCACTACCGCGACCGCTTCCAGAACATACTGGTGGACGAGTTCCAGGATACCAACGGCATCCAGTACGCCTGGCTGCGGATGCTGGCCGGCGACACAGGCCGGGTGATGATAGTCGGCGATGATGACCAGTCCATCTACGGCTGGCGCGGCGCCAAGATAGAGAACATCCAGCGCTTCCTGACCGACTATGAGGGGGCGCAGACCATACGCCTCGAGCAGAACTACCGCTCCACCGCCAATATCCTGAAAGCCGCCAACAGCGTCATCGCCAACAACTCGGAGCGCCTCGGCAAGGAGCTGTGGACCGAGGGCGCCGAGGGCGATCCCATCTCCCTCTACGCCGCCTTCAACGAGGTGGACGAGGCCCGCTTTGTGGTCGGCCGTCTCAAGGATTGGAAAGAAAAGGGCGGTTTGCTGGCCGATTGCGCCATCCTCTATCGCTCCAACGCCCAGTCCCGGGTGCTGGAAGAGGCGCTGATGCAGGACGCCATGCCTTACCGCATCTATGGCGGCCTGCGCTTCTTCGAGCGCCAGGAAATCAAGGACGCCATGGCCTACCTGCGCCTCATCAACAACAGAGGCGACGACGCCAGCTTCGAGCGGGTCGTCAACACCCCGACCCGCGGCATCGGCGATCGCACCCTGGAGATACTGCGCAACAACGCCCGCGATCAGGGCCAGAACCTCTGGCAGTCGGCCAAGACACTGCTCAACGACAAGGTGCTGACCGGCCGCGCCGGCAATGCGGTGCGCGGCTTTGTGGATCTCATCGATGCCCTGGAGGAGCAGGTTGGCATGCTGCCCCTGCACCAGCAGGCGGACATCGCCATCCAGAATTCCGGCCTCAAGGCCATGTATCTGGCGGAGAAGGGCGAGAAGTCCCAGGCACGGGTAGAGAACCTGGACGAACTGGTCACCGCCTGCCGCCAGTACCAGCGCCCGGACGAGCTGGAAGACATGAGCGATCTCTCCGCCTTCCTCGCCCACGCGGCGCTGGAATCCGGCGAGAATCAGGCGGACGAATATGCCGATGCGGTGCAGCTGATGACCTTGCACAGCGCCAAGGGCCTGGAGTTCCCCCTGGTGCTGCTGGTCGGCGTGGAGGAGGGCATGTTCCCCAGCCAGCAATCGACCGAGGAGTCGGGCCGGCTGGAAGAGGAGCGCCGCCTCTGTTACGTGGGCATGACCCGCGCCATGGAGAAGCTCTACATCTGTTATGCCGAGAGCCGCCGCATCTACGGCCGCGAAATGTTCCACAAGCCGAGCCGCTTTATCCGCGAGATGCCCGCCGAGTGTCTGGAAGAAATCCGGCTGCGCACCCAGGTCAGCCGCCCGACCCAGTACGGCCGCTTTAGCCAGAACGAGGTGCAGCAGAGCTTCGACGCCAGCGGCATCAAGCTCGGCCAGCGGGTGCTCCATCCTAAATTTGGGGAAGGCATAGTGCTCAACTTCGAAGGGGTCGGCCAGCAGAGCCGGGTGCAGATCCAGTTCGACGACGTCGGCGCCAAGTGGCTGGTGACGGCCTACGCCAGATTGGAAGTGCTTTGACTTTTACCGCTCTTGATACAATCAACCCGGCTTAGGCCGGGTTGTTTTTATAACTGTTATCAAAAATCTTTAAGGGGAGGGGCCGTCTGTGTTTCACTATTCGAATCGAACCTCTCACTCCCAGTACGAGGCGTGACACAAATCACGGTCTAGATATTAATCTGTGTCCATAAGCATGATAAACATCTTATTATGATACAACCATGGTCTATTGCTTTATATAGAGTGTTGAGC
>RCUS01000864.1_pt1 | contig 17714 bp, 15 predicted proteins | sample 2166221 | NCBI WGS metagenome assembly RCUS01 (sample SAMN09932758, study PRJNA488358) | compost metagenome | isolation source: compost soil in cyclohexanecarboxylic | place: Germany: Experimental Botanical Garden | reverse complement strand
TATATAGATTGGTCAAAAATGGACTGGAGGGAATATAAACAATGGAACGTGAACTGGCTCTGGAGATTGTACGGGTTACGGAACTGGGTGCTTTGGCTTCGGCCAGCTGGATCGGCCGGGGAGACAAGGATGCCGCGGACAATGCGGCGACAACGGCCATTCGCTCCATGTTTGATTCCGTCTCCATCGACGGGACGGTTGTGATCGGCGAAGGCGAAATGGACGACGCGCCCATGCTGTACATCGGCGAGAAGGTCGGCAACAAGCAAGGGCCTTCCGTCGACGTCGCCGTCGATCCGTTGGAAGGCACCGAGGTTGTCGCCAGCGGCCTGCAGAACGCCCAGTCGGTGATCGCCATCGCCGACAAGGGCAGCCTGCTCCATGCGCCGGACATCTACATGGAGAAGCTGGCCTGCGGCCCCGATCTGGCCGGCAGGCTGAATCTTGCGGACCCGCCCGAAATAACGCTGACCAAGGCTTCGCATATTCTCGGCAAGTCCTTGTCCGAGATGACGGTCATGGTGCTGGACCGGGACCGCCACAAAGGGCTGGTCAGCACGCTCCGCCGCATGGGCGTCCGCATCAATCTGCTGAGCCACGGCGATGTCGCCGGGGCGATCGCAGCCGCTCTGCCTGAGAGCGGCGTGGACCTCTACCTCGGCTCCGGCGGAGCGCCCGAGGGCGTACTGGCTGCCGCCGCGCTGAAATGCCTCGGCGGCGAAATGCAGGGCCAGCTGCTGCCGCAAGGCCCATTCGAGATGCAGCGCTGCCTGAGCATGGGCATCGAGAACCCGACCCGCGTCCTGTACATGGACGACATGGTCGGCACCGGCGATGTGATCTTCGCCGCGACCGGCGTCACCGGCAGCGACTTCCTGAACGGTGTCCGCTTCATCGGCAAGGAACGCGCAGAGACGCATTCCGTCATCATGCGCGCCCAGAGCCGTACCATCCGCTATATCCGCAGCATACACTTCCTGCCGGGCAAGGAGATTCCTCAAGTCTCGCCAGGAAGACAGGTTGCTTCACTATAAACTTACGCTTTTCCGCATCCAGCAGGACCATCCCGTATGCAGCGGGTGGTGTCTTGCTGGATTTTTTTGCGTTGCAGCCCCCGCTTACGCCCTAACGACCAACATGCAGGCATCAATGATCCGCTAAATCTGAGCCTCGTCCAACAATTCCTCCCGTTCAGCCTGGTGATGTGAATCACACATTTAATGGACCTTTGATGATCATTTTTTTAAGCAGAAGAGCCAATTCCTCAGGGGATATTTTCATACCGGACTGAACCCAAAACACAATCACTCCGATATTCGCAGACAATAAAAACTCCAGCAAATACTCATTGTATTCTTTATTTTCAAATATGGCTTTCGAAAAAAGGTATTGCTTCATGACAGCTTTCCATTTCAATGTAAATGAAGACATCCTTGCCCCAAAAGGGCTTGAATATAATTTCATTGCTTTTGAGATAATGAAGAACTTCCAGCGTTGCCGGGATAGGCTCCTGCAGATCTTCAGCGTCAGTAAGCTCATAATCTTTGATGACACTGCCCAATTTATGGATTTCAGCTAAAGTTTCCTCTTCGATCTCACCCCAGAGAGAATAGATATCCTGGTAATGAATATAGAACGTCCCCCGGTTAACACCGACCTTGTTGGTCAGCTCCTTCACCGTAATATTGTCGATCGTCTTAACTTTCAATATTTCCACAAAGGCATCTGTATTCATGGACGCCGATGCGTTTTGGAGCAGAGATTTTCCGGGATATCTTATATTTCGGTAAAGGAAAAATCTGGGTTCTCCATTAACGGTTCTGATCATTGCAGGAGCAATTTCATTTGTTCTGTCACTCTTATCCGTATTCAAGCCAATGAAATCCAACATCCAGGGGACTGCCAGTGCTAACAGCAGCTCTGTGTGAGTGATTACGCTAGAATGAGGCCTATGCCGGGCTTCCGCCCAAAAAAAGCACTCCCCGGGTAAACTCTAACGGGTTCCGTTTTGAGGTGCAAAGGGTGTAAATGACAAGTTGTTTGACAATTAAATTGGCTTTAGAAAATTCCAAAATTACAGTGAATCCGACTGTGTTTTTGGAATTTTTTGTTATTTTGTTTTTGGATTGTAGGCTACCCCATCAATCATCATAAAGCAATCAGCATCGAAAAACTCAGTTGTTGAGGTCATTCTGGCTGGGAATTTATCTGTTTCAAAATAGTCACAAAACACTTTCTCCATCTCGGGCAAATCTTTAATATCTTTGAGATACACGTTAACCTTCACAATATCATTTAATGATGCATTGCATTGGAAAAGTGTCTTTCTTAGGTGTTCAAAGGTGTCATGAATCTGTTGAGTAAATGTTTCACCAAAACCTCTATGCAAACCTAAAAAAATATACTCCCCTGCCATAACTGCTGATGAATAACTGAACGGTGTTGAAATTCGATTTACCAAAGTAACATCTCCTTTATCTATAATTCTAAATTTACAATCAAATTATAGAACAAATGTTCTTACTTGGCAATGTTTACTTGAAATAATAATATCTTCAATTAAGTATTGCTTATCGGTTAAACCCAGCCGTTGCGCAGGGGTTAATTTTTCTTTACTCCCCTCGCAGTTACAAGTGATGCAAATGGATGGGTGATTTTGTTCGTTCCCCATTTCCGATAAGTCTTGCCATTCTCAATAACTTCATCATGAAATTTATGGTTTTCTAACTGTTTTATTAATTTTAGATACGCAATTCTGCTAACAGAACCATCAATGCCATTATTGATGCCCCATGCTGCTAGGTCTTTTCTATCCTCTTGATATTCCTTATAAGCATCTTGGCGACTTTTGGACTTATCAATGTGAGCAATGAAATGGTGGGCTTCTTCAAGTCTAATCTCTCTTGAAAACACTCTAGAAAACGAGTTATAGAGTGATGGGTCATCATCAGTGATAAATCTCTATTTTTTGCATGAACCATTCTTTTGATAAGCCAAAGATGCGCCATTGTTGTATAATTTGAACTTACATGAAGTCCATCAGCATACGTTTTCCGTTTTTCAAAATCAGTACGTGCAACATTGTACTACTCCATAGACTGCGTATCATCTGGGGTTGGTGGTTGTGGAGCAACTGGAAAACGATGTCCAATATTTTATGAACATGAAAAATACCATGTCAATTCATATGCCAATTTCTCCTCAAAAATCGATAAAACCATTGATATATAAAGAAAAATGACGCTCCAAACTGTTGTCAGTTTGTGCGTCATTTCGCATGTCAATTCGATGATTTGCACCTCAAAACGGAACCCGTTAGGTAAACTCCGGAGAGTGCTTTTTACAATAGAGCAGTTCCCTATCCGTCCAACAATCGCATAAGCTTGGCGTTCGCCCGTTCGCCCGGTATGGGCTCGTCTTCCGTCGCCCTCTAACCGGCTACCTCTTGTCCCTCGCGACTCTCAGCTGCTCTTCCCGCATACGCTTCATGCGTTCCTCCTCCGGCTCATCTGACACGGCATCCGGTGAATTATGCTTCGCCGCCGGGCTCGTCAAATTCAAATGCTCCGCTCCGCCCGCCGGATTGGAATTGGCCGTATCAAGCCCGGTGTCATTCCGGCCTTCCAGACCCGAGCCGTTCAAGACGGCATCCACAGAATCGGATACGGAACGGCCCGCCAGCTTATCCGGGTCCACATGGTCACCGTCTATCGTATCTTGGGCTCCGTAATAGTGGCTGTTCAGAGAGCCATGAGAGCGGAACGTATCGTAAACGTCCATTTCCCGAGTGGTATCGGCATCGACCATAACCAATATCCGGCCTTCGTCCACATAACGGTCGTACGTTTCCGCTTCGTCCTCCGGAATGCCGAGACCGATGAGGCCGCCAACCAGACCGCCCGTTCCGGCGCCTACCGCCGCTCCGGCCAGAGTTGCCGCAATCGGTCCGGCTGCAATAATCGGTCCGATTCCCGGAATGACCAGGGCGCCGATTCCGGCAAGCAATCCGGTAACACCGCCGAGCAGACCGCCCGTGGCCGCTCCTGAAGCCGCCCCTTCCGCCGCTTTTGTGCCCGTTACGTCATTGATGGTATTTATATCCTCTTTGTTTCTTGCAATAACGGAGATATCCTCTGTCCGAAAACCACGACTCTTTAAATCGGTGATGGCTGAAGAAGCCTCATGCTCGCTTGTAAAGACGCCTACAATTCTCTTGTTCATATCGATTACCTCCTGAGTATTCTATTTTCAAATGAACTCTCGCCTTGCCTATAGCTTACTTAACCAAATGAAATAGGTATAAACTGAGGGCTCGCCGGAAGGCGCGGGATTCCCGATTTATAATTTTCAAACCTGAAATCTTCAAAAGATCTCAAAATAATTGTCACAAAATCCCCTCTTTGTAAGAGTAACGTCAGATTAGATCACAGCAATCGTAAATTAATTTTCGATTTATTACATCTTTTGGAACACTCGTCTCATCCTCCTTACAAACGCCCTTAAAAGGAATATACTTCATGCTAAAGATGTGAATAAAAGCAACACCGAACAAGGGGAGGAAAACCATGAACATGCGGCTTAAGGTATTAAAAAAGCATCTGTTGTTCTGTTGCAGCGAGCACTGCAACAATCAGGATGTGGAAGATGTCATGCAGGCTTTTAAGGAAGAACTTGTCGAGCAGGGAATCAACAAGACCGTCAAGATCAACAAAACGAGCTGCCTCGGTCTTTGCGGCAACGGCCCGTTCCTGATCGTGTACCCGGACGGCGTTTGGTACTACAATCTGTCGACTGAAGATGTGCCGCGTATCGTTCAGGAGCACTTGGTGCATGGCAATCCGGTAGACGAACTGGTTATGCTGAAGATGGAAGCCTAAGGCTTCTTCCTGGATAGACGGCATTTATTTACCTTCCATATGTTTACAGACCGGCTTCTTTGATGGGGTGCCGGTTTTATTTTGCCCGGCAGACCGCCGGGCGTTCTTGTTCTATAATGAAAGAGACGGTTCGCCGTACACCTGACGGATCAGAAAGGAGCCTTCGGAAATGGCGGTCTTTCATTATAATACAGAGCAGCCTTACGGGGCTGATCCGGATCTGCATCTGCTGTTCTGGGGACGTGAGCAGTGCCAGCCCGGACATTCCTTCGGCCCCGGTCTCCGGGATTATTATAAAATTCATTTCATCCACAGCGGCACAGGCCGGATCGAAGCCGGAGGACAGATTCACAGCTTGATCGCGGGACAGGCCTTTCTTACCTACCCCGGGATCGTCAGCGCTTATGCCGCAGATGGAGATGACCCTTGGGAGTACTCCTGGATCGCTTTCACCGGAGCCAAGGTAGATCATTTGCTGCGCCGGACCTCGCTCACACCGGAATGTCCGGTCTTCCCCATTCAAGGCAAGGCGATGGAGGGCTTGTACGAACAGCTGACGGAAATCGCGAAGGACGAAGGTGTTCTGGACCTCCGGCTGACGGCCGTTCTGTATCAATTTCTGGCCGATCTGCTGCGTGCCGTACCGGGCGAATCCGGCGTTCAGGCATACCGGGGGCTGCGGAATCAGCATGTGGAGAAAGCCCTGCATTTTCTTCAATCCCATTATTGCGAAGACATCAGCATGGAGCAGATCTCGGAGATGCTCCAGCTTGACCGCAAATATATGTCGGCGCTCTTCAAGCAGGCCGTCGGCATGCCGCCCAGCCAGTATCTGCTCGGCTTCCGCATGGCTAAAGCCTGCGAGCTGCTTACCCGGACCGACTGCACCATAGGGGAGATCGCCCGGTCCATCGGATACGCGGATGCCCTGCTGTTCTCGCGCATGTTCAAGAAATCTCATGGCTGCTCACCCAAGCAATACCGGGAACGGCATGCCAATCTGACATTATGACATAAATTCCTCCCTTGCTGACATTCGCCGTTCCTCTCTTTTCCACTACAATGGAAGCGTAAGCACCTGGCTGATCCGGGCTGCAATACAAATTCATTTACGGGGTGATCAGACCGGTATGTATACGGCAAACACGGAACGATACGAGAACATGAAATATAACCGCTGCGGACGCAGCGGCCTGCAACTGCCTGCGATTTCCCTCGGGCTGTGGCATAACTTCGGCGGCAACGATGTCTTTGAGAACGGCAGAGCGATGGTGCGCAGAGCGTTCGATCTGGGAATCACCCACTTCGACCTTGCCAATAACTACGGACCTCCTGCGGGGTCGGCGGAAGAGACTTTCGGTTCGATCCTGAAGAAAGACTTCCAGCCTTACCGCGATGAGATGATCATCTCCAGCAAGGCCGGATATTATATGTGGCCAGGCCCATACGGCGAGTGGGGCTCCCGCAAATACCTGGTGTCCAGCCTGGATCAGAGCCTGAAGCGGATGGGACTTGATTATGTCGATATTTTCTATCATCACCGTCCCGATCCGAATACGCCGCTCGAAGAGACAATGAGCGCGCTGGATCACCTCGTCCGCCAAGGCAAGGCGCTGTACGTCGGCATCTCCAATTACCGGCCGGAGGAGGCGCGGCAGGCTGCCCGCATTCTCCGCGAACTCGGCACGCCTTGCCTCATTCACCAGCCGAATTATTCCATGATGTCCCGCTGGATCGAAGACGGTCTGCAGGATGTGCTGGACGAGGAAGGCATCGGAAGCATCGTCTTCTCGCCGCTGCAGCAGGGCATCCTGACCGACCGTTACCTGAACGGCATCACCTCCGATTCCCGGGCGGCCGGCGCGAGCGTCTTCCTGTCCGAGAAGCAGATTACGGATGAGACGATCGGCAAGGTTCGCCGCCTGAATGAGATTGCGGAAGCGCGCGGCCAGAAGATGTCCCAGCTCGCGCTCTCCTGGGTGCTTCGCGGCGGCCGCGTTACTTCGGCGCTGATCGGCGCCAGCAAGGTGAGCCAGATCGAGGATGCGGTAGGCTCGCTCGCCGCGCCGGAGCTCAGCGCGGAAGAGCTTCAGAAGATTGAAGAGATTCTGAAGGCATAGAAGGACCCTAAGTCTGAGCATAGTCCAAGCATGCTCGAAACAAAACGGCTCCATGTCCCGGACGATTTGTCCGGAGCATGGAGCCGTTTGTCGGTTCGATCCTGTTCAATGCTCCTCGATTCTATTCAATGCTTCTCAATCCTGCTCGATCCCACTCGACCCTGCTCAGTCCTGCTCAATCCTATTCGATCCTGCTCGATCCTGTTCGATGCTCCTCAATTTCTGCTCGATCCTGCTCAATCCGGCTCGATCCTGCTCAATCCGGCTCGATCCTGTTCGATTCAATTCGATGCTCCTCAATTTCTGCTCGATCCTGCTCAATCCACGAAGCCGCTACTGCTCCTCTTCCTCCCGCTTGCGGAATTCACGCGGCGTCTGCCCTGTCGCCTTCTTGAAGACCCGGCTGAAATATTTCTCATCCTCGTAGCCGACCAGCTCGGCGATTCTCGACATCCGCAAATCGGAATTTTGCAGCAATTCCTTCGCTTTCTCGATCCGCAAATAGGTCAAGTAATCGGACAGATTCTCTCCTGTTACCTGCTTGAACTTCCGCGATACATTCTCCCGGCTGAGGAAGAACCGGTCCGCAATATGCTGAAGCGTAATATCCAGCTGGAAGTTACGGTCCAGGTACTCCCTGATCTCCAGCACAATCCGGCTGTCCGAGGCCCGGGACAAGCGGCTTTCCGTTACCAGGCTGAGAACGGCCTTCTTCAGACCTTCCTTCCAGTGAAGGAAGGAGAACTCGCCATGCTCGTCAAGCGGAGAACGGAACGCGGGCATGCTGTCAGCCGCGGCTTCCCCGCTGTCCGCCCACTCCTTCTTCCATTTGTCCAGCATATCCCTCAGACTGTCCTCCAAAGCGCGCAGACCGCTTAAGGTCAACACGCCCGACCTTGCTCCGAAATCGGCCCACTGCTCCAGACTGCGCTGTATCCGCTCCGGGTCTCCGGACATTAGAGACAGGCGCAGCTTCTCCAGCAGCTCTCCGGTTTCGGCTCCGGGCACCTCCGGCACGTCCACCGCCAGGGCTGCGGTATGAATGCGGCTCCCTGTTCGCAGCAGGTTGCGTTCAATGAGGGCCGTCTTTGCCCCCGTAAATGCGTCCTTCAACCGGTCTGGAAAAGGAAGTACGGGGCTGAGGCCCATATCCAGCAAAATCCCATAGGCGGAGCATACCGATTCATTAATATCCATCAGCATCTTCTCCGCGTTCTCAAGACCGGACCAGAGCATAATGACCACATCGGCTCCGTCATGCCAGTACCGGAAGGCGAAGCCCTCCTGCTTCCGGCTTACAATTTCGTTGCAGACGTTGGCCAGCACGAAGGAGGTGAGCTGAACATCCCCTCTGAATTTCCGCAGCAGGAGCCCTCCCGAGGACTGCAGCGAGATGATGGCAATTCGGCAGCGTTCGGCTCCCCGGGGCAGCCCAAGCTCCTTCCGGAGCGCATTTTCCACATCGGGATAGGCTACGGTTCCGCTGATCAAATCCGAAAGCGTCTTGTCCCAGTACAGGGGACGGAGAACATTGAGCTGGATATTCTGGTGAAAAGAGCGCTCGCGCTCCTGCTTCTCATCGTTCCATTTCTGGAAGGCCCGGTCCGCTGCGGCGACCAGCGCCTTACGGTTCACCGGCTTCAGCAGGTAATCGATGCCTCCGTATACGATAGCCGGCTTCACATAGCTGAAATCCTGGTAGCCGCTGATAACGATCGTCTTCGTATAGGGTGAGCAGCGGTGCAGCCATTCCAGCAGCTCCGCGCCGTCCATCAGCGGCATGCGCATGTCTGTGAACACGACCGCCGGCTCCTGCTCCAGCACAATCTCCATCGCTTCCTGCCCGTTCGTCGCTTCGTAAATACCGGTAACCCCGTATTGTTCCCACGGGACGAAATACCGGATGGCCTCGCGTACATGCTTCTCGTCGTCGACGATCAAGACTTTCATTTCAGGTTCACTCCTCTTATCGACCGCTTGATTCCGGCATGGGGATGATCAATATAACTTCGGCGCCTTCTTGCCCTCCCATCAGAAATAGCCGGGCATCCTCGCTGATCTGGAGCCGCAGCCGCGACAGCACATTTCGCAGTCCGATGCCTTCCTCGTCTCCAGGTTCATTTCGTTCCAGTCCCTTTCTCACTTCCTCCAGCCGCGATTCGGATATGCCCTGTCCATTGTCGCGAATGGTGATAACCAGCTGGTTCTCATCATCGAGTCCCGCCTTCAGCCAGATCATGCCATTCTTAATTCCGCTCCGGAATCCATGCTTGAAAATATTTTCGACGAGCGGCTGAAGAATCATTTTGGGAACCGGCAGTACCCGCACCCTATCTTCAATATCGGCCTCCATCCTCAGGTTCTCTTCACCGAAACGCTCCTGCTGCAGGATGAAATAATTTTCCACATGCTCGATTTCGTCCTGAAGCGTGACCTGGCCTTCGTTCGTCGTCATGGAGTACCGCATCATGCTGCCGAGAGAATAGATCAGATCGTAGATTTTCGGCGCGTTATACCGCAGTGACAAGGAAGCGATCGACTGCAGCGCATTATACAGAAAATGCGGATTGACCTGGGCCTGAAGCACCTTTAGCTGGTTGGTCTTATTCGCGATTTCCAGCCGGTACTCCTGCAGGATGAGATCGTTGATCGTCCGGGTCATCTCCGTTATTTTACGCGTCAACAGCCCGAATTCATCCTCGCTTATCGAATCGACGGAAGCGTCCAGCTGCCCGATCTGAACCCGCTGGGTATAGGAGATCAGCTTCTTGATCGGCCGGGTGAAACCGATGGAGATCAGAACGGCCGCAATCCCCGAAATGATGAGAAACAGCACACCGATTCCGGTGTTGATCCGGCTGATGGTCCTCGCGTCGCTGTACAGCGTTTCATAGGGCGTCAGCTTCACCACCGATCCTCTAAAAAGCGTGGAATCAACCTTCTTGTACATGACGATTCCGTTAAAGTTCTTATCGCTCCAGGAGAAATTTCCGCTGTCCGACTTCAGTTCCTTGACCCAGCCCGCCCCCACGGTTCGCCCGTTCCATTCATTGCCCGCAGCACTGCCGGGAGCGTAGAGAATCTGGCCCTGCTCATTAATCACATAGAGCGTCTCGGTGCCGGGGCTGAACATCGACCGGGCAATCTCCTCGATATCAGCCAGTTTGAAATCGATGGACAGATCGGCTAGAACCTCGTCGCTCGGCGTTTTGTAGATCGGGACATGGGCGGTGAATACCGGCATCTGTCCGGGTTTGAAATTCGGAAATCCCGACCTCATGCCGAACTGCTGGTCCATATGCGTCACCTCGATAAAAGGACGGTTCGTGCCGTTCGGATTGGCGGGCGCTTTATAGGTGAGATTGGTCTCCCGTCGGAACTGTCCGTTCAGCAGCATGTTGGACTGGCTGTTGGCCCGGACGTACAGATGGATTTTGAATATATTCCGGTCCGACAGAAACAGATTGTACAGCTGCGTCAGCACCACATTCCGGTTGTCCGGCTGAATCGTCCCTTCCGGGACGCCGTTCGGATTCTTGGTGGTCAGTATGGAGGTGTAGAACGAGTTCTGGATATTGATTCCGCTGTAGATGCTGAGGCCCAGCTGGTTTATTTTTTGAAAATAACTGGACAGATTGGCCGCTCCGAGTGTCAGCAGCTTGCGGTTCTGGTTGAGCGCCTGCTCGGTGAACGACTGCTTCGTATACAAATAAGAAAAGATAACCGAGACGCCGGCCGGTATGACCGCAGCCAGCAGCACAAGGGCCATCAGCCGGGTTCGGATGCTGTGTTTGAACAATGAGGCTCCTCCTTATTTCATGGCAATCGGCCGGGACAGCGCTGCAATAAAATCCACTTTTATGGTCATCATAATGAGTGTTGGCGATAAGCAAGGGTTACTATAATGAAGGTGTGAAGCAATGATACTACGTACAAAGGAGAACCGCCATGAAAAAAGCGCTGGGTATTGCAAACGAATCCAAACTCGGCACCGGGATCAATCCGCCGGCAGTGCAGGCCATAAGAAAAAAGCGGGGCAGACGCAAGGGTTGGGGCCAGCAGATCGTATTCCTGGGTCCTTGTCTTCTTTTCTTTCTGACCATAGTGGTAACCCCTTTCATTCTGGGATTCTATTATTCCTCCACCGATTGGAACGGTCTCGACCTGGACAAAGCGGTGTGGACAGGCTCCGCGAACTGGAGCCGGATTCTCCATGACGATGGCTTCTGGAATTCGCTGTACTTCACGCTGCGGTTCACGGTTGTATCCGTTATTATCGCCAACGTGCTGGCCCTGATCCTTGCCTTCATGCTGATGGCTTCGCTCAAGACCAAGAATGTGCTGCGTACCGTCTTCTTCATGCCGAACGTAATCGGCGGCATCCTGCTCGGCTATATTTGGCAGTTTATTTTCACCAAGGGCTTCGCCACCATCGGCGAGCTCACCCACATCCCGTTCTTCAAGCTTCCCTGGCTGGGAACGCCGTCCACCGGCTTCTGGGGACTGGTCATCGTATTCGTCTGGCAGACCGCAGGCTACATGATGATTATCTATATCGCATCACTGGCCGGGATTCCGAAGGATCTGGTCGAGGCGGCCAAGATCGACGGCGCTCGTCCGGCGCAGCTGTTCAGAAGCGTGTACGTTCCGCTGATCATGCCGGCGATCACCATCTGCCTGTTCCTGACCATCTCGAATGCGTTCAAAATGTTCGACCTCAACCTGTCGCTGACCAAAGGTGGTCCGGGCACTTCGACGCAGTCGCTGGCCTATAACATCTACGCAGAAGCCCTGATCAACAACCGCTACGGACTCGGAACCGCCAAAGCACTGCTGTTCTTCGTTGCCGTATCGCTGATTACAATTACTCAGGTGCTGATTACGAAACGCAAGGAGGTATCAGCCTGATGCATGTCAGCCAGTACAAGTCCAAAACCTTTGCTCTGGAAATCGTCGCTATCCTGCTCGCGCTGCTGTTCCTGGCTCCCTTCTATCTGGTGCTGTCCAACTCGGTCAAGACCCTGAAGGAGATTTTGCTCGACGCGGCCTCGTTCCCGCAGGTGTTCCACTTCAGCAATTATTCCGATGTCTGGAAAATGATCGACTTCCCGCAGGCCTTCTGGAATTCTTTTCAGATAACGGTGCTGAGCGTGCTCTTGATCGTCGTGTTCAGCTCCATGGCGGCCTATCAGATCGTCAGAAAGCCGACGAAGTTCAACTCTTTCGTCTTCCTGCTGCTCATATCGGCCATGATCATTCCCTTTCAGTCGCTCATGCTTCAGCTGGTGCGGGTTACCAGCATGCTGGAGCTGCGCGGCGAGCTCTACGGCATTGTAGCCTGCTATCTCGGCTTCGGGATGCCGCTGTCCGTCTTCCTCTTTCACGGCTTCATCAAGACTGTGCCCTATGAGCTGGAAGAAGCGGCTCGCGTTGACGGAACGGGACCCTTCGGCGTCTTCTTCCGGATCGTCTTCCCGCTGCTGATGCCGATCATCGTGACCGTAGTCATTCTGAATACGCTGTGGATCTGGAACGACTACCTGCTGCCCGTCCTTATTATCGGCGGCAACAAGGATTTAACAACGCTGCCGGTCGCGGTTACGAAATTCTTCGGCCAGTACACCAAGAAATGGGATCTGGCACTTGCAGGTCTGGTGATGGCGATTGTGCCGGTACTGCTGTTCTTCCTGAGCTTGCAGAAATACATTGTCGAGGGCGTTACGGCAGGTTCCGTAAAGGGTTAACAGGCAGCGACAACAATATCCACCTTTTCGGACAAAAAATTAAGTTTTGGTCCAGGCAACATTGCATTACGATATAAATGTAAACACTTACAAAACAAAGGGAGGCATTAATTTATGAAGAAAAGACGGTTCGCTTTCCTCCTCGCAATCGTTTGCATCCTTATTATTGCAGGTTGCGGAGGCGGGGGCAATAACAACTCCACCGCGAAAAGCACAGACAGCGGTACCTCCGGCTCAGCCGCGCCGGCTGCATCCACAGCTCCCAAGAAAGACGTAACGATTAAAGTGTTCCAATTCAAAGTTGAAATCGCTGAACAGCTTAACGCCCTGGCTGAAGAATACGAGAAAGAGACTGGCGTCAAGGTGCAAGTCGAAACTCACGGCGGCGGCGAAGACTACGGCGCGCTGCTCAAAGCCGAAATCGCTTCGGGCTCAGAGCCTGAAATCTTCAACAACGGCGGCTTCGCGGCACTTGTTCCTTACATGGATCGCGCAACCGATCTCTCGGATCAGCCTTGGGTGAGCAAGCTGATCGAATCCTCCAAGATCCCGACGACCGTTGACGGCAAACTCTATGGCATGCCGATGAACGTTGAAGGCTACGGCCTCATCTACAACAAGGATCTGTTCACCAAAGCCGGTATTACAGAAGAGCCTAAGACGCTGGCACAGCTGAAGGATGCTGTCGCGAAGCTGAAGGCCGCAGGCATCACGCCTTTTGAAGCGACCAATGAATGGTGGTCCATGGGTATTCACCTCGTGAACGTCGCTTTCGCCAACCAGCAGGACCCGGCGGCCTTCATCGAGGATGTGAAAGCCGGCAAGCAGACGATCAAAGGCAATGAAGTCTTCAAGCAATGGCTCGATCTCGTTGACGTAATTTTTGACAACGCACAAGACAACAAAGTAACGACTGATTACGCTACACAGGTTGCCGACTTCGCCGCCGGCAAAGCCGCGATGATGATGCAGGGCAACTGGACTCAGGGCGACATCGACAAGATTGACCCGAACCTCAACCTCGGCCTGCTGCCGATGCCGATTAACGATCAAGAAGGCCATATTTATGTAGGCGTACCGAATAACTGGGTTGTGAACAGCAAGTCGGCTCATCCGGAAGAAGCCAAGGCATTCCTGAACTGGATGGTATCCTCCGATGCAGGCAAGAAATATTTGGCGAAGGAGTTCAAGTTCATTCCGGCCGAATCCGACATCACAACTACAGCTGAAGACATCGGCCAGGTAGCCGTAGCGGTTCAGAGTCAGTCCTCCACCGCTCTGAGCTGGAACTGGGACCGTTTCCCGGATGGCGTAACTCAAGGCTTCGGCGCTGCCATGCAGGAATACCTGGGCGGACAAATCAACCGCGACCAGCTGCTGGATAAGCTCGACAAAGCCGTTCAGGATATCGTGAAGCAGTAATCGATTAGCCTAGAGTAATCGCATTAAACAAGTAATAATATGGCGAGCCCCCTTGGCTGCAGCCGCCCAGATCTTCCTTCTGGGCAGCCGGCTATAGGGGGCTCTCTTTTAGATTATGCGGTATATCACACTTTGGCTTTAGGCTAGTCCTCTCCGAAAGAGGCGTACCGTTCTTTCCTGCTTCCGGCCAGATCCTCCTTCGGGATGAACCGGAGAGCGGCGGAGTTCACGCTGTAATGAAGCTTCTCCGGCTCCGGGCCGTTGAACAACAGCCTGCCGAGATAAGCCCCGCTCAATCTGCTTCGCAGCAAGGTCACCGGCTTCCCCTCGCTTCGCCCCCCTTCTCTTGTAATGAATCCCTCTTCCAGCGGCTTCGAGAAAGCAGGCCAGCCTGACGGTGAAGGGAACTGATCCTTCGAGCTGAACAGCGGCGTCCCGTCCACCACATCCACATAGATCCCCTCCCGCTTATTATCCCAGTACTCATTCTGATAGGGAGGCTCCTGCTCCATCAGCTGGGTAACCTTGTACTGCCCCTCGGTTAATCGAGACCGCAACAGCTGCCGCTCCCGCTCTCCGTTCCAATGCTTTCGGACATAATCATTCCGTCCTGACCCTTGATAATACTGCTTATATTTGAAGGGATGCGTCTTGTAATAGGCCTGATGCTCATCTTCCGCCGGATAAAAGCGATCTGCGGGCAAAATCTCCGTGACGATCTTCCCCTTAAACCTCCTGCTGGCCTGCTGCTCCCGTTTCGACGCCTCGGCAAGTTTCCTCTGCCCTTCATTGTGAACGAAAATCGCCGTTCTATAAGATGAGCCCCTGTCCAGAAACTGCCCGCCTGCATCCGTCGGATCGATCTGCCGCCAATAGAGCTCCAGCAGACGCTCGTAAGGAAACACTTCAGGATCAAAGGTAATCTGAACCGCTTCATAATGGCCGGTCGTCTCGGTTCCGACGCTGTCATATGTAGGGTTCTCCGTATGTCCGCCCGTATAGCCCGAGACTATCGAAGCGATGCCTGGCAATTCGTCAAACGGCTTGACCATGCACCAGAAGCAGCCGCCCGCGAAAGTTGCCAGCTCCAGGCTGTGATGATTCTCCATTTCTATCCCTCCTGATTCATACTCCATATTTAACCAAAACTCAGATTGTCATCCCTATTTCGCTAATATGTAAATTCTGTGTAAAAAGACTCATTTTCAGGTGAAATGATACGAAAATCCTATTAAATAGTTCATTAGACTCATATAATTGCCGATATACAAGTAGATGTAACTCTACTAAGAAGGGAGGAAAAGAGGGTTCACTGTCACCTTTTTAAGACAGAAATCAAAAACTGGTGGGGTGTATACAATTGAGAAAAAGAAGTAGCGCAATGAAGAGGAGCATGATGCTGGTCTTGACCTTGTGCCTGGTTCTGGCCTCGTTCGGTCAGGCATTTGCCGCCGACACATCGAAGCCGGCCACAGGGGCAACTGATACGGCCGGGCATTGGGCAGCAGATGTACTGGAGCAGTGGAAGTCGCAAGGACTGATCTCCGGCTACCAGGATGGTTCGCTCAAGCCGGATAACCAGATCACCCGCGCAGAATTTACGGCTCTCGTTAACCATTCGTTCGGATTTAATGAAATCGCCTCCATCTCATTCAAGGATGTCAAGAACGGCGCCTGGTACTATAACGAAATTTCCAAAGCATCCGCTGCGGCCTACATAAAAGGATATAGCGACCAGACCTTCAAACCGAACAAATCCATTACCCGTGAAGAGCTGGCTGTCATCGTAGCATCTCTTCTGAAGCTGAACGCTTCGGCTTCGAATACGGGCTTCACGGACCTTGTCGCCAGCCATGCCTGGAGTAAGGATTCCATCGCAGCAGTTGCTGAGGCCGGTCTCATGCAGGGCTCTGGCGGCAAATTCAGACCGCAGCAGACCGCTACACGCGCCGAAGCTGTCGTCGTCCTCGACCGGGCGCTGAAGCTTCGCGCAAGCAGCCAGTCCGTCGTGTACGACAAGGCGGGCACGTACGGACCGGAGACCGGTACTGTTACCGTTAACGGCTCCGTGTATCTGAATGCTCCGGATATCACCCTTCGCAACACCGTCATCAACGGTAATCTGATTATCGGCGAGAATGTCGGCAAAGGTGATATCACGCTGAAGAACGTCACCGTTAAGGGTACAACCGTCATTAACGGCGGCGGCAAGAACAGTATTCACGTTGACGATTCCGTTCTCGTAACTGTTATCGTGAACAAGAAAGACGGAAGCATCCGCATCGTTACCGAAGGATCGACCTCGGTACAGCAGATTACGCTTCAATCCGGCGCCCTTCTGCAGGAATCGGGCAGCGGCAGCGGCTTCGGCAATGTCAGCCTCTCCGATCTGATTCCGGTAGGCGCTCAAGTTGAATTGGCGGGGAATTTCAACACGGTAGATATCTTTGCAACATCTATCCGCGTCAGCCTGACCTCCGGCTCCGTGCAGAATCTGCAGGTTGCCCCAACCGCCGGTAATACGATCATTGATCTGGCCGCCGGAACAAGCGTACAGACTCTGGTCCTGAACGCAATCGCTCATGTCACCGGCCAGGGCACCATCGGAACGGCATACGTCAATACATCAGGCTCAACGATCGCCCAGACGCCTGGTCAAGTCATTACAGCTCCGAATGTAACCGTATCGGTTGGCGTTCCAGTCGGCGGCTCGGGCGGCTCGGGCGGTTCGGTCACCGATACCGTCTACGGCTTTGAAGGCACCATCACCGATGTGGACAACCAGCCTGTTGCGGATATGACAATCAACTTCCGCAGAGGCCTCGGAACCACTACAGGCGAAATCGCCGCAACCGTGGTTACGGATGTGTACGGTCATTACTTTGCCAATCTTGCGCCCGGCATCTACACCGGCGAACTGGTTAAAGACGGCTTCATTACAACATATGTAGTCGGCGTATCCTTAAGCGACTACAAGAACTACGGACAGGATGCCACGGCAATCCGCATTCCAAAGGCCGATGAAATCCGCATCGTGCTGACCTGGAATGAGAATCCGCTTGACGAAGACTCCCATTTGTTCGGACCTACTCCGGATGGACAGACGTTCCATACCTGGTACGGCAAGAAGCAATACGGCTATCAGGACGAGCTCTACGCCGATCTGGATCATGATGACGTGGACTCCTATGGTCCCGAGACCACTACGATCCGCAAGCAGATTAACGGCACTTATCAGTTTTACGTCCATAACTACAGTGGCAACGGACCGGATAACGCTTATACTCTTACCGCTTCCGGTGCGAAGGTAGAGGTCTACAGCGGGGCCAGTGCGACTCCGGTCAAGACCTACAACATCCCGGCTGGAACCAGTCCTGAACTGTACTGGCATGTATTCGATCTGACGATCTCGGCCGGCAACCTGTCTTTCAACGACACCAACGTACTGGCTGATTCACTGCCTGACGTTAGCAATCCGGCTGTGCTGGAACCCATCGATCCGGATGCCGTTCATGTAGTGAACAAGTCCGAAGCGAATGACACCGTTACCG
>RCUS01000859.1_pt1 | contig 17777 bp, 17 predicted proteins | sample 2166221 | NCBI WGS metagenome assembly RCUS01 (sample SAMN09932758, study PRJNA488358) | compost metagenome | isolation source: compost soil in cyclohexanecarboxylic | place: Germany: Experimental Botanical Garden | reverse complement strand
GTCCGCACTGCATAAAAATAATGGGCTGCTGTCCATCTCGGCGCACTGGGGTTGCCAACGGCATCGCCCAGGCACTGAACGGATAAAAACACATGGCTGACCGCGCCGCCCGCCTGGCCTTCATTTTGAGTTTGACCGACAAGGTCACCGCGCCCCTGGGCAAGGTGAAGATGGGTTTTTCGGACCTTGCCGAGAAGAGCGAAAAGAACATCAGAACGATGGGCATGGGGCTGGGCGGCATGATCGGCGCCGGCGCGGCTATCACCGAGTCATTGGCTCCAGCGTTGGAAATGAACCGCGCCATTGGCGAGGTCCGATCGCTGGGTGTGGCCGAGGACGCGTTGACTGCGCTCAATCAGAAAGCGTTGGAATTCTCGGTCGACTATGCCGCGAGTGCCAGGGATTTTGTGGCATCGGCGGCCACCGTCGATGGCGCCATTAAAGGGTTGACCGCGAGCCAACTGACCTCGATCACCAACACCAGCAACATTCTGGCGAAAGCCACCAAGGGTGATGCGGAGACCATGAGCGCCTACGTGGGCACCATGTACAACCTGTTCAAGGGCCAGGCCGACGCCATGGGCAAAACTGAATGGGTCGAAAAGCTCGGTGGCCAGACCGCGCTGGCGGTGAAGCTGTTCCGTACCGACGGTGCCCAGCTCAAGGACGCGTTCAAGGAAGTCGGCTCGATCGCCACCACCTTTGGCGTCGACCTGGCCGAACAGTTCGCGGTGATCGGCTCGCTCAGCAGCACCATGGAAGGCGGGGACGCCGGCGGGATCTACAAGGCGTTTTTCGAAAACATTGGCGCAGCCTCGGAAAAACTGGGCATCAAGTTCACCGGCCAGAATGGCAAGTTGCTGCCGATGATGGACATCCTCAGCAAGCTCGAGGGCAAGTTCGGCGACCTGAACAGCGCGGACGCCGGCGCCAAGCTGATCGAGGCGTTCGGCGGCGAAGGTGCCCGCGTCATCACCGCGCTGACCAAGGACACCGATCGCCTGCGCAATGGCATGGATCAACTGGGCAAGGTTCGCGGCCTGGAGAACGCTGAGCAAATGGCCAAGGCCATGGTGGACCCGTGGCAGCAATTCGCAGCCGCCGTCGAAGCGCTGCGCGTGGTGTTTGGCCAAGTGCTGATCCCGATCCTGACGCCGCTGATGGACAAGCTGGTGGCGATCGGCGCCACGCTGACCCGCTGGACGCAACTGTTCCCGAACATCGCCCGGGTGATTGGCATCGTCACGCTGACCGTTTTCGGGATCATCTTCGCGATGTCCGCACTGACCCTGGTGATCGGCATCAGCAAGATGACCTGGCTGGGGCTGGTGACGGTCTGGAAAGTCGTGCAGCTGTTGAACCTGCGCACCGTTGCCGGCTTCGTCCTGCAGAAGCTGGCCATCCTCGCCTACCTGTCCATCCTGACGCTGTTCGGCGCGGCCATGCTGGTCGTTCGCGGCGTCATGTTGGCCTGGCAGGCGGCTATCTGGCTGGTCAACGTGGCCCTGACCGCCAACCCGATCGGCGTCATTGTGATGGGCATCGCCGCGCTGGTCGCGATCGTCGCGCTCGCCGTCTACTACTGGGACGAATGGACGGCCGCGCTGATGAACAGCGAGGCCTTCGTGTGGGTCAGCGAGCAATTCAAGTTGCTGTCTGACTGGTTCAACTCCATGGGTGGCTGGTCGAGCATGGCCAAGGGCGCATGGGACAGCATCGTCGGCGTGTTCTACAAGGCCATCAACAGCCTGATCGAGATGATCAACAGCATCCCCGGCGTGAACATCGAGGCGCGGTTTGGTGGCGTACCGGAAGTACCAGGTGCGGATGCAGCCGTGAACGCGGCCAGCTCGGCCAGCGCCGCGCAAACCACCCAGCAATCCATCAATTCAGTGATTCCCAGCCTGTCGCCGTCGCGCGCTTCGGCCGTGCCCCCAGGCGGCTTGTTGAGCAGCATCCAGAACAACACCAGCAGCCAGAACAAGGGCACCCACGTGGAGAACATGACCATTCAGAACAGCAAGCCAATGACCCCGCTGGAGATGGAAAACATGATGAGCATGGCGGTGGGTGGATGAGCGAATACATCGATTTGCTGATCGTCGACAACGACCTGGTGCTCGATCCGTCGCGGCAACCAGTGCTGGTCGATGACCGAGCCAGCATTGCCCAGGACATCGCGCACATGATCCGCGACAGCGGCCTGCTGGTGACCTTGGTCGCCGAGCGCAACAGCCTGAAGCAACGCGACTGCATTCAACGGTTGGAGCTGCTGGTGGAAGCGGACGAACGCCTGGTGCCGGGCACGGCACTGATCACCCAGCTCGAACCCGGGCAGTACCTGGTGACGGCGAAAACCCTGAAGTTCGGCACGATCGAGGTGGCGGTGTGAGCGACGTGGATTTCAAACAGGCGCTGAGTGACGCCGGCATCCCGACATCGGAAGAAGAATTGCGCGAAGCGTGGGAAGCCGAGGTGGTCGCCCAGGGCAGCAAACTGAGCAACACCAGCACCTGGTCGCCGTTCTGGCGGGTGGTTACTGCGCTGGTGACCAAGCCGGTGATGTGGATTCTGGATTTTTTCATCAGCACGGTGCTGCCGAACTTCTTCGTCAAAACCGCCACGGATGCCTGGCTGGACATGCTGGCCTGGGGGGTAAACGTTGAGCGCAAAGGTGCGACCAAGGCGAAAGGATTTTTGCTGTTCACCCGCGTCGCCGCCGGCGGCGCCCTCGAGGTTGCCAAGGGCACGGTGGTGCAGTCGGCGGCGATCAATGGCCACGTTTACCAACTGGTGACCACGGCAGTTGGCACTTTCACCGACGGTGCCATGCAGTTGTTGATCCCGGTGGAAGCGGTCGATGTGGGCAGCGGCTACAACCTGGCGCCGGGCTACTACGCCGTGTTGCCGGTGCCTATCCCCGGTATCGCCCAGGTGGCCAACGCCGACGGTTGGTTGACCACGCCCGGGGCAGACCGGGAACCCAACGACGAGCTGCGCCTGCGCGTGCGTAACCAGTTCTCGGCGGTCAACCAGTGGCACACCGACGCGGTGTACCGGGCGATGATTTCAGCCTTCCCGGGCGTGCGTCCGGATGGCGTGTATTTCGAGCACGGGGCCCCACGTGGCCCAGGCAGCGCCAATGCCTTTGTGCTGTTCGATGCCGATGTGCCGGCGGCGACGTACCTGGAGCAGATCAACGCGCACATTCGTGACCAGGGCAACCATGGCCACGGCGACGACCTGCTGGTAATGGTCATGCCGGAAACCCAGCACAACCTGCAAATCATGCTGTGGCCGCGCTCGACCTTGACCGCCGCCCAGCGCCAAACCCTGAAGGATGAAACGGCGCTGTTTGTCCGTGCGGCATTTCGCGAGAGCACGACCAGTGACTACCAGCCGACGCTGACCTTTCCACAGTCGCGCTTTTCCTTCAGCCGCCTGGGTGAGGAGTTGCACCAGCAATTCCCGGGTATCGAGTCGCTGCACTTCGACAACGACGACATCCTTTCCGAGCTGAGCATCCCCCGCATTCAAAGCCTGCAGGTGTTGATCAATGATTAAGTTAAGTCTGCGTTTCTGGCTCGGCGGCCCGGAACTGGAAAAGCTCACCGCCGCCGCGCAGTCCTGGTGGGAGAAAGTCGAAGGCTGGTTGCGCTGGCCGCTGCTGCAGCTTGATGCCGACACCTGCCACCTGGTGGTGCTCGACCTGCTGGCCTGGCAGCGCGACATCACCCGTTTCAAGGGCGAGCCGGAGGCGTTGTATCGCCTGCGCGTGAAGTACGCCTTTATCAACGCGGTGGACGCCGGCAGCACCGCCGGCATGAAACGCATTCTGCAGCGCCTCGGAGTCGGTTACGTCGAGATCGAAGAGCGCATGCCCGATCGGGATTGGGACGTGGTGTTGCTGCGTTTCTCCGACACCCAGCTATCGCAGAACCCCGAGCTGCTGCGCGTGCTGATCCAGCAGTACGGCCGCACCTGCCGCCGGTATGACTTTGTGACCCTAACCCCTGTGACCTTGCGGGTTGCCGTGGTCGACTTCAACGACGACCAGCAAACGCTGGTTGCCAGCCTGTAGGAGCCCCCCAATGGGAGCCAGTATTACCCTCGCCGGCGAGAGCCTGATTGCGCAAAAACTCGCCACCCTGCAAGGCCTGGACGTGGCGCGTTTCATTTTTGCTAAGGTGCCCGGGCTCGATCCCAGCGGCCCGGTTGATCGCGCCGCGCCAAAACCTGTTGCAGGGCAGATCGTTCACGTCTACGACATCCCGGACGGCAACGCCGGGTATGTGAACCCCAACCAGGTGGTGTACAGCTCGCAAATCGGCTCCGACGTGGGCGATTGGGACTTCAACTGGATCGGCCTGGAGACGGCCGAAAACGTGCTGTTTGCTGTGGCCTACGTGCCCCTGCAGCAGAAGCGCCGCAACATCCCGCCGTTGCAGATCGGCAACAACCTGACGCGCAACTTTCTGGTGGCCTTCGACGGTGCGCAAGCGCTGACCGGCATCACCATTGACGCGAGCACCTGGCAGCACGATTTCACCGTGCGCCTGGCCGGCATCGATGAGCGTCAGCGCCTGAATAACCGCGACATCTACGGCCGGTCGTGTTTTTTCGGCAGTTCGCTGCAGCTGGAAAAAGTGGCCGGTGCCTACCAGCTCAAGGCCGGGACCACCTACCTGGAAGGCATCCGTGTCGTGCGCTCGGCGGTGTTGCCGGTGGTGCCGCCGGCGTTTCCAACCCGCGCCTGGCTGGACGTTTGCCTACAGCGGGAACTGAGCGATGTGGTCGCCAGCTGGCAGGTGGTGTGGGGCTTCGGTAAAGCCGACTATGTCGACAGCACCGGCGTGCAGCACTACTGCGTGGCGATCGCCGATCTGCCGAACGCCAACACGGTGACTGACCTGCGTCCTGTAGAGCCGATCGCCGGCCCCCTGGTGAGCCAGTTCGCCCTGCGTACTGGTGACTACGAAGGGCTGCGCGCCCGGGCGACGACCAAGGAAGACGTGGACCTGGGCAACCTGCCGAACGCCAAGAGCGACGACCTTGAATCGGATGACAGCGAGGTGCTGGCCACCACCAAGGCCTTGCGGAAAGCGCTGACCTTGCCGCTCTCCGTGTTGCCGTTCCCCTCGATCATCACCACCAATAACCGCTTGGCAGTGACTTCGGCTGCCGTAGCCGGCACGGGCGGCAAGGTATCCGTTCCGGCGGGTGTGTCGGTGACACTGGGCCAAGAAGTGACGGCCGGAGTCAGCGGACGACGGCGCGTGCTTACGACAGCCGATTGGACCAGCGCCAATCTGAGCACCGCCAGTACCTATTACTTGCGTGCCCAGGTGAATGCCGCCGGTAATCTGATCATCTATATGCAAAAGGGCGCCGACACTGACCCTGTCCCCGGCTCGCTGAAAGGTGTTCCGGATGCAGTCAGTGGCGGGGGCTTCGAAAGCACCGTCCTGGACATGCTAATCGCCTTGGTTACCACCGGTGCAGCTGGTTCGACGCCGGTGGTGACCGCCCTTGCCAATGCTCATCAGCTCAATACTGAATTTGCTGCGGCGGGAGCGGCCACAAACCTCTCCAACTTCGCCGCGTACTACAGCCAGACGTTTTTAATCAACTGGGCGCGCCGTCCTACTTCGGTGCCGATCCACGCTGCTGTTGCCCAGGGAGGCGGTAGCACCAGTGTGGAGGGCGGGGCCAACTATGGGCGGACACTGACCATCACTCGCTACACCATCACTTGCCGTATCCAGACGGATTGGTCGGCTGCGCCGACATCGCCTTACGGTGCCATTGAAGGGACTGCCACCGCATGAATAACGTAACTATGAAACGAGCAGTCATTGACGCCACCGGCATCGTCGCCGGATTTTCCACTGGTCACTCCGACGGGCCATCGGTGCCCGAGGATGTTCCCGTAGCTGTCGGCTGGCGATGGGATATCGCCGAAGGTTTTCTACCGCCGGCGGCGCCTGTGCCTGACTCCATCGAGAAGGTGGCTGCACGTCGGTACGCCGAGATCGACTCCGCGTGCCAGCAAGCGATTACCGGTGGCTTTGAGTCCGATGCATTGGGCGCGGGCCATCGTTACAGCAGCGAACTGGACGATCAACTGAACCTGACCGGTGCCATTTTGCGTGGTGTCGACATGCCCTATGCTTGCCGCGATGCCGCAGGATTCAAGGCGTTTCGTTCACATACGACGGTGCAACTGCGCCAGGTCGGCGACGACTTCACGGTGTTCAAGCTGCAGCTGCTGCAGAAGGCCAACGACCTGAAACAGCGGCTGGAACTGGCTGTGGCGGACGATGATCTGGCCGCCGTTGAAGCCGTGACCTGGACGGCAGGACCATGACTTGGGCACCGGTGACCATGCGCTGGCCGGAGCAGGCCACGCAATGGATGGACGGATTGAAAGACGCCCAGGACTTGGCTGGTGGCGAGCTGGCCAGCACCGCGTTGCGACTGGCTGGGCTCGACGGGCTGACCAGCACCAACCCGGGTCCGGTGGGTGAGGCGGCACAGGGCGCGATCGCCGCCGGCCGTGCCGCCATGGCCGGTCAGTTGGGCGATGCCCCTGCGTGCCTGGTGGTGACACCTTTTCAAAGCGGTGTCGGCCAAGGGCGCGGCCACCAGCGTTTCCTGTCGGCGCCGAACCTGCTGCAGCAGCTGGCCAGCAAACTGGTGGACGGCACCGACAGCGGACGCCCGACCGGACCGCAGTACGCGTTGTCATTGCTGTTCCTGGGCACGCACTTCGACCAACTGGCCAGCACCTTGTCGCGCTTCAACGCCTTGCTGCCGATTCCGGACCTGGTGCGCACTGAACGTCGTGCTCGACACCTGTCGACGCTGGAAACGGAAAAGTGGGTAATCCCGAGCGCCGGACCTTTGCCGCGCTGGCAGCCGCTGCCCCTTGAGCGCTGCACGCTGGTTAAAGCCGCCAAGCAATCCATGTCCGGCCAACTGGCGGTGCTGGAGAGTTACACGGCCGACAGCTCGCCGATGGCAGATCTCGCCGCGCTGGCCACGCGCAAGATGGCGCAGCAACAGGGCCGCGATCAGCAGTTGAATGACCTGAAGGCGTTGCTCGCCGGCGGATCCGCTGACACCAGCATGCGTGCGCGATTGATCGGCCCTGGTGATGTCAACGAGCTGCGCCGATCGTTGCTCGAGGGTGACGCCCCGGGGCACGAATGGGTGCAGTCTGCCGGCGTATTGCTGGTCGGGTCACTCGAGGGATTGAGTTTCGTGCGCGAGCTGGTGGGCCTATGACCTTATTACTCGACGGCGAACAGATCCTCGGTAAAAAGATGAAGGTCACTGCCAACCTGCGTATCGAAGCCGACGATATGTCGGGGCAGACCAGTAGCACCGACAAAGGACACAAGGGTTTCAAGCCCAAAACCCTGGCGGTCACGTTGATGATCCCCTTCGTGGACAAGGATCAGTTGCGCACGCTGATGCGCCTGGCGGAAGCCACGGCCAGCGGTGGCCAGTTGAAGAAGTACCGCATCGTCAACGACACCGCCGCCGCATTCGGTATCCGTGAAGTGGAGTTTTCCGAGGGCGTCAGCGCCCGGGAGGACGATTCGCTGGCTGCCTGGTTGGTGCAGTTCACCCTGTCCGAAAAACTTTCGAATCCCGAACGCGTAGAAAACCGGCGCGCTGGCAACAGCGTGGCGAAACAATCCGCCCCGGGGCAGGCCGTCGCCGGCGACGGGCCAGCCGCTGCTGGTGGTAGCGCTGGCCAGGGTGAGGAACTGTCGGGCTTTGAGGCCACGCTGAAGAAGCTCGACAACTACCTGGGTGCGACCAAATGAGCATGAAGCTGCACAAGGTGCTGACCATCAACGGCACCGCGTACCCGCTGATCAAGGACGATGTGCGGCTCGACCTGAAGAGTCCCGGCCGGGCGACCTTTACCGTCCAGGCCGACGCCGCCTTGAAAGGCCTGGTGATGCTCGATATCGGCTACAACGACAGCCCGCTGCAGCGTCACTTCATCGGCTATGTTGAGCGCTCGACCACCGCCTCGAGCAAAGAGCAGGTGCTGGCCTGCCGCGAGCTGGCCGCGATCCTGGCCAACCCGTTGCCTCTGAACCTGCGTCACGTCGACCTGCAGGCGGTGCTGGCCGAAGTCAGCAACAAGACCGGGCTGCGCTTCCGGGTGCCGGACAAGTCCTACGCCAAGACCAAGGCGCCGTTCTTCTACAGTCTGGCTGCCGGTTACCAGGCGATGGATAGTCTGGCCACAGTGTTCAGCATTCCCGATTTCATCTGGCAGCAGCAGGGTGACGGTGAGGTATTTGTCGGCAGTTGGACCGACAGCTTTTTCGGCGTGCGCGAGCCGCTGCAGTTGCCGGTCGAGTTGTTCGACGGCTACCAAAGTAATCAAAGCGCGATGATCGCGGCCCTTCCCGGGTTGCGTCCTGGTGCATCGATCAACCAAGGCGATCGGATCACCTCCGTGACGCTCGCCGACAACCAGATGGCTATCCGATGGAAGACGTAATCCGCCGCGCAGTAGACCGGCAATTCCCTGAACTGAGCGGCGGTTATCACCTGCCGCGCTTTGGCCGTGTGGTGGCGGTACCGGATGCGCCGGCCGCACCTGGTCTGTGTGACGACTTCCGGCCGCGTTTCGGTGTTGACGTCGAAGTGCTGTTGCCTGATGGCGAGCCTGATCCCGATCTGCCCGTCCTAACCAGCCTGCCACTGCCGGCGCCGATGGGTGGGCAAGAGGCTGGTATGTTCGGCTTTCCGGAGGAGGGCACCACCGTGGTGATCAGCTTCGCCTACGGGCTGCCGAACAAACCATTTATCACGCAGATCCTGCCGCACGGCTTGAGCCTGCCCCGAGTGCCGAAAGGCGACCAGGTATGGCAGCACAGCGAGGCGTGCCAGCAGCGCGTCGACGCTGACGGCAACTGGCTGCGCCAGACTGACGGCAAGATCCAGGACAAGGCGATCGAGCGTGAAGTCGAAGCCCTGGACAACACCGAGAGCTTCCAGAATCACACCAGGACGGTGGACGACCATTCGACCGAGTCAGTAGGTGGGATCAAAAAGATCGAGGCGCTGGGTGCGCTCAAATTGCTGTCCGGCGGATCCGCGAGCCTGGCGGCAGTGGACGATCTGCACCAAGCAACTGGCCGTGATCTGAACCTGGTGGTTGGGCAGAAGCACAACGCCACGGTGGGTGGCGACATGCAGGAGAAGATCCAAGGCTTGCGCAAGAGCGTGGCCGGGATCAGCCAGCAACTGCAGGCGCCGAAGAATTGGGTCGGATCAAATCAGGTGAACCTATTTCAAGTTGTTTGCGACACTCTTGATCTGCTGCATGAAATGAATATTCAAATTGCTGCGCATGTTCACGGTTCAGGGCCACAGCCTACTACATCTGCAATATTTACGGGCAACTCCGTGCGAGCTGGCGAGCTTTCATTAATAACAAAAGAAATAACGATTTAACATTTGTGCGGCTGCTGCGCACACCGAGGAGCTACATGCATTTGTATGTCGCTCTTCAGTTGCTGGTTATGTGTTGTTTCCTTTGATGGTTATCTGCTCAAGTATTTCTTTTGAGGTGGAAAAAATTTGTTCGTGCGATCTATCTATCATGTACGAGTTGTAAAGGGCGACGTTTTGATCTGTTAATATCATGACGTCGTTTTTTTGCTTTGGCTGAACGTTAGTTAGCATGATTGCTTTTCTTGGGGATACAGGGTAGTAAACTTCAAACTGATCGGGCTCTTGGAAGAGTGTTGAACCTATGGAGTGCGTATTTATAACCGGCTGGTCAGCAGTTATGAGCGGAATCTTGGTGTCATTTAATAGTAGAAGTGCATAGTAGTGAACATCATTCAACAGGCTATCTGCCACGTTGATTGCAAACATTTGCCGGAGTACACCCCATGCATTTACTAGACGAATATCTCCGGGTACTTTGATTTTTAATGCGAGTGTTAAATCTTCTTGGATTTTCTTCGTTCTGAAAAGCTGTAAAAAGATAAAAATCAAAAAGTTTGTTTTTTCTTTTTTATCGTTCCAGAAGCCGATATCTTCTGCTCTTATGTATTCAATGAATTTTATTGAGTTGCTTTCAACTGTTGCGTGTATTTCTTCCTCAAGATTGCATGCCATCACATCTAAAATTTCATTTAGATCCTCAGGCACATCGTCGTGCAAACTTAAAAGGTCTTTTATTTTTTGTGGGGTTGTATACACCTCTAAGATTTTATCGTGAACCTTCTTCAGGTGGGGTGGAAATCGTTCAATGAACGCCTTCACTATGCCGATTTCTTCTTCGCTTAGTTTTTTTATTTGGTAGAAATAGCGTCCCTGTGCAACGTCTTTAATGTTGGGGCGGAAAATCTTACCATCTCTCCAACAGTAAATTAATTCATCTTGCGCCCATGCGTCTAAGTAAAATCGCCATACATAGTGCTGTTTCTTCTTTTTCTTTTCTAGCTGTTGCATTGGAGGTTCCATCTAGATGGTTGCGAGGCATAGCCAAAATTTTAGGTCATTTATCGATAGTGCACCACCTAGACTTTAATATTGAGAGTTTTCACAGGGCGAGATAGGAGAACGTGGAAAAGTCTATTTTTAGGATTTGTCCAACTATCCCTCGCGACACCACCAGGACTGCGCATAAGCGCATCCGTCGATGTATTCAATCCCGCTCAAAACAAAGCCGGTAACTGACATCCCAGCAAGTGTTGCATCCAAAAGCCGTGGTAGAGGATCCGGCTCAAGAGGCATCCCCACGTCTATCCGAGCCACGTTGGCACTCCGCCCTAACTCGGCGTTGTTCTCCGAGTTCACCATTACGTTTCCCTTTATGGCTGGATAGCGTCGCCTTTGCTGAGGCGTGAGTGCAACGCCTCGAGATCTCATAGGGGTAACAAGCATATGCATGTGCTAGCCCGCCTGACCGTCAACATCAGAACCAATGAGTGCCTCCAGAGCATAAGCCAGAGCACCGTCAGCCTGTTCCAGGAGATCGCTCAGGTCATCACGGCTGATCACCTGATCGCGGTGTAGTGCATTCGCTTGGGAAAGCAGAGCTTTGTGATGGGCCCCCGGGCGTTGGAGCAAAGCCCCCTCATCCCGCAGCGATTCATGCCACTGCTCGATCGCCCTGGTGCGTCCGAACTGTCTTTCAGGATGCCCTTCGTCCATCGTTATTTCCTCAAAAAGACCAGCTTGATACTGTATGAATGAACAGTATATCTATGGGGGCCCATCTGGCTATGGCGGGCCGATGAAAAGCTGACTGGAGCGGACCAGGTCACGGCGTCACGAAAACTGGCGGCGGAAGAAAAAAACGTCAGAAAAAGCACTTATCCCCCTCCCGCCGACGGGCCTTACGTCCTTTTTTTTTGCAAATCGGGATGTAGTGCAAATGAAGCTGCAGCCCAGGCGGGCCGTGGAGCTCTGCAGGCAATCGGCGATTTCACAGAATGCAAAGTTTTGAAGGGAAATGCAGCGCGGTTGCACAGTGGGGCAGGGGGGTGGTCACGGAAAGGGGCGCGCTGGAGTGCCCGGTTCATTGGGCGAAAACTTTGAAAACGTGGATTTTGGGGTGTTTTCAAAAACGCGCACGATCTTTTTCGGGTGGCAATCGCCTGCATATAGGGGAGGTGCGAGTTCCCCTATGAGTCATCTATGGCAAGGGTTGCCGGAGAATTTCGACGTTTCAGAGGGTTTCACGCCTCCTCAGCGTCAACCATGCGTAGGTGAGGCAGGTTGTCCATGTTCTGAAGGCGGGTGAATTCCTTGGTAACAATCGGGATCAGCACGCGGTTCAGAGCATCGCGCAGCCTTACTGCCTGGTCTTCGTTCAGCTTCTTTACGGTTCCAGTCTGTCCACTGGCACAGCACACATTGTCGGGATGAATGCCCAGGTCATCCATGGTGCCGTCGATGTAGCCGCGGAGGTATTCACCACGTTGGAACAGGATCGAACTTTCGGGTGCTTCCTGGTAATCCCAATGCACCTCCCAAACCGTGCCGATCTTGATGATTTCGATGATGGGTACTGCTGCTCGGGATGATGTCTTACGCATGCTTTGTTCCTTGATCAGTGCGCGCCGGGGCATTTTGAAGGATAGCTATGGGGTGCCCCATTAACCTTTTTTTAACCTGACCCACAAATCCCTGTCAGACCACGGATATCTGTCAGGGAATGCTCTGGAGGCCCCGTGGTTACTGGGCTGAAGATCTGACACCGAGGCTGGATGTTTGTGTCAGTTTTGCCATAAGAAATAAAAAATCCTTATAAATCAACTCCTTGAAAGGCATGGATCTGACACTGCTGTTTTGTCAGGTTTTGACAGGTCGCTGACAGCTATCTGACATCAATGAAAATGGCTGAGAGTATTGATTTAGAAGGGTTAGATAGTAGTTAGAATAGTAATCTGACAAAACTGACAAGCTTTTAAGGGGTCAGCCCTAATTTTTTTGCGCTTCGCACAAGGGGCATTTCGTCACACGTGTACACATCGCAACGGCTCTGAAAAGCTCGGCCTATCACACAGCAAAACTGCAGCTACTCAACCCCACGTTTCTCTCGATGGCCATTGAGTCTCTAGCTACGTTCACCTCATTACTCAAGCTAAGCTTCTTTGAGTTTCTGAATAAGCCATTCGCAGAGCTCTGCCATTGTGATGGCGTCACCGTAGCCGACATCAACGTCAGTTAAGTGAGCGGCTTTGTTTCGAAGGTCATATAGCTTTTTGAAAGTCGACATTGTGTTTTCGTCGATCAAATTTTTATCTCGCAGTATCCGCATCTTCAACCCTGGGTGGTTCTTATGGGGATTCGCGATACTGATGTGATGCTTGGTGATGGTCAGGTCGATTTCTTTTTCGACTTCCAACCATGATGTGAGCACTGCGGCTCGAGGCGATAAAGATGCAAGCTCGATTGTGTTAGGGGTTGGTGCTAGGGGTGGGGTCTCAGGTGCCTCGGCATCTGTTGCCTGTGCTGATATTTCAGCCTTGACGGCTTCTAGTTCTTTCCCGAGATCTATATGGAGATCTCCATACTTCAAGCTTCGTATTTTGGGGATCAAACCCATAAGCGATGCCCTGAGCAAAGCCACGACCAAGACTACCGCGATCGGCCAAGACAGCGATGAGATAATCGATGCGACAAACTGTTTCCAATCCATTGTGAGGGAGTCCTTGGGGGGGCGAGTTACTTCGCCCTTCCTCGAGCGACACGGGCTGGGAGCACATAAAGAAATTGCGCCAATGCCAATGCGAAATCGATAGCCTTCTGGGCATCTGCCTCATCTGGTAGGGCGCCTTCTTCGTCAGTATGGCGCTGATCATTCGCGTCTAATCTGACCTCGTGAGCCCATGCGGCCATCTCAGTGGTGATCAGATGGGTATCCGCTGCCAGGTCTATCCGTTTGTAAAGAGATCCTTCTTTGAGACCTTTTTCCTTAAGCATCGAGTCAATTGACGACGCCGTGAGCATCACTGCTCCTGCGGGGGAATGGATGCTAGCAATCGCCTGATCTAGAAAAGTTTTGGCTCGCTCAGGGACAGATCCATGCACAGTCTGCGGAGTGGGCCAGATATCAGTGATGTCGTCTAATACAGTACGACCGTTCCTGTCCACACCCATCGGCGACACTGCCATTGTGAGGCCGCCGCATGTTGTGCAGGCGTAGCTCGCCCACAGACGATGATTGCCGCCACGATCATTTTTTGTGTCGTTAGTTGACACACGAACCAAAGAGGGTTTGGCGATGTTGCAATGAGGGCAGCGATCAAGCTGCAGAGTTGCACCGTGAAGCATGTTGGTAAGCCTCCGTTCTAGTCCCTGCCCGACGTCATCACAACGCCTTGTTACGTTCCTTGTTACGTGTGAAGCAAAAAAAAGGGCCTGCATCGCTGCAAGCCCTTGTTTTATATGGTGCCGGCACCAGGAATCGAACCCGGGACCTACTGATTACAAGTCAGTTGCTCTACCATCTGAGCTATACCGGCGTGTCAGGGCGACGATTATAGCGATTGGAGAGGTTCTGTAAACCCCTGAATTCTGACTATTTTTGGATTTGCTTCCATCGTCGATGTCGGGCGCTCCATAGGGGTAATCGAGCGCTGGAAAATCCAGGTCGAAAACCTGCGACCGGCACCTCACGAGTTCCCCAGCATTTTCTGCACAAGCACCTCTATTTCGGCAGTTATGTCCTTTTGATCGGATGCTTATGCACAACGGGATTTGCATTGCACGGGCTATATGACGAATTTGTGGATCCGTTCTCATCAGCACGCAAATCACTGTTTTACGGGTTTTTTATTCAAGTGTACGAAAACTGAACAGTATCGTTCCACCCCTGAAACAGCTGTAAATATTGGATCCATGATATTTTCATCAACAGAGTTATCCACAGGCTGTAGTGATTTATCCGCGTTCTGCCAGCAGCAGGAAATTGCGCGGTGTGAGCGGGGTTTCGCAGAAGGTGCCGAGACGAACTTCGTAGCCTTGATTACGCAGGAAAAGCGCCCGATCAAGCACCAGCCAAAGCTCCAGCGGGCGTCGGAAAAGTCCGCGCAGCAGCTCAAGATTGCGCACATGTGCCAAGCGCTGCCAGCCGGCGGCTTCCCGGGCTGGCCAATCCTGCGGGCCGATTGTGGATAACTCTTTGATTGAGGCCAAATGATGGCAGTAGTCGGCAAACGATTTATCGAGCCATGCGCTCGGCAGGGAAGGGGTGGGTAGATACTCGTCAACACCGCGCAGCTCTCGCTGTAACAGGTCGAACCCCAGTCGCCGGGCCATGGACATATCGCGTTGACGTCGCACGCGAGCGCCAGCGGTGACGGTTTCACTCATCGGCAGCGCGAGATCGTCGAGGGACAGCTGTAGGTCAGAGTCTTGGGCGGCCGAGGAAATCGGCGAGTAATGGGTCAGACTGATCCGGTTGTAACAGCAAGGGGCGATGGCGAGTTGCTTGCACCCCGCCGCACTGGCGAGCTGGATCAGTTGCACATGCAGATCGCCGCAGGCGTGCAGTGCAACGGGCGTATGTTCTGACTTCAATAACGAAGCCGTGTTGGCCGCGAGTACATCCTGTTCGACATGCAGCGCATGCAAATGATGACGCTGGCTGAGTGCCTGGCCGCTGGCAACCAGCGTTGGGTCGTATTCCAGGCAGGTCAGTTGTTGCCCCGTTTGCAGCAGGCGTCGCCCCAAGTGTCCTTTGCCTGAACACCAATCCAGCCAATGCCTTGGCGCTTCGGCAAACTGCAAGCGACTGGCGAAGGCTTCGATCTGCTGCCACTTGCGGCCCGGAACATCGACGTTCAGTCGATGACCCGCGGCTTCCAGTGCATGAACGGGCAATTCATCCACAGCGCTCAGGGCAAGGGATATCTGCGCCAGGGTCGCAAATGGCTCTGGCGCATCAAGCAGGCAAGGTTGGTTATGACTGTTTTCCGCATCCTCCAGCGAGCGCCCGCGTAGCCAACCGGCCAACTCGGGGTAGGAGGTTTCCCAGGGAAGATGCAGATAAGTGAACGGCCGCGGCTTCCACAGCGCCTGATGCTCTATCAGAAAAGCATCCAGCGCGGTGAAGCGGGCGAGCAGGTCCTCGCCCGTCAGCACGTGGGAATCAACGCCCTTGGCAGGCATCGACGCGCAACCAGCGCTCCAGCAGCTTGAAGCCGCGCACCAGCACGTAAGCCATCACCAGGTAGAACATGCCCGCGGCGAAGAAGATCTCCACCGGCAGGTAGGTCCGGGCAATGATGGTGCGGGCCATGCCGGTCAGTTCCAGCAGGGTCACGGTGCTGGCCAGGGCGCTGGCCTTGAGCATCAGGATCACTTCGTTGCTGTAGGCCGGCAGGCCGATGCGCGCCGCACGGGGCAGGATGATGTAGAACAGCGCTTTGGGTTTGGACATGCCCAAGGCTCGCGCTGCTTCGATCTCGCCCGGTGGAATCGCCTGAATGGCGCCGCGCAGGATCTCGGCGATGTAGGCCGCGGTGTGCAGGGTCATGGTCGCCGTGGCGCACCAGAACGGATCGCGCAGGTACGGCCACATCGAACTGTTACGGATCGCGTCGAACTGCGCCAGGCCGTAGTAGACCAGGAACAGTTGAACCAGCAACGGCGTGCCACGGAAAAAGAAGATGTAGCCGTAGGGAAATGCCCGCACCCACCACAGGCGCGACGAGCGGGCGATGCCCAGTGGAATGGCCAGCAGCAAACCGGCGATCACGGCGATGGCCACCAGTTCCAGGGTCAGGGTTGCGCCCTGGGCCAGTTTCGGCAGCCACTTGATGATGACTTCCCAGTTCATTGGGTGCTCCTCGCGAAGCCGCGAGCGGCACGTTTTTCCAGGAAGTGCATGCCGGTCATCGCCAGCACCGTCAGGCTCAGGTACATGAACGCGGCCACCATATAGAAGGTGAACGGCTGTTTGGAGACGGTCACGCCGATTTGCGCATGACGCATGATTTCTTCCAGGCCGATCACCGACACCAGCGCGGTGTCCTTCATCAGGATCATGAACAGGTTGCCCAGGCCGGGCAGGGCGATGCGCCACATCTGCGGCATGATCAGCTTGGTGAAGATGCGCCATTTCGACAGGCCCAGGGCCACGCCGGCTTCACGATGGCCTTTGGGGATGGCGAGGATCGCACCGCGAAACACTTCCGTGGCGTAGGCGCCGAAGCACAGGCCCAGCGCAATCACGCCAGCGGCGAAGGCGTTGAGTTCAAGGTCGGGGTTGCCGAAGAACTCGCCCAGGGCACGCATCAGGTTGACCGTGCCGAAGTAGATCAACAGCACCCAGAGCAATTCCGGGATACCGCGAACCAGGGTCGAATAAGTGCCGCCAAGCCATTGCAGCGGCTTGTACGGGGAAGTCTTGGCCAAGGCGCCGAGCAGACCGAGTACCAGCCCCAGGCACAAGGCCGAGAGTGCCAGTTTCACAGTCATCAGCGCGCCAGCGGCGAGCGCCGGGCCGAATCCGTAGAGGTCGATAATCATGGATTTCTTTTCAAATCGCGGCAGGCAAGGCCGAGAACCGGCGCCATCAGGCGCCGGTCAGGCAGGTCAGTATCAATAGATGCTGAACGGGAAGTACTTGTCGTTGATCTTCTTGTAGGTGCCGTCAGCGACGATTTCTTTCAGCGCGGTGTTCAGCTTCTCGCGGATCGGGTCCTTCTTGCGCACGGCAATACCGATCTTGTCGCTCTCTTCCACTGGGTCACCCTTGAACTCGTAGCTACGGCCAGCGTCGCTTTTCAGCCATTCGTAGTTGACGTACTTGTCGGCCAGGATGCCGTCCAGGCGGCCGGAAGTCAGGTCGAGGTAGGCGTTTTCCTGGGTGTCGTAGAGCTTGATGGTGATGTCGTCACCATAGTTGTCTTCCAGGAAGGTGCCGGCCAGGGTCGCGCGCTGGGCGCCGATGATCTTGCCTTTGAGCGCGGCCTTGTCGGTTTTGAAGTCGATGTCTTTCTTGGCGATGAACTGCAGCTTGTTGGAGTAGTACGGGTCGGTGAAGTCCACCGCTTGCTTGCGCTCGTCGGTGATCGACATCGAGGAGATCAGGAAGTCGAACTTCTTGGCGTTCAGGGCCGGGATGATGCCGTCCCAGTCGGAGGTGACGACGGTGCACTCGACTTTCATCTTGGCGCACAGGGCGTCGCCGATTTCCTTGTCGAAGCCGACGACGTTGCCGCTGGCATCTTTGTTGTTGAACGGCGGGTAGGCCGCTTCGATGCCCATCTTCAGGG
>RCUS01000857.1_pt1 | contig 17801 bp, 14 predicted proteins | sample 2166221 | NCBI WGS metagenome assembly RCUS01 (sample SAMN09932758, study PRJNA488358) | compost metagenome | isolation source: compost soil in cyclohexanecarboxylic | place: Germany: Experimental Botanical Garden | reverse complement strand
ATGGTTTTGGCAATCGCCAAGCCCAGCCCTGAACCACTGATCTCACTGTGACCGCGCACAAAACGCTCGGTCAGGTGCTCTAATACAGACTGCGGCACTGCCGGGCCGCTGTTGACTACCCGCAGCTGTGCCTGATCGGTGAGACTGACTTCGACCGGTTGGTCCGTTGCACCATACTTCAGCGCATTCTCAATCAGGTTGCGCAGCAGGATGCCAAACGCGTCCGGGTCAATGATCGAGTACACGCCGGCCTGACTTGGCAACTGCAACTCGATGCGCTGCCCGCTGCGCTGGTTCCACTCGTCGACGCCGTGGGCAAGCAACGGAATCAGGTCTTGTGGCGTTTCGGACAACAGCCCGCCGCCCTCCGCTTTGGCCAACTGCATGAGCTTTTCTGAAAGCCTTGAAAGCTCGCGCAACGCCTGCTCGATCTTCTGCGCACGCAGTCGCAGCGGACCTTCCGGCGCTTCGTGGTGTAACCGTTGGATCTGCGCCAGGGTCGAGGCCAATGGCGTGCGCAGCTCGTGAGCGCTGTTGGCGGTAAAGCTGCGCTCGGCCTCAAGGGCATTGCGTAAGCGCTCCAGCAGGTGATTGACCGCCTCCGCCAACGGATCGATTTCTGCTGGCAGGTGCGCCACCTTGATCGGCGACAAGTCACCCACACCGCGTGTTTCAATGGCACGACGATAAGCCCGCACGCTGCGCAGGCTGAAACGTACAAACAACCAAGTGCCCGCCAGGCTGACAGGAATCAACACCATTAGAGGCAACAACAACGCAAACAAGGCCTCCCGCGCGGCTTCACGACGATGACCAAGCGGTTCGGCCATCTCGATGAACAGTGTCTGGCGCAATGCGCTAGCGCCATACAATCGGTATTTTTCAGAAGTGGAAAAACCTTCAGACGGTTGTCGGTTGAAAATCTCCGGGTTGGCGTCGTGAGATTGCATCAGAATCTTGCCCTTGGCGTCGCGCACCAGGTAAGTCAGGTACTCCTTGTGCATCTTCAGCGTCGCTACGTGTTGTGCAGTCCGGGATTCTTCCCGATTGCTGATTTCCAGCACAGCCAAGGGCAGGATGCGTTGTGCTGTCTCTTCCAAGGCGCTATCGAACGCTTCGTTCAACTCATGCCGCACCACGAGCCAGGCCCCCACTGTCGCTACCAGCCAGAGTAAAGTCATACCAAGCGTCAGCCCCAGGCCGAGACGTATCTGCAGGCTCGAAGACGGCTTCATGCGGACATTAACCGGTAGCCCATGCCTCGCACGGTTTCGATCAGTTCGCGTCCGAGTTTTTTACGTAGACGGCTGATGTATACCTCGATGGTATTGCTCTCGATTTCAGCGCCGAACGCATACAGCCGCTCTTCGAGCTGCGACTTTGACAGCAGTGCACTGGGACGCTGCACAAACGCCTCGAACAGCGCCCATTCCCGCGCCGTGAGGTCCACCGTCGCACTGCCCCGCTGCACCGTGCGGGCACTCATGTCGACCTGCAAATCACCGAGTTTGATCTGTGGATTGGGGTTGCCGCTATAACGGCGGCCCACCGCTGCCACGCGGGCCGAGAGTTCAAACAGGTCGAACGGTTTGACCAGGTAGTCATCGGCGCCAGCGTTCAGGCCGGCGATACGATCGGAAATCTGATCCTGAGCGGTCAGGATAATCACCGGGGTCACGTCTCCTGCCGCGCGTTGTTGACGCAGAAAGTCCAACCCGCGCCCGTCCGGAAGCATCAGGTCCAGCAAGATCAGGTCGTAAGGCGTCGTGCGGACGCTGTTGCGCGCGTGGTCCAGGCGCTGTACCCAATCGACGGCGTGGCCGTCATCAGCAATTTGTTCGCGCACCGCTTCACCCAGGCCTGGAGCGTCCTCAACCAGTAGAACCCGCATCTGACACCTCCCGTAATGGTTGTCTTGCAGCACCTTAATCGCCGTGCCTGATGTGAATCTGAAGATTCAGCTGGCTGTCAGGAAGGCACTTTAGGCTATGCCACAGACGCCGCCCTCGACAGGAGACAAGTCATGAAATCCGGTTTTATTGCCTATGCCACGCTGTTGAGCTTGCTGCTCAGCGGTTACGCCCTGGCCGGTGACGACTGCAGCGACCCGGTGAGCGACTGGCAGCCTCGCGAAACCTTGCGTCAGCAGGTAGAGCGGCAATACGGCTGGCGCGTGCAGCGCATCAAGGTCGACGATGGCTGTTACGAACTCAAGGGCCAGGACCGCAAAGGCAATGACATCGAAGCCAGCTACTCCCCGGCATCGCTGCACCTGAGGACACTCGAGGTCCATTTCCGCAATGACGGCGATGCCAGGGACTATCTCGGCAGCCCGCTCGCCGAATGACAACTCACCTGTCTATGAATTTTCCTGCCGTTCAGGTTGCTGTCAGCCGGCAGGTCCAGGCTCTCGACCTAACGATCAAGAGGACACGCTCATGAAAAAGATCATCGCAGCAACCTGCCTCTTCGGCGCCATTACCCTGCCGGCGCTGGCGCAGGCCCGTGAAGTGACCTTGACCACGCAGCTCAAGGACTACAGCGGCAATGATGCTTACCTGGCGATCTACGTCACCGACGCCAATGGCCAGTACCAGAAAACCCTCTGGGTGGCCGGCAAGAAGGCCAAATATTACAAGCACCTGGCCGACTGGGCCCGGGGCAGCGGGATGAACCCGAGCGAATTCGACGGGGTCAGCGGCGCCAGCGTCGGCAGTGGGGGCACGCTGAAAGTCAGCGTAGAACTGGCGGACACGCTGATTGATGCCGGGTATCAGATCCGCATCGACAGCGCCGTCGAAGACAAACGCGACGCCCGCGGCGATGTCAGCGTGCCGCTGACCTCCAAGGGCGCAGGCAAGCCCGCGACCGGCAATGCCTACGTCGACGCCTTTACTTACGACCTGTAGCACCCGCCACCTCCGGAGGCTGAACATGCTTCGTCAGTTCCATTCCCTTCCTGGCCTGATCGCCGCCCTGTTGGTCATGGTATTGGCCAGCAGCGGCGCGATTCTGTCTGTCGAGCCGGCGCTGGAGCGTCTGCACAGCACGTCCACTTCTGCCGGGCAACTCAACGTCGGCCAACTTGCCGGGCGCGTGGCCAACCACTTTACGGGGGTGGAGCAGATCCAGCGCTCAGCGTCCGGCACGGTGATCGTCTACTACAACCAGAACGGCAAGGCCGGGGCGGAGAAGGTCGACCCACTGACCGGCCAAGGGCTCGCCCCTTACGAGCCATCCGCGTTCACCCGCTGGGTGAAAGACCTGCACCGCTCGCTGTTCCTTGGCACGCCGGGCCATGGGGTGTCGGGTGTTGGTGCCCTGCTCATGCTGGCGCTGTCAGTGTCCGGCGCGCTATTGCTGGCCCGACGCCTGGGTGGCTGGCGCAACCTGCTACGGCCGCTGCGGGGCACTTTCAGCCAGCGCTGGCATGCTGAAGTCGGGCGACTGGCCTTGCTCGGGCTGTTGTTGTCGGCACTGAGCGGGGCCTACCTGTCCGCCACCACGTTTGGTTTTATCGCCGACGGCAGTCAAGGTGAACCCGCCTTCCCTGCCCACGTCAGCGCCGGCCCGGCCTTGCCGGTGGCAAAACTGCAGGCCTTGCAGGCCACCGACCTGAACGACCTGCGCGAGCTGGTCTACCCGAGCCCCGGCAACCCTCGCGATGTGTTTTCCCTGCGCACAGCACAGGGCGATGGCTACGTGGACCAGGCCAGCGGCGCCTTGCTGTCCTATCAAGCCCACGACCCGATGCTCAACCTCTATGAATTGGTCTACCAGTTGCACACTGGCGAAGGCCTCTGGTGGCTGGGCCTGTTGCTCGGGCTCTGCGCCCTCTGCGTGCCGTTGATGAGCGTGACTGGCATTCTGTTATGGTGGCGCCGCCGCAAGGCTGGCCCGAGCCTCCGCCACAACAGCCCTGCTCATGCCGCCGACAGCGTGATTCTGGTGGGCAGTGAAAACAACAGCACCTGGGGTTTTGCCAAAACCTTGCATGACGCCTTGCACCAGAGCGGCCATCAGGTGCACAGCGCGGCGATGAATGACTGGTTGGGCGATTACCCTAATGCCAAACGAGTGTTCATCCTCACCGCGACCCACGGTGACGGCGATGCGCCGGCTTCGGCTTCGCAGTTCCTGGCGCGGCTGGCCAAAACCGGCATCAAGCCCGGCCTACCCTTTGCGGTGCTGGGCCTGGGCGACCGCCAGTTTGCGCAGTTCTGTCAGTACGCCCAACAAGTGCAGGACGCCATGTTGCAGGCCGGTGGCTCGCCATTGCTGGGGCTGGAAACCGTAAACCGCCAGTGCCCTCAGGCGTTTGCGCGTTGGGGCCACGCGCTGGGCGACGTGTTGGGGCAGGCGCTGGCGCTGGTTCACACCCCGCAGCAGCCGCGTACCCATTCATTGGAGCTGACAGAGCGGATTGCCTATGGCGAACAGGTAAATGCACCGACCCATGTCCTGCGCTTCAAAGCTCGCGGCGGACTGCCGAATTTTCTGGCCGGCGACCTGGTCGGGATTCTGCCCCCGGGCAGCCCAATCCCGCGCTTCTACTCGCTGGCCAGCGGTTCCCAGGACGGCGTGCTGGAGATCTGCGTGCGTAAACACAACGGGGGCATGTGCTCGGAGTTTCTTCACGGCCTGGACATTGGCGCGCAGATTGACGCCTTCATTCAGCCCAACCCGCAATTTCGTCCGGCATCGGGCACGCACCCGGTAATCCTGATCGGCGCCGGTACCGGTATCGGTCCTTTGGCCGGCTTTATCCGCAACAACAAGGCCCGACACCCGATGCACCTGTATTGGGGCGGGCGCAACCCGGCCTCGGACTTTCTCTACGAACCGGAGCTCAACCAATACTTGTCGGACCGCCGCCTGACGCAATTGCACGCCGCCTTTTCTCAAGTCCAGGAGCGCAGCTACGTACAAGACCGGCTGATCAGTGATGCCCTCGCTTTGCGCCGGCTGATTGAAAAAGGTGCCCAAGTGCTGGTGTGTGGCAGTCGCGAAATGGCCAAAGGCGTGATGCAGGCCCTGGATGAAGTCTTGGCGCCCCTCAACCTCAGCGTGCTGATCCTCAAGGCACAAGGACGCTACCGTGAAGATGTCTACTGAGTTGCAGCGTTATAGCCTGAACGGCGAAACCATGGGCACCCGCTACACTGCCCTGTTTTATGCCGGGCCCGGGATGGATACCGACGAACTTGGCCAGCAGCTGGCCCGCGCCGTGGCCCGGGTGGACCAGCAAATGTCCACCTGGAAACCCGAGTCGGACCTCAACCGCCTCAATGCCGCCCCCGAGCAGGAATGGGTATCGGTGCCCAAGGAACTGGCCATGGTGCTGTCTGCTGCATTGCGCGTCAGTCGACAATCCGGCGGCGCCTTCGACATCACTGTCGGTGACCTGGTGAACGCGTGGGGCTTCGGCCCAGCGGCGCGGCAGGTCACAGCGCAGGGGATCGGCACAATTGCGCCGCGCACCTGGCTGTCAGCCGACGCCGCATTGGAGGTTGAGCCACAACGCAATCAGGTGCGCAAGCGCGCGCCGGCGAACCTTGACTTGAGTGGGATTGCCAAAGGTTTTGGCGTGGATGAACTGGCCCGTTGCCTGGAAGGTTCAGGTATCACGCGGTACTTGGTCGGTATCGATGGCGAAATGCGCGCCCGGGGCGTCAAACCTGACGGACAATGCTGGGTCGTGGCCCTGGAAAAGCCCAAAAGGGGCGTGCGTGAAGTCATGGGTGTGATGGAACTTAGCGATACCTCAATCGCGACCTCCGGGGACTACCGACAGTGGATCGACGTGGCCGGTCAGTCCTATGCTCACACCATGAACCCGGCCACCGGCGCACCACTGTGCAACTCGCTCGCCGCCGTTACCGTGGTGGCGACCTCGTGCATGCTCGCCGATGCCTGGGCCACGGCGCTGATGGTCCTGGGCGAAACCGAGGGCCCTCGTCTGGCTCAGGAACGCGGGATGGACGCGCTGTTCGTGCTGCGCGAAGGTGAGCAGTTCAGGGAAATATCCATTGTCGGCGGACAGCTGCAGGTGCAAATTGAAGCCCGCTGACGCCGGCTGCCGGCCCGCTCGGCACCCGTGCAACGTGAACCGCCTGATGACAGGGAGCCGCGTCAAACAATGAAATTCATGCACAGGCACACCGAGGCACACAGAAGTGATCGTATCGGCTGGCTACGCGCCGCTGTCCTGGGTGCCAACGACGGCATTGTCTCTACCGCCAGCCTGCTGATTGGGGTCGCGGCGGCCAACGCCAGCCACGCCACGTTGCTGGTCACCGGAATGGCGGGGCTGATGGCCGGGGCCATGTCCATGGCCGCTGGCGAGTACATTTCGGTGCACTCCCAGGCCGATACCGAGCGGGCGGACCTGTCCCGCGAACGGGCAGAACTGGCCAGCGACCCGAAAGCTGAGCACGCCGAACTCGCCAACATCTACATACAGCGTGGGGTAGCACCCGAGCTGGCACATCAAGTGGCCGATCAATTGATGGCCCATGACGCATTGGGCTCCCACGCCCGCGACGAACTGGGCATCAGCGCCACGCTCACCGCCAAACCGTTGCAGGCCGCCCTGGCGTCCGCCGCGAGCTTCGTGGTGGGCGCCGCCTTGCCGCTGGCGGTGACGTTTGTCGCACCGGAGCACAGCGTGGCCCCCTGGATATCGGGCATGTCATTGGTATTTCTCGGGTCATTGGGGGCTATTGCCGCCAAGGCTGGCGGTGCCAGCATCATGACAGGCGCCTGGCGGGTGACCTTCTGGGGGGCGTTGGCCATGGGCGTCACGGCACTGGTGGGGCACTTGTTTGGCGCGTTGGTCTAGCGCGAGAATCGGGCCTCAGGCCGCGCCATTGGCGGCCTATGCATCGATCCTGCCTAATACCGTTCGGCCAGGGCGCAGAACTCAGCGTCGGAATATTCGGCCCAGTTTCTTCGATGTCATGAATTGTCTCAGCTCGTACGAATCAGACGATTGAAAAGGGGCAATGGCAGGCGCTATAAATCAGGTTTAAAGCCGTTCGACAAGGCACATCATGCAGCTGCATTTCCGGCGTCTCAGCGACGCCCCCATCGCTGACATCATCGCACTCAACAACAACCCCGATGTCTTGCGCCAAATGCCCTTGGGTCGTCCCGACTTTGACGAACGCAAATGCAAGGTGTGGGTTGCCCAAAAAGAGGCCCAATGGGCACTGAATGGCTATGGCCCCTGGGCTTTTTTCGTTGACGGTCAATTCGCCGGCTGGGGTGGCCTGCAGCAGGAAGACGGCGACGCTGATCTTGCCTTGGTGCTTCATCCAGACTACTGGGGGCTTGGCAGAGTGATTTTCGATGAGATCGTACGGCGCGCTTTCCAGGAGATGGGGCTAGCGTCCATTACCCTATTGCTTCCATCAACCAGAACTCGAATCAAAGGTATTCTTCGCCTGGGGTTTTGCCTTGACGCAGAGGTGGATATCGACGGCACGCCCTTCTCACGCTATCGGCTACTCGCCACCGCAAAACATTGACTTGTTGGCGGGATCGTCGGGGCACGCACCCCCTGCCCTTTTGGGGATGTGGCATACCCACCCCGCGTGCGCTATCACAGCGTTGCGCTCTGCTTTACCGGCAGTTGCACACGAAACGTTGTTCCCACTCCGACCTGGCTTGATACGGATATCTCTCCTCCGTGTTTCTTTACAATGCCGTAGGAAAGGGACAGGCCTAGCCCGGTTCCTTGGCCGACGGGCTTGGTGGTGAAAAAAGGATCGAAGATTTTCTTGATGTTCTCCGGTGCTATCCCAGCGCCTGTATCCGCAACGTCGATGCACACCCAGCCGCCTTGATGAACAGTGCCCAATGTGATGGTGCCCCGCTCGGGGCCCATGGCTTGGACGGCATTGAGCACAAGGTTCATTATCACTTGGTTGATCTGGGACGGTAGGCATTCGACAGGGGGTAACGGCTGGTACCGTTTTACCACGTCGGCTTTATGTTTCAGCTCGCTCGCGACGATGTTGAGCGTGGAGTCAATGCCCTGCTGCAAATCGGCTAATTGCCACTGCTGAGCGTTGTCAACGCGCGAGAAGTCTTTGAGGTCCTTGACGATATGCGCCACTCGACCGATTCCGTCCTTGGACTCCTTGATGAGGATCGGGATGTCTTCCATGAGGAACTCCAGCTCAGTCTGCTCACGAAGCCTTTGCAAGCGCCCAGTGGTTTCGTTTGCGCCGAGCATCAGTTCGGCCTCGCGATAGGCGTCGAGCATCGCTAACAGTTGCTGAAAGTACCCTCCCAGAGTGCCCAGGTTGGAGGACACGAAACCGATCGGATTGTTGATCTCGTGCGCCACGCCGGCGGCCATCTGCCCCAACGAGGCGAGCTTCTCCGATTGCACCAGCTGGCTTTCCAGCTGCTTGCGCTCCTCGATCTCCTGCTGCAGCGCCTCGCTGGCTTGGGTCAGTTGCTGGGTACGCCGCTCTACCCGCTGTTCGAGCTGGTGCATTTTCAGCGAGGCTCGTTGGGTCATTTCCCACTTGGTCAGCAAGGTGCTGGCCATTTGCTGGACCTCGATGTTGTCGAACGGTTTTTTCAGGATCAGCAGGCGATCGTGGGCCTGCAGCCGGTCGAGCAACTCATCCCAGGAATAGTCCGAGTAGGCGGTGCAGACGACTACCTGCAACAGCGGGTCCTCTTCCCACAGGTGCTCAATGGTTTGAGCGCCATCCCATCCACCTGGCATACGCATGTCGACGAAGGCTAACGCGTAAGGCTTGCTGGCCTGCAGCGCACGCTTCAGCAGGCCGAGCCCTTCCTCACCGCCATAGGCTGAATCGAGCTCGAATACCGGTCGGTCGTTCTTGATCTGCTCGCCAAACAACAACCCTTCCATCTCGTCCAGTTCTGTGTTCTGCGCTTTGGCCGGGGCAAGGATCTTGCGAAAATCCTCGTGGATAGTCGGCATGTCATCGATCAGCAGGATCCGGCGATTGGTCAGGTCACTCATGCAGGCTCCGTCACCGCGATCAGCGGGATCCTCAGGGTAAAGACAGCACCCAGGCCAGGGCCGTCGCTGTGTGCGGTCAGGTGACCATTCATCTCGATGGCGGCCAAGGCGCAACTGTGCAAGCCGAAGCCATGCCCGTCTTTGCGCGTGGTGAAGCCATGGGCAAAGATCTTCTGCAGGTTTTCGGGCGCAATGCCTTCGCCTTCGTCCAGCACGCTCATTTCCAGCAAGCCCCCCTCAATGATGCGCGTCCTGAGGATCATCGTCCGTGGGTCGCTGCCGGGGCCGGACATGGCGTACTTGGCGTTGCTGATCAGGTTGATCAGTATCAGCAACAGCCGATGCCGGTCGCCCATCACCAGAGGCAGATCTGCGAAGTCGCGCACTACCCTCACCTGATGCCGGATCAACGCGCCTGCGTTCATGCGCAGCGCGTCCTCGACCAGGTCGTTGACCGACAGCGGCACTGGTACATTTTTAGCCCCGGCGTAGGATTGCTGGGTGGCCACCACTTCCTTGATGTGGTCGATGCTTTTGTTCATCCGCTCCAGCTCGATCACCATCTCCTTCTGCTCCTCGGCGATCGCCTCGGTCAGCTGGTGGAGGTAGCCGGGAAGCAACCGGCCTCTGGGATCCTCGTCGAGAAACCGACCGATGTCAGTGGCATGCTCGCGGAACAGTTGCATGGCCTTGCCCAAACCTTGGGTTTTGCTGCTGCGCAACGTTCGAGCGATCAGATCAGAGGATGTGTTCACGCTGTTGAGCACGTTGCCCACGTTGTGCAACACATTGGTAGCGATCTCCGCCATGCCTGCTTGGCGCGCCGCGTTAAGCAATTCGCTCTGAGCGTTTCTGAGTTCCAGGGTGCGATCCTCGACCCGCTGTTCCAGGACGTCATTGGCGCCTTGCAATGCGTTGTTGACCCGTCTCACCTCGGCGAAGCTGCGCACCAGCAGCGCAGCCAGGCAAATGACCGAGAACATCAGCAAGCCGGATAGCCATAACGTGTAGAGATGGTTTTTACGGTTGATCCTTTCAACCTGCTGTTGATCCCTGTCCAGGAGGCTGGTGATCGTATCCAGGCGTTCGGCAACCGGGATCGCCTCGATCTGTTCGAGCAGGCGGTTGACGACAGGTTGCTCGCGCAGGATCAACGCCACGTGATTACTCAACAAATTGAGGGGCGTGTGGAATTCTTTGGGCAGGTTCTCCGCGTTAACAGCCAGGTTACCTAACCCCACCTCTATCTCGGCAGCCCTTTCCACAGAGGTAACCTGCGCGAACTCCAGGGCACTTAGCAACAGGTCATAAGTGTCAGCAACGAATACGTGTACCTCCGGCCGATTCGGGGCCAGCATGGTGTTGATCTGGGCCTGAATACCGTCCTCGGCTGTGGGTAGAAATGCCAACGAATTTCGCAGCAAGGCATTGTGCGATTTGAATTGCTCCACGAGCCGAGCCTTTTCCCCAAACGCAGAGAGAAAACCGTCATAGGCATCGCGCCACTGGTCTGCGTCAACGCGCCCTTGTTCGGCTTCCCGGCTGTCGAATCGTGCCCACAGCCGCTTCATCTCCTTGAGGGGGGTCACGAGTGGATCATAGTTATGAGAGACGGCTACCCGGGCCTTGAGCACCTCGTTTTCCCACACAGCATCCTGTTGCTTGAGCTGACGAATGAGATCTCGGGATTCGTTGTAGGTCTGGGTCTGCTCTGACCCGGAATTCAGGTACAGGTACAGCAGCATCGACGCCAGTACAAGGACCAATCCACTGAATAGAATCAGGCTTGTGCGCCGGGAAATCACCCTCATGGCTGACCCGCCTTTTCAGCAGTAAGGGTTTTGAGGAACAGCATGATGAGCCTGCGGTCCTCATCGCTTGGGATTCGTCCAAGCTGATACTGAAACATCACATCGATCGCACGCTCCAGCGTAGGCGCCGAGCCATCGTGAAAATAGGGCGCGGTCATCGCCACATTGCGCAGGCTCGGCACTTTGAACACGCCCCGGTCGGCCTCCTCTCCGGTCACGTTGAAGCGGCCCTGATCCGCCTCGGTGGGGTGGCCGCGGTCCGCGATGTAGTCGCCGAACACGCCAAATTTCTGGAACATGTTGCCCCCAATATTCACCCCTTGGTGGCAGGCGATGCAGCCATAGTCCTTGAAGCGCTGGTAGCCGTATTTTTCCTCCAGGGTAAGCGCCTCGGTATCGCCCTGCAGGTAACGATCGAAGCGCGCGCCAGGGGTAAGAAGCGTCCTTTGGTAATCGGCCAACGCGCTGAGGATGTTGTCCTTTGTCACCGCGTCCGGGTAGGCATCCTTGAACGCCTGGCGGTAATGCACGTCTGCGGCGATGCGTTGCTCGATCACGCGCCAGTCTCCGCCCATCTCGTGAGCGCTGGTGATCACGGCCTCCCCCTGCTCCTCGAGTGACTCGACCCGGCCATTCCAGAATTGTCGGAAATTAAGGCTGGCATTGAGTACCGTTGGCGTATTGAGCGTAAGCGGCAGGCCATCTGCCCCCATGGAAAACGCCCGGTCATCGGCCCCGTACTTGTCCAGACGGTGACAGCTGGCGCAGGACCGTGTGCCGTTGCGCGACAACCGCGGATCGTTGAACAACTGGCGGCCCAACTCGACACGCCCAGGTGTCAGAGTGGGTATCGGAGGCAGCGGCTTGAGCGGCTCGTCCAGCGGCTCCGCCCCGCTGCCTCCGCTCAGAACGAGCAGCACCCACAGGCCCAGACAACGGCGCAAGCGCTGCAGGTGAAGAGCGGAACGATAACGACAGGTTGTGCGCGCTGACATCCGGGAGAATCCTTTTCCCTGGGCTGACGGACTTACAGAAGGGTGGTGCCATGCCGTCAGGTTAGATGCCTTCCAGACAATTTGCCTGCCACCCGCCACACCTTGCCCGGCACCTGTCACGGAAAAATGAACTAGCCTTTGACCTAAGCGCTCGTTGAGCTCGAGTGCCTCCATCGATCGACCACGTGAGGCCTGCCATGGACGTGCAACCGCCCCTGATTTCACCCTATCGGCCGACCGTGTTGCTGGTAGACGACGAGGAGTCGATCCTTAACAGTCTGCGTCGGCTATTGCGTGGCCAACCCTATGACGTGAAGCTGGCGACCAGCGGCGAGCAGGCACTGGCGCAGATGGCCGAGGGCCCGGTTGATCTGGTGATGAGCGATGCGCGCATGCCCGGGATGGACGGCGCCACCTTGTTGGCACAGATCAATCAGCATCACCCATCGACCGTCAGGATCTTGCTGACCGGCTATGCCGACCCAAGCGCAATTATCAAGGCCGTCAATGACGGTCAAATCCACCGTTACATCAGCAAGCCCTGGAACGACGACGAATTGCTGATGACCTTGCGCCAGGCCCTGGACCACCAGCATTCCGAACGCGAGCGCCAACGCCTGGAGCTGCTGGCACGTCGGCAGAACGCCCAGTTGAGACTGCTCAATAACGACTTGGAGAAACGCGTTGCAGCCCGTACCGCGGAGCTGCAGCAGACCGCTGACATGCTCGATCTGGCCTACGAAGAACTGAAACACAGCTATGTGACTGGGACCGAGGTGTTCTCGATGTTGGCTAATCTGCGGCTGCCTCCAGCCAAGCAGACCAATCGACAGATCATCGAACTGGTGCGTTGCTACTGTCGGGTCCACGCCTTGGACGAGGCGATAAGCCGCGATCTGGCCATGGCTGCGGCGCTGTACAACATAGGCAAATTGAGTTGGCCGGATAGCATGATCGTAGCCCCATCGGACCAGCTGATGCACGGCGACCGCGACCGCTATCGCGACTACCCACGCCAAAGTGAAGCGCTGCTGATGACCCTTGAGCCCATGAAAGATGCAGCGCGCCTGATCCTGCATCACCAGGAGCACTGGGACGGCAGCGGTTTCCCCGACCGGCTCAAGGGTGAAGCTATCCCGTTCGGCGCTCGCTTGCTCAAGCTGGCCGTGGACTTCGTTGAGCTGCAACGGGGTTTGATTCTTGAACGGCAGATGAACAGCGATGAGGCCTTGCTCTACCTGCGCAAGTACGCCGGCCGGTTGTATGACCCGGCACTCCTTGAGGATTTCGTCCAGGTTTGCGCCTCGTTCCACAGCGATCTCACCCTGGTGGACCCTGAAGTCCAGGTGTGTACCACCCGTGACCTGGCGCCGGGAATGGTGCTTGCGCGCAACCTGAACGCCGACAACGGCATGTTGCTGCTTAACGCCGGCAAGGTTTTGAGCGCCGCGCTGGTGGAAAAGCTGGTGGCCTTTGAATCGATGGAGGGTGGTAAGTACTGCATTTTCGTTCGGGTCCCATCGAACGAGCCTATAACGCCTGGAAGATCAGACTTGGCGCCGTGCTGAAGGGAGGTGGGGCGCTCATTCAGCCCTGCACCGCCGGGACTGCGCGTACGGCACGCCGTCGCCCCCCTCCACACCGGCGATACGCCCAAGCGCTATGCTTGCTCTGGCAGGAGGGCCGCGCATGTGTGGAAGGTTGAGTCAGTACCGAGGCATACACGACTTTGTCGAAACCCTGAGCCTGCCAGAGGCCTGGCGGAACAACGTCGGCGACCAGCCACTTGGCCGGTACAACGTCGCGCCGACCACGCCGGTGGCACTATTGCGACTGGATGAAGCAGGCCCGCGGGCGGACCTGGTGAGATGGGGCTGGCGGCCGCATTGGGCGACCGACCGTGCCGCACCGATCAACGCCAGGGTCGAAAAGGTGGCACACGGCCCCTTCTTCCGGGCGATCTGGCCGCACCGAGGCATAACGCCGATCGACGGCTGGTATGAATGGGTCGATGAAGGCGGACCGAAGAAACAGCCGTACTACATCCGACGCCGGGACGGGCGCCCTTCCCTTTGCGCCAGCATCGGCCAGTTCGCTGGCAGCGAGCATGATGGGTTCGTCATCATTACGGCCGATGCCCAGGGCGGAATGGTGGATGTGCACGACCGCAGGCCAGTGGTTTTGGCCCCAGACCTTGCGCGTGAGTGGATGCAAACCGCGATGCCCGGGGAACAGGCCGAGCAGATGGTGCTGAACCTGGGTGAGCCAGCCGAGGCCTTCGAGTGGTATCGAGTGAGCACAGCCATTGGCAATGTGCGCAACCAAGGCGCCGAGCTGATAGAGCCGCTTCAGTGAAGCGGTAGTAGACCATGCTGGCCCTAGTACTGGCAGCGCAACATCATCGACCACTGATCGGACGAAATTCCTGATCAAAGCTTTCTTAACCCCGCGCAGCACTTGATATCGCTCGATTGACAGACGCCCGCTGTAGGAGAACGGGGAGTCCTTCTCAGGATCTCCTCAGCCGTCCGTGACCTGAGAATCTCGCCTCTCTCGCAGCAGATGGCCAACACCCCTTCACACTCATGTCAATTCGATTTCTAACAGGAATGGCTAGGTCGAGGGAGCAATGCGATCATTCGATCAAAGGCGGCTACCCCATATCTTTCATCAGTGCGTTTCAAGGTTGGTACTTCTGAGGGAAAGCCAAATTGCACTCGATTGGGAAGCACTTCATTCATAGTTGAATACCAGGTCAGCAGAGAATCTTGGAGGCGGACATGTAGCTCAAACCTGCTACGCCGACGAGTGGTGTCTGCCTTAGCCCGCTCGCGCGCGAGCTGAGGATCAATACGGCCAATAATGTAGCGGTCGGCAAAGCCGATTCGTCCTTGTGCGACAGTTTCTCTTGTGGCTTCCAACTCCACTTGCCAATCGTGTTCACTAGCCTCGCCAATCTGCCAAAGGCTCCAAATGTAGTGGAGCTTGAGAGGGTCACTGTCACACAACGCCCATGCGGAGATTCCTTCCATAGCCTCCGCTGCTTGCCAGCGATCCACATTTCGTTCTGCCCACAAAGCTGCGGCTCCCGCTGGATCTTTTATTCGATCTGGCTCGGTGTTAAAACGGCCATGTTCAGGAATGACATGTTGCCCACCATGTTTAGTGCACCAGGTGGTTTTTCCACTGGCACTGATACCTTCAACAACCAAAATCATAGTTATGACTACTCCCTTAATTGAGTCATCCTTGTGAATCTAAAAGCATGGGTCTTATGTGGCTTCAGAGGATTCCACCGATGCGGTAGCAGCTTCTCGACTTCACTGGCCCGCTGCGTCGGCAGCCGCGTCAGCACATCTTTGAGATAGGCATACGGATCATGCCCATTCATACGCGCCGACTGAATCAAACTCACGATCGCAGCCGCCCGTTTACAGCTGCGCAGCGACCCGGCAAACAGCCAGTTCGAACGCCCGAGCGCCCACTGCCGTATTTGGCTCTCGACCTGATTGTTGTCGATGGGCACGGCCCCATCGTCCAGGTAGCGTGTCAGCGCTACCCAGCGTTTCAGGCTGTAATCGAGGCTTTGGCCGTGGCGGATCCGTTGGGCACTAGGTCGCGCTGTGCCAGCATCCAGTCATACAGTGTTTTGTTATCGACACCGCCCTGGCGTATTCGCTAGCGGTCTTCATCGCTCATGTCCCGCGCTTGGCGTTCGACTCATCGGGTCGAGGTTGGGCGAGAAAGTTATTCCGCCGATTGTGCCAGAACAGACAGGAAACGACGACAAGCAGACCGCTCAAACTGGCCGACGGTTAGAGCATGCTGATCACTCGGGCCAGTGCTGTTTCGGTGCCGACGCGCATGTCCATTGGCTCAGTGGCCAACCAGATCGCATCGATGCGGATCATTGAGCGACAGTCCAAATAAACTGCGCGCAGCCCTCAGGATCCGAAGTTGGCCATTTCCCTGTGATCACTTGCTCGGCCATGGGCAGCTCGATGATCACTGACGCCTCGGCCGACCGTTTGGGTGAAGCCTTGATACGCGGACACCATCACCTTTGACGCTGGAATTCGGAAGGTGGGTTTGCCGGACGCTTAGAGCGCCAGTTAAAGCTGGCAGAGGATAGTCGATGAAAGTTCGATACTGGTAAGAAATGGCGAATCAACCAGACCCCGAGTCATGCACGTTGCACCGCGAGGTGCAGGGTGAAGCGTTGACAGGGGAAACCGATGGGCCAGCCATTGAGCCGCGTAATCAGGAATTCGGGATGCCGATGCATTTAAGCGAAGCAGAAGGCAATACGGAGGATGTCGATATACGCCGGTCATGCTCTGATCCCGCGCGGTCGGAGACCCTGTGCACGTCGGGAAGTCCTTTGCACAGAAACTGGGAGATCTCAGCGGCGCCCGGTGCGCAAACACCGGGCGGAGCAGGAAAGGCCAAAAGCCGTAACCCTGCTGCCTACGCCGCTGAGAAGTCGGATACGCCCGTAGTACCTGAGAAGCCATCGAACAAAGGGCCTGGCCCTGCGGAGATGGTGGAGGAAAGGGACGTAGCCAAGGGAAATACCGACAGGCCTCCCGTGCCCCGGACACAGAGCCGGATCAGTTGCGCGTCGATGGGACTTGAAGGTGTACGTGAAGCAGCCCGCATGAACAAGGGCATACAGTTCACGGCATTGCTGCACCACATCACACCACAGTTAATGGCGCAGAGCTTTTATGCGCTGCGTCGCGACGCTGCCGTGGGCGTGGACGGTATGTCGTGGCGAGACTATGAGGAAGGTCTTTTCCAGCGTGTGACCGAGTTGCACGGAAGGCTTCATAAAGGAGCCTTTCGGGCAACACTATCGCGGCGGGTCTACATTCCCAAAGCCGATGGCAGGCAGCGCCCGTTGGGTATTGCTTCTTTGGAAGACAAAATCGTACAGCAGGCGGTAGTTACCGTTCTGAATGCGATCTACGAGGAAGACTTTCTTGGATTCTCGTATGGGTTTCGACCGGGTCGCAGCCAGCACGATGCGCTGGATGCATTAACGGTTGCGCTGAAGAGCCAGAAGGTGAACTGGATATTGGATGCGGATATCACGTCGTTCTTTGATGAGATCGACCACGAATGGATGCTGATGTTTCTGGGGCACCGTATTACAGACCGGCGCTTGCTCGGGCTTATCTGCAAATGGCTTCAAGCAGGTGTTATGGAGGATGGCCGTAGAGTAGCTGCGACTAAAGGGACGCCCCAAGGCGCAGTGATTTCGCCGCTGCTGGCGAATATCTATCTTCACTACGTGCTGGATCTTTGGGCAAGGCAGTGGCGCGAGCGCCACGCCGGTGGCGATGTGATTGTCGTGCGCTACGCGGATGACAGTATGGTGGGGTTCAGGACGAAAGTGCAGGCTCAGCAGTTTCTGGTGCAGTTGCAGGAACGGTTGGCCAGGTTCGGTCTATCGCTCAACGCCTCGAAAACACGGCTGATTGAGTTTGGTCGTTTTGCCGTGATGAATCGCAGGAAACGAGGTTTGAGAAAACCGGAGACTTTTGACTTCTTGGGTTTCACCCACTGTTGCAGTGTCAACCGACGCGGTGACTTTCAAGTACTGCGGCTGACTGTCAAAAAGCGTATGCGTGCGACACTTCTTGCGATCCGTGAGGAGTTGAGTCGCCGGCGTCATGACCTTATCCGGATTCAAGGGCAATGGCTAAAACGTGTGGTGAGCGGTTACTTCAATTACCACGCGGTGCCGGGAAACCTGATACGTCTTGGCGGTTTTCGTCTGGCAGTGTGCCGTCTCTGGCGGCAAGCTCTCAGGCGTCGCAGTCAGCGCCATCGGCTTCAATGGTCACGTTTTGGACGCCTTGCTGACCTCTATATACCGAGCCCTAAGAATGCACATCCTTACCCTGAGGATCGTTTCGCGTCACACACCCGAGGCAGGAGCCGTATGCGGTAGTTCCGCACGTACGGATCTGTGCGGGGGGTGGC
>RCUS01000856.1_pt1 | contig 17815 bp, 16 predicted proteins | sample 2166221 | NCBI WGS metagenome assembly RCUS01 (sample SAMN09932758, study PRJNA488358) | compost metagenome | isolation source: compost soil in cyclohexanecarboxylic | place: Germany: Experimental Botanical Garden | reverse complement strand
TCGACATCCTCCTGCTGGTGCTCTCCGGGCTGGTGTTGTGGAAGTCGGTGCAGTTCCCGCTGTTGCGTGAATTGCTGTTCGGTTATGAAGGCGCGCGCCGTGTGCACTTCTTCGCCATGGTGTTGCTGGTGGCCTTCGTGGCGGTGCATCTGGTGATGGTCGCACTGGTTCCGAAAACGCTGTTGGCCATGATCGTCGGCCGCAAGGAGCAGGTATGAAAAAGCGCATTCAGGTACCCGGGCTGGACGAGGCTTCGATCCTGACCGACGCCCGCAAGATCCTCGCGCCACAGATCGAAGACCGCTCGCGCCGCTCGTTCCTGTTGCGTGGCCTGACCCTCGGTGGCGTGGCGATGTTGTCCGGTTGCAGTATCACCGACAACGAAAGCGTCGAGACTGCGCTGTCGTCCATGTCGCGCTTCAACGACCGGGTGCAAGGCTGGCTGTTCAACCCCAACGCGATGGCGCCGACCTATCCCGAATCGATGATCACCCGGCCGTTTCCCTTCAATGCCTTCTACGGCATCGACGAAGCGCCGACGGTGGAGGAGGAGGGCTATCGCCTGGAAGTCACCGGCCTGGTCGCCGACAAGCGCAGCTGGCGCCTCGAAGAACTGCGGGCCATGGCCCAGACCGAGCAGATCACCCGGCACATTTGCGTCGAAGGCTGGAGCGCGATCGGGCGTTGGGGCGGCGTGCGCTTCAGCGATTTCCTCAAGCGCATCGGCGCCGACACCGACGCCAAATACGTCGGCTTCAAATGCGCCGACGACTACTACACCAGCATCGACATGGCCACCGCGCTGCATGCGCAGACCCTGCTGACGCTGACTTATGACGGCGCGGTGCTGCCGCGCGAATACGGCTTCCCGATGAAGCTGCGCATGCCCACCAAGCTTGGCTACAAGAACCCCAAACACATTCAGGCGATTTTCGTCAGCAACACCTACAGCGGCGGCTACTGGGAAGACCAGGGCTACAACTGGTTCGGTGGCAGCTGATCAATCCCCGGAAAATTCACCCGTCCGCAACCTGAGCTTCAAGGAGTTTCATCATGAAAAAGTTGACCACCGTTGTTCTGTCCATGTGCCTGGCCGTTGGTGCCGCTAGCGTGTTCGCGGCTGACACCATGAGCAACGACAGCATGAGCAAGGATTCGATGTCCAAGGATGCCATGTCCAAAGACGCCATGAAGAAAGATGCGATGTCCAAGGATGCGATGAAAAAAGACGAAATGAAGAAAGACTCGATGTCCAAGGACGGCATGAAAAAAGATGCCATGTCCAAAGATGCGATGAAAAAGGACGCGATGTCGCAATAATCCCAAACACCCCGCGATCCCCTGTAGGAGCCGAGCTTGCTCGCGATGACGATGTAACAGTCAACCTGTGTATTGGCTGACACACCGCCATCGCGAGCAAGCTCGGCTCCTACAGTTTTTTATCGCTCCTGAGAGGGTATGACCTGAACTCATACCCCCATGATTTTTTATGGTTACACCCCCGCAAACCCCCAGTGTTAAAAAATCGCAAACCAGCTCATCAACAACAAAAAAGAGCGTTTGCAACCATGACTCATCATCACTGCCACGTCCTCGCCAGCGTCCTGCTGCGCTCTTCGAACCCAGACATTTGCCACGCCAGGCCTTGTGCTTGCGTGTGCTGCTGATCACCCAAAAAACTCCCTGAAGAGTAACGACTCATGAAAGAACTCGACCTGTACATCGGTGAAGGCTTCGAAGGCCCGGGCGTGAACGCCGCGCACATCAACATCCTGATCGGCCCGCGCAACGGCCCGGCCGGGCAAGCGTTCGCCAACAGCCTGGCGTCACCAAGCCAAGGCCATTGCCCGTTCATGGTGATCGCCCAACCGAACATCCCGGTCAAGCCGATGACCCTTTACGTCAACAAAGCCGCGATCAGCAGCGACCTGCACGGCAACGCCACCTGGGGCGCGTCCCAGGCCGGTATCGCCAAGGCTGTTCTGGAAGCGCTGCTCGACGGCACCCTGCCGCCGGAAGCCGAAGACGAGTGGGCCATCGTCACCGCCAACTGGGTCAACCCGGCCTGCGACGACCTCGATGCCGTCTACCTGAACAACTACAACGCCTGCCGCACCGCGATTCGCGCCGCCCTGACCGGCAAGCCGGAAACCGCGCAGCTGGCGGACGTGGTCAACCACATCAGCAACCCTTTCTACACGCCAAAAGCCTGAGGTCCGCGCCATGCAATACATCCGTTTGGGCAACTCCGGCCTTGAAGTCTCCCGTCTATGCCTGGGCACCATGAACATGGGCACCCCGGATTGGAAACCGTGGATCTTCGACGAGAAGAAAAGCGAGCCGATCGTCAAGCACGCGCTGGACAACGGCGTGAATTTCATCGACCTCGCGGACTTCTATTCCGCCGGTGTCGGCGAAGAAGTGGTGGGGCGCATCGTCAAGCGTCTGGCCCGTCGCGAAGACCTGGTGATCACCACCAAGGTCGGCTACGGCACCCGCAGCGGCATCAACGCCAGCGGCCATTCGCGCAAGCACATCATGGATAGCATCGATGCTTCGCTCAAACGCCTGGACATGGATTACGTCGACGTCTTCATGCTGCATTATTTCGACGTGAATACGCCGGTCGAAGAGACCATGAGCGCGATGAACGACATCGTGCGTTCCGGCAAGGCGCGCTACATCGGCGTATCGACCATGCTCACCGGGCAACTGGCAAAAATCCTCATGGCCTGCGAGCGCAACGGCTGGGTCAAGCCGATCAACATGCAGCTGCAACTGAACTGCGCCTACCGCGAAGAAGAACGCGAGATGATCCCGTTCTGCCGCGATCAGGGCCTGGGCGTTTCGGTGTTCAGCCCTCTGGCTCGCGGCTTGCTGACCGGCGATGCAAAGTCGACCCGCAACCAGACCGACTTCTTCACCCAGCAGATGTACAGCGACGAAGCTTCCTTCGAGATCGCCCATTCGGTGCAGCGCGTGGCCCGTGCCCGTGGCGTGTCCAACGCGCAAATCGCACAAGCGTGGGTGGCCAATCATCCGGGCGTGGATTGCATGCTGGTCGGCGCCGACACCACCGAGCAATTCGACAGTGCCTTGGCGGCCCTGGAGACCAAACTCGACGCCGAAGAGCTGCATGAGCTGGAGCGCAACTACACGCCGTGCGACGTGATCAACGATTACACCGCCGGCAAACGAATCCTGCGTTCGGCCCGTCCGGGTCTGGAGCGCTTCAACCTGACCGAGGCCGTGGCATGAGCGCGTTGATCCGTCACGGCAATTTCATCGATGGGCACTGGTTTACCGGCGAAGGGTCCAGCGGTGGCGCTACTTACCCGGTGCTGAATCCGGCCACCGGCGAGCTGATTGCCGACGTACAAAAGGCCGGGGCCGAAGAAACCAACCGGGCCATCGACGCCGCCAACCGCGCCTTGCCAGCGTGGCGCAAATTGACCGCCAAGGAACGCAGCCAGCGCATCAAGCGCTGGGGTGAGTTGATGCTGAGCAACCAGAAGGATCTGGCCACTTTGCTCAGCCGCGAACAAGGCAAACCGCTGGCCGAAGCCATGGGTGAAGTGGTCTACGCCGCGAGTTTTCTGGAGTGGTTCGCCGAAGAAGCCAAGCGCGCTTATGGCGATGTGATCCCGAGCCACAAGGCCGATGCGCGGATCATCGTGGTCAAGGAAGCGATCGGCGTGGTCGCCGCGATAACCCCGTGGAATTTCCCGCTGGCGATGGTCACCCGCAAGGTTGGTCCGGCGCTCGCGGCGGGATGCACGATGATTCTAAAGCCTTCGGAAGAGACACCCTTGTCGGCCTTCGCTTTGGCGGTATTGGCTGAACGGGCCGGGATTCCGGCCGGTGTGTTCAACGTGGTGTCCGGCGACGCCGTGGCGATTGGCGGTGCGCTGCAAGCCTCCGGCGTCGTGCGCAAACTGTCGTTCACCGGTTCAACTCGCACTGGCAAGTTGCTGATGCGCCAGGCCGCCGACACCCTGAAAAAGGTCTCGCTGGAACTGGGCGGCAATGCGCCGTTCATTGTCTTCGACGATGCCGATATCGATGCCGCAGTGAAAGGCGCGATGGCTTCGAAATTCCGCAACACCGGGCAAACCTGCGTCTGCGTGAACCGCTTCTTCATCCAGGAGGGCGTGTACGAATCCTTCACCGGAAAGCTCGCCGAAGCGGTGGCGGCGATGCGCGTGGGCAATGCGCTGGAAGGCGAAACCGAGCAAGGTCCGCTGATCAATGCAGCGGCGCTTGCAAAGGTCGAGTTGCATGTGAGCGACGCTCTGGAGAAGGGCGCCAAGGTCCTGTGCGGCGGTCGCCGTCATGCGCTGGGCGGCACGTTCTACGAGCCAACCATCCTCGCCGAGGTCAGCAGCGAAATGCTGATCGCCCAGGACGAAACCTTCGGCCCAGTGGCCGCGTGTTTCCGCTTCAAGGACGAGGCCGAAGTGTTGCAACGGGCCAACGACACGCCGTACGGCTTGTCGGCTTACTTCTACAGCCGCGACATCGGCCGCGTGTGGCGCATGGCCGAAGGGCTGGAAGCGGGCATGGTCGGGATCAACGAAGGGATCATTTCCACGGAAGTGGCACCGTTCGGTGGCATCAAGGAATCGGGCCTGGGTCGCGAGGGTTCGAAGTACGGTCTGGATGACTATCTGGAAATCAAATACCTGTTGATGGGTGGCTTGTAAGAACACTGAAAAACCTGTGGGAGCGGGCTTGCCCGCGATGAGGGCGACATATTCAACAGGGAGGTTGACTGATACTCCGCTATCGCGGGCAAGCCCGCTCCCACAGGGTCCGTGCACAGATGCTGGCTTCATTTCTCCGTCAATAACAACAATTGGAGACTTACATGTCCGTACAACCGGTAAAAATCGACGACCTGCCCATCGGGCGCTTTCACATCAAGATCGCCGGCCTGACTTTCGGCGCGCATTTCACCGACGGCTACATCCTCGGCCTGATCGGTATCGCTTTCACACTGCTGAGCCCACAGATGCAACTCGATGCATTCTGGCAAGGCCTGATAGGGGCTTCGGCGCTGATCGGCCTGTTCCTCGGCAGCCTGTTTTTCGGCTGGATTTCCGACAAGGTCGGCCGGCAGAAAATCTTCCTCGTCAGTTTCATCCTGATCACCATCGCCTCGGTGATGCAGTTCTATGTCGAGTCGGCGATGGCGCTGTTCCTCTGTCGCGTATTGATCGGCATTGGCCTGGGTGGCGACTTCAGTGTCGGCCACGCCATGCTCGCCGAGTTCGCACCGAAGAAACATCGCGGCGTATTGCTCGGTTCCTTCAGCGTGATCTGGACCTTCGGTTACGTCGCCGCGACCTTCGTCGGCACCGCAATGCTCAGCCTCGGCGACGATGCCTGGCGCTGGATGCTGGCGTCGTCGGCGATCCCGGCGGCGTTGATTCTGATTGCCCGCATCGGTACGCCGGAATCACCGCGCTGGCTGGTCAATCAGGGGCGCATTGCCGAGGCCCGCGCAATCGTCAAAAAGTTTCTCGGCGACAACGTCGAACTCGACGAAACCCGCTCCACGGAAACCCGCTCCGGTTACGCGGTGCTGTTCAGCCCTGAATACCGCAAGCGCACGGCGTTCAACTGCCTGTTCTTCGTCTGCATCGTGATGCCGTACTTCGCCATCTACACTTTCTTGCCATCGATCCTGCAGAAGATGGGCCTGGCCGAAGGCTTCGGCACTGAGCTGATGCTGAACATGCTGCTGATCCTCGGCGCGCTGATCGGCATCTGGTGCACCATCAAGTTCACTCGGCGCGGGTTCCTGATCAACTCGTTCATCATCCTCGCCGTGGCGTTATTCCTGCTGGCGGTGTTGCCGAGCAGTGCGGCGTGGCTGATGGTGTTGGTGTTCGGCTTGTTCACGTTGGTGTTGTCGGCGGTGAGCAATCTGGTGGGTGTGTTCCCGGCAGAAAGCTTCCCGACTGAAGTGCGCGCCAGCGGCATTGGTTTGGCCACCGCGGTAAGCCGACTGGGTTCAGCGGTCAGCACCTTTCTGTTGCCGGTGAGCGTGGCGGGCATCGGCCTGAGCCCGACCATGGGCATCCTCGCGGCGATCCTGGCGATTGGCGCGTTGCTGTCCTGGGCCTGGGCGCCGGAAACCAAATCGCTGACCTTGAGCCAGGCGTGCAAGGCGCAGAGTCCGGTGGAGGGTGGTGCTGCGGTGGCGGTGAAAGTGGCCACCTCAGTCTAAATACCTACACCGATCTGTTGTAGGAGCTGTGTAGGAGCTGTCGAGTGAAACGAGGCTGCGATCTTTTGATCTTGTTTTTTAAGATCAAAAGATCGCAGCCTGCGGCAGCTCCTACAGGGGATAACGGGGTGTCAGGGATTGCTGACTAAACCGAGCCACTCGGTAAACAACCGCACCTTCGACAAACCCCATTTGTCATTCGCTACATCCAGCCAATAACCATACGGCCCGATCACCTCGACAGGTGTGATCGGCAGCAGGCTGCCATTGGCCAGTTCCTTTTCGATCATCTGCCGGTCGATCACCGCCAGGCCGCCACCGGCCAGCGCGGTGTGGATCACCTGGTCCAGGGTGCTGAATTCCAGGCCTTGCCCGGCGTCAACATCCTCGCGGCCCATCGCCGCCAGCCAGTTTTCCCAGACCTTCAAGCGCTTGCCGTTGTGAAGAATGTGCAGCAACGGCAAATGCTGCAGGTCCGGTGGCTGACCGTCGATGAACAGCTCGGGGCTGGCCACGGCGATATGCCGTTCCATTACCAGCAACTGACTGTGGCAATGGCTGTCCGCTTCGAGGCCGAAGCGAATGTGGCAGTCGATCTCGGCGAGGCTGTCGTGACTGGCCTGGTGGGTCACGCTCAGGCTGATGTCGGGGTAGCGCTGGCAGAACGCGCGCAAGTGTGCCGACAACCAACGCGTGGCCCAGGTCGGCGGTGCGACGATGCGCAGGCGCTGACGCAGGTTGGGCACGCGCACGGCTTGCAGGGCTCGTTCGATGTGATCGAAAGCATCGCTTAGATGAGGGGAAAGTGCGCTGCCGGCTTCAGTCAATGACAAGCCCTGAGGGGTACGGATAAAGAGCGCCACGCCGAGGTAGTCTTCGAGCTGCTTGATCTGCCGGCTCACCGCGCCCTGGGTGACGTTCAGTCCCAGGGCTGCCTGGCTGAAACTGCGATGCCGCGCGACCTCTTCGAAGACGCGCAGCATGTTGAGCGAGGGCAGTTGACGCATGGATAAAGCTCGTTTTTGTGTGTTGTGGTGCCTATCTGACTATTGGCAAAGGGCCGATGCAAGTGTTGTTTGGGCTGACGCTTTCGCGAGCCAGCCCTTTCCCACGATTATTCGAGTTTTCTTAAATCGGCTGGCGGTGGCTGCTGCCATCAACCAACCGCGCAATCCCCAGCGGATTTACATCCTTCAGCGCATCGGGCAACAGCTCGTCCGGGCAATTCTGGTAGCACACCGGGCGCAGGAAACGCTCGATGGCCAGGCTGCCAACCGACGTGCCACGCGCATCGGACGTGGCGGGATACGGGCCGCCATGGACCATGGCATCGCAGACTTCGACCCCGGTGGGATAACCGTTGAACAGCACCCGGCCGACTTTTTGTTCCAGCACTGCCAGCAGGTCGGCGTGGGCGTGCAGGTCTTGCGCCTCACCGATCAAGGTGGCGGTGAGCTGACCATGCAGACTGTCCAGCGCTTGTCGCAGCTCAACTTTGTCCGCCACTTCGACGATGATCGTGGTCGGGCCGAACACTTCTTCCTGCAACAGCGGATCGCCTTCGAGCAGCAGGCTGACATCGGCCCTGAACAGTTGCGGCTGCGCTTGCTTGCCGTGCTGTTCCTGACCCGCCAGATGCGTCATGCCCGGATGTTCGAGCAGGGCCCGCACACCTTTTTCGTAGCTGGCGAGGGTGCCGGCGTTGAGCATGGTTTGCGCCGGTTGTTCGGCCATCAGCTGGCTGAGCCGCGCAATGAATGCCGTCGACTCAGGCGAACGAACGGCAATCACCAACCCCGGATTCGTGCAGAACTGACCGCAGCCCTGAACCACCGACGCCAGCAGTTCGGCGGCGATCTTCTCGCCACGCACGCGCAAGGCTTCAGGCAAGAGCAGCACCGGGTTGATGCTGCTCATTTCGGCGAATACCGGGATCGGTTGCGGCCGTGCGGCGGCCATGTCGCACAACGCACGCCCGCCCTTGAGCGAGCCGGTGAAACCCACGGCTTGAATGGCCGGATGCCTGACCAGCGCTTCGCCCACGCCGGCACCGTAGATCATGTTGAACACCCCCTTGGGCATGACCGTCTGTTCGGCGGCGCGGATGATCGCATCGGCCACCCACTCGGCGGTCGCCATGTGCCCGCTGTGGGCCTTGAACACCACAGGGCAACCGGCGGCCAGGGCGGCGGCGGTATCGCCACCGGCCGTGGAGAACGCCAACGGAAAATTACTCGCGCCGAACACCGCTACCGGCCCGACGCCGATCCGGTACTGACGCAGATCGACTCGTGGCATTGGCTGACGCTCGGGCAGGGCACGATCGATGCGCGCGGCGTAGAAATCGCCGCGCCGCAGGACTTGGGCGAACAGGCGCATCTGGCCGCTGGTGCGAGCGCGTTCGCCCTGGATGCGCGCGGCGGGCAGGGCGGTTTCCCGGCAAACCAGCGCAACGAATTCATCATCCAGGGCATCCAGTTGCGCGGCGATTGCTTCAAGAAACTCTGCGCGACGCGTTGCCGGCAAGTTGCGATAGGTCGGGTAGGCGGTCGCGGCAGCCTGAGCGGCGGCGTCCACTTCATCGACGGTGGCTTGCACGAACGAGAAGGGCAGCGCGTCACCGGTGCTGGCGTCGTGGCTGTGTAAGACGGTGCAGCCGGCGGCACTGCGCGTGCCGCCGATGTAGTTATGGCCGAGCATGAAAAAAGCTCCTGTCGAGAAATGGAATACCGTCCCTTGTAGGCGCGAGCCTGCTCGCGATGGACGTCAACGATAACGCGTGCTGCCTGAGTTAACGCGTCGTCCTTGCGTCCATCGCGAGCAGGCTCGCTCCTACAGGGTCCGGGTCAGGCCAATGAATCCGCCCGGCGTGAGTTGGCTGCTGCTGGGTCAAGTGCCGCCACCCGCGCCGCCGCTTCGGCATCCACCTGACGCAACGACTTGCCACGGGTCTCGCGGGTCAGGCCGACGGCCACGATCGAGATCAGGGCGGCGCCGACCAGGTACCAGGCGATCGGTGTCGAGCTGTTGTACTTGTTGAGCAGGGTGATGGCGATCAGCGGTGCGAGGGAACCGGCGAAAATCGGCGCGACCTGATAGCACAGCGACAATGCGGTGTAGCGCACGTGGGTCGGGAACAGCTCGGCCATCAGCGCCGAGTAGGGCGCGTAGGTCATCGACTCGATGGCCAGGCCCAGGGTAATCGCGGCCATGATCAGCCAGTTGTTGCCGGTGTCCATCATCGGGAAGCCGATGAAACCCCAGAACGCGGTGAGCACTGCGCCGGTGAGGTACACCGGTTTGCGCCCGACGATGTCGGACAGATAACCCATCAGCGGGATCAGGAAGAAGTGCAGCAGGTGCGCACCGAACATCAGCAGCAGAATCTGCGACGTGTCCTTGTGCACCACCAGTTTCAGGTAGGTGATCGAGAACGTGACCACGGTGTAGTAGAGGATGTTCTCGGCGAACCGTGCACCAATCCCCACCAGCACCGCGCGCCAGTGATGACGCAGCACTTCCACCACGCCCAGCTGTTGCTGGCGGGTCTGCGCCTGGCGTGCCTGGCTTTCCTTGAAGATCGGCGCGTCATCGACACTGGTGCGAATCCAGTAGCCGATCAGCACCACCACGGCCGAGAACCAGAACGCCACGCGCCAGCCCCAGGCGAGGAACTGCTCCTCCGACAGGTTCGACGACAACAGCAGCAGGGCGACAGTCGCAACCAGATTACCGGCCGGTACGCCGGCCTGTGGCCAACTGGCCCAGAAGCCTCGGCGATTGTCCGGGCAGTGCTCGGACACCAGCAAAATCGCGCCGCCCCATTCACCGCCAAAGGCAAACCCCTGGATCAGCCGCAGCAGCACCAGCAACAGCGGTGCGGCATAACCGATCTGGTCGAAGCCGGGCAGGCAGCCCATCAGGAAAGTGGTGATGCCGACCACCACCAGGCTCAGTTGCAGCAGGCGCTTGCGGCCGAATTTGTCACCGTAGTGACCGAACACCAGACCGCCCAGCGGACGGGCCAGAAAGCCCACGGCGTAGAGGGCGAAGGCGGCGATGATGCCGTCGACGGGGTTGTCGGTCTGGCGGAAGAACAGCTTGCCGAAAACCAGTGCCGAGGCGGTGCCGTAGAGAAAGAATTCATACCATTCGGCGACGGTGCCGGCCATCGCGGCGGCGACGACGCGCTTGAGTCCCGAGGGTGTGGTTGCGCTTGAGCTGTGTTGAGGATTGGACATGCTGGCGTTTCCTGTAAGGGCGCAAAAAACAGGCAGCCGGGCCGGACCCGCAAAGGCCCGCCCGGCAATCACTCAGAGACCGACGTCCGGCAGCTGCGGACGGTTGGCCAGGGCCTTGGCCATGATCTGCTCGACGAACAGGCGATCGGCTTCCGGCAGGGCCAGGCGCGGTGGACGGGTCAGCGCGCTGCCGCGACCGGCGATGGCTTCACAGAGCTTGATGCATTGCACCAGGTCGGCGCGGGCGTCCAGATGCAGGATCGGCATCAGCCATTCGTAGATCGGCATGGCTTCGGCAAAACGGCCGGCCTTGGCCAGGCGGAAGATGGTTTCGCCTTCTTTCGGGAACACGTTGGACATGCCCGAGACCCAACCTTCGGCGCCCACGGCGATGCTTTCCAGCACCACGTCGTCGAGGCCTGCGAACAGCACGAAACGATCACCCACTTCATTGCGCACGTCGATGAAGCGACGGGTGTCGCCGGAGGAGTCCTTGAAGCACACCACGTTGTCGCAGTCGGCCAGGGAAATCAGGATGTCCGGGGTGACGTCGTTCTTATAGATGGGCGGGTTGTTGTAGACCATCAGCGGCACGTCGGCGTTTTTCGCCACGTAGCGGTAGTGCTCGGCGGTCTCGAACGGTTTGGAACCGTAGACCAGCGCCGGCATCAACATCACACCGTCCACGCCCACCTTGCGCACGGCGTTGGCCACCTTGGCCGCTTGCACGCTGGTGAACTCGGCCACGCCGCAAATCACCGGCACGCGACCGCGAGAGGCATCGACCGCGACTTCGGTCACGGCGATTTTTTCTTCGGCGGTGAGCGAGGTGTTTTCACCCACCGAACCGCAGACCACCAGGCCCGAGACGCCATCGCGGATCACGTTGGAAATCACCTGATGGGTCTTGTCCAGGTTGATGGTGAAGTCGTCGTTGAATTGGGTGGTCACCGCAGGGAATACACCACTCCAGTTAATGCGCTTGCTCATTTGTTACCTCCAGTTCGTTTTTGTATTTCGTATACGATATTTAAAATGACTATGTTCGGCTAGTGCTTTTTTCGTTTTCAGGGGGTTATTTGTGCCCGTTGGTCAGGTGATCAGGCACCGGGCCAGGTGTCGGACAGGCGATAGCCTTGTGGCCACGGGTCGCTCGGGTCGAGCAGCAGCTGGTGGGTGCCGGTGATCCACGCCCGGCCGGAAATGCACGGGTAAATGGCGGCGCGACCGGCCACTTCGGTCACTGAATCGATGCGGCAGTGGAATTCGGAACCGATGATCGAGCGCCCGACAAAGCGCTCGCCGACCTGCATCAAACCTTTTGCGTGAAGCACGGCCATGCGCGCCGAACAACCGGTGCCGGTGGGCGAGCGGTCGATCTTGCCCGGCTGGATCACCACGGCGTTGGCGCCGGTGGCGATGCCGTTCTCATGGACGAGGGGCGCGGCGATCTGGCAGAAGGAAATGTGCGACCACTCGGGATTCAGCGGATGGACGAAGCCCAGTTGCTCGTTGGCGGCACGGGTGATTTTCAACCCGATCGCCACCAGGTCGGCGGCCTCGTCGGGGCGGATGACAAAGCCCAGGCCCTTGGCATCGGCGATCACGAAACTGTCGCCACCGTAGGCCGTATCGACCTTGAGCGAGCCGAGGCCTTCGACTTCGATCCAGGCGTCGAGACGGTCGGCGAACGACGGCACGTTCTTGATTTCCACCCGTTGCACCTTGCCATCGCGGCAGTCGGCCACGGCTTCGATCAAGCCTCCGGGCGCTTCCAGCACCAGGCGGGTTTGCGGCTCGGTCATCGGCAGGATGCCGCTGTCGAGCAGCACGGTGGCCACGCACAACGAGTTGGAGCCGGACATCGGCGGGGTGTCCGCCGGCTCCATGATGATCCAGGCCATCTGCGCCCGAGGGTCCTTGGCCGGCACCAGCAAATTGACGTGGCGGAACACGCCGCCGCGAGGTTCGTTGAGGACGAAGTTGCGCAGGGTTTCGTCTTTGGCGATCCAGCGCGACTGTTCCCACACGGTGGCGCCGGGCGGCGGGGCGACACCGCCGACGATCACATCGCCGACTTCGCCTTCGGCGTGGCAGCTGACGACGTGGATGACTTTTGATGAGCGCATGGTTTGCTCCTTGTGTTGTCTGTCAGGGCCTCATCGCTGGCAAGCCAGTTCCCACAGATTTGGTGGTGTATGCAAAATGGCTGACCAACCCAAATCACTGTGGGAACTGACTTGCCAGCGATGAGGCCAGTTGTCATTTCACCGATTTAAGAAACGCCGCGGTCTCCGCATGCAGCGGATTACCGATCACCTGATCCGGCGACCCAATTTCATGCACCAACCCATTGCGAAAGAACGCCACGCGATCGGAGACATCGCGGGCAAAGCGAATCTCGTGGGTCACCAGGACCATGGTCATGCCGTCTTCGGCGAGCATGCGCATGGTGTCCAGTACTTCGCCGACCAGTTGCGGATCGAGGGCCGAGGTGGCTTCGTCGAACAGCATGTAGTCCGGCGACATGGCCAGGGCGCGGGCGATGGCCATGCGTTGCTGCTGGCCACCGGACAATTTGCCGGGGAAGGTCTTGAGCTTGTCGCCCAGCCCGACGTGGGTCAGTTGTTGTACGGCCAGTTCCTCGGCCTCGGTCTTGCTTTTGCCCAGCACCTTGCGCGGGGCGAGCATGACGTTTTCCAGCACCGTCAGATGAGGGAAGGCGTTCCATTGCTGGAACACGATGCCGATTTTCTGTCGCAGGCGATTGAGGTCGGTGGCGCTGTGATGGACCTCGACACCGTCGACGCGGATGTTGCCTTTCTGGATCGGTTCCAGGCCGTTGATGCACATCAGCAGGGTCGACTTGCCGGAGCCGGAGCCGCCGATGATCGACACCACTTCGCCTTTGTTCACCGTCAGGTTGACGCCCTTGACCACTTCGAGGTTGCCGAAGGATTTGTGTACGTTGTCGATCTCAATCATTTTCTTGCCACCTTCTTTCCAGACGAGCGCCGAGGCGTGCGACCACCAGGCTCATGACGTAGTAGATAAGGCCCGCGATGCACAGCACCAGCAGCGGTTCCTGAATGCGCGTGACGATGGTTTGAGAGGCGCGCAGCAATTCGACGATGCCGATCCACATCACCAGCGCGGTGTCTTTCATCACCCCGAGTACCAGGTTCAGCCAGCCGGGAAATGCCACCCGGGTGGCCATCGGCAGGACGATCCAGCGCAGATCCTGGAAGAAGCTCAGCCCCAGCGAACGGCTGGCCCGGCGCACGCTGAACGGCACCGCCAGCACACCGCCACGGACGATCTCGGTGAAGTACGCGGCGGTGTACACGCCCAGTACGATGCAGCCGACACTGAAGGCGCTGATGTTCAGGCCGACGATGCTCTTGAGCGAATTGAACAGCACGAACTGGATCAGCAACGGCACGCTGCGAAACACGTCCAGCACCCAGGCCAACGGCAGGCTGGCCCGTGGCAACAAGGCCCGCAGCAGGCCGAAGAACAACCCGGCCAGGGAGCCGAGAATGATCGACCAGAACGTCAGTTGCATCGTGACCCACGCACCGTTGAGCAGGAACATCAGGTCATTCGAGGAAAAATCGGTGGAAAACATGGACAGCTCCTCAGTAACGGAACAACCGCCAGGCCATCAGCCGGGCTGCCGCGACAATCGCCTTGGCGATCAGGTAATACAGCACCGCAGCGAGAGCGAAGTACTCGAAGGTGCGGAACGTCTTGACGTTGTATTCCTGGGTCACGCCGGTCAGGTCATTGTTCAGCCCGACGATCACCCCCAGCGAGGTCATCAGCACCGCCCAGACCATCTGGTTGGTCAGCGGGTAGAAGACGATGCGCAGCAGTTGCGGGACGATGATCATGCGGTAGGCCTGGAAGGCACTCATGCCCAGCGAACGCGCCGCGCGCACTTGCGTGTGAGGCACAGCCTTGAGGCCGCCGCGAAAGTTTTCCGCCAGGTACCCGGCATTGTTGAAGGTGATGCCCGCCAGCAGGGCGAACCATGAACTGACGTGCAGGCCCAACGAGCCGAGGCCGAAGTAGAGGATGTAGATCTGGAACAGAGACGGCGTGTTGCGCGCGATCGACACCCAGCCATTGCCGAAACCGCGCAGCAGCGGGTGCCTGGCCTCGCGCATCACGGTCAGCGCGAGGGCGATCAGCACGCCGAAGATCATCGACAGCGCGGCGGTTTCGAAGGTGACCAGAGCGCCGGCGAGCATGTCCGGCAGGGCGCGCAGGGCTGAGCGCCATTGGAAGGTGTAGTCAAACATGCGCGGGGCTCTCCAGTTGGGCGGCAGGTTGCAGCCAGGCCGGCAGACGTCCGCTGGCCGTGGCGGTGCAGGCGGCGTCGACGCATTCCTTGAGGCTGGCGAAGTGCACTTTGCGACCGACCAGGCCGGGTGCGTAGTGGGCGAACTTGCCCGAGTTGGTCATCAGGTTTTTTGCGGCCGGCGGAATAACCGGCTCGCCGAGCATGCACCAGCAGGTATCGGTCACCAGCGTCGCGCCGAAGGCTTCGATCACGGCGATATGCCCGGCGCTGCGAGCCTGCTCCAGCACCGCACGGCCGCAGGTGATCGCCAGCACCACGTGCGCATGCTTACGCCGGCCCTGGCACAGCGTTGCCAACTGTGCGAACTCACTGAGGGAGAAGTGCGGATTGCCCAGCGAGACCACATCCACCCGGTTGTCCCGGGCACTGTTGAGTTCGCGCCAACTGAGCAACAAGTCTTCGAGGCGGATTTTCTCCTCGGGGATGCAGGTGTCAGGTTCCAGCACCAGCAACGGATCGATGGCTTCCGGCGTGACTCCGGCGATATGGAACAGCGGTGCGGCGGAAGTCGTGGCGAAGGCCGCGCCAAAGGCCTTGAGGTCGTCAAGGTTCGGTGAGTACTTTTCCAGCCCGTACACCAGCGGAATCCGACTGCCGGCCAGTGCACCGATGTGGTAACCCAGCAGCGGGTAGAAGGCATCGTCCAGTTCACCGAGGGCAGGCAATTCGATCTGCAGCCGGGCCTTGCGCTGTGCGTCCAGGTGGCAGCCGATCAGGGGAGCGCGGCCGGTGAGGGCGATGCAGATGTCGAGGTAATCCGGATATTTCAGGGTGCGTGCACCGAGCACGCTGTTGGCGTAGACCACGGCATTGGACTCGGCCCAGACGATCTGCTCGCCAGCCTTCGGCGCACTGTCGAGCAGGTATGGCGCGCAGGTAAAACTGAGTTGCGCGCCCATGGCCATGTAGGCATCGCCCAAGGCACTGGCCGGTTCGCCGAGCGCCGGATCGACACCCAGTTCACGCCAGCGACGCTGGTCCACGGAAATCGAATTGAGGGTTGTGGGTACGCTGACTTTCGCCCCCCATTGCACCAGTTGTTCGGCAAAGCGCAGGCTCGCCGGACCGGTGTAGATGCAGCCATCGATGTGCGCCTGGGTGACATCGACCAGACTGCGCGCACCTTGCAGATCGGCCATGCGCAGGACAATCTGCATGGCCATTTGCGCCGCCTTGCCATGCCGTCCATCGAGCAGCGCGCAATCGTATTCGGTGAGTTCGATCGAGGCGCTGGCGACGGTGTCGGGCACAGGATTGTCGAGCGCCTGCCAGGCATCGTCGGGCAACCGTTCGAACAGGCTCAGCGTTGCATTTTCAACCCGCGCGAAGGCATGTCCGCGCAAGTTGGCAAAGGCCTCCGGGCCGATGCAGAGCACCGGCAAGGAGCGTTCGAAAATGGTCTGCGCCACGAGCACGCCCAGGGTCAGGATCTCGTCGGGTTCGGCCAGCACCAGTGCCGCCGGTGCATGACCGTTGCTGATCAACTCCATCAACACGCTGCTGCCGGTGCACGAGCCGCGACCGCTGGGAATGGCCAGCACCCGGCCGGCCAGATATTCACCGCTGAGGGGATGGTGGCGATCGATGACCTCGCCGGTGCTGGGCTCGACCCCGCCCCAGAAGCTCAGCCCGACATCGGCGAACAGCAAGGCGCCTTGCGCGGCGCCCCCGACCAGGCTGCGACCGCTCAGAGAAATGGACCTGGGCATGCCGGACACCTTAGTAGTAGACCTGTGGCACGGTCAGGTTGGCCGGCTGGATATCGGTGCCGACCCATTTGACGAACAGCTCGTTGTAGCGACCGGTGCGCACCTGCTGGTTGACGAACAGGTTGAGGTAGTTGATCAGACCGTACTCGCTGCGCTTGGCGCCCAGCGACACGTAGTCGATGACATACGGAGCGTTACCGGCGACTTTGAGGTTTTTGTACTTGCCCGACTTGAGGGTGGCGGCGGCCACGGTGTTGGTGACGACGGTGGCATCGATATGGCCCTGGGCGACTGCCAGCAGGGTGTCGTTCTGCGATTGATAGGCGCGGAAGCTGCCGGTGCCCCAGTTCTTCACGTCTTTTTCCAGGGCAATGGCTTCATAGGTGCCGCTGGTGTTGCCCACCGGTTTGCCCTTGAGGTCATTGAAGTTGTTGATGCCGGTGTTGTCGCGGGTCAGCACTACCATCTGGAAGGCGAAGTAGGGCACGGTGAGGCCGACGGTCTTGGCCCGTTCGAGGGTGTCGGAGGTGGAGGCGACAATCACGTCGGCGCGTCCGGAGACCAGCGCCGGAATGCGATCCGGGAACGGCGTTTCCACGACTTCGGCTTCGACGCCGAGGATTTTTGCCAGGTCATGGCAGTAGTCCACGTCGAACCCGGCCGGGCTGTTGCTGCCATCGCGAAAACCCATGGGCGGGAAGTCGAGGGTCACGGCGCAGCGCAGTTTGCCGGAACCGATGATGTCGTCGAGTTTGTCGGCTTGGGCGGTGGCGATGAAGGAGGTGCTTAGAACAGCGCTGAGGGCTACGGCAAATGCTGGGTTTTTCATAGATGCCTCGTTAGTGGGTGGCTGTTGGATATTGTATTGGGGATTTCGTATACGATATTAACTGTAGCAAGCAGTGTGCCTGTTTCCAGTTTTTTTGAAGATTTAGGAGGTGGGGCTTGAGTTAGAGGTACTGGGGTTTCGGATCGTCGTATTCGGCGGTGTTGCAGCTATTACGGTGGTGTTACATATAGGAGCATTTGATGAGTGGGCGCGCCTTTTCGGAACACCGGGGACATATCCGTTTCTTCGGTAACGGCGGCTTATGGTTTCGCCCTTACGGCGAGTCACTTTTTTTACAAGCGCCTAAAAAAAGTAACCAAAAAAACGCTCGCCCCGAGCGTCCGGCCCCTCGCTGAGGCTCGGTGTTCCTTCGCTCCGGCATTCATCCGGGGACACTGCCCTCCGGTCTGCTGCGCGACGACCTACATGCAGCGTGTT
>RCUS01000851.1_pt1 | contig 17928 bp, 16 predicted proteins | sample 2166221 | NCBI WGS metagenome assembly RCUS01 (sample SAMN09932758, study PRJNA488358) | compost metagenome | isolation source: compost soil in cyclohexanecarboxylic | place: Germany: Experimental Botanical Garden | reverse complement strand
CCCCAGCCCAGGCGCGTGGCGCCCCGCTCCAGGCAAAACATGGCGGCCAGTTCCGCCGTGCGCGGTTCGTACATGGCGCCGGCCCAGAAACGCCCGGCGCTGTCGCAGCGGCCATCGTTGAAACGCATGTCGCGGCTGTCGTACGGCGCGTCGGCCAGCTTGTCGAGCAAGCCTTCCTGCGGATAAAAACGGTAGAACCCGTCGCGCAGGGCCGCCACCAGGCCGCCCTTTTCCGCCAGGGCGATGCAGCCCGGCTCGCACGGTACCCACCAGACGCGGTCGAGGCTTGTGGCCGGATCGTAGCGGTGCACACGGCGTCCGGCGATGTCGATCCAATATAAACACTGTTCGGCCACGCTCCACAGCGGGCATTCGCCCAGCTGGGCGCGCGCATCGAGCACGAGTTCGGCTTGCCATTCACGCATGCTGTTTCTCCTCGATTGCCAGGCGCATGGCGATGTGCAGTGTTTCGCCTGGCGCCAGCAGGCGCATGCCCGTGTCGTGCGCGCCGCGCGCGGCCAGCGCAAACGCGTTATTCGCGTGCGTGACGGGTTCGATGGCGATGAAGTTTCGCTCATCGTTGGGCGCGAAGCACACGAGGTGGCGGCAATTGTCGCTGGCCGACAGCTGCACCGTGCAGTCGCCGTAATCGAGGCTGGCGCGACCCGTCCAGCCGCTGTAGCAATGGTCGCTGTGCCAGCCGGCCACCGGCTGCGGCGTGGTGAACGGCGACGCTTGCGACACGGGTGCCAGGCCGGCCGGCAAGTGGTCATCGTTCATGCTCCACACGCCATCCCATTGCGTCTGCAGGCGCAGGCCTGGCGCCAGCGGGAAGTAGGGATGAAAACCCAGGCCGGCGGGCATGGCGCGCGTGTCGTCATTGCGCACGGATAGCGTCAGGCGCAGGCCGGCGGCATCGAGCAGCACGGTTTGCCGCGCCTCGCAGGCGTATGGCCAGTCGGCGTCGGGTGCGTGGATGAGCGCCAGTTCGGCGCTGTCGTCCGCGCGCGCCAGCACCTGCCAGGCGCGCTGCCAGCCAAAGCCGTGGATGCTGTGCGGCTCGGGCGGGAAGTTGGCGCGCAGCGCATGCGTGTGTCCATCGGCCGGCAGCATGGCGTCGCCGATGCGGTTCGAATACGGCACCAGGGGGTAGCAGGCCATCTGCCGCACGTTCGCAGTGGCCAGGCCGACTGGCGCGGCGCGCAGGATGTCGCGCCCGCACCAGCGGAAAGCCGCCAGCGCGCCACCCGTGGCCGGATGGACGTCGGCGCGGCAGTCGCCGTGCGCCAGGGTGAAGGGAGACTGCTGCTTCATTTTCAGCCTCAGCCTTTCAAGCCGCCGGAAGTCAGGCCGCTGACGACCTTTTCCTGGAAGATCACGATCAGCACGACGATCGGCACGATGGCCACCACCAGCGCCGCCGAAATGATCGGCCACGGGAAGGCGAACTCGCCCTGGTACAGCTGGATGCCGACGGGCAGGGTGCGGTAAGCCACGGCCGAATTCATCGACAGCGCCAGCAGGAACTCGTCCCAGGAATTGACGAACGCCAGGATGGCGGCCGTCGCCACGCCAGGCGCGGCCAGCGGCAGCACGATGCGCCACAGGGCGCTGATGCGGGTGCAGCCGTCAAGCATGGCCGCGTTCTCGATATCGCGCGGGATATCCTGGAAAAAACTCACCATCATCAGGGTGCAGATCGGCAGGTTCAGCACCGTGTACGGCAGCACCAGCGCCCAGTAGGAGTTCAGCAAGCCCAGGCTGCGCATGATCTCGAACAGCGGCACCATCAAGGTCACCAGCGGGAACATCGACACGCCGATGATGGCGGTGAGGATCAGGCCGCGGAAGCGCAGGCGCAGACGGGCGATCGCATACGCGGCCAGCGCGCTGATGAAGAGGCTGAGCAGGGTCGACAGGCCGGCCACGATCAGGCTGTTGGTCAGGAACGTCAGCAGCGGCTGGTCCTGGAAGGCCGAGATGAAATTGCCGATGGTCGGTTCGTGCGGCCAGTAGGTGATCGGCTTTTGCGTCAGTTCACCCTCGGTCTTCAGCGAGGTGAAAAGAATCCACAGGGCGGGGAAGACGCCGTTGAGGATGACGATCGCGGCGGCGAACCAGCGCAGGCGCTTCGATGAAAACAGGCCGCTCATTCTTTGTCTCCTCTTACATATTTCAGGTATACGAACGTGGTGGCCATCGACAGCAGGAACATGAAGACCGCCAGGGTCGAGCCGTAGCCCACGTCCAGGTAGTCCACGGTATTGGACTGGATGTACATGGCCAGGGTCTTGGTTTCATCGCCAGGGCCGGGCATGTTGTACGGAATATCGAAGGACTGGATGGCCGTCAGGGTGCGGAAGATCAGCGCCACCAGCATCGATGGCACCAGCAGCGGCAGGGTCACTTCCGTAAATTGCTTCCACTTGCTGGCGCCGTCCACCTCGGCCGCTTCATACAGCGAGGCGGGGATGGTTTGCAGGCCGGCCAGCAAGATCAGGGCCATGAACGACGAGGTTTTCCAGATGGTCGTGATGCAGATGGCGGCCATCGTCAGCGCGGGCGAATTGAACCAGATCTGCGGTTCCCAGCCCAGGCCGGGGATCAGCAGGTCGATGCGGCGGATGATGTCGTTCACCAGGCCGTATTCGCTGTGGAAGAACCAGGCGAAGATCAGGCCGACGAAGGCCAGCGGCAAAGCCCACGGCAGCAGCAGCGCCAGGCGCACGGGCCAGCGGTATTTGAACGGCATGTTGGCCAGCATGGCCAGGCCCAGGCCCGCCACCAGCGCGCCCGGCACGGTGACGACGGTGATGATGATGGTGTTTTTCAAGGACTTCCAGAACAGGCTGTCTTCCAGCGCCATCTTGTAGTTGTCCAGGCCCACGAAACTGGGCAGGCCGCCGCCGGACAGGCGGATGTCGAAAAAGCTGTTGTAGATCAGTTTGCTGACCGGGTAGGCCACGATCAGCAGTAAAAACAGAATCGCCGGCGTCAGCAGGACCCAGGCCAGCGTGGATTCGCTGGGGTCCGTGATGCGGCTTTTCAGGGTGCGTTGCCTCATGATTTCCTCGTCTCTTGCTATGCGGGTACTGGTGCATCCATGGCCGCCGCTCTTGCTGGCGGCTGGGCGCGGTTCAGGCGGACGGCATGCCATCCGCCCTGTCATTTAGCGCAGGATGCGCTTGACCCGGTTTTCGATCTCGGCCACGCCGGCCGCCGGCGTTTTCACGCCCGCCATCACGGCATTCGTATTCACGCGCACGGCTTCCGACACTTCGCTGTAGCGCGGCGTGACGGGGCGCGAGCGGGCGCTTTGCACCACCGGCAGCGCATCGGCGAACCAGCCATTGGCGGCCAGCACTTCCTTGTCCTGGTAGACGGACGGATAGACGGGCAGGTTCGAGGCCTTGATGGCCAGCTGCTTCGACACTTCCGGGCTCGACAGCCAGCGCACCAGCTTGGCCGATGCTTCCTTGTTCTTCGAGTACGAAGATACGGCCCACTGCCAGCCGCCAATGCACGAGGCCGGCTTGCCGCCCGCCATGGCCGGCAGGCTGACCACGCCGACTTTATCCTTCACGCTGCTGTCGGCGCCATCCTGGAAGTGATTCCAGGCATAGCCCCAGTTGACGGCGAACAAGACGTTGCCGGCCTGGAATTCCTTGCGCGTATCGTCGGTGGCCACTTCGGCGATGTTTTTCTTCGCCACGCCCTGGTCGACCAGCTTGCGCCACATGGCCAGGCCCGCTTCAGCCTTGGGCTTGTCCAGGCTCAGCTTGCCATTGGTGATCAGCTCGCCGCCCTGGCTCCAGTACGGCAGCAAAAAGGTGCAGACGGCGCCTTCGATGGCCTTGCCCTGGAAGCTGATGCCTTGCAATTCCGGATTCTTTTCGCCGGCCTGGATGGTGCGCGCCACGGTGGCCAGCTCATCCCAGGTTTTCGGCGGCGCCAGCTTGTACTTGGCCAGCAAGTCCTTGCGGTAGTAGAGGAACATGGCGTCGGCAAAGGCGGGCAGGGCCACGACCTTGTTGTCGACCATATTCGCCTGCTTGTAGGCGGGCAGGTACTGGCCCATGACCTTGTCGCGGTCCGCGCCCAGGTATTTGTCCAGGCTTTCGATCCAGCCGGCCGAGGCATATTGCGCCGGGCGGATGATGTCGATCAGGAACACGTCCAGGGTCGAGTCGCCGGCCGACAGCACGGTGTTCAGGTATTTCTGCTGCAGTTCCGACGTGGCGCCGCCCGTTTCCAGGTCGATCTTGACGCCGGGATTGGCCGCCATGAACTTGGCGAACAGCTCGCGCATGACTTCGGGGCGTTCCTGGCCGCCGACGAAGACCTTGACGGTTTGCGCATGAACGCTGGTGGCAAGGACGAAGGTGGCGCCGAGCGCCAGGACGAGGGATTTGATACGCATGATGCTTGTCTCCTGTTTTTGGAATGGGTATGTCGCTGGTGCGCGGCTTATCGGGAGGGCAGAACCGCGCCCCCTTGCGGATCGAACAGATGGAATTTCTCCATGTCCAGCTGCACCGTCACTTGCTGCCCTGGCGCCAGGGCGAAGGTGGGCGGCAGGCGCGCTGTCAGCTCGCCGCCTTCGCACTGGAAGATGACCAGGGTTTCCGCGCCCAGCGGCTCGACCACCACGACCGTCGCGGCCAGGGCGGCGCTGGCGCTGCCTGCCGCTTCCAGGGTGATGTCTTCCGGGCGGATGCCGAATTCCACGGCGCGGCCGTCGAGCTTGCCGCACGCGGCCTGGCGTGCTGGCGGCAGGGCCAGGCGGGCTTGGCCCAGGACAATCTCGGCCTGGCCGGCGCCGTTGCGCGCCACCTTGGCGCCAAGGAAGTTCATCGGCGGCGAACCGGTGAAGCCGGCGACGAATTTCGACACGGGTTCGTTGTAGATCTGGTCCGGCGTGCCAACCTGCATGATATTGCCACCCGACAGCACGACAATGCGCTCGGCCAGGGTCATTGCTTCGACCTGGTCATGCGTGACGTAAATGGTGGTGGCGCCGATGCGCTGGTGCAGCTTCTTGATTTCCGTGCGCATTTCCGAGCGCAGCAGGGCGTCCAGGTTCGACAGCGGTTCGTCGAACAGGAACAGCTTGGCCTGGCGCACGATGGCGCGGCCCATGGCCACGCGCTGGCGCTGGCCGCCGGACAGGGCGCGCGGCTTGCGGTCGAGCAAGTGGTCGATTTTCAGGATGGTGGCGGCGGCACGCACGCGCTGTTCGATTTCCGCCTTCGGGAACTTGCGCAGCTTCAAGCCGAAGCCCAGGTTGTCGAACACGGACTTGTGCGGGTACAGCGCATAGTCCTGGAAGACCATGGCGATGTCGCGCTCGCGCGGCGGCAAGTCGTTGACGACCTGTCCCTCGATGGAGATGGTGCCGCCCGTGATGGACTCGAGCCCCGCGACCATGCGCATGAGGGTGGACTTGCCGCAGCCCGAAGGGCCCACGAAGACGACGAATTCGCCTTGCTTGATTTCCAGGTCGATGCCATGAATGACTTCGACGCCGTTGTCGTACTTCTTGACGACCTTTTCCAGTTTTACACCTGACATGCTTGTCTCCAAAAGATGCGAATGACGCGTCTGAGCGCGCTATGTGCGTTGCAACGGTGCGTTGCAACTGAATGATTAGTAGGCGCCTGTGTCGAGGGCTTTCGCCAGCGACGGTTTCAGTGCCGTGATAAAGGCGTTGGCCTGGCGCATCATCATGCCCATGTCCGAGGCGATGGCCACGTAGTCATAGCCGTAACTAATGAAAGTGTGCACCATTTCCGGCGAAGGGCCGACAATGCCGATGGGTTTGCCGATGGCGCGGGCGCGGCGGGCCGCGTCGGCAATCGCCGCCTGCACGTCGGGATGGCCGATATTGCCGATATGGCCCATCGCAGCCGACAGGTCGCCGGGACCGACGAACAGGGCGTCGACGCCCTCGACGGCGGCGATTTCTTCCAGCTGCGCCAGGGCGGCCGGCGTTTCCAGCTGAATAATCGAGAAGACGGCGCCGTTGGCGCGCGTGGCGTAGTCGGGCACGGTGCCATAGCGGCTGGCGCGGTGCATGGCGGCAAAACCGCGCGTGCCGGGAATGGCCTGGCCCGGCTGCGGATAGCGGGTAGCGGCCACGGCGCTGCGCGCTTCGGTGGCGTTTTCCACGAACGGGAACATCAGGGTCTGCGCGCCGATGTCGAGCGCGCGCTTGATTTGCACCAGGTCGTTCCAGGCCAGGCGCACGACGGGGCAGGCCGGCGTGCCGCCCAGCGCCTGCAGGATCTGGTAGGCGTCCTGGTAGTCGATGGGCACGTGTTCCATGTCCAGCACCAGCCAGTCGAAGCCGGCGCAGCCCATGGCTTCGGCCGTTACGGGCGTGCCGGCCATCAGCCAGCTGCCCAGCGGTACTGCTTTGTCCGCCAGCAGGGCGCGGAAGCGGTTGTCCAGGATATCCATATTTACTTTGTGCTCTCTATATATGTAGGGAAGGCGGCGGCGTCAGAAAATCGGCGGCTCGGGCGTGGCGGCGTTGCCCAGCAAAAAGTCCAGGTCGCAGCCCTGGTCGGCCTGCGTCACGTGCTCCATGTACAGCTTGGTGTAGCCGCGCGCATATTTCTGCGCCGGCGCCTGCCACTCGGCGCGGCGGCGCGCCAGTTCCTCGTCCGGCACATCCATGTTCAGGCTGCGCGCGGCAATGTCGAGTTCGATCATGTCGCCGTTGCGCACCAGGGCCAGCGGGCCGCCCACGGCCGCTTCCGGCGTCACGTGCAGCACGCAGGTGCCGTAGTGGGTGCCGCTCATGCGCGCGTCCGAGATGCGCACCATGTCGCGGATGCCTTGCTGCAGCAGCTTTTTCGGCACGGGCAGATTGCCCCATTCCGGCATGCCGGGCGCACCGATGGGGCCGCCGTTGCGCAGGATCAGCACCGTGTTTTCATCGATGTCCAGGTCAGGCGCGTGGATGTGTGCCAGCATTTCAGCGTTCGAGTCGAACACCAGGGCGCGGCCCCGGTGTTTGGCGAATTTCGGATTCGCGGCCGACGGCTTGATGACGGCGCCGCCAGGACACAGGTTGCCGCGCAGCACGGCCAGCGCGGCGCCGTCGGCCACCGGCTGCGACACCTTGCGGATGACGCTGTCGTCCAGGCAGACGGCGTCGGCGATGTTCTCGCCCAGGCTGCGGCCCGTGACCGTCAAGGCCGTCAAGTCCAGCTGCGGCGCGATTTCCTTGAGCAGGGCCGGCATGCCGCCGGCATAGAAGAAATCTTCCATCAGCTTGTCGCCGGACGGGAAGAGGTTGGCGATGACCGGTACTTTTTGCGCCATCGCATCCATTTCATCGAGCGACAGGGCCATGCCGGCGCGCCCGGCAATGGCCGTCAGGTGGATGGCCGCATTGGTCGAGCCGCCCAGCGCCATGTAGGCGGCCACGCCGTTCGACAGCGAAGCGCGGGTGAAGAAGCGCGACGGCTTCAAGTCTTCCCACACCATGCCGACGATGCGCTCGCCGCACTGCGATGCCATGCGCACGTGGTTGGCGTCCATGGCGGGTATGCTGGTGGCGCCCGGCAAGGTAAAGCCCATGGCTTCGACGATGGACGTCATGGTCGATGCCGTGCCCATGGTGTTGCAGGTGCCGGGCGAGCGCGTCATCTTCGCTTCCAGCTTGATCCACTCGGGCTTGGCGATGTCGCCGGCGACGTAGTCGTCCCAGAATTTCTTGGTATGCGTGCCCGCGCCCACGCTCTGGCCACGGTAGCGGTCGTTGAGCATGGGGCCGGCAGGGCAGAAGATGGCGGGGATGTCCATGCTGATGGCGCCCATCAGCATGCCGGGCGTGGTCTTGTCGCAGCCGCCCAGCAGCACGGCGCCGTCGATGGGCAGGGAGCGCAGCAGTTCTTCCGTTTCCATGGCGAGGAAGTTGCGGTAGATCATGGTGGTAGGCTTGACCATCACTTCGCCCAGCGACATGGCCGGCAGCTCGACGGGGAAGCCGCCGGCCAGCAGGATGCCGCGTTTGACGGCTTCGGCACGTTCGCGCAGGTGCGAGTGGCACGGCGACAGGTCACTCCAGGTATTGATGATGGCGATGACGGGGCGCTCGAGGAATTCCTCGCGGCGCAAGCCCATCTGCTGCAGACGCTGGCGGTGGGCGAACGAGCGCATGTCGTCTGGGGCCAGCCAGCGCTGGCTGCGCAGGGATTCCAGCGTGCGGCGGGAGGTAGCGGAGCTCAATGTGTGTCCTTTTCATGTGCCTGGCACGCTGCGTATGGCGTTCCAGTGCTGCTGTCTCGGGTCTTGCCTGCTGCCTTTGTTAGCGCTAACATTGCAAGTACAGCGAAATATAATTTGAATCGCACGGGGCTGTCAACAGATTTAATGCAGGGTGCAGGCGCGCAACCGTTACACTATCGGCATGATTTCATTGGTGCTAATTTCCACTGTGAAATTTCTGTGGCACAACCGGCACCCTGTGCGGCGAACTGCGGCGCACCGGCGCCACTCTGGCATCCCCTGTGCGGCCGGCCATGGCATGATGCATGGTAATCATCGATTTTTGAGAAGGCAGTACCCATGAACGACCCAGTACGCAAGCGGCGTGGCCTTGGCCGCAGCACCGTGTTCGATGTGGCCAAATTGGCACAGACCTCGGCCATTTCCGTGTCGCGCTATTTCAAGGAACCGGACCGCGTGTCGCAGGAAACGCGCGACCGTATCAAGCGCGCCATCGACCAGCTCGGCTACATCCGCAACGAGGCGGCCGGTGGTCTGGCTTCGACCCAGGGCCGCATCGTGGGCGCCATCGTGCCCAGCGTCTCGAACTCCATCTTCGCGGAAACCATCCAGGGCTTGTCCACCACCTTGTCGCAGCACAATTACCAGTTGCTGCTGGCCACCCACGATTACTCGGTCGAGACGGAAGAGAAGGTGGTGCGCGCCTTTCTCGGCTGGTCGCCGCGCGCGCTGGTGCTGACGGGTGCCGACCACAGCGCCGCCACGGAAACCTTGCTGGCAGGCTTGCAGATTCCCGTCATCGAAACGTGGGATATCCGCCCCGAGCGGCCATATCCGCAGATCGGCTTTTCGCATATCGCCACGGGGCGCGACATGACCTTGTACCTGCACGGGCAAGGCTACCGGCGCATTGTGTACGTGGACAGCGGCATCGGCAGCGATTTCCGCGCCCGCAAGCGGGCCCAGGGCTACGAGGAAACCATGCAGCAGCTGGGTTTGCGTGCGGAAATCGTGCAAGCGTCGGTGACGGCGCCGCTCGATGCGGGCGGGCAAGTGTTCAGCGAGCAAATGGCGCGTGCCGAGCGTCCCGACGCCCTGTTTTTTGCCAACGACAACATGGCTGCCGGCGCCATCTATGCAGCGGCTCAGCTCGGCATCCGCATCCCCGAGCAGTGCGCGGTGGCGGGCTTCGGCGACTTCCCGTTCTCGGAAAAGCTCATGCCGGCACTGACGACGATCCGCGTGCCGCGCTTTGACATTGGCCGCCTGGCCGCGCAAGCCATCCTGCAGCGCCTGGGCGAAGTGGACGAGGGCGCCGCGCCACCGGCCTTGGCGCCGCTGGCCTACGAGCTGATCGCGCGTGCCAGCGCTTGAGATGCCGAGCTTGCCGCAGATATTGATGAATCATATTTCTATCATCACAACATACAATTGGATAGCGATGCTGCGATGCGGCATCATGCATCTGTCTCCTCTACTTCCTCACAGGAATTAGATTCAGCCCGCTCCCGCAGCGGGCTTTTTTTTGCCCAATTTTAGCGGCGACAGTGCGGCTCCGGTCATGGCCACCTTGCCGTTGCGGTATTGTGCCTGCTTGCACAGCTTCATGGCCTAAGATGGCCTGACTTATTCCTGCCCTTGAAAAGGAGGCAAGCTGATGATGCCTTTGTTGCACGCCGCCCGCATGCTTGTGCTGATGGCCCTCGGTGCCTGTTCGGCGGAAAAGCAGGCGTTTGATCGCCACTTGGCCCAGTTGCGCCCCGACACCGTCACTGCGCTGCCCTATATGGGCTGGCCGGCCGGCACGATGCTGTGTCCGCTGTCCCTGTACCAAAGTGCGCTGGCCGGCTCGGCGCCACTTGCGGGCAGGGTCAACGCCTTCCTGAAGAAAAAGCAATTTCTAGGAGGCGAGGACTGGTCGCTCATCGTCGTCAGGCCGCTGCCAGCGGGAGAGGCCGGTATCGAGCAACTGTTTTTCAAGCGTGCAGACTATGACGTACTCAACGATCCGCAACGCATCGGGCGGGATGCGGAGAAAGTGCCAGCGGGCTTTGCGCCGCAGACTTGCGTAACCGTAGAGCAAGCCCGTGTGCTGGTGACGCGCGAGCAAAGATCGCATCGAAAACTCATCATTTTTGGCACGGCCCTGACGTGATATTGATGAAACGTATTTCTATCATCACAACATACAATTGGATGGCGATGCTGCGATGCGGCATCATTCACCTGTCTCCTCTACTTCCTCACAGGAAATAGATTCAGCCCGCTCCCGCAGCGGGCTTTTTTTTACCCGTTTTTTGTGACGCAATATCGCGCACGCTTGCTTGCCAAGCTCGCCTTCGTGTTGCTTTTGTGCATGCTAAACTGCGCTTTCCCCAGAATAAGGTTGCACCGATGCTAGAACTCTTCCGCCATACCCTGGAGTCGTCGCCGATCCTGGCCCTGTTCCTTGTCATCGGCGCCGGCTATGCGCTGGGGCGCGTCAGCATCTTCGGTTTTTCGCTGGGCGTGGGCGGCGTGCTGTTTGCCGGGCTGGCGCTGGGGGCATTTGCGCCCGGCTCCGTGCCGCCGCCCATGGTCGGCTCCATCGGCTTGCTGCTGTTCCTGTATGGCATCGGCGTGCAGTATGGCGTGCAGTTTTTCGCCGGCTTGCGCGGCGCGGGGCAGAAACACAACCTGATCGCTTTCGTTGCCGTGATGGGCGGCCTGGCCGTATCCATCTGGGGCGGGCAGTGGATCGATATATCGCTGCGCATGGCCAGCGGCGTGTTTGCCGGCGCCATGACCAGCACGGCCGCCCTGCAGGCGGCGCTGGAAGCATCGCATGGCAACCGCGACGCAGCCGTCGGCTATGCCGTCGCGTATCCGTTCGGCGTCGTCGGGCCCATGCTGGGCCTGTACCTGGCCGGACGCATCTTGAAGCCCGTGCTGGCGCCGCCGCCTGCACCGATCATCGTGTCGGAAATCACCATCGACGAAGCCCGGCTGGCGGGCGCTACCTTGTCCGAGCTGGCCGATGGCCCGCTGGCCGGTGTGCAAGTCATTGGCGTGCGACAGGGCCACCAGAACCGCTTGCCCGATCCGTCCATGGTGATCGGCGTGGGCGACGCCGTGATGGTCTCGGGCACGGTCGAAGGCGTGGAAGCGGCGCGCACGGCGCTGGGCCACCTGGACCCGGGCCGCCTGATGAAGGACCGCAGCGATTTCGACGGCAACGAAGTGTTTGTGTCCGATGCGGAGATCGTCGGCGTGCCGCTGGGCGAGCTGAACCTGTCGAAAGACTTTCCCCTGCAAATTGCGTTTATCCGCCGTGGCGATGCCATGATCTTGCCGCACCCCTACCTGACCCTGGAATTTGGCGACCGGGTGATGGCCATTGCGCCGGCGAAACACGCGGCCGACGTGCGCAAACTGTTCGGCAACTCCATCACGGCCACGGCCGAGTTCAGCTATGTCTCGCTGGGCATGGGCATGGTATTGGGCGTGCTGCTGGGCCTGGTGCCGATCCCCTTGCCGTGGATAGGCTCGTTCAGCCTGGGCCTGGCCGGCGGGCCGCTGGTGATGGCGCTGATCCTCGGCCGTCTGGGCAGAATAGGCAAGATCAGCTGGCGCCTGCCGCTGTCGGCCAACCTGGTCATGCGCAACTATGGCTTGACGATTTTTCTTGCCTCCGTCGGCATGGCCTCCGGCTTGCCGTTCGTGCAGCAGGTCGGCGCCGATGGCTTGCCCATGCTGGCGCTGGGCGCCGTGACGGTGCTGGTGGTGGTGGCCCTTGTCGTCATCCTCGGCAAGGTCTTCCTGCGCCTGCCGTTTCCCGAATTGCTGGGCATCGCGGCCGGCGCCACGGGCAACCCCGCCGTGCTGGTGTTCGCCAACCGCCTGGCCAAGTCGGACCGGCCGAACCTCGGCTATGCGATGATTTTCCCCAGCATGACCATCGTCAAGATTGTTGCCGTGCAGGTGTTGCTGCATTTGTATGGCTGATGGCGGCCAGCTTCAATCCCTTGCAGCGCCAGGCCGGTTGTTGGTTCCAACAACGCTGATGCCAAACGACAGCAGCAAGGCGGCAGCGGCGAAGCCTGCGGCAAGCCACAGGTTGGCGGAGAGGCCCAGCCTGTCCACGGCCTGGCCGCCGGTCCACGCGCCGAGCGCAATGCCGATATTGAAGACGCCCACATACAGCGCGGCGACGATCTCCACGGCGCCGGGCGCCGCCTTCATCATCAGGGTCATCAGGCCGACCGATACGCCGCCGTAGGCCAGTCCCCAGGCCAGCAACACCATGCCGCCGCCGATGCCGGAGCCGCCGACGGCCAGGAACAGCAGCGGCGTGAGCAGCAGGCCGCCCGAGATGGCGATGATGGTAGTCGCCGTGCGCCGCACGGCCATGACACCGGCCAGGAAGTTTCCAATGATGCCGGCGAAGCCATAGGCAAACAGCAGTGCGCCCAGCCATTGCGCATCGAACCCCGACACGGACAGCAGTAGCGGGCGCACGAAGGTAAAGGCCATGAAATGGCTGCTCACCAGCAACAGGGTCAGAAGCAGCCCCGCTTGCAACTGCCTGTTGCGCAGCTGTTTGCCGAATTGGCGCAAGGTCGTCGAGCCGGCAGCGGGCAGGGCGGGAATGACGGCCAGGTGCAGCGCCAGTACCAGGCCGCTGAACAGCGCCATGACGCCGAAGGCCCAGCGCCATCCTGCAAGGTCGCCGATGTGTGCGCCTAGCGGCACGCCCAGCACGGAAGCGGCCGCCACGCCGCCGAAGATGACCGACGTTGCCAGGCCAACCGAGCGGGCAGGAACCAGCCGGGAAGCGAGGCCGCCGGCGATGGCCCAGATGCCACCCATGCAGAAACCGACGAGAATACGCGCCGCCAGCATCCACGCCATGTTTCGCGCCAGGGCCGAGGCAATGTTCGCGATCACGAGGAGTGTCAGCAAACCACAGAGTATCTTGCGCCGGTCCAGGCTGCCCGATGCGACCACGACCAGCGGCGCGAACATGGCCGCTAATAGTGCTGGCAGCGAGATCATCAGGCCGGCCGTTCCCGTGGAGGTGTCCAGGGTGTTGGCAATCGGCGTCAACAGGCCGACCGGCAGCATTTCCGTCGTCACGACGGAAAAGGTGGCCATGCCGACAGCGGCGACCGCCAGCCACGGGTGGCGGCCAGAAGTTTCTGCGGCAGCGCAGGGAGACGTACTCATGGTTCATATCCTTCATTGATCATGCGTGAAACGGTGTGTGCCCTTCTTGCAATAGAGACACGTCGCAGCGATAATACATACATCGCGTATGAATAGTATATATTCATACGCACTGCATGTAAATAATCATACGCTACGTATGTAAGGAGAAAGCAATGGTTCGCCGTACCCGTGCCGAAATGGAAGAAACCCGCGCATCGTTGCTGGCCACGGCCCGCAAAGTGTTCAGCGAGCGCGGTTATGCCGACACGTCCATGGACGACCTCACCGCCCAGGCAGGGCTGACGCGGGGTGCCCTGTACCATCACTTCGGCGACAAGAAGGGCTTGCTGCTGGCGGTGGTGGAACAGATCGACGCGGAAATGGATGGCCGCCTGCAAGCCATCTCCGACAGCGCCGCAGACCTGTGGGAAGGCTTTCGCAGCCGCTGCCGTGCCTATCTGGAGATGGCTCTGGAACCGGAAATTCAGCGCATCGTCTTGCGCGATGCGAGGGCGGTCCTGGGTGGCGCCTCACCGGACTCGCAGCGCCATTGCCTCGAGTCGATGCAAGGGCTGATCCAGGAACTGATTCAACAGGGCATCGTGGCCGACGCTTGCCCACAGGCATTGGCTTCGCTGATCTACGGCAGTCTGGCGGAAGCGGCGTTCTGGATCGCAGACGGCGACGAAGGCAATGCGCGCTTGATAAAAGGAACCGCTGCATTGGAATTGCTGCTACGGGGGCTGTTGCTTAAAGGTAGTTGCGAAAAGTGCTCATCTCGCCAGTAGCGGAAATGCCTGGAGACGTGGATGACGATATTGAGCAGAGTGGGAAATGGCGATAGAAGCTTATACTGACACGGAGGAAACTATGCAAGTCACGCGTATCGTTGCAAATTTCCCGGCGTCGGATCCTGGCCTGGCGCGGAAGTTTTACGAGGACGTGCTGGGGCTGAGCCTGGTGATGGACCACGGCTGGATCATGACGTATGGTTCGCAAGCCGAGATGAGCGTTCAAGTGAGCTTTGCGACGCAAGGCGGCTCGAACACTGCCGTGCCCGACCTTTCCATTGAAGTCGATGACGTGGATGCCGCATTGGAACGCATGTCCAGCGCAGGGTTTCCCATTGAATATGGCCCTGCCGATGAACCTTGGGGTGTCCGGCGGTTTTTCGTGCGCGACCCGTTCGGCAAGCTCATCAATATCCTGTCGCACACATAGACGCGGTGCTACGCCAGCCAGCCGGTTGCATCGACTTCCCTTGCGCGCCAGCCTTTGTAAAACCCCTGGCGCCACTCCCATTCTGTTGTACAATCCTTGAGAACGGTCGTGCTTTTTTGTGCGCTGAGCTTCCTTGCGTGCAGGCATCACGGCAACTCATAAGAACAGGGAGACAGACATGGATTTACAGTACACGGCCGAGGAGAACGCTTTTCGCGACTCCGTGCGGGCCTTTCTCGACAGCCATCTGCCGGCGGACTTGCGGCGCAAGGTGCGCCAGCATCTGCGCCTGAACCGCGACGATTACGTGCGCTGGCACAAGATTGTGGCAAAGCAGGGCTGGGCCGCGCCGGCCTGGCCTGTGGAATATGGCGGCACGGGCTGGACGTCCGTGCAGCGCCACATCTGGGAAGACGAGTGCGCGCGCGCCGCCACGCCGCCCATCCTGCCATTCGGCGTCAACATGGTGGCGCCCGTCATCATGGCCTTCGCCAACGCCGAACAAAAAGCATACTACTTGCCGCGCATCCTGAACTGCGACGACTGGTGGTGCCAGGGATATTCGGAGCCGGGCGCTGGTTCCGACCTGGCCTCGCTGAAGACCACGGCCGAGCGCGATGGCGACCATTACGTCGTCAACGGCCAGAAAACCTGGACCACCCTCGGCCAGCACGCGGACATGATCTTTTGCCTGGTGCGCACGGATAGCACGGTGCGCAAGCAGGAGGGCATCAGTTTCTTGCTGATCGACATGAAAACGCCGGGCATCACCGTGCGTCCCATCATCATGCTCGATGAAGAGCATGAAGTGAACGAAGTCTTCTTCGACAATGTGCGCGTGCCCGTCAGCAATCTGGTGGGCCAGGAAAACAAGGGTTGGACCTACGCCAAATATCTGCTGGGGCACGAACGCACGGGCATCGCCGCCGTCGGCCGCTCCAAGCGCGAACTGACCTTTCTCAAGCAGCTGGCCATGCAACAAGCCAAGCGCGGTGCGCCGCTGCTGCACGATCCCGCCTTTGCTGCGAAAGTGGCGCATCTGGAAATCGAATTGATGGCGCTGGAAATGACGGTCTTGCGCGTCATCAGCGAAGAAGGCAAGGGGCCTGGGCCGCAGGCATCGATGCTGAAAGTGCGCGGCTCGGAACTGCAGCAGCAGCTGACGGAACTGATGGTGGAAGCCATCGGCCCGCAAGCCTTGCCGTTTGATTCCGACTTCCTCGATGGCGGCGCGCCGCACAGCGCCGGTGGCGACGACCTGGCCGCGCCGCTGGCCGCGTATTACTTCAATTACCGCAAGACATCGATCTATGGCGGCTCGAATGAAATCCAGAAAAACATCATCACGCAGATGATCCTGGGCCTGTAAGCCAGAAGGAGACGACATGGACTTTCATTTTAATCAGGAACAGCAGCAATTCGCCGACGCGCTCAGGCGCTGGGTCGACAAGGATTACCGCTTTGAAACGCGGCAAAAGATCATCCATTCGGCCACGGGCACGTCCGATGTGGCCTGGGCCACCCTGGCCGAGCTGGGCATGACGGCCTTGCCGCTGCCTGCCGGCGCGGGCGGCTTCGACGGCACGGCCGTGGACATGCTGCTGGTGATGCAGGAACTGGGCCGTGGCCTGGTGGTGGAACCGTACCTGGCCACCGTGCTGGGCGCGCGCTTCCTGAGCCTGGCCGGCGGCCACGACAGCGTGCTGGAACAGGTGGCCAGCGGCAGCCTGAAGCTGGCCTGCGCGCTCGGTGAACGCCAGTCGCGCCACGACATGCACGACATCGCCACGATCGCTACCGCCAGTGGCGACGGCTTCGTGCTGGACGGCGAGAAAACCGTCGTCATCCATGGCGCGCAGGCGGGCGCGCTGATCGTCTCGGCCCGCAGCGGCGGCGGCCAGAGCGATACGCATGGCATTTCGCTGTTCCTCGTGCCTGTTGATGCGCCCGGCGTTGGCGTGCGCGACTACCGCACCATCGACGGCCAGCGCGCCGCCACCGTCACCCTCGTGCAAGTGGTGCTGGGGCATGATGCGCTGATTGGTCAGGCGGGGCAGGGCTGGCCCGTGCTGGACGCGGCCGTCGATTACGGCGCCGCCTTGCTGTGCGCGGAAGCCGTGGGCGCCATGGACGCCATCTTCGCCGCCACCCTCGAGTACCTGAAGACGCGCCAGCAGTTCGGCGCGCCCATCGGCAAGTTCCAGGCCTTGCAGCACCGCATGGCCGACATGTTCATCCACCTGGAGCAGGCGCGCTCGATGGCCATGCTGGCCGCCGCCAAGGCCGGCAGCGAGGATGTGGCCGAACGCCGCCGCACGGTCTCCGCCGCCAAGGCACGGGTGGGACTGGCCGCCACCTTTGTCGGCCAGCAAGCCGTGCAATTGCATGGCGGCATGGGCGTGACCGATGAATTGCCCGCCGCCCACCATTTCAAGCGCCTCTCGATGATCGCCCTGACCCTGGGCGACGTGGAACACCATATCGAGCGCTTTATCGCCGAGCCGGGCTTCTTGCCGACGGAGACCGCATGACCGTATTGACTGAAGTTAAACCCAAACACTGGTATTTTGAAGACTTTACGCAAGGCCTGGAAATCGACCTGGGCCAGCGCCATGTGACGGAAGAGGAGATCATCGCCTTCGCCACGGATTTCGACCCGCAACCGTTCCACGTCGACCATGCGGCGGCCGAAAAGACCATTTTCAAGGGCGTCATCGCCAGCGGCTGGCATACCTGCGGCATGATGATGCGCCTGGTGGTGGATAACCTGCTCAAGCATTCATCCAGCATGGGTTCGCCCGGCCTGGACAGCATCCGCTGGCTCAAACCCGTGCGCGCGGGCGACACCTTGCAGCTTACTTACCAGGTCAAGGAAGTGCGTCCGTCCAGCAGCAAGCCGGACCGCGGCATCGTCATTTCCGTGTGGAGCGTGCGCAACCAGCACGGCGAAGTCGTCACTACAGTGGAGGGCATGGGCATGTTCGGCCGCCGTCCTGCCGGAGAGCGGCATGCGTGATATCGCCGGCATCGCCGGTTTCCAGGCGCTGGCGGGGCAACACGTGGCCGTCTCCGGCTGGCTCACCATCACCCAGCAGCGCATCGATACGTTTGCCGACGCCACCGACGACCATCAGTGGATCCACGTCGACGCGCAGCGCTGCGCGCGCGAGTCGCCGTATGGCTGCACCGTGGCGCACGGTTTCCTGACCTTGTCCCTGCTGCCGGCCATGCTAGCGGGCGCCCTGCACATGGCCGGCATCCGCATGGCCATCAACTATGGTC
>RCUS01000847.1_pt1 | contig 17977 bp, 17 predicted proteins | sample 2166221 | NCBI WGS metagenome assembly RCUS01 (sample SAMN09932758, study PRJNA488358) | compost metagenome | isolation source: compost soil in cyclohexanecarboxylic | place: Germany: Experimental Botanical Garden | reverse complement strand
AAAATTACTCCTCGTTTCGTTTTAGATTTTGGAGAACTTTTGCAAGCATGTGATCGAACTGATCAATTTCCTCGTCTGAAAACCCGTTATAGAATAGATCATTCATCTGTGCCGATACCCTTTCGTAGATATTACTAAGAGCTTTAGCATTAGGTGTTAACGTAATTAGGGTTTGCCTTCTGTCTCTAGGATCTTGATTGCGTATGATATGGCCTTGCTCAGCCATTCGATCAAGCATACTTGTAAGAGTCGTCTTTGCAAGAGATGTCTTCTCACCAAGTTCTGTAATAGTTAAATTGTCCTTCTGCCACAGCACGTATAAGATGCGCCCCTGTGCCCCATTGAAATCCTCAATGGAATTTTCTCTTAATAGCTTCTCAAAAATTCGATCACTAAGCTGTTTAATTTGTGAAATATAGAATCCGCCACGTGGTTCTCTATCCATAAGCACCTTCCTTGTTATATTATACCATATAGGATAATACTATATGGTACTAATATCAAGTCGTTCATTGAGATTTACCTCAATCCCCCGGGAACAAGAATCAGCTCAGCTTGTCCCCCACAAAGTATCCGATGGAAATAAACAAGGTGGACCAGATAAAGGCCCCGATGCAGCAGAACACGATATACTTCCTCAAGGTCATTTTCGTTATGCCCGAGATGTATCCGGCTGCATGTCTCACACCAGGAATAAAATAGGAAATCAACACCGACCATACGCCGTATTTCGCGAACCAGTTTTTCACTTTTTCATAACGCTTTGGAGTTAGCCCTATCCATTTTCCATACTTCTCAACGACTTTATAGCCAATTTTGTTGCCAATGAAATAACTGATGCTCATTCCTATAACAGAACCCAAAAAACTAAAGATGATGGATGGATAGAATCCAAGAATTTTCACGGAAGCCAAATAGCCAACAAATAGCATTAGCGTCTCGTCGGGGACGGGGATTCCTATAATCCCTAACGCCAAGAGCAAGATTACAGCCACATACCCGTAATGCTCGATGAACGTCATCGCTATTTCCATGAGGTTACACTTCCTTTAACTCTAACGATTACAACCTTCCATGACGGGAAGCGTATGCGGCTGATCATGAGCCAAGAGAGTACCGCAAGAATGATCACAACAACCTTAAAATGGATATGATTATGAAAAAAAGATAGTCCCGCTGCCAAGAAGCCCGCGACAGTTATGGGCATCCCGGTAAAGGTTGAAGATTTGGGAGTAATGTTGAACCGGGCTAACCGGAGAGCGCCGCATATGATAAACACGACTCCCACTGCGGCCCCTATGAAAGACCAGTCACTTAAATTATGCTGAAGAATAAGGATGACTGGAGCCACGCCGAACGAGACAATGTCAGCCAGCGAATCGAGCTGCTTGCCAAACTCGCTGGTACAGCTCAATAATCGGGCTAGTAGTCCATCCATCACATCGAACGTAGCGGCTATAACGATAAATAAGACGGCCAATTTATAATGTTCTTGAATTGTCGAGATTAACGAAACAATACCGGCTGCTAAGTTGAACATCGTGCATACTGACGGGATGACTTTAAAAGACATTGCGACTCCTCTTTTCTTCAAATCTTGGAAATAGTCTATACTTCCTCTTCTGAGAATTTGTAACCGATCCCGACGACCGTTCGGATATGATGTGAAGAATGGCCAAGTTTAGCCCTTAGCTTCTTGATGTGGGAATCCACGACCCGATTGTCGCCATCAAAATCCAGACCCCAGACACGGGAGATAATGGCATCTCGGGTCACGACCAGGTTCTTATTATTGATTAGGAACAGTAAAAGTTCGTATTCTTTATGCGTCAATTCAATTTCAATACGATCGACTTCCAGCCGGCGAGCCAATGTGTTGAGTACGGCGGAACCAAAGGTATATCTGTGGCCTTCAGGTTTATAGTTCTCCGTGACGCGCTTCATTAATGAGTTTGCCTTCGCTACGAGAACTTTTGGGCTAAACGGCTTGGTCAGATAATCATCTGCTCCCAGCTCATAGCCTAACAGCTTATCCTCATCATCCGATTTCGCGGTTAGAAAAATAATGGGCACGCCCAGAACCTTTCTAACCTCTCTGCAAACTTGAAATCCATCCATATCAGGCATCATAATGTCAAGGATGATTAAGTCCGGGTATATGAGATCGATAAGATCCAGCGCTTCCTGTCCGTTGCTGGCTTCTTTCACTTCCCAGCCATCCTGCAGGAAATAGTCCGAAATCACTTCGCGAATTCTTGATTGATCTTCAACGATGAGAACCCTCTTCCCCATTCCAAATCCTTCTTCCCGTTTCAAGCGTTTGAATTTATTGATTAATCTTAACCATGAACTGAACACCATCATCCAAATTCGTTACCGAGTATTCGCAATGATGAAGATCCAAAATTTGCTGCACAATGGATAAGCCTAATCCTGTTCCACCTGTTTGACGACTTCGGGAGGCTTCTCCCCTGTAAAATCTTTCCCAAATTAAATTTATTTGCGGTTCAGGGATCGTTTTGCCCTTATTTTTGACATAAAGCGTGCTTGACTGCATATCACTATGAACCTCAAAAAGGATGTCACTCCCATGATTCGCGTGCTTAATGGCATTAGTCGTCAAGTTGACGATGACCTGCTCGAACCATTCCGGATCAATGAGAACGGGGAGCTCATTCACAGGGATAACGATAATTTCCAATCCCTTCTCTTTGAGCTGATACAGCAGCCGGTTTGCGCTTTTTTCAATAAGCTCGCTCAGTAGAATGGATCGTTTTCGAAGCTGTATCGTTCCCGACTCCAACCGGGCCAGATCGAGCATGTCTTTAATCAACATCTCCATTCGCTCTGTTTCCTCAATAATTACGGATATGTAATGTTCCTGCTTATCAATATTAATGCCATCCTGCAAGCCTTCGGCGAAGCTCTTAATGATGCTGATAGGCGTCTTCAGCTCATGCGAGGCATTGGTAAAGAAGCTTTTTTGTGTCATTTCGATTCTTTCTTTTTGCTCCATATCATTCTGAAGCTGCTGGTTGGCATCTTGAAGTTCACTAAGCGCCTTGTCCAATTTTTGTGCCATCGTATACATGTTTTGAGAAAGGCTTCCCAGTTCGTCGTTCTGCTGTAAGGGTTCGAAAGATGAAAAATCAAAATCAACCATTTTCTGTGCCGCTTCATTCAATGAAACAATAGGCGATGTCACCATCTTGGAATAATAAAGGGCTAAAATCAGAATGAAAATAAATCCCCCGCCGCTAAGATAGATATAGAACCAACGCAGCGCTTCATTGGCATCATTAATCTCTTGCAGTGAGGTGACTGAGAACAGGATTTGTTTGTTGCCGCCGCTCACTACCAATGGCTGCATAATGATAATATTGTTGGTTCCGCTCCAAGGTTCTACCCACTGTAACTCTTTTTCTTCCATCGCATTAAGCTCTTGCTTCATTTCGTCAGACAAAGGAAAAAGCTCATTTAAAGCTACATACAGGAGACCTTGGCGTTGAGTCTTTAAGGTTGGTGCCATAATATCCTCTACAACGCCTGAGAAAACGGAAAGGTTATCCGGAGAGGACTCTCCAATGCTTAATGAATGACGCACTAAGATCTTTTCAGGGTATACGATCGGATCTAGATTACCTCTGCTATATTCCTCACCCCAAATGGTGATCGGGTCTCCTTGCTGTATATTGGCTTTCCGCAGCTCTTCATCGTTCACATTCAAAAAAAGCGACAGCGGGACCGTGATTTTGTTATGGTTCGGGAGTTCAACCGTCATACGGTAGGGATCACCCAGGACCAGATTGCCCTCGAAATCAACAATGGCCAGCTGTGTCCGGTTTCGATTCATAAACTTGGCTACGCTCACGGCGAGCTCTTTATTCTTTTCCGGATTTTGATGTGAATACTGTTGAGCAAATTTATAAAGATCTCGTTCGACTTTTTTTACCTTATAGTCCTGGTAGAACCGATTGAAAAAAAGAACCTGCGATAATAAAACCAAAATATAAAAACTGGCAAAGAAAATGACGGTCAGAATAAAGAGTTTAAATGTAATTCCCCTGTTTCTCATGCTTAACTCCTTTTATCGCAGCTGTTTTAAGAATAACTTGCCAGTATGTTTTTCATGTGTCCTGTTTCTTAGACAAGCTTATACTATATTCATCTCTCCTTACAGGTGTAAACACACTGCATCTCTTAACGGAGTACAGTCTTTATACAAATAAAACCTCCCGAATGAGGTCTGTAAAAACCCTCGGGAGGTTTCGTAGCTGCTATTGATGGGTTATTGTTTCATTCCGGTCTCTTCCAGCGATTGTCGGATAATTGGATAGGCCGAATAACTCTGCACGGACTTCCTGCAGCAATGACATTTGGAGGAATGTCTTTCGTAACTACGCTTCCCGCACCGATAATACTATTCTCTCCGATAGTCACACCTTGCGTTATTTTGACATCGCCACCCAGCCATACTCGATCTTCCAGCGTTATCGGGGCGGAGTAAACTCCTTTGTCTGCACGCTCAAAAGGATCTTCCGCATGATTTGCTGCATACAGTCCCGCTCTTGGTCCTATATACACATCATTTCCAATTTTCACTTCGTTGCAATCGAGGATAATCATGTCATGATTAATGTAGACATCGTTACCAATGGAAATATTAAATCCGAATTCGCACCGGAAATTGGACTCGATATATACATTTTCTCCTACGCGTGAGAATAACGCTTTCAAAATGGACATGTCGTATCCTGCATTGGTATTTACCTTGTGATTGTATTCACGGCACTTTGCTAACGCATGTGCTCTAACCTCTGCTACATCTTCAGCGGCGTCATCATACATGTTCCCGCTATTCGTTATTTGCTTGATTTTTTCGATATCCATTGCGTCCTCCTATTTAAAGTATTGATGTGAGTGGTATCGTTTCACTTTTCAAGATATGATTATATCATCATGTATTTTGTATTGAAGACAGTTTTTTCTCGATTAATAACACTATATTCCCAAGAAGGAGTTTATCATGCGCGCAGACACCATGCCTCTTGATCATACTCTGTATGAAACCATCCAACATGGCCAGAATGATTTCCCTATTCAATTCTATGTGGATGAGCTGCATAAATTCCTTAATAGAAAGGTTCCGCTTCACTGGCACTTCGAACCGGAGTTCTTTGTTGCGCGAGGCGGAACTGTAAAGGTTCAAGTCGGTAATCACTGTATTGAATTATGCCCAGATGATGGCATTTTCATTAACAGCAATGCATTACATTCCTTTGAGCAGGTATATGACAACGATAGATGTAAGTGTCCCAATATCGTCTTTTCCGCGGAGCTGATCGCACCCCATACCAGTATTCTTTATCAAAAATATATCAGGCCTATTCTGATTAACCGAAGCATGCCCTATTTTATACTACATTCTGATATTCCCTGGCAACGAGAAATCCTTGATGAGCTTTCTTACGTCTTTGCTCTTTTGCAGGAGTTTGGCCTTCAGAGTCCATACGGTTCCTTCTCCGCTCTGGACTTTAATATCGAAAATCTGAGTGCAGCATGCTTCGAAATGCAGGTACAGTGCCACTTAAATCAAATATGGCAGTCGGTATTCAGTCATGTGGAGCAAATTCCTACGGTTACCCAAGACCAAAGGGACATACAATACCAAGTGCGTGTGCAGCAGATGATTTCATTTATTCAGCGAAATTATATGAACCCAGTCACGCTTCAGGATATCTCAATGTCGGCAAATATCAGTAAAAGCGAGGCATCCCGCTGTTTTCAATCCTACCTGAACTGTTCTCCCATCGAATATTTGCTGCAATCTCGTATCGAAGCATCTCAACGTCTGCTATATGATACGACCCAAAGTATCCAGGAGATTTGCTCAGAATGCGGGTTTAACTCCTCCAGCTATTTCATTAAGGTATTCAGAGAGAAAGTGGGTATGACACCTGGAGAGTATAGAAAAAAATAAGGGTATCTATAAGTCAGACCTTTAATCAGGCCGTACTTAGGATACCCGCAGCTTAATCAATATAGGTGCTTCGTACAGTTGTACTGATCACGTATTAACCCGAAATGGAACGGTAACCAACGCTTATTGCATCAAGCACACATCTTTCGCATTCCGCCGGGTCCGGGATTTGGTAAACGCCGTATCCCAGAATAGGCATCTTCACTCCGTTGTTTAATGTTACATATTCCACTTCAAGTCCTCCTCATATATTACTGGGCACCTACGATTGGGTGAGGGACATAAGGTTCTTCTAGGAATGCAATCTCTTCATCGGATAATTTCACCTCGAGAGCACCTACTGACTCTTCGAGCTGGGCGATTTTCGTAACGCCTATAATAGGAGCGGCGACCGATTCTTTCTGCAGCAGCCATGCAAGCGCGATATGAATGCGGGGTACGCCGTGCTTCTCTGCGATGGACGCCACCCGCTCAACGATCAACCGGTCTACATCGGCGGTCGCATCGTATTTGGATTTTTGAATATGATCGGTTTCGGATCTGAGTGTGGTTTCCGCCCAATCTCGAATCAATCTTCCTGATGCTAACGGGCTGTAGGGAGTCACAGCAATTTTCTGATCCTTGCAGAACGGCATCATCTCCCTCTCCTCCTCACGGTAAATGAGGTTCAGGTGATTCTGCATGGATACAAACCGGGTCCAGCCATTCTTCTCCGCCACATACTGGGCTTTCTGGAATTGCCATGCATACATCGCGGATGCCCCGATATATCTGGCTTTTCCGGATTTCACTACATCATGCAAGGCTTCCATCGTTTCTTCGATAGGTGTGTCGTAGTCCCAACGATGGATGATGTAGAGATCCACATATTCGGTTCCAAGTCTCTTCAGACTTTTATCGATTTCGCTCATAATGGCCTTCCGGGACAGCCCGGCGCCATTGGGTCCTTGATGCATGCGTCCCCAGACCTTTGTGGCAAGGACGACTTCATCCCGGTTGGCGTAATCCTTCAGCGCACGGCCGGTAATCTCTTCACTGGTTCCGTTCGCATAAATATTCGCTGTATCAAAAAAGTTGATGCCAAGCTCAAGCGCTCTTTTTATAACAGGCCGGCTGTGCTCCTCATCCAGCACCCATTGATGCCATCCCGGCCGTGCCTCTCCAAAGCTCATACAGCCCAGGCAGATCCGGGAGACGTCCATTCCAGTATTGCCAAATTTGATGTAGTCCAAGTGAAAACCTCCATTTAACGTTATGATCTAGAGCTTGTTGAGCCATTCATCATCGACCGCTTCAAACCATTCCGTCTCTCCTGGAGTCATGGCCAGATGCACAAACCAGCTATCCTTTGTCGCTCCATGCCAGTGTTTTACGTTAGGCGGAATATTGACCACGTCCCCAGTTTGGAGCAGGCGTGCGGGGTTGCCTTCTTCCTGATACCAGCCTTTACCGCCGGTGACCAATAGAACCTGTCCCGCACGATGAGCGTGCCAATTATTGCGTGCACCTGGAGCAAAGGTAACATTTCCAATTGCGGTATTTAGCGGTGACGGGTCTGTAAACACCATTTGCAAGTAAGCGTCGCCCGTAAAGTTAGCTTGAACCTTATCCCCTAATGGGAAAATCGTACTGTTGCTTAGTTGTTCATTTTCCATTGCGAACCCTACTTTCCATCTCAAAAAATAACTTCCCTACTCTCCTGCTGGAATGTCAGTAGAAGCTGCAAGTCTTGTCTGCGTTTTGAAGTTAGAAATGCGATCTTTCAGCGTAGAAATCGTAGTTGCCAGCGTTTGAGAGCCGAGTACCATCCGCAGTGGCGCCGGTTCCTATTAGCCATGTGCGATTGCTCATCATAACTCCTCCTTACTCCGATTTGGCCGCGGCCTCATTCACACATCTGAGAGCGTTCAGGCTGCGCGGATATCCAATGTAAGGCAGGCATTGTGAGATAATCTTGATCAGGAACGACTTATCATTTCCGAGTCTCATATTGGCTGCAGCATGGCTGGTTAGCTGCGGCTCACATCCGCCTTGGGCCAGCAGGAAGCAGAAGGTGATCATTTCTCTTTGCTTGTAGTCGAGTCCGTTCCGCGTATAGTAATCCCCAAAGCAGTTGGCCGCTAGCCAGTGATTGATGTGCCGGCTTTCTGCCGGACCCGATTTCCAGAAATCCTGCATGCTCTCCCCAAAAATATCCACCTGCGCCTGTATTCCCGCTTCCAACCTTGTTTCTGTGGTCGTCGTTGCCTGACCCGGCAAAGGCAGCTCGACGCCTCGCGCTGTCAGAATCTCATTCACGGCATGAAGAAAAGGTAAACCTCTTCCGATGCCAAGATAGGCTATGGACTGATAGACAATTTCCTTAACTTCGACAGGCGTAACGCCAAAGTTCAGTGCTGCCGGAAGCATGGCTTTAAACTCGTCAATCCCTTGACATCCGATTAAGACGGACAAGATGGCCATCATCCGTGTCCGATCATCCAAATCATCCTGATTAACGACTTCATCAAACGCAAAGTTATTGAACCGTTCAATAAACTCCGGATCGGTCTCCAGGAATTTGGATTCATAGCCTGGTAACATCCGTTCATGGTATCTATTTGCTGCATCCGATATTCCCATCGTTTTCTTCTCCTATCGAATATAATTAAAAGTTGAAAAGTATTTCTACAAAGTAGCCATATCGATGACAAAGCGATACCGTGCTCCGCAGAAAAATCAAGCATCTCCTGTGTCTCTCGGATTCCGCCGACATTAGATGCCTTAATACTCCGGCGCCCGGCAAATAAGGAGAAGACGTTATATTGATCCGGCTTATTCGGGAGACCGAGGTTCACGAGAGTGCAGTCTACGTTAAGAATGGACAGATACGCATCCACGTCTATATTCGTTGACACGGTGTTCAGAATCAGATCAAACTGACCAGAAAGCTCAGCAAATTGAACATCCCTTTCTTTTTATGTCTGGATGATTCGGATGTGTTTCATGTCTCATCCTGTTCAAATTAATGTTCACGATTACTTTATTGTGCAGATGTCTATTATTATAATGAAATTAAGATTGAATCCTATTGTTAATATGAATCGATTTGTACATTAATGAATTAAGTAATCGGATTTGTTCATTATCTAAAAGGATTGATGAAATAATGAACATATGTTTATCTCAAAAACAAAGAAAGTTCGGTGAGCAGTATGTCTAAAGTCGATCGAAGAATCCTAAAAACCCAGGAAGCATTAAAAACAGCAGTAATTGAACTGATGACTGAGAAAAGTTTTGATGACATAACCATTCAGGATCTATCAGATAGAGCGAATGTCAGCCGTGGCACGGTTTACCTACACTATATGGATAAATATGACTTGCTGGATAAGCTGATAGAGACTCATATTGATGAACTTCGGGAAAGATGCAGAGCAGCGGCAGATCTGGATTTTGTAACAGGGTCTGTAGTTTGGACGGAATACTTTGAGCAAAATTACGCTTTTTTCTCCACGATGCTGGCAAGTAAAGGAGCGCCTTTCTTCCGCAATCGATTCCTTGAATTAATTATTGATGAGTTTCAAGATGAAGTGGATAACACGAAGGGGAAAAACGAAGGATTAAATAAAGATCTCGTCGTTCATTTTGTGGCCTCTTCCTATGTGGGCGTAGTCGAATGGTGGTTTACGAACGAAAGACCCGTCCCCCATCAAGTACTGGCAGAACAGTTAGGAACCCTATTGGAAAGGATTTGTGAGTGAGCACGAACTTTCCGTCTCCGACCCGATCAATTGACCGGTGTACGGGGCATACTCCGAGGAGGCCATGTGATGTGAAAGGCTTCCTCAGAAAAAAAGTACTTGTCATTAGGTTTTGACAAGTACTTTTCCTCTTATAACATACTACGTGTTTTAATGTTCACTTTCCATTTAGTTCATAAATGTTAGGAAAGCACTATTGAAGCGTCACGTTGTCAAGATATACAGATGTCTGACCGCTGCTGTTAGACGAAGAGACGAATTGTACGCCAATCTCTTTGACATCGCCAAGATTGGCTACAGAAGGAAGGCTGATCGACAGTGTTGTACCTCCAGAAGAGTTAAGCTTGACGGTACTGCCTTCATACCAGGTCCAGCTTGATCCTGTCTTGACATAAAGTTTGGCATATAGACCGTTGCCTACTGAACCCCAGGAAGCATGTTTGGCAGTAACGCTTAATGTTGATTTGCCGCTAAGGTCGCGGGTCTGTGTGAGAAGCAGATAATGCTGGGAATTGGCAGACATGACGATATCAGATTTAAGTGAGTTGGTTCCTTTGGACGCCCATTCATTAACGCTCCATGGTCCAGCCGCTACATTCGAGCCGGTCCAGCCCTGTGTGCTGCCCTCGAAGTCATACAACGTGGTCGCGGTGTTGTTGCCGGACTGTCTCCACTCTGCGTACGGTGCGCTGCCGGCCAGAATGCTCTTCAGGAAATTGCCTCCTGCGGTAAGAGTTCCGTTCGTATTGAAGATACTGGCACTTTCCGCCTTGTCATTAATCGCCCAGTTGCTCCAGGAAATATTGTTCTGGTTCATCCAATCGAGCCATTGATTGGTGGAATCGTAATTAATAGCACCATCGCCGTCTGCATTGACGAAGCCCATCTCGGTAACGAACAGCGGGATGCCCTTGCTCAAAGCATAGTTGGCTTTATCCCGAAGCGATTGAAAATGAGATCCGGCGTAAAAATGCAATGTATAAGCGATATTGCTGTAGGAAGTAATCGGGTTGTTAGCGGCCTGGTCAACATCTTGAGACCAAGTCGGTGTGCCGACAACAATCAGGTTATCTGAATATTGCCGAATGACAGGAATGACCTGTTCGGCATAGCTCTTGACCGTCGACCAGGAAGTATTAACTGGCTCGTTGTAAATTTCGAAGATGACGTTATCATAGCTGCCATACTGCTGGGCCATCTTGCTGAAGAAGCTCTTGGCAGCGTTTACGTTATTCTGCGCGCCGCTCGAATGCCAGTCGATGATGACATAGATGCCCTTGGCGATCGCTGCATTGACAACGGTCTGAACCTTGGATTCATCCGAAGAATTGTACGGATTGCCGGACTCATCCACACCATATGCTGCTCTCACAATCTCGGCCTGGAATTCATCCACCATCCGGTTCACTGTGGAGGCAGTGTAAAATTGCCCCGACCAATTGCTCCAGAAAAAGCTACCTCCTTTGACCATCATGGGTTTATTCGTTTTGGAGCCGTTAATCTTGTTGCCGCTTACTTTCATTTCACCGAAATAACTTACAGGGTTTGGACTTGCAGCTGAGGCGTGCGTTGCAGGTACGGCCGCTTGAATAAGCAGCGCAAAAAAACTGAATAGCAGGACCGTGATTATCGGCTTGGACAAGGAATGATTCGACAAATTCATATTTCTATTCTCCTTTGAAATAGTATAATTTACGAAAACGTTTTAGATAATTAGCAGAAGTTGCTATTTAGTCTAGCTTCACAAGAAGAAAGAATCATTAGTTTTTGACTGAAAATATGGAAGGTATGGAAGATGTACAAAATCCCAAACGAATATACTACCGAAAACGTTTTAGATTTCTATTATAATATCCTCCTCTACAGCTCGAAGATGGTACTACCTTCATTTTTAACAGACATCAAGCCCGACGTCTTCCGATCCACCACCTTCTTCCATAGTATATCAATCCTAGCTTCTACCCTTCGTCATCCGGATTGCTTCCTTCTGGACAACATTCAGGATGGAAACAGAACGAACAGAAAATGCTTTATTGCATGGTGTATTTTGGAAAAGCGCTTACATTAACTATAAAATACAGTCTCCCATTGTTTTTGTCAATTCTTATCGATGGAGTTGGCAAGGTTTTTTTGTTTTTATTATTTTTGTTGACATAATGATCTAAGGCATGACCCAATTAGTATTCAATGGACCTATCCTATCCTGTTGGAAGTACCTAAATTGCAGTTGTTATCGGTCATATTTACTATGTGGCTTCGGTTTTGCCCGACAATTGCGAATCATAACATGATCCGTAATCGAGTGAATTACCCACAGCTGTTATCTTAAAAAAACAACCTGCGTTTAGGGTGTCCTTGGTAAAACAGTATTGAATCAGTCTTGAAAGTTGCAGGGGTTGTCCGGCAAGCGGTGTTTGGCTTGCGGCCGTTGGAAAGCCAGTATGCAGTGGTAACAGGAACGCCATCCTCTTACGGCATTCGGGCGATTTGCGTGAGACTATAACCCTCCAAGCACAGCACATAAATACGCTGTACCACCTGTGCCGCTTCCTCGTCCACAATTTTTGGACTATATCACGGCAAGAATTTTCTTTCTGGTATCTTTGGCGTACCATTCGTTTATTATGTTAAAAAATGGAGTAAAGTCGCTGTCTTGCTGGTTGTTACTGTCAATTCCGTTGTTAATGGCAATAAAGCGAATACCTTTCTCAACGAATAGGACCTCGGAATAAAACCCTACCTATAGGTAGTCACGCCCAAGCCGGGACATATAATTCACAACAACGGTTTTGACCTTTCCCGCTTCAATTTTGCTCCAGCATATCATTCCAGCTGGGCGCTCAATGTCAGAATTGGAATAGCCCTGATTTTTTCGCTCGGTGTTGTGTTCTCGAATGGAAATACTTTTCTTCTGATAGGCTTCGTTGTAGACGATATAGCGGTCTGTTTCTCCATGGCACGGCCCCTTTTCAATTTCCGTGATAGTTCTGATGCTTTTTAGTAGCTGTACGGGCAAAAAGGGATTTCGGGCCAGCTTGGCCTGAAGTCGCATGGAGGTTTGTCCGAAAAGTTAGCAACCAAGAAGACACCTATCTGAGAAAAATCTCGAACGGTGTCGCATGAAAAGTGGGCTCAGTAGCCGCCCGTTATTGATATTGCATAACTTTAGAACATCAGCAATGCCAAGCCATCATTGTAAAATGACGGCCCCTCCCTTAGCAGATTAACTTAACCATGCATGGTGAGCTTGTTTATCTCCTTAATAGCTATTGTTGAAAGACTACTTGCCTCCGCTTCGCTGATTTTATATGCGGAAGTATCATTGCGGGTTGGTTTTGAATTCTGATGGATGAAATCCTTTATGTGCTGGTCAAGCATGATTGCAGGTCTTGTTCCAGTCCGTTTCAAAAGCTCTGCAAGCAACTTTGGATTTTCGCCGTCTGCTCCACCACTGATAGAAAAGAACCCATATGCTTGAGGGTTTGATTTTATATGGTGCAAATAAGCCCGAAGTGGCGAAGCAATATGTCCCATCCAAACAGGGACAAAAAAGAGGACAAGGTCATACTGCTTAAGGCTATCCGGGTCAGGATGTACTTTGGGTGTTCGGGTAAAAAGCATATCCAACATGATACTTCCTATTGTCATGGGCTTTTGTGGTGTGATTTTAATGTGCGTTGCCGGCAAGTCCCTTGCCACACATGCAGCAAGTTTATCGTTATTGCCAGTGTAAGAATAGGAAACAACTGCAATGTTCATTATATCTCCCCCTTAGATAATTATTGTTGAGCCTGTTTCAGCGCATTTTCCAACGCTTTCAGGTGGGCTTTGGAGGTAAGCGTTGCTCCGCTGATTGCATCCACCTGTAAGGATTCGGTTTCTAGCTCCCTTGAAACAAGTTATCTATTGTCATCCCGTCATCAGACCTTTCATGATTAGCTCCGTCATGAGATGTAGTAGTTCGGGAAAATACTCAATTCCGATTTCCTCCTTGTGGGTGTCCGCATTAATGACCGCCGCGAAAACCATCATAATCATCCTGCTGTTTATGTCTTTGCGCATTTTCCCTTGATTCTGCCAAAGCGTTATGAGTTTCAAAAAACTGTCGTACAAGAAATCTACAGTATCAACGCCGTTTTCCTCACGATAGACTTGCTCTAGCTTTTCAAACACACTCCTGTTATACCATTCCCGCAAAATGGGATTTGACTTTGTCCCCTTAACGTTTAGTTCGAGCATCTGACCAACAACTTCCATAGGGGGTTGCTCTAGGTCAAGGGACTGAAAACAGGCTTGTTTCATCTTTGCGTTTTCTTCCAGAAAAATATCCATAAAGAGTTTTTCTTTAGAAGGATAATAGTTATAAAAAGTTCCTACTGCCATTCCGGCTTTTTTTGTGATATCTGAAATATTGGTTTCCTTAAATCCCTTTGCGCTGAATAACTCCTTTGCACAATCGTAAATTATTTCCTTTTTATCTTGCACGGATAGACCTCCAAATTAACAGCCAAATAATGTGAATGAACAAATCAAAATTCATTCATATTATGGCTGTTTGAAGATGATTTGTCAATACGGCTATTAAGAACAGGGTATCGTTCTATCAAAACAATACCCTGTTTTCAGACCTTTTACTTGGCAGTTCCCCATAACAGTTTAAGTTTATATACTGTCTTATGCAGGACTGCGTTTGCTGGTTGTTTTTCTCGAACATAATATTATTGATTATTTGGACATTGGCAGTCATGCTATCCAAGTTAAAAAATGAATGTAACGGTTCTCCGTTTGTCATTGCTGCTCCATATATACTCCTGTTGAGTCTCGTACAACCAGATCTACTGGAACTACCTCCGTTGGCGGTGAATAATCGGGATTCTCGATCATTCGGATTAGATGCTCTCCTGCTCTTATCCCCATTGAGGCAATGTTTTGATTGACCGTCGTAAGCTTAGGCATCGACAGCTCCGCATAGAACGTGTTGTCGAACCCAACAACGGAAATGTGCTCAGGAACCTGCTTTCCGGACTCGCGGATTGCTTCAATCGCACCGGTTGCCATATAGTCGGAGGAACAGATTACACCGGACGGTGCTTCCGGAAGCTGCAGCAGGCGCTTCATCGCCTTATATCCGCCTTCAATGCTGTAGTCCTCCACTTCCACATATTTGGCGTAGTATGGAAGATTGCTCGAGCGTAGACCCTGTTGATATCCGGTAAATCTCGTTTGACCAACCAGACATCCCAAATCTCCGGAAATAAAGGCGATGCGCTTATGTCCAAGCTCCACCAAATGCTGAACAGCCAGGTAGGCACCCTGGGAATTGTCGGCTGTTACATAACCGGTTCTAGGTCCAAGCAGATCGGTATCGATCATCATAGTCGGCATTTCTGCCTGAAGCAAATCCAATAAATTTTGATTATTTCGGTCGACACCAAACATGACAACTCCATCCACATTGCGGCTGAGGCAGTGCTTGGTGAAGGTATAGTCAGGGTTGCGAAGATTCGGTGACAGAAAGAGCAGATCATAGCCGCTATCCTCAAGAGACTTTCTTAGTCCGTCAATAAGCTCTGCAATAAAAGGATTCGTGAAGTAATCCAGCAGGAACATCCCCACTGTCCAGGAACGCTTTTTCACAAGGCTGCGGGCAACGACATTGGGTTGGTAGTTCAGCAGCTCGATTGCCTTATTCACCTTATTCCTTGTTTTACTGCTGATATCCGAATAATTATTCATCACTTTGGATACCGTTGCCACTGATACCCCCGCGTGCTTCGCCACCTCATGGATAGATACCACTAGACTCACCTCAAATTTAAATAGACGAATTGCCGATCACCGTACATAACCATTCACTGTTTAATTATACGCTAAGCCCAGCCCGATGGGAAACGTCGGAAACGGTTCTCCAAGAGGCAGCCGCTGGTTATGCAGCTTATGTAGCGTCCCGGTCCAGGTAACAAGCATAGGTTCCTTCGGGGACTGCCACATTCCCAGCTCTGCTGCAAAGAAAGAGGCCGCTCCATTTGAGCGACCTCGACCTCCTCGGACTCGACCTTGGATTAATTGTGATCATTCGATATTATCGAACATGGGAAGTCCGTTCTTCCCGGCTAACTCGTTATTAGATCAAGTATCTTCCTGTAATCGACTGCTCCGCATGAATGATCTGGTCTGGTGTACCCTCGAACACCACCTGGCCACCTTTGCTGCCTCCGTCCGGTCCCATATCGATGATCCAATCTGCTTGGCTGATCACATCGAGGTTGTGCTCGATGACGATTACCGTGTTGCCGGTATCCACCAGGCGGTTCATGATTTCCAGAAGGTGACCGATATCCGACATATGCAGCCCGGTCGTCGGCTCATCCATAACGTAGATGCTTCCCTTCTTATGCAGCTCGCTTGCCAGCTTGATCCGCTGACATTCCCCGCCCGAGAGCGTACTGAGCGGCTGGCCGAGCGTAATATAGTTAAGCCCCACATCGCTCATTGCCTGGAGCTTGCGCACAACCTCTTTTAGCTGGAAAAAATCCAATGCCTGTTCCACAGTCATCTCCAGCACATCGGCAATTGACTTGCCGTTCAGCTTGTACGAGAGCACCTCTTCCTTGAACCGTCTGCCTCCGCATACTTCGCATGGCAGCTTCACACTCTCGAGGAATGCAAGTTCTGTATACACAACGCCGAGACCTTGGCAGTTCTCGCACGCCCCTTTGGAGTTGAAGCTGAACAAGCCTGGGCTCACTTTGTTCGCGGATGCAAACGCCTTGCGCACATCATCCATTATGCCTGTGTAGGTCGCGGGATTCGAGCGCGTTGACACGCCTACCGCCGATTGGTCGATGACGATCGCATCCGGATGCTGACTGAGGAATACATCATTAATCAGCGTACTTTTGCCAGAGCCGGCGACACCTGTAACTACCGTCAGCACTCCTGTTGGAATATCAACATTCACGTTCTGCAGGTTATGCAGCTCGGCACTCCTGATGGCTAGCTTGCCGGATGGCTGCCTGCAATCGCTCTTCAGATGGAGAGGCCGCTTCATATGGGTGCCTGTTAATGTCCCCGCCTCCAGCAGCCCTTGGAAGTCTCCTTCATACACGATGGTACCTCCGCGGCTGCCGGCGTGAGGACCGACATCCACGATATGATCCGCCACCTTGATCACATCGGGATCATGTTCGACGACAATGACGGTATTGCCTTTGTCGCGCAGCTTCAGAAGCAGCTCGTTTAGCCGATGTACGTCACGGGGATGCAGGCCAACGCTGGGCTCATCGAAGATGTAAGTGACATCCACCAGGCTGCCGCTAAGGTGTTTTACCATCTTGACCCGCTGCGACTCGCCGCCAGATAACGTATCCGTCTCACGATCCAGCGTCAAATAATCGAGTCCGATATCCACCAGATGCTGCAGCCGTTCCAACAGCAGCTTGATAACAGGCGCGGCGATCGCGTCGTCTATCTCCCGAATGACGCGGATAAGTTGTCCGACTTCAATGGAGGACAGCTCCGCAATGTTGAGGCCATTGATCTTGCAGCTGAGTGCAGCCTGACTGAGTCTAGCACCATTGCAGCTCGAGCAAGGCCCCTCGGTGATGAATGGTGCAACTGCTCGCTGTGTGCGTTCGGACATCGTCTTCAGATCCCGCCTGATATACTTGTTAGTGAACTTCTCGATGATGCCTTCCACTGTAATATTCACGGCTTTCCCGCCGAACTGCACTTCTATTTTCCTCGCCTTGCCATACAGTAACTGCGCAAGCTCCTCTTCCGAATAATCGCTCAGCTTTTTATCGGGATCGAATGGCCTCGATTGCACGATCATGGTCCAATCAAAGCTGCTCAACGCATAGTCCGGCAGCATGATCGCACCCTCATTCAACGACTTTGACATGTCCAGCGCCTTGCTCATGTCGACGCCCAGCCTGCGGCCGATTCCACTGCATTCCGGACACATGCCCTGCGGGTCGTTGAACGAGAACATATGCGCTTCTCCAATATGGGGCTGACCTACCCGGGAGAAGAGAAGACGCAGAATGGGAGAAATGTCGGTAATCGTGCCCATCGTGGAATGGGACCCGCCGCCCAGGCGCTTTTGATCAACAATAACAGCCATGCTCAGATTCTCGATCGCGTCTGTATCCGGCTGCGGAACGCGGGGCAGGAAATTACGCACGAACATGCTGAAGTTCTCATTCAGCAATCGCGTGGATTCTGCGGCAATCGTATCGAAGACGATCGATGA
>RCUS01000846.1_pt1 | contig 17984 bp, 13 predicted proteins | sample 2166221 | NCBI WGS metagenome assembly RCUS01 (sample SAMN09932758, study PRJNA488358) | compost metagenome | isolation source: compost soil in cyclohexanecarboxylic | place: Germany: Experimental Botanical Garden | reverse complement strand
CATTACACTGAGCTGTATATGCGCGGAGATGAAACCTTACAGCAGCGAAAAAAAATTCTCACAGAGCAAAGAACTAAAGTGGAAGATCAAATTAGCCACCTGATCAAAACCCTGGAGAAGCTCAACTACAAATTGGCTCTAATTGATGCTCAAGAGAATAGATTCGACCAGCTTCCCTAGCCTTGTCTCGGTAGCTTAGAGTAGCTGCATGCTGAGAACCACATCATAAGCGGGAAGCAAGCTATTACATTGACAGCAACATTAGGAACGTGCTAACTTTGCATTAATAATAAAGGCAATGTAACCTTCGGGTTCAACCTCGCTGAGAAGTGGGTTGGACCCTTTTTTGCATTCAAAATCAGAGGAGGATTCGTATGCGGAGAACAGAATTGCTGCTGCAACGGCTGGGTGAGATCGGTAAGTCGCTCGAACGCAAGGGGGGAGCCCTTGCATTATTAGGACTTGGTTCCGTTGGGACCGAAACAGAGCGGTTGGATGAATATTCGGATTTGGATTTCTTTGTTATTGTGAAACCGGGGGAGAAGAACCGATATATCGACCGATTGGATTGGCTCGAAGAAATACAGCCTCTTGCCTATGCATTCAAGAATTCGGATGTCGGGTACAAGGTGCTGTTCGAGGACGGAATTTACGGGGAATATGCGGTATTCGAGGAATGGGAGCTGGAGAACGCCTCCTATACGGGGGCCCGGATCATATGGAAGGACCCGATGTATGGCAATACGGAAATCGCCACACCTGTAAAACCAATCTCCTCACTAAAAAATGATTCCCTGGACTTTCCTTTGAACGAAGCCTTAACCAATCTATACGTAGGGCTTGGCCGCTATGCAAGGGGAGAACGCTTGTCTGCTACGAGGTTTGTTCAAGGTTACGCTATAGACAGTATTCTGTCCGTGCTCCATCTACTGGAGCCAGAGGTGGATTACTATCCTGACCCATTTGGAAATGAGAGGCGGTTAGAGAAGAGATACCCCCGTTTTGCGGAAATCATCGGAAGCATGATGCAGGGATACGATCATGTTCCCGAATCGGCACTTCGCATTTTAGATTATCTAGAAGAAGTATATCCAGTCAATTCAAGGCTAAGCGATGAGATCCGGCGATTGGCTAATCTGACTTGCCGATAGAAACAGCGCAGGGATGCCGATAGATAACAACAGCCGAAGACCGGGACTTTATTTCAAGTCTTGGCCTTCGGCTGTCTTGTAGTTATGAAGGGAAAGGAGGCTGTACCACGGGTTCCGGCGCTTCCGGTCCGGGCTCATCCCGAGGAGGCTCAGGCTTGCGCTCGCGCCCCGGCGGGTTGAAGCGGTAGACGATGTAGCCGACGATAAACGGCATCACGAGCGTCACGATGCCCGCAATGACATTCACCGGCTCGCGCATGAAGATCAGGGTCGCTCCCATCAGGATGCTGTCGAAGACGACATGGCTGAACATGGCGGTAATGAAGCCGTAGCGCAGAAAAATATAGCTGAACAGCAGCCCGATCACCGTCAGCTCGATTGGACGGGAGCTGATCGGATAGATCGGGTACAGCGTATGCCCGAACGCCCAGATGATCGTGGTGATCAGGCTGGCAAGCAGCGTGCTGCGGACGATCTTCTTTAGCATCCGGATGCCGAACAGCCGGTAGACCGCCTCCTCGGACAATCCGGCCAGCCAGGCCATAATAGGAAGCAGCCATGGATAGCGCATGTTATAGGGTGACTGGGACGCATCTGTCGTCGACCAGTTATGGAGCGTGTACTGCAGCAGGATGAACATGAGCGTCTGTACGCCGAGCAGCACGAATGCCCAAATATAGCCGGCGTAGACGCTGTCCAGTACGTATTTGCCGTAGCCTGGCTCTTTGGCCCGAGGCCATGGATTCAGCCCTTCTTCCTTCCGCCAGAGGCCGTTGCCGCCTACAAGGGAGAAGTAGAGCAGAGAGGCCATCAACAGGCTGTACAGCGTATAAATGATGAACATTACGACCGAGGCTACCCGCCCCTCCAAGGATTCGGATGTGGTCTCCGGCACCGAATTGTACGTGCTGATCATCATAATGAAGAAAAAGACGATACTAAGGAAGACGCCGCGTTTAAAAGACGTATGGCTCCGCCGGAGTATGCTGTAGATCAGCGCCAGTATGCCGAGCGCCAAGGTCGGAAGGCCATAGCCGATCAGCGTCAGCCGCGTGGCGGTCGATACCTGGTCGTCTACGTAATCCGTATGCCACTGCGGCGCCCAGAAGCTGGGATGGAACAGCGATACCTGCCCGTTCGAGAATTTAAAGGCGTAGCGAAGCGACGCTTCTCCCACTTTGACATTGTTGTCGGCGTAGATCAGGCCATACCCGTCGGTTGCCGGCAGCCGTTCGAGCTTCGATATGTCCACTCCCCACAGCTTCAGCCAGGGCTCAGCAAGCACCTCCCTTTTTTGCGCGTTTACAGAACTATCGTTAGCGAACTCCGAGTCGCTTTCCTTCCCGGTCAGGGCTTCCTCGGTAACGCTGGTGGGATGAAGATACCCCGCAGGAACCCGGGAGAAGCCGACCGGCTCGCCCGTATACATATTCAAATCCACGGTCAGCCTATCCCATGTCTCCTTCTGGGTGTTCAGCGAAACGTGGAACGTATCGTACGGATAACGTTCATCCAGCTTCCGGCTCGTATAGCTGTCCAGCAAGTTCTTGCGGGACATGTAGCCGTAGAATGAAGAATCCGATGTATATGTCACTGTCCAGTGGTCGCTGGCTTGCGGTATGTATCCAAGGTTCTCCTCCGCGAACCGGGAGGCCTTGAGAGACGCGTCTGATTTGGTGATGGCCTGCTCGTTTCCGGCTCCGGGCTGGTTCAGTGAGGGGATGATCTGGAACATGGCGAACAGGATCAGGCCGATCAGGCCCGCGATAATGAGTGTTCGGGATAGAGGCCGCAGCTTAAGCGGCTGTCCGACGCGATTCATGAAACGCCTCCTTGGTTTATGATTTCTAAATCGATATAGATGGCTTCTTTAAAAATAGCACAGCTGGCCTATCCAAAGCCAATATTTAGGAGGGATTTGGCGCTCGTCCGAAAAAAGCTGAAAATCCTCGCCAAATCTGATACGATCGCGGTAGGGCTTGGATTTGCGAAAGCGCAACAAGAATGGGGGGATGAAATGGCTTTACCGATACCCAAAATCTCCGAGTTTCGCTGGCTGAAGCTGTCTCCGCCGCAAATTCTCGTCATCGGGTTTGCTCTAATTATTATGATCGGAGCCCTTCTTCTTATGCTGCCTGTGTCCCATACGCAGGGACAGGGCATCAGCTTTCTGGACGCGGTCTTCACGGCGACCTCCGCCGTATGTGTGACAGGGCTTGTCGTGCATGACACCGGCACGTTCTTCTCCATCTTCGGACAGGTTGTTATTATGGTGCTGATTCAGATTGGGGGCCTGGGCTTCATGACAATGGCCACGCTGTTCGCCCTGGTGTTCCGGCGGCGCATTTCGCTGCGGGAACGGCTGGTGCTGCAGGAGGCGATGAATCAGAGCTCCATGGAAGGGATTGTCCGGCTCATTCGCAGCGTGCTGATCTATTCGCTGGTTATCGAAGGCGGAGCGGCCATCCTGCTTACGATCCGTTGGGCGTTCGACATGCCTTTTGGGCGCGCGGTGTTCTTCGGGCTGTTTCATGCCGTCTCCATGTTCAATAACGCAGGCTTTGATTTGTTCGGGAACTACCGAAGCCTTACCGGCTATACATCCGATCCGGTCGTCAACGTGATCGTCATGTTCCTGATCGTGTCGGGCGGGATCGGCTTTATCGTCATGTCGGACCTGATCGGTTACCGGCAGGGACGGCGGCTCTCCCTGCATACTAAGGTGGTGCTGACCTCGACGGCGGCGCTGATCGGAATCGGAGCGCTCGTGCTGTTCGTCTTCGAATTCACGAACACGCGGACGCTCGGGTCGCTGAATTTCGGAGGCAAAGTCTGGGGAGCGCTCTTTCAATCCGTCACGCCCCGTACAGCCGGCGCGAATACGCTGGATTTGACGGGACTCCGCCAGGCCTCCCAGTTCTTCATCATCATCTTAATGTTCATCGGGGCTTCTCCCGGTTCTACGGGAGGCGGCATCAAGACCACGACCTTTACGATCATGCTGGGCGCGGTAATTGCCATGCTGCGCGGACGCGACGATATCGTGCTGTTCCGCTACCGGCTCAGCCAGGAGCGGGTCTTCAAGGCGCTGACGATTACCGTGCTCGCGCTGCTGCTGATCGGAACCGTCACCATGCTGCTGTCCACTACGGAGGAGATGCCGTTCCTGGATCTCCTGTTCGAGACGACCTCTGCCTTTGCCACGGTCGGCCTCAGTCTTGGCGTGACGCCGGAGCTGTCCGGGGCGGGCAAGGTTCTCATTGCACTGACGATGTTCGCAGGCCGGCTCGGTGTGCTGACACTGGCGTATGCGCTTGGGCCGAAGCAAGGCAAGCCCCTGTACCGCTACCCGGAAGGAAAAATGATTATCGGATAAGGGGATAGAACATGAAAGCACAGCAGTTTGTCGTAATCGGCCTCGGCCGTTTTGGCTCCAGTCTGGCGCTCGAGCTTATGGAGATGGGTTATGAGGTGCTCGGAATCGACCATAACGAAGAGCGGGTGGAGGAATTGAACGATCGGCTCACGCATGCCGTCATGGCGGACGCCACGGATGAGAGCGTAATGCGCTCACTCGGCGTCCGCAATCTGGACTGCGGCATTGTGGCGATCGGCGACGATATGGAGCGCAGCATCCTGACCGCCATTCTGCTCAAGGAGCTAGGCGTCAAGATGGTGGTGGCCAAGGCGATCAGCATTCTGCACGGCCGCGCGCTGGAGAGGCTTGGGGTGGATCGGGTGATCTTCCCCGAGCGGGATATGGGCGTCCGGGTGGCGCATCAGCTCGTCACGCCGCATCTGCTCGATTATATCGAGCTGTCCAAGGATTACCGGATTGTCGAGCTGACCGTTCCTTCCTGCATGGACGGAAAAAGCCTTGCCGCGATCAACACCCGGGGCAAATACGGCTGCAGCATCATCGCCCTCAACCGCAAGGGCGAGGCAGGCGTGATCGTCGCGCCTACCGCGCATGATTATCTGTACGCCGGAGACATCATGGTCGTGATCGGCTCCAACGAGAGCATCGACCGCTTCGAAGAGGAAGCGGTCGATGTTGAAGAGGCGCCCTGAGGCGCCAGCGTCATATTCGGATACAAGCGCCCGGCGGCGTGAGCCGCGGGCGGTGCTGCCGAAGCGCTGAGTCCGTTGAGGCAATGGTTTATTCTGACTGAGATTTGATCTGGTCAGGCTACCGGCTTCGCGTGATGTGCCGTTGTTTGGCTGAAGCCGGAAGGCGCCGCAACCGTGCCTTAACCGCTTGCCCCAGCCGATATCTGAAGCGCTTGACCCAATCGCCGCTACCCTTACCGCTTGGCGGCGATTTCCTCCTGCAGCCGCGCGATCAGCTCCGGCACAGGACTTATGCCGGCGTCGCCGCCGCTCCGTGTCCGTACCGACACGGAGCCGGAGGCTTGCTCATTCTCTCCGACAATGAGCATATAGGGCGTTCTCAGCAGCTGGGCTTCCCGGATTTTGTAGCCCAGCTTCTCCGGCCGCAGGTCCGCTTCGGCCCGGATCCCGGAGGCTTCGAGCCGCTGCTTCACCTCGGCGGCGTACTCAGCCGAGGCGTCCGAGACCGGCAGGACCCGCGCCTGCACCGGCGCCAGCCAGAGCGGGAACGCCCCGGCGTAATGCTCGGTCAGGATGCCCATGAACCGGTCGATGGAGCCGTACACGGCCCGGTGAATGACCACCGGCCGGTGCTTCCGGCCGTCTTCCCCGACATAATGCAGGTCGAACTTCTCCGGCATCTGGAAATCAAGCTGGATCGTTCCGCACTGCCAGCTCCGTTTCAGGGCGTCCAGAATGTGATAGTCAATCTTCGGACCGTAGAATGCGCCGTCGCCTTCGTTCAGCCGATAGGGCAGACCACTGCGGTCGAGAGTGTTCCGCAGGGCGGACTCCGCTTCGTTCCAGAGCTCATCCGAGCCGAGGGAATCCTCCGGCCGGGTGGACAATTCCACCGTGTATTCGAAGCCGAAGACACGGTATACATGATCGATAAGCTCCATGACGCGGCCGATTTCCGCCTCGATCTGCTCCGGCAGGACGAACAAATGCGCGTCGTCCTGGCAGAAGGTGCGGACCCGCATCATTCCGCCAAGCGCTCCCGACAGCTCATGCCGGTGCACCTGGCCGAATTCGGCCAGCCGGATCGGCAGCTCCCGGTAGGAGCGCAGCTCGTTTTTGTAAATCAGCATATGGCCCGGACAGTTCATCGGCTTCAGCGCATACTTGCTGTCGTCCACATTGGTAAAATACATATTGTCCTTGTAATGATCCCAGTGTCCGGATTGCTCCCAAAGCCGGTTGTTCATCATGAGAGGGGTGCGCACCTCGTCATAGCCCCGCTGGAACTGCAGCTCCCGGGCGAAATTCTCCAGCTCGTTCCGGATCGTCATGCCGCCCTTGAGGTAGAAGGGCATTCCCGGCGCCTCCTCGGAGAACATGAACAGCCCGAGCTCTTTGCCGAGCTTGCGGTGATCGCGCTTCTTCGCCTCTTCCAGATAGCGGAGATGCTCCTCCAGCATACTTTTATCCGGAAAAGCAGTTCCGTAGATGCGCTGCAGCATCCGTCTAGCGGAATCTCCCCGCCAGTAGGCTCCCGCCACGCTCAGCAGCTTGAACGCCTTGACGCGCCCTGTGCTTGGAAGATGGGGGCCACGGCATAGGTCGGTGAATTCCCCTTGGGTGTAAAGGCTGATGACGGCATCCTGCGGAAGATCGGCGATCAGCTCCAGCTTCAGCGGCTCCTTCAGCTCCCCGAATATCGACAGAGCTTCCTCCCGTGAGACCTCCCGCCGTATGATGGGCAGATTCTCGCGGATAATGTTCTCCATTTCCCGCTCAATTGCGGCTAACTCGTCAACACTCAAGGAACGGTCGAGCTCGACATCGTAATAGAATCCGTCCGAGATGACGGGACCGATGCCCAGCTTGACGGCGCTGCCGCCGAACAGCCGTTTGAGCGCTTGTGCCATAATATGGGCGGTGCTGTGCCGGGTAATCTCTATACCTTCGGGGCTGTCCGCCATAATCAGGGTCAGGAGGCAATCAGACTGGAGCGTCTCGCTCAAATCAACCGTCCGCCCGTTCACTGTGCCCGCCACTGCCCGCTTTCGTATTCCCGTGCCGAGTGATTCCGCCACTTGCATAATCGTCGTGCCGACCGGGTACCTCCTTACTGCGCCATCTGGTAATTTTACGTTGATCTCCATCTGCATAGCCTCCATTTCCCGAAAATTTGGTCTTTCGTTGTTCAGTCTCTCGTTGTTCGATTGAACTAACGATAATTTCATGATCAGCCGGCCTGACGATAACATGCGGACGCAAAAAAACGCAGCCCGTCCTGTAAGGGACGAGTGCGTTTAAGCCCGTGGTTCCACCCTGATTTGACCTGCAGCACCCAAAGTCAAAGCTCCGGAAGTTCCGGGACGCCCTGTCATGCGCAAGTCCTCATAGCATCCGGTAACGGGGATGAATCGGCTGCGCATACTGCCCGGATGAGCGCTGAAATCAGCGTCATGCCAAGGTTCCGCGAAGCGGCTGCAAAGGGGTAATTCCGCATCCGGTTGCCGAAGAAGCTCTCAGCACTCACTTCTCTCTCTGGCGGCTCGTAAAAGGAATCATGTCTCTGGTCAAAGCCTGATCAATGAAATTGGTATTACCTTACATCAGGACGGGCTGCCGAGTCAAGCGGCATTTTTACGGGACAGGGGGCAGCCCGCCCTGGAACACCCCTTCGGTGACCCGGATCAGACTGCGCGCCGCCGGGCTTAAATCACCCGGTTCGCGGTAAATCATGCAGGTCGTCCGCTTGGTCATTTCGAGCTCCCGGATATGCAGGGAGGCGAGTCCTCCTCCGGCCAGCAGCTCCGGCCGCAGATAGGAATTCGGGAGCAGCGCAGCCGCCTTGATCGTCGGCAGAAGCCGGATGATCGCCTCGAAGGAGTCGATCTCCATGCGAATGTCGGGCTGGACCCCGCTGCGCTGGAACAGGTCGTCGGTCATCCGGCGATACCAGCTGCCCTTGGAGAAGAGGATCATCGGCTGGCCGGTCAGATGCTCCATCTCAAGCCTCGGCAGCTGGGCGAGCGGATGATGTCCGGCGACGACCAGCCGCAGCCGGTCCTCGAACAGCGGCACGCAGCGCATGCCCGCTTCGTCCGTGGCGGAGGCGATGATGCCGACCTCGGAGCGTCCCTCGCGGACCGAGGTGACGATTTCATGCGTTTTTCCGGTGATGAGCTTCAGCTCCGCCGCCGGGTATTGTTCCATGTATGCGTTTACGAGCGGCGGCAGCGTCGTCTGCAGGGTAGTGAGGCTCGCGCCCATCGTCACCGACAGCGGCTCGCCCTGTTTGAATTTGGAGATGGCTTCCAGAAATTTGGCGCGATGCTGGCGCTGCTCCAGAGCATACGTATAAGCGAGACGTCCGACCTCGGTCAGCTCCAGCCTTTTGCCGAACCGGTTGAACAGAGGAACTCCCAGACGCTCCTCCAGCTTGGAGATTTTGCGTGACAGAGCGGGCTGTGACAAATTTAGTTGACGGGACGCCCTGTTCAAACTTGATTGCTCGACCACTGCCGCAAAAATATCGAAATCGTCAAACATCACTGTCACTCCTATCGCCGCCGGGATCTATGTTTTTCGAGATTGAGACAGATTTTGTCAGCTTCTCCTTATGCGTTAATAGTATAACGATTAATAATCAGTTTGCAATTCCCTTATAAGCGAAAAAAGAGTAACATACAAAGTGACACAAGATATTCACATTTTGTGAAAATCGATGCTAAGCCTTGCCAGGAGCGGGAGGAGCGCGAAAACGCGTGATTTTCCGGCGGCGGCAGCCGTCTGAATCCATGTTTCAACCCCCGGTCCTCAGGTGTATGCTGATTAATGAAAACGCTCTTTTATCGGAAAGGGGACCCCGCAATGATGAGAGGCTTTTATTCCAGAAAGATTCACTCCCTGCTCGGCGTCATCCCGCTCGCCTTCTTCTTCATCGAGCATATGCTGACGAATTTTTCGGCGGTGGAGGGGGGAGCATCCGGCTTCAAGGACAGTGTGCTGTGGCTCAACAGCCTGCCGCTTGTCCTCTTCCTGGAGATTTTTTTGATCTGGCTTCCCCTGCTGTACCACGGGGTATATGGTCTGTATATCGCTTACCAGGCGAAGCCGAACGTGAACCGCTTCAACCTGGAACGGAACTGGCGTTATACGCTCCAGCGGATCACCGGCGTGCTCACCTTCATCTTCATCATCTGGCATCTCTACGAGACGCGGGTGCAGGTGGCGCTGGGCAATGTGACGCATGAGGAGCTGGGAGGCGTTATGCACGATATCGTGAACAGCCCGGGCTGGCTTATTTTTTACATTGTCGGGGTTGTCGCCGCCTGTTTCCATTTTGCCAACGGTCTCTGGTCCTTCCTCGTCAGCTGGGGCGTTACGGTCGGTCCCCGTTCTCAACGGGTGTCTTCCTACATCTGCCTGGGGCTGTTCGTGGTCGTGACCGCGATGTTCCTGATCTCTCTCGTGACGTTCCGGAGCAGCGAATTCAAGACCGCCGAGGCTGCCTTCCAAATCGTAAGAACCGTTATCTAGTCTGTGAAAAAGTGTCCACAAAAACGGAACAGCTATGGAAGCCCCGAAGCCGGCACAGCCTGACCGAGGCCTTCCGAGGCATCCTGTCACCATAGACACAGGCGCAAGCGGCATCAAATGTCAACCAAGGGAGTGAACCAATCATGGCAACAGCCGATATCATTATCGTTGGCGGCGGCCTCGCCGGCCTGATGGCGACCATCAAGGCGGCGGAAGCCGGCGTACATGTGCATCTATTCTCGCTGGTTCCGGTCAAGCGCTCGCATTCCGTATGCGCCCAGGGCGGCATCAACGGCGCCGTTAACACGAAGGGGGAGGGCGACTCTCCCTGGGTGCATTTTGACGACACGGTGTACGGCGGCGATTTTCTCGCGAACCAGCCTCCGGTCAAGGCCATGTGCGAAGCCGCACCGGGCATCATCCACCTCATGGACCGGATGGGCGTTATGTTCAACCGCACGCCGGAGGGCCTTCTGGACTTCCGCCGGTTCGGCGGCACGAAGCATCACCGTACGGCGTTCGCAGGCGCGACGACCGGCCAGCAGCTGCTGTATGCGCTCGACGAGCAGGTGCGGCGCTGGGAGGTCGAAGGCTTCGTAACGAAGCGCGAGAACTGGGAATTTCTGTCCGTCGTGCTGGATGACGAGGGCGTGTGCCGCGGCATCTGCGCGCAGGATCTCCGGTCGATGGCGATCGAGACGTTCCCGGCGGATGCGGTGATTCTGGCGACTGGGGGGCCCGGCATTATTTTCGGCAAGACGACCAATTCGGTGATCAATACAGGCACGGCGGCAAGCGCGGTGTACCAGCAGGGCGTTCATTACGCCAACGGCGAGTTCATCCAGATCCATCCGACGGCCATTCCCGGCGACGACAAGCTGCGCCTCATGAGTGAATCGGCCCGGGGCGAGGGAGGGCGCATCTGGACCTACAAGGACGGCAAGCCCTGGTACTTCCTTGAGGAAAAATACCCCGCCTACGGCAACCTGGTGCCGCGCGACATTGCGACCCGTGAAATCTTCAATGTCTGCGTCGACCAGGGCCTCGGAATTAACGGCGAGAATATGGTCTACCTCGACCTGTCGCACAAGGATCCGAAGGAGCTGGACGTCAAGCTCGGCGGTATTATCGAAATCTATGAGAAGTTCATGGGCGACGATCCCCGCAAAATTCCGATGAAAATCTTCCCGGCAGTCCATTACTCCATGGGCGGCATGTGGGTCGACTATAACCAGATGACGAACATTCCGGGGCTCTTCGCCGCCGGTGAATGCGAATACCAGTATCACGGCGCGAACCGGTTGGGCGCGAACTCGCTGGTGTCGGCGATTTTTGGCGGGATGGTCTCGGGTCCGAAGGCCGTTGAATATATCAAGAGCCTGAAAAAATCGGCGCAGGACGTGTCCTCATCCGTATTTGACAGCGCAAGCCGCGCCCAGCAGGACAAATACGACAACCTCCTGAAAATGACTGGCACGGAGAACGCCTATGTGATTCACAAGGAGCTTGGCGAGTGGATGACGGCCAACATGACCGTGGTGCGCCACAACCCGAAGCTGGAGGCGACTATCGGCAAAATCCGGGAGCTGAAGGAGCGCTACCGCCAGATCAACATGAACGACACCTCACGCTGGAATAATCAGGGTGCGGCGTTCACCCGGCAGCTGTGGAACATGCTGGAGCTGGCGGAGGCGATGACGAAGGGCGCGCTGCTGCGGAACGAAAGCCGGGGCGCGCACTACAAGCCCGAGTTTCCGAGCCGCAATGACGAGGAGTTCCTGAAGACGACGAAGGCGGCCTGGACGCCGGACGGTCCGCAGATTACGTACGAGGACGTCGACGTATCGCTGATCCCGCCCCGGGTGCGCGATTATTCGAAGGATAAATAGGCACGCGTTCGAAGCGAGTTTTGACGAAGTGAATCAACGAAGTAATCCTATCAAAACTTTCAGGAGGGATTAACATGGCGCAATCGGCGGCGGCTCCCAAACAAGTGAGATTCATCATCACCCGCCAGGACGACCAGAACAGTGCTCCGTATGCAGAGGAATTCGAGCTCCCCTACCGTCCGGGCATGAACGTGATCAGCGCCCTGATGGAGATCCAGCGCAATCCGGTCAATTCGAAGGGCGAGCACACCGTACCGGTATGCTGGGAATCGAACTGCCTGGAGGAAGTGTGCGGCGCCTGCTCCATGGTCATCAACGGCAAGCCCCGGCAAGCCTGCGCCGCGCTGATCGACAATCTGGAACAGCCGATTCGCGTTCAGCCCATGGCGACCTTCCCGGTTGTGCGCGACCTGGTTATCGACCGGAGCCGGATGTTTACCGCGCTCAAGAAGGTCAAGGCCTGGATTCCGATCGACGGCACCTACGATCTCGGTCCCGGACCGCGGATGGCCGAGAAGAAACGGCAGTGGGCCTATGAGCTGTCGAAGTGCATGACCTGCGGCGTCTGCCTCGAAGCCTGTCCGAACGTCAACGCGAAGACCGGCTTCATCGGTCCGGCGGCCATCTCCCAGGTGCGGTTATTCAACGCACATCCGACGGGGGAAATGAACGCCGACGAACGCCTGGAGGCGGTGATGACGGACGGAGGCATCGAGGGCTGCGGCAACTCGCAGAACTGCGTTCGCGCCTGCCCGAAGGGCATTCCGCTGACGACCTCCATCGCGGAGATCAACAAGCAGACGACGAAGCATATGTTCAAGCGCTGGCTGGGCGTGTAGCCTAGCTGCATTGTATGGCTTCACTATAAGCGCCGCCGGGGATCTTGCCGGCGGCGCTGTGCTGTCAATCACGCGGCCAATGTCTTATCCCTGCCATTCCCGGCATGTCTGTCGTATCTGTTATCTCCAACATCCCTGTCACCCTCGCCCTCCCTGCGGCGCCAGTCGTCCCTCCCGTCGTTCCTGTCGTCTTCATCATCCCTGTCATCTCCATCATCCCTATCGTCTCCAGCATCCCCATTGTCTCCAAATCTCCTGCGGGGAGGGGGTTGCCTGAAAGACTGTTTTCCTCCAACATAGAAAGCACAGACGGCGGCCTGTAACGAAGCGCCGCTCGTCCCCACCACTCCAAAGCGCAAGTCACGCGCGGAAAAGAGGAATCTTCCATGACCCATCGATATGAACGGTTAACCCCGCATGTGTTCATCATGCATGCCGAACATGAGACGGACCGTCCCATTCTTGCGGCCATTTCCGGAGAGCGGCGCACGCTGCTTATGGATGCCGGCAATTCGCCGGCCCATGCGGAGCTGTTCCGCGCAGAGCTTGCGAAGCACGGCATCCCGCTGCCGGACATGATGGTGCTGACCCATTGGCACTGGGACCACACCTTCGGGATGCAGGCCTGGAACGGCATCCCCGCCGCAGCCCATGCGGAGACGGGCCGCGCCATGGCCGTCCTGAAGGGATTGGACGGGTCCGATGCCTGCCTGGACGAGCTGGTGCGCAAGGAGATCATCAGCGATAGCAGCGCGGCGGACATCCGGAAGGAATACGGCGGGCAGCGGAGCGGCATCCGGATTATCCAGCCCGATCTGCTGTTCCAGGACCGGATCGAGCTGGACCTGGGAGGCGTTGTATGCGAGCTGGTTCATATGGGAGGCGATCATTCCGCCGACAGCTGCTACCTGCATGTCCGCGAAGACAAAGTGCTCTTTCTGGGCGATGCCCTTGGTCCGTCCGTCTACGGCGGGCCTAGACGGTACACAAGCGGCTCGTTCCTGCGTCTGCTTGCCGGCGCTTATGCCTATGGCGCCGACTGGTATGTCGAATCCCACGGCCTGCCGATGAGCGGGCCGGAGTTTCGGCGCGATCTGGAAGCTTGGGAGCAGCTTGCCAGGATTGCGCGGGAGACCGGTCCCGACCGGGAGAGAATCATCCGGGAAATGAAGGCCTTTCTAAAGACGGAGGAACTCCCGGGCGATCTGATGCAGGGAGTCGGCTATTTCCTGGAAGGCTTCAAGTCCCGCTGAGGGGGACTTGAAGCCCGAAGAAGCCCGGACATCCCAAACGAGCCGCAGGGGTGCAATTCCGAATCACAGGGGTAAATATGTTATAATCTGCGTATTACACAGGCAGACCTGCCAGCCGGGAGGGGGCTTTTCGTTGATTTGTCGGGTACAGCACGAGCATTTTGTAATGATCAAGCAGCATGACCACGGCCTGCTGGCCGCCGAGCTTGCGGCGCGCTTTCGGATAGAGCAGGCTTCCCGGAGTCGAAGGGATGAGGTGCTGTATGCCATCGCGAATCATGACAGGGGCTGGATTGATCTGGACGAGACGCCCTTCTGGAACGATCAGGCCAAGATGCCTTATACGTTCATTGATTTTCCCGTGGCTCCGAAGCTGACCTTCTATCGGCGGGGACTTGATGAGATCGAAGCGTCAACCCTATACGGTGCGCTGCTGTGCAGCCTGCATTACGAGCGGCTGATCGAGGTGTCGGGCGAGCGGAGCCCGGAGCTGACGGTTTATATGCAGGAAGAGGAGAAACGGCGTTCCGCCATTCACCGGAGGCTGGAAGAGAGCGGACAGGCTCCCGGTGAAGACGAACTCTACTATGACGGCAAGCTGCTGCAGTTCTGCGACGATCTGTCGTTGTTCCTCTCCTTGCATGAGCCCGGCACGCCGAAGGAGGATTTCCATCCCTGGTTCAAGGAGGGCTTCCCGTCTGCTAAAGATTTTGATTGTACCGGGGGACGGACAGTTGCCGCCGAGTGGCGGGGGACGGAGCTTCTGCTGGGTCCGTTTCCATTCACCGAAGCCTTCGAGATTATGCTGCCGCTGCGGCGGGTCCCGATCCGTGAAGCTAAATCCCGTGGACTTGCGGCGGCTTATGCCGACACGCCGGTGACACCGGTTACGATTACCATAACGGAGTAACGAGGGAACGAGTAACAGATAGACCGCTAAACCGGACCAACTAGTACGCCTGAATCAGGGCTGGCAAGGACTGGAGCGAATGACATGGACGGATGGATGTGGACTCTGAACACGGTGCTTGTCGTGTCACTGGCTTTGTTTTTTTACCGGGTAAAGGTGCGGTGGGTAAGCAAAGGTGTTCTTCTTGTTCCGCTGCTCATCTACGTGCTGTTCTCCGTGGAGGATTTGCTGAATCTGATCAGCCTGGATACTCTGGTAACGGGAAGCCGGGGCATGCGGGCCCTGATCGTGCTGTTCTGCCTGGCATCAGTCATTTTTTATCTGATATTTATTTTTCATGAAATCAAGGAATCGAACAGCAAGGAAGTGACCATGCAGTCGACGCTGCTCCGGATCAGCGTAGCGACGGTAATCTGTATCCTGTTCTTCACAATCGTCTACACCTCGATTTACAAGCTATTCGGCCAGTCTTCCTTCCACGGCGATGGAATCGGGCAGGACCTGCCGACCCAGTTGATCACATTCCTCTACTTCAGCGTCGCCACCTTCACGACCGTCGGGTACGGGGATATATCCCCGGTGGATAATACTGCAAGGCTCGTGGTCATTATGCAGATCGGCTTCAGCTTCATTACGGTAGCGTATGCCCTGTCGATGCTGGGTCTGTTCCGCAAAATACTCGGCCCCCAGACGGAAGAGGAGATCAAGGCGGAGGTGGAGGTCGACCTGGAAGAGGAAGTAGAAGAAGAAGCGGACGAAGCGGTGGATGATGTGTTAGTTGAAAAAGAAGGCGGCACCAAACGCCGCTGAACAAATCAGAATCCGTACTGTTCCAGATTCAATCCGGATGTTGCTTTGAAAGGAGGCTTGCCCCAATGACTGAACCGAATTCCAACCTTCCCCTATCCCCGGTTCCGGAAGGAGGGGGCAAATCGCCTGTCTCGGCGGATTCAACAGGTGCTGGCAAACGCCGGATAACCCGCCGCCAGTTTCTAGCCCGGGGCGCGGCCACCGTTGTGGGTGCGGGACTTCTTACCGGCGGGTACAGCTGGCAGGGAGAACCCCGCTGGCTCGAAACAACCCGGCTGACTCTTAGCTGGAAGGAGCTGCCCGCCGCTTTTTCCGGGATGAAGCTCGTTCATCTTAGCGATGTGCATCTCGGATTCAACAAGGATGCGGGAGATGTGAAGAGACTGATTCCGCATATTCAGGCGGCCAACCCGGATATGGTTGTATTGAGCGGCGATATCGTCGACAGCTATTCCGAGGATCTGGAGGAGTCCGTCCCGCTCTTCGCAGAGCTGAAGCCTCCGCTCGGGAAATTCGCCATACTGGGCAACCATGATTACAAGAATGCCGAGAAGCTGATTGGATTTCTGGAGCAGGCGGGGTTCACGGTGCTGCGTAATAGGCATGTGCTTGTGACAAAAGGGGATGCATCCATTGCAATTGCTGGGATGGAGGATGTGCTGATCGGCGTCCCCGGACCCGACCCCAAAGCGGCGCTCGGAGGGATTCCGCCCGGAACGTTCACCCTGCTCTTGATGCATGAACCGGATTATGCGGATCAGGTGCAGGAGTACTCCATCCAGCTTCAGTTGTCGGGACACAGCCACGGGGGGCAGATTCGTCTTCCTATTGCGGGACCGCTGTTTGTTCCGAAGGGAGCGACCAAGTATGTCAGCGGTCTCTACACGGTGGGGACGCAGCAGATGAAGCTGTATGTCAGCCGGGGCTTCGGCGAGACATACATGCCTTTTCGCTTCATGTGCCGGCCGGAAATAACGGTATTCACACTGTTACACAAATGAAATAAACCCGTCACCTAACTCTAATACTGGCAGGTTACAATAGACGCATGACCCCCTTTGAAATATAGATGGCTTGGGACCCGAGAATATCGGGTCCATTTTTTTTGTCCTTTGGGGGTAGGGCTCTTTATTTAAGCAGCAGGTTCTGGATAAAACTGCTGACGGTCAGAAGGCGAGAAGCTAATGCGGAGAATCGTTTATTTGTGGTATGGTGAACCGTATCACAAATAGGGGCAAGTTTTTGAAGAAAAGCTCCTGCGGATTGAATTCCAGTTCAATGCTTCGCATGTCCTTCGGTACGCCGAAGTGAATCTGCCGGATGACGCTCTGGAAGAGAGCATTTTGCATCTTCGGGGGAGAGGAGTGCAACAGAGAGTGGAATTAGCAATTAGCCCGGCAATTGCGCAAGTGCAATGCCGTCCTCCTTGTTCCACAAGGGGATGTAAACTTGCTAATTTGCTATGCATCCTTAATAGGTTCAGCTTATACAGCCTACATTTTTTGGGAAAATATTATTGTCTACCGCATTGATTTGGAGTATAGTATATTCCCATGTTGGGAGGGAGAGATTACTATGAAAAATAGGATCGAATCATTTAGAGGCTCCGATCATTTTCGGCTTAATTATATCGCTGATAGTGTAATTGCAGCGATTGCGGTTCCAGGTACCGGTTCTTTGGGGAATGCAGCAATCATTGATCTAGGCGATACAACTCTTGTCGTGGATACATTCTCGACAATACAGGCTGCAGAGGATTTGAAAGCTGCCGCAGAGTACCTCACGGGAAACCCTGTATCCTATGTAATCAACACGCATTGGCATAGTGATCATACCTCTGGAAATCAAGTGTTTTTACCTGCGGCTCATATTATTTCAACATCAACTACTCGTGAGATTATGAATACTTTTGCCAGAGACAGGTTAGCCCAATATCGGGAAAACACGGAGCAGTTGTATCAGGCTATCGAAGAATTTAAAGAGCAAATACAACAAGAGACGGATGAAAAGTTAAAAAGGGAAATGGCATGGGAAAATGCTAGTGACCGTGAGTTTATGAAGATGCTCCCCAATCTAGTACATTCGCTGCCGACAATAACTTTTGATCAGCAGATGACCATACATGGCAGTAATCGTAGCATTCAACTCATTACATTTGGCGGGGGGCACACGCAAAGTGATGCAATTGTGTACATCCCGGAAGACAAAATTGTCGTAATAGGGGATCTGGTGCTCTCCAAACATCACCCGGTTTTGACATATGCAAATCCTCAGGAATGGCTGAATATTTTGGAGCAGATCGAGCTGCTGGATGTAGAAACGATCGTACCGGGACATGGCGAAGTATGCTCTTTGCAAGAACTTCACGAAGTGAAGGGATATATAACCGATATTATGGCAATCGTGACAGAAGCCGTTCAAAGTAAGAAAAGCATTGATGAGATTGAAGTACCGGAATTGTATCGTAGCTGGTACTTTACTACATACTTTAAGACGAATTTGAGTAAAGTGTATGACATGATCACTAA
>RCUS01000843.1_pt1 | contig 18020 bp, 15 predicted proteins | sample 2166221 | NCBI WGS metagenome assembly RCUS01 (sample SAMN09932758, study PRJNA488358) | compost metagenome | isolation source: compost soil in cyclohexanecarboxylic | place: Germany: Experimental Botanical Garden | reverse complement strand
CGTGGCCGCGTGCCGTGCGCTCGAGCGCCTGCACGTCTTTCGGGAAGCACGAACCACCATAGCCGCAGCCCGCATACAGGAAGCTGTGGCCGATGCGCGGGTCGGAACCGATGCCGTGGCGCACGGCTTCGATGTCGACGCCCACCTTGTCGGCCAGGTTGGCCAGTTCATTCATGAACGAGATGCGCGTGGCCAGCATGGCATTGGCCGCATATTTCGTGAACTCGGCCGAGCGCACATCCATCCAGTAGGTACGCTCATGGTTGCGGTTGAACGGCGCGTACAGGCTTTTCAGCAAGTCGCGCGCGCGCTCGCCCTCGGGCGTGGCATCGACGCCGATGACGATGCGGTCCGGGCGCATGAAGTCTTCAACGGCCGCGCCCTCCTTGAGAAATTCCGGGTTCGAGGCCACCGAGAACGTGGCGGCCACGCCGCGCGCGTCAAGTTCGCCCTGGATGGCGGCGCGCACTTTTTCAGCCGTGCCCACGGGGACGGTGGACTTGTCGACGATGACCTTGAAGTCCGTCATGTATTTGCCGATGCCGCGCGCGGCGGCCAGCACGTATTGCAGGTCGGCCGAGCCGTCTTCGTCGGGCGGCGTGCCGACGGCGATGAATTGCATCACGCCATGCGCGGCCGCCGCTTCCACGTCCGTGGAAAAGGTCATGCGGCCGGCGGCGCGGTTGCGCGCCACGACTTCTTCCAGGCCCGGCTCATGGATGGGGATGCCGCCGCTGTTGAGCAGGGCCACCTTTTGTGCATCCAGGTCGAGGCAAAAAACGTCATTGCCCAGCTCCGCCAGGCAGGCGCCGGTCACGAGGCCAACATAGCCCGTGCCGATAATGGTGATTTTCATGGTTGTGCCGTATTTCTGAAATATAGATGTTGCAAACGAGTACACGCCACGTTGCGCGGGGCAAGGTGGCGTGTACGGTTAATTCATGACGTTGAGTTCTTCGGTGCGGCGCGGTGGATACGTTTCCCACTTGTTGCAGCCAGGGCAGTGCCAGTAGAACTGGCGTGCCTTGAAGCCGCAATGGCTGCACTGGTAGCGGGCCAGCTTTTGCGTGTAGCCGTGCACCAGGTTTTTCACCATCGACAGCTCCGACCAGATGGCTGCCGGGGCATCCATCATGCGCGCTTCCAGCAACTTGTCCAGGCCCAGCAAGGTCGGCGTGCGGCGCAGTTCGGCGCTGACCAGCTGCTTGGCCGCTTCCACGCCGTCGAGTTCGATGACGGCCTTGAAGACGACTTCGATCAGGTCGATCGACGAGGCCTCTTCCAGGTAGGAGCGCAGCAGGTTGACGCCTTCCTGCGCACGGCCCACTTTCGTGTAGCCATCCATCAGGCGCTGCGCCACCAGGGCCACGTGCGGCACGCTTTGCTGCTCCACGCGGCGCCAGGTGGTCAGCGCGCCTTCCACGTCGCCACGCGCCAGCAGCACGTCGCCCGTGAGGATGGTGGCGCGCACGCTCTTGCGGTCCGTCTGCAGGGCTTTTTCCAGCAGCGGCATGGCGTCGTCCGGCTTCATGTGCACCAGCGCGTCATGCGCCAGTTCGCAATAGAACTGGGCGATTTCCTTCTGGCGCGCACCGGCGCCCGATTCCTGCAAGCCCACGGCCGCTTCGATGGCGCGTGGCCATTCCTTTTCGCGCTGGTAGATTTCCAGCAGCGCGCGGCGCGCCTGGGCCGCATATTGCGTGTCGACCAGGCTGTTGAAGGTTTCCTCGGCGCGGTCCAGCAAGCCGGCCTTCAGGTAATCCATGCCCAGCTCGTAGGCGGCGTGGCCCTGCTGCTCCAGCGGCAGGTCGGGACGCGCCAGCAAGTTCTGGTGCACGCGAATGGCGCGCTCCGTCTCGCCGCGGCGGCGGAACAGGTTGCCCAGCGCGAAGTGCATGTCGGCCGACTCCGGGTCCAGCTTGACCACTTCGATGAAGGCGTCGATGGCCTTGTCGTGCTGCTCGTTGAGCAGGAAGTTCAAGCCCTTGAAATAATTGCGCGGCAGGCTGCGCGATTCGGACACCAGTTGATGAATGTCAACACGCGCGGCAATCCAGCCCAGCGCGAAAAACACGGGGATACCCAAGAGCCACCAGAGTTCAAATTCCATGCGATTGTTTTTATTCGTGTAAGAGAGATAGGAGCGACGGCGCCGCTTACTGCGCGCTCACGCTGTCCGGTTGCGGCTGGACATTGCTGGCCACGCCCACGGTCTGCAGCGCGGCGATGGTGGTTTTTTGCTTGCTCGCTTCGCGGCGGTGACGGAACACGGTCGGCGTCAGGGCCAGGACGCCCAGGCTGGCGCCAGCGACAAAAAAGCCCAGCAGCATCAGCACCAGGGGACCGCGAATTTCATAATTGAGGAAAACATGCAGGTCGACAACCTGCGCATTCTTCAGCGCAAAACTGAAGAACAGGACGAAAAGAACACAGCCAACGATGGTGGAGATGATTTTCATCGATACGCCCAGAAAGTACAAAAAATGCCGTACGGCACAACCTTGGAATGCCTGGCAGAAGCGTAGCGAGCGTCAGTGATTTGTGGCCAAGAAGCGCAACCGTACTTTAGTACGGTGAGCATCGCAGGCCGCAAAGCGCGACGCGCAGTAGCTTATGTCAGGTATTCTCAGCATATTAACAAAAAAAAGCGGCATCCAAGGACGCCGCTTTCTATGTCGCCTTCCAGCAGACGATTAATCCTCGATGATCGGTTGTCCGACCATCGCGTCCACCCGCTCGCGCAACTGTTTGCCCGGTTTGAAGTGGGGCACCCGTTTTTCAGGAACCATCACTTTGTCGCCGGATTTCGGGTTGCGGCCAATGCGCGGGGGCCTGCTGTTCAGGGCAAAACTGCCAAAACCGCGGATCTCGATGCGCTGTCCCGTCGCCAGGGCGTTGGTCATCGCATCGAGAATGGTCTTGACGGCATACTCCGCATCTTTCGCCACCAGCTGAGAATAACGCTCAGCGAGGCGGTTGATCAGCTCGGACTTTGTCATCTGCCGTATCCGCAGTCTTAGTTCTTGTTATCGAACTTAGCTTTCAACAAGGCGCCCAGGCTGGTGGTGCCCGAAGCTGCGTTGTTGTCGGTAGCTGCCATCTTCTGCATGGCTTCCTGGGTTTCAACGTTGTCTTTCGCTTTGATCGACAGTTGGATGCCACGGGCTTTGCGGTCGATGTTCAGGACCATTGCTTCAACGGTGTCGCCGACTTTCAGGTGCGTACCAGCATCTTCAACGCGGTCGCGCGAGATTTCGGAAGCGCGCAGGTAGCCTTCGACTTCTTCGGACAGTTGGATCACGGCACCTTTAGGCTCAACCGATTTAACGGTACCGGTAACCAGCGAACCTTTGTCGTTCATGGCTGCGAAGTTGTTGAATGGGTCACCTTCCAGTTGCTTGACGCCCAGGGAAACGCGCTCGCGCTCAACGTCGATGGCCAGAACGATGGCTTCCAGTTCGTCACCTTTCTTGAAGCGACGCACGGCTTCTTCGCCGGTTTCGGTCCAGGACAGGTCGGACAGGTGCACCAGACCGTCGATGTTGCCGGCCAGGCCGATGAACACGCCGAAGTCGGTGATCGATTTGATCGCGCCGCGGACTTTGTCACCTTTCTTATGGGTAACACCGAAGTCGTCCCATGGATTGGCTTTGCACTGTTTCATGCCCAGCGAAATACGACGACGCTCTTCGTCGATTTCCAGAACCATCACTTCTACTTCGTCGCCCAGTTGGACAACTTTGTTAGGAGCAACGTTTTTGTTCGTCCAGTCCATTTCGGAAACGTGTACCAGACCTTCGATACCCTGTTCCACTTCAACGAACGCGCCGTAGTCGGTCAGGTTCGTTACTTTACCGAACAGACGGGTGCTTTGTGGGTAACGACGGGACAGACCGGTCCAAGGATCGTCGCCCAGTTGTTTCACGCCCAGCGAAACACGGTTTTTCTCTTGATCGTACTTCAGGACCTTGGCGGTGATTTCCTGGCCAACCGTCAGAACTTCCGACGGGTGACGTACACGGCGCCATGCCAGGTCGGTGATGTGCAGCAGGCCATCGATACCGCCCAGATCCACGAACGCGCCGTAGTCGGTGATATTTTTGACGACGCCGGTCACGACCGTGCCTTCTTTCAGCGTTTCCATCAGTTTCTGACGCTCTTCGCCCATCGAAGCTTCGATGACGGCGCGGCGGGACAGAACCACGTTGTTACGCTTGCGATCCAGCTTGATCACTTTGAATTCGAGGGTTTTGCCTTCGAATGGGGTGGTGTCTTTGACAGGACGGGTATCAACCAGCGAGCCCGGCAGGAATGCGCGGATGCCGTTGGTCAACACGGTCAGGCCGCCTTTGACTTTACCATTGACGGTACCGACGACGATTTCGCCCGATTCCATCGCTTTTTCCAGAGCCAGCCACGAAGCCAGACGCTTGGCTTTATCGCGCGACAGGATGGTATCGCCGAAACCGTTTTCCAGCGATTCGATCGCCACGGAAACGAAGTCACCAACTTTGACTTCCAGTTCGCCGTGGTCGTTCTTGAATTCTTCGACAGGGATGAATGCTTCGGATTTGAGGCCAGCGTTCACGATCACGAAATTGTGGTCGAGGCGCACGACTTCAGCGGAAATAACTTCGCCGGAGCGCATATCTTGACGCGACAACGATTCCTCGAAGAGCGCAGCAAAACTTTCCATACCGGTAGATTCGTTAGTTGTAACAGTAGACATAGGGTTCACACAGGTTATCCAGCAGAGATCGCACGATGCGACTTAAACTGGGTTAGGTTTTTGACACACCCGGACAGGCCAGGAGCCGTCAACGGGCACCACATAGCATAGTAATCACACTATTTTGCAACTGACGCATACCATTTCAACACGGTTTCAACGGCTTCATCAGCCGTCATTGCCGAGGTATCGAGGACATGCGCCCCTTCCGCGGGAACCAGCGGCGCAATCGCACGGTGAGTATCACGTTCGTCCCGCGCCTGCAAATCCATCAGAAGGTCTTCCATATTAGCAGAAAAACCCTTGTCTATCAATTGCTTGTAGCGCCGTTGCGCGCGCGCCTCAACGCTGGCCGTGAGAAACACCTTCAGCGGGGCGTGCGGAAAGATCACCGTGCCCATGTCGCGCCCGTCGGCCACCAGGCCCGGCGTCTTGCGAAAGCCCAGCTGCAAACCGACGAGCGCATGGCGCACCGTTGGCAACACGGCAATTTTTGACGCCGTATTGCCCACCTCTTCGGCACGGATCTGCTCGGTGACGTTTTCGTTGGCCAGCAGGATTTCGCCACCGGCGAAGTGGCATGGCAAGTGCTCGGCCAGCTTGGCCAGCGCGTGCTCATCGCGCAAGTCCGTGCCGCGGCGCAGGGCCGACAGGGCCGTCAGGCGGTACAGCGCGCCCGAGTCCAGGTAATGAAAGCCCAGCTTGTCGGCCACGCGGTGCGCCACCGTGCCCTTGCCGGAAGCGGTGGGGCCGTCGATGGCGATGACTGGGATGTGAGAGGTCGGCATTATTTTGTCACTTTAAAAAAACTAAACCCGTTAGGGCTGGGGTCAGCCCCCCACTTGAGTCAACGCCTGAACTGGCGTTACTGGTGGAGAGGGTCTGACCCCGGATTTCGGTTAAATAAGACTATCCTTGGCAATCCCCGCGAACGCGGCGAAATACTCGGGGAAGGTCTTGGCCACGCATTTCGGGTCGTTGATGCGCATCTCGTTGCCGCGGCGCGCGGCACCGTCCAGCGATGCGAGCGAGAAGCACATGGCCATGCGGTGGTCGTCATACGTGTCGATGGTGGCAGCCTGGATCTCGGCCGGCGGCGTCACGCGCAGGTAGTCGGCGCCCTCTTCCACTTCCGCGCCCAGCTTGCGCAATTCCGTCGCCATGGCGGCCAGGCGGTCCGTTTCCTTCACCCGCCAGCTGGCGATGTTGCGCAAGGTCGAGGTGCCGTCCGCATACAGGGCGGCCACGGCGATCGTCATGGCCGCGTCGGGAATGTGGTTGAAATCCATGTCGACGGCTTTCAAGGGACCGTTCGAGCGCGCTTCGATCCAGTTCTCGCCCATGGTGATGGTCGCGCCCATCTGCTGCAAGGCTTCGACGAAACGCACGTCGCCCTGGATGCTGTCGCGCCCCACGCCTTCCACGCGCACGGGACCGCCGCCGATGGCGCCGGCCGCCAGGAAGTACGATGCCGACGAAGCGTCGCCTTCGACGTGGATGGTGCCCGGGCTCTGGTATTGCTGGCACGGCTGCACGGTGAACGACTGCCAGCCGTCATGCTCGACCGTCACGCCGAAACGGCGCATCAGGTTCAGGGTGATTTCAATGTAGGGCTTCGAGATCAGCTCGCCCGTCACGTCGATGGTCACCGCATGGTCGCGCGCCATCAGCGGCGCCACCATCAAGAGGGCCGTCAGGAACTGGCTCGACACATTGCCGCGCACGGCGATGCGCTGCGCATGAATGTGGCCGCGGCGGATGCGCAGCGGCGGGAAGCCCTGCTCGCCCGTATATTCGATCTGCGTGCCGACGGCATTCAGCGCGTCGACCAGGTCGCCGATGGGGCGCTCGTGCATGCGCGACACGCCATGCAGGGTGTAGTCGCCGCCGATCACGGCCAGGGCCGCCGTCAGCGGACGGATGGCCGTGCCGGCATTGCCCATGAACAGGTCCGCCTCGTGGTGCGGGAAGACGCCGCCGCAGCCTTCCACGTGGTGGATCTGGTGCGCGGTGGCCGGGTCGCCCTGCAGCTCGTCCTGCGTCCATTTCACGCCCAGCGACGTCAGTGCCGTGAGCATGACGAAGGTGTCGTCGGAGGCCAGCAGGTCGACGATCTTCGTCTTGCCCTTGGCCAGCGCGGCCAGCAGCAGCACGCGGTTGGAAATGCTTTTCGAGCCGGGCAGACGCACCGTGCCTTCGACGTGCATTACCGGTTTCAGATCGATGTGGTGGGGGTAGTGCTTGGTCTGGGTCATGCTGGAATCCTTGAGTATTTATCGTGTGGGCGCGGCTGAAACTTCCGCCGTTTCAATCGCCTCGATCCATTGCTGCCGCGCGTGCTGGGCGTTCGCGTACACGCCCTCGATGGCGGCGCCGTCGTTGGCGGCCAGGTGGGCGCGCAAGGTCGTCAACTGCGCCAGGTAGGCGTCCAGTTCGTGCAGCAGCGCCGGCTGGTTGGCCAGGCTGATGTCGCGCCACATTTCCGGCGATGAGCCGGCGATGCGCGTAAAGTCGCGAAAGCCGCTGGCCGCGTATTGAAACAGCAGGCCCGCGTGCGGTTTGTTGGCGATGTCGTCGACCAGCGCAAAGGCCAGCAGATGCGGCAGATGGCTGACGGCGGCAAACACCTTGTCATGTTCTTCGGGGCTCAAGGTGTGCAGGATGGCGCCGCAGGCGCGCCATGCGGCCGCCACCCGTTCCACATCAAGCGCGGCGTTTTCCGCCAGCGGCGTGAGCACCACTTTCTTGCCTTGATACAGGTCGATGATGGCGGCATCGGGACCGTTCGTCTCGCGGCCCGCGATGGGGTGGCCGGGCACGAATTGCCCGACCTTGCCACCGAGGGCCGCGCGCGCGGCCGCCACCACGTCGCTCTTCGTGCTGCCCGCATCGGTGACGATGGTGCCCGGCTGCAGGTGCGGCGCGATGGATGCCAGGATAGCGCCCGTCTGCGCGACGGGCGCGGCCAGCAGCACCAGGTCGGCGCCATGCAAGGCTTGCGCCATGTCGCCGCCGATCGCGTCGATGATGCCCAGTTCGAGCGCGCGCGCCATCGACGCCGGCGAGCGGCCCATGCCAACTACCGTGCCGACCGCGCCCGCGTGCTTGAGGGCGCGCGCGAACGAGCCGCCGATCAGGCCTACGCCAAAGATAACTACCTTGTTCAGTGCAGGCGTCGTCATATCGTCAGGCCAGCGCTTTCGTCAGCGCGGCGATGAAGATGGCGTTTTCCTGCGGCAGGCCGATGGAAATGCGCAGCCATTGCGGCAAGCCATAGCTGCCCACGGGACGCACGATCACGCCCTGCTTGAGCAGCGCCAGGTTGACGCGCGCGCCCGCCTCATCGTCGTCGCCCACTTTCACCAGCACGAAATTGCCGTGCGACGGCACGAATTCCAGGCCCAGTTGCGCAAACGCCTCCGTGAACTGCTGGTAGCCGGCAGCGTTGTTGCGCGCACTCTGCTCCAGGAAGGCCTTGTCGTTCAGGGCGGCAATCGCGGCCGCCTGCGCCAGCGAGTTGACGTTGAACGGCTGGCGGATGCGGTTCATCAGGTCCGTCAGCGCCGGCTGGGCGATGGCGAAACCGATGCGCAAACCGGCCAGGCCGTACGCCTTCGACAGGGTGCGCGACACCACCAGGTTCGGATACTGGCGCACCCACGCCGTCGACTCGTACTGGTCGTCGGCGGACAGGAATTCGTTGTAGGCCTCGTCCAGCACGACGACGACGTGCGTCGGCACTTTTTGCAGGAAGGCTTCCAGCTGCGCGGCCGTCAGGAAGGTGCCGGTCGGGTTGTTCGGGTTGGCGATGAAGACCAGGCGCGTGTCGTCGGCAATCGCCGCCGCCATGGCGTCGAGGTCATGGCCGTAGGCTTGCGCCGGCACGACGATGTGGCGCGCGCCCAGGCCTTGCGTGGCCAGCGCATACACGGCGAACGAATACTGCGAATACACGACGGACTGGCCATGCTGCACGAACGCGTGCGCGGCGATTTCCAGGATATCGTTGCTGCCGTTGCCGAGGGTGATCCAGTCGGCCGGCACGTCATAGCGCTTCGACAGCACGGCCTTCAGGTCAAAGCCGTTGGCGTCCGGGTAGCGGCCCAGGTCATCGATGGCGGCGATCATCGCCTGCTTGGCCGATGCCGGCATGCCGTACGGGTTTTCATTCGACGCCAGCTTGACGATGGCTGCCTCGTCGAGGCCAAATTCACGCGCGACTTCCGCGATCGGCTTGCCGCTCTGGTAAGGGGCGATGGCGCGGACGTATTCTGGACCGATATTTTTAGACATGGTGTTCTTTAAAAGTTGGTGAATGATTAGGCTGGTGGTTTTTGTTGGGTTACGCTGCGCTAACCCAACCTACAGCTTACCGTATGTCGGGTAGGTCGGATTAGCGGAGCGTAATCCGACACCACCACCGGCATCAATCGAAGTCACAGACTGACCGGATACGACCCCAGCACCTTGAAAAACGCCGCATTGCTCTGCAGCTCGCCCAGCGCCTGGGCGACGGCGGCGTCGTGCACGTGGCCTTCCACGTCGACATAGAAATAATACTCCCAGCTGCCCATGCGCGCCGGGCGCGACTCGAAGCGCGTCATCGACACGCCGTGCCTGGCCAGGGGCGCCAGCAGCTGGTACACGGCGCCCGCCTTGTTCGGCACGGCCAATACCAGCGAAGTCTGGTCCTTGCCAGACGGCGCCGTCTGCAAGGTGCCGACGACGGCAAAGCGCGTGCGGTTGTGCGGGTCGTCCTGGATATGCCCTTTCACCACGCCCAGCTTGTACTGTGCGCCGGCCAGTTCGCTGGCGATGGCGGCCACCGTGCCATCTTCGCCGGCCATGCGCGCCGCCTCGGCGTTCGAGGCCACGGCGCGGCGCTCGATGTGCGGGTAATTCTGGTTCAGCCACACCTGGCACTGCGCCAGCGCCTGCGAATGGGCGCAGATGGAGGTGACGCCATCCATGTTGCCGCTCTTCGTCATCAGGCTGTGGTGCACGGCGATCGCCACCTCGCCGCTGATGATGAGACTCGTCTGCAGCATCATGTCGAGTGTGCGGTTGACGGCGCCTTCCGAGGAGTTCTCGATCGGCACGACGCCGAAGTCCGCCGTCCCCGCTTCGGCGGAACGGAATACTTCATCGATGGACGCGCACGGCAAGCCTTCGACGGCGCTGCCGAACTGCTGGTACACGGCCTGCTCGCTGAAGGTGCCGGCCGGGCCAAGATAGGCCACGGTAACCCGTTTCTCCAGCGAGCGGCAGGACGACATGATTTCGCGGAAGATGGTTTGCACTTCGCGGTCGCCCATGGGACCGGGGTTGCGCTCGGCCACGCCACGCAGCACTTGCGCCTCGCGCTCGGGACGGAACACGGGCGCCTGGGTCTCGGCCTTCACGTGACCCACTTCCTGGGCGATTTGCGCGCGGCGGTTCAGCAGCTCGAGGATTTGCGCGTCGATCGCATCGATCTGTTCGCGCAGCGGTTTCAATTTATCGGTCATGGTTGGTTTGTTTCGTCAGCTGTACTTCAATCATTGCCGCGCGGCCTGCGCCGGCGGCGGGCCGGCGCGCATATTCATGAGAATGCCGGACAAAATGATCAGGGCTAGGCGCGTTGCCGCTGGCAGTACGAAGGTACGGCAAGGCAATGCAACAGCGCCCTGGACTTTTTGGCAGGCGTTCTAGCGTCCGGCAAACTCGTTCAGATAATTCACTAAGGCTTGCACGCCCTCGATCGGCATCGCGTTATAGATCGATGCACGCATGCCGCCGACGGACTTGTGGCCCTTCAGTTGCAGCAGGCCGCGCTGCTTGGCGCCGGCCAGGAATGCGTCGTTCAGACTTTCATCGCGCAGGTAGAACGGGATGGTCATGCGCGAGCGGTATTCAGGGGCGACCCGGTTCTGGTAGAAGTCGTCCGCGTCGAGCGCCGCGTACAGCAGAGCCGCTTTCTCAATATTACGCTGTTCCATGGCTGCAACGCCACCCTGGCGTTTGAGCCATTGGAAAACCAGGCCGGCGATATAGATGCCGTAGGTGGGCGGCGTGTTGTACATCGACTCATGTTCGGCCACGATGGTCCAGTCGAAAGCGGACGGGCAGATCGGCAGCGCCTTGCCCAGCAAGTCTTCGCGCACGATGACCACCGTCAGGCCGGCCGGTCCGATATTTTTTTGCGCGCCGCCGAAGATGACGCCGTACTGCGACACGTCGATCACGCGCGACAGGATGTGCGAAGACATGTCGGCCACGATGGTGGTGCCTGCCGGCACGGCTGGCGCCTGCTGGAATTCCACGCCATCGATGGTCTCATTGGTGCAGATGTGCAGGTAGGCGGCGCCTGGCGTCAGCTGCCATTCGGAGACGGGCGGCACGCCCGTGAAATGGGCGGCCTTGGACGATGCCGCCACGTTCACGTTGGCATACTTGGCCGCTTCCTGGATCGACTTGCCCGACCACGAACCCGTGTGCACGAAGTCGACGGTCGCCGGCTGGGTGGCGCCATGGCCCACCAGGTTCATGGGAATGATGGCGTTCTCGCCCAGGCCACCGCCCTGCAGGAACAGGATCTTGTAGTTCTGCGGCACGGCCAGCAGCTCGCGCAGGTCGGCCACGGCCTGTTGGTAGATGGAGATGAACTCGGGACCACGGTGGCTCATTTCCATCACCGACATGCCGCTGCCATGCCAGTCCTGCATCTCGGCTGCCGCTTGCGCCAGCACTTCCTTGGGCAGCACGGCAGGGCCGGCGGAAAAATTATAGATGTGGCTCACGATACGGTCCTTGGCAAAAATGGGAATTATTGAGGCGACTGCGTGGCCGCCCGCATGACCTGGTCCAGCACGGCGTTCACGCGCGGAATCAGCACGCGCTGGCTGATGGCCATCGATTCGGCCGACAGCTGCGGCATGGTGGAGAGCATCTTGCGTCCCAGCGGTGTCTGGTAGAACGCTGTCAGCTGCTCGACTTCCTGCACCGTGTAAAAGCGCGCGTACAGCGGCACCATCTCGTCGCCCAGTTCCTCGATCAGGGTCGGGTCGGCCAGCACCTGCGTCAGGGTGGCGATGGCCAGGGGGATCTCTTCCTCGGCGTTGGCCAGCGCGCGCGCCTTGCGCTGCGCATCGAGCTTCGGATCCATGCTGATTTGCTGCTGCGCCGACTGGCGGATCATGGCCGGCACCGATTGCAGCATCTGGTCGAAGATATTGCGCGTCAGTTGCGGGAACTGCATCGCGTCGAGCATGCGCCGCACGGCCACTTTCATGGCGGGACTGGGCGCTGCCTGGCGGGCCGGCGTGGCTTGCGCGCTCTGGGCCAGGGCCGGCAGGGTCGCAAGGAAGGCCAGCGAAAACGCGGCGAAGAAGGTGGCGACGATTTTTCTCATGGCGTGCGGGATGTTGAGTGACTGGTAAATAGACATTGGCGGCGATGCATGTCGGGTTACGCCCGACGGGCTAACCCGACCTACGAAACGCTGCTGGCGGCGCACATGGGCGCCAATAGCAATTGGGGCTCCCGAAAGAGCCCCAATCATCTTACTCCGGCTGGGCCGGGTCGACAGGTTCGGCTGGTTCAGCCGGCGCCGGCGCGGCATCCGTGCCCGCCTCCGTCGTCAGCTCGACTTCGTCGATATCCGTCTCCACCACGCGCTGCAGGCCCGACAGCTTGGTGCCGTCTTCCACGGCGATCAGGGTCACGCCCTGCGTCGCGCGGCCCATCTCGCGGATTTCCGACACGCGGGTGCGGATCAGCACGCCACCGGTGGTGATCAGCATGATTTCATCGCTGGTGTCGACCAGGGTCGCGGCAACCACTTTACCGTTACGCTCGCTGGTCTGGATGGCGATCATGCCTTTCGTGCCACGGCCATGGCGCGTGTACTCGGTGATCGGCGTACGCTTGCCGTAGCCGTTTTCCGTGGCCGTCAGCACCGACTGCTGCTCGTTCTCGGCCACCAGCAGGGCGATCACGTGCTGCCCTTCTTCCAGGTTCATGCCGCGCACGCCGCGCGCCGTACGGCCCATCGGACGCACATCGTTTTCGTCGAAGCGCACTGCCTTGCCCGAATCGGAGAACAGCATCACGTCGTGCTGGCCATCGGTCAGCGCGGCGCCGATCAGGAAGTCGCCGTCGTCCAGGTCGACCGCGATGATGCCGGCCTTGCGTGGATTGCTGAAGTCCTTCAGCGGCGTCTTTTTCACGGTACCCAGGCTGGTCGACATGAAGACGTAATGGTCTTCCGGGAAGGTGCGATTCTCGCCCGACAGCGGCAGGATCACGGTGATCTTTTCGTTGTCCTGCAGCGGGAACATGTTGACGATCGGCTTGCCGCGCGAGTTGCGCGAGCCTTGCGGCACTTCCCATACCTTCAGCCAGTACATGCGGCCACGATCCGAGAAGCACAGGATGTAGTCGTGCGTATTGGCGATGAACAGCTGGTCGATCCAGTCTTCCTCTTTCGTCGCCATCGCCTGCTTGCCGCGGCCACCGCGTTTTTGCGCGCGGTATTCGGAAATCGGCTGCGCCTTCATGTAGCCGGTGTGCGACAGGGTCACGACCATGTCCTGCGGCGTAATCAGGTCTTCCGTTTCCAGGTCGGTCGCGTTCAGTTCGATCTGCGAGCGGCGCACGTCCTTGTTGCCGACGCCGTATTCGTTTTTCGCCAGGGTCATTTCATCGGTGATGATGACGGTGACGCGCTCCGGCTTGGCCAGGATGTCGAGCAAGTCGGCGATGTGCGCCATCACGTCCTTGTACTCGTTGACGATCTTGTCCTGCTCCAGACCGGTCAGGCGTTGCAGACGCATCTGCAAGATTTCCTGCGCCTGGTCGTCCGACAGCTTGTACAGGCCATCGGCCTGCATGCCGTAGTGCTTCGGCAGGTTTTCCGGACGATAGGCATCCACGCCGCCTGGCGTATTGCCGTCGCCCGTGCGGGCCAGCATTTCGCGCACGACGGACGAATCCCATGGACGCGCCATCAGCTCGACCTTGGCGATCGGCGGCGTCGGCGCGGCCTTGATGATGGCGATGAAGTCATCGATGTTGGCCAGGGCAACGGCCAGGCCTTCGAGCACGTGGCCGCGTTCGCGCGCCTTGCGCAGTTCGAACACGGTGCGGCGCGTGACGACTTCGCGGCGGTGCGACAGGAAGCATTGCAGCATCTGCTTGAGGTTCAGCAGCTTCGGCTGGCCATCGACCAGCGCCACCATGTTCATGCCGAAGGTGTCTTGCAACTGGGTCTGCTTGTACAGATTGTTGAGCACCACTTCCGGCACTTCGCCGCGTTTCAGCTCGATCACCACGCGCATGCCCGACTTGTCGGACTCGTCGCGGATGTCGGAAATGCCGTCCAGCTTCTTGTCGCGCACGTTTTCGGCGATGCGTTCGAGCAAGGATTTCTTGTTGACCTGGAATGGCAGCTCGTCGACGATGATGGCGATGCGGCCGCCATCCTTGCCGTATTCTTCAAAGTGCGTCTTGGCGCGCATGACCACGCGGCCACGGCCCGTGCGGTAGCCGTCGCGCACGCCGGACACGCCGTAGATGATGCCGGCGGTCGGGAAATCGGGCGCGGGAATGAGCTCGATCAGTTCATCGATCGTGCATTCCGGATTGCGCAGCACGTGCAGCGCGCCATCGATCACTTCGGTGATGTTGTGCGGCGGAATGTTCGTCGCCATGCCGACCGCGATACCGGACGAGCCATTGATCAGCAGGTTCGGGATCTTCGTCGGCAAGACCGTCGGTTCCTTTTCCTTGCCGTCATAGTTGGGCTGGAAGTCGACGGTGTCCTTGTCGATATCGGCCAGCAGCTCGGCGGCGATCTTGTCCAGGCGGCACTCGGTGTAGCGCATCGCGGCGGCGGCGTCGCCGTCAACGGAACCGAAGTTGCCCTGGCCATCGACGAGGGTGTAACGCAGCGAAAAATCTTGCGCCATGCGCACCAAGGTGTCGTAGATCGAGGCGTCGCCGTGGGGGTGATACTTACCCATGGTTTCGCCGACCACGCGGGCGCACTTGACGTAAGGGCGGTTCCACACGTTGTTCATTTCATGCATCGCGAACAAGACGCGGCGGTGCACTGGCTTCAAGCCATCGCGCGCATCCGGCAAGGCGCGCCCGACGATCACGCTCATGGCGTAATCGAGGTAGCTCTTGCGCATCTCTTCTTCGAGGGAAATTGGAATTGTTTCTTTTGCGAATTGATCCATTGGCGGTTCGACTGCTCTCAGGCTGTGGTTAACTTATCTGCTACGCAATGTATGACGCAATACTGCATATCCTGGGTGGCTGTTATGGCGGAGTGCCAAGCAAAAAATGGACAGGACAGGGACAAAGCCGCCAGCCGTACCGTCGGTACGTCCAGGCCATGCCGCGCCGCCATGCACTTTTTGTTTGGTAATCGTAACAGTCAAGCGCACGATTTTAGCATGCGCGCCCGGCTCACTGTACAAATTGGCCAGACCAGCAATATTGTCAGTTTGCACCGTCGGTGTGCGTGGCCGCTTGTCGATAATGCACAATGGCAATATCAGTTCAACACTTCTGCCCTTAAAAGTGGCAAAAAAAGCGATCAATTGTTACAGACGCGTTACAAATGGGCATTTCCGTTGCGCAAAAACAACGTGCGGTCTAAAATCGGGCAAGCTTTGATTTAACCACGGTCGTGTGCCCCTGATGCGTGTGGCAAAATGACTGGGAAGTTAATTGCTAGTTTCGCAATCTGAAACGAGCGCATATGGTCTACATGATAAAATCTTGGCACGTAGCACCAGTAGCGCAGTGTTGTTCTGCGGATATCACCCCCCGAAAGGAAAAAAGAATGAATAAATTTGTAACGCTGTTTTTCGCTGCATCCGCAGTGATTGCTGGCTCGGCTTCGGCCCAAACCCCAACCTCCCCACCGTTCGCGCCAGTTACTACTGACATCAAAGCACCAAGCCCAAAAAGCGCTTACGTGCAAGATGCTCGCGGCGTTATCGTGCGTGACCCATTCGGCCTGTGCTGGCGTACCGGTTACTGGACACCTGCTGACGCGGTGCCAGGTTGCGACGTACCCCTGTGCGTAGAGCCAGAAACTCTGCAAGACGGCAAATGCGTGGCTCCACCTCCGCCACCAGTCGTTGCCCCAGCACCAGTCGTCGTGGTACCAGTACCAGTCGTCGTTGCTCCTACCTCGGAAAAAGTCAGCTTCGCTGCTGATGCATTCTTCGATTTCGACAAAGCGACGCTGAAGCCAGAAGGCAAAGCGAAGCTGGACGAGCTGACCGCACAATTGGGCGGCATCAACCTGGAAGTCATCATCGCTGTGGGTCACACCGACTCCGTCGGCACCGATGCTTACAACCAAAAACTGTCGGTACGTCGTGCTGATGCTGTCAAAGCCTACCTGGTTTCCAAAGGCGTTGAAAGCAACCGCGTGTACACCGAAGGCAAAGGCGAAAAACAACCAGTCGCTAGCAACGCTAACGCTGAAGGCCGTGCTAAAAACCGTCGCGTGGAAATCGAAGTTGTCGGTACCCGCAACAAGTAATAGCTGAGCCGCTAACCGGACGCTTGCCGCAAGTCACCGCGCAAGTCAAGGACTGCATGAAAAAACCCCGCTACGGCGGGGTTTTTTTTCGTCCGTGGCTGCCCAATTGTAAAATTGCCGCTATTATTCGACCTATGAACGCCGACCCTCTTGAAATCCAAAAATTCAGTGAGCTGGCCCACCGCTGGTGGGACCCCACTTCCGAGTTTCGTCCCCTGCACGAAATTAACCCCCTGCGCCTGGAATGGATCAACGCGAAAGTGCCGCTGGCCGGCAAGCGCGTGATCGACATCGGCTGCGGCGGCGGCATCCTGGCCGAATCGATGGCCCGCAAGGGTGCCGACGTGACGGGCATCGACCTGTCCGACAAGGCCCTGAAAGTGGCCGACCTGCACAGCCTGGAATCGGGCGCCAAGGTGCGCTACAAGCTGATCGCCGCCGAAGCCATGGCCGAGGAAGAGCCGGGCCAGTACGACGTCGTCACCTGCATGGAAATGCTCGAGCACGTGCCGGACCCGGCCGCCATCGTCAAGGCCTGCGCGACGCTGGTGAAGCCGGGCGGCCATGTCTTCCTGTCGACCCTGAACCGCAACCCGAAAGCCTACCTGTTCGCCATCCTGGGGGCGGAATATATCCTGCGCCTGCTGCCCAAGGGCACGCACGACTACGACAAATTCATCACCCCGGCGGAACTGTCGCAGTACGTGCGCAGCGCCGGCCTGGACGTCAACAGCATGCGCGGCATGGGCTACAATCCCTTGACCAAGATTTACTCACTTAATAACGACACCAGCGTCAATTATTTGGTGGCCTGCACCCGGCCCGTGTAACCATCACGCACAAAACAAGGCGGCTGCGGCCGCCATTTTTCATTCCTACTTGACACAATTGCCGCCATGACCACAGACCTCCTGCCAGCCCCGCGCGCCATCCTGTTCGACCTCGACGGCACCCTGGCCGACACCGCGCCCGACCTGGCGGCCGCCATCAACCTGCTGCGTTCGCGCGCCGGCCTGGCGCCGACCCCTTACGACATCCTGCGCCCCACCGCCTCGGCCGGCGCGCGCGGCATGATAGGCGCGTCGTATGGCATCGCACCCGGCGAAAGCGGCTACGAAGCCCTGAAAGACGCCTTTCTTTCCAACTACGAAGCGGCCCTGGCGGTGGAAAGCCGTTTGTTCGACGGCATCCCCGCCCTGCTGGAAGGGCTACAAGCCTTGGGCCTGGCCTGGGGCGTGGTCACCAACAAGGCGGCCCGCTTCACCGACCCGCTGGTCGGCCAGATCGGCCTGGGCGCGGCCGGCTGCGTGATCTCGGGCGACACCATGGCGCACCCGAAACCCCACCCCGCCCCCCTGCTGGAAGCGGCCCGCCGCCTGGACCTGGCGCCGCAGGATTGCTGGTACGTGGGCGACGACCTGCGCGACATCCAGGCCGGCCGCGCCGCCGGCATGCGCACGGTGGCCTGCGCCTGGGGCTACTGCGGCCCCGTCGAGCCGCAGCACTGGAACGCCGACCATCTGCTGGACACGCCGCAAGCCTTGCTCGAACTGGTGAGCGTGGTGGTGAAGGCGGCGCAGGAGCGGCAACTGGCGGCTTGAGGCGCATGCCTTTTCACGGCGGAAAGCTGAGGGCTGACACAGCGGATCAGACCCCTCACGTCGATGACGCGAATGCATCATGCAAGAGTATGAAGATTGCGCTACAATGAAGGTTCTGTGGGGACGACCTGGTTTCGACGTGGGTTGC
>RCUS01000836.1_pt1 | contig 18105 bp, 12 predicted proteins | sample 2166221 | NCBI WGS metagenome assembly RCUS01 (sample SAMN09932758, study PRJNA488358) | compost metagenome | isolation source: compost soil in cyclohexanecarboxylic | place: Germany: Experimental Botanical Garden | reverse complement strand
CCAGCGACGTGGCGGCGGCGCCAGCCAGCACGGGCACGCCAAACAGTTTGATCAGCGCGCCGCCGGCGGCGGTAGTTTCAATGGCCATGATTGCCTCTCTGTTGATGAAATAAAAAACCCGCCGAGGCGGGTTGACAGTGAATACAGCGGCATCAGACGACCTTGACCATCACATAGGCACGTCCGTCGGACTGGATCGAGATCACGCGACCTACCGCCTTGCGGTACTGCCTGTCGGTCAAATCATCCTCAGGTATTGCCATACCCCGGATGCCAACGCCATCCTGCACCGCAACGATATAGTCACCAGGCCGGGCCCCCAGTACGTTGACGGGAACGCGGCCCGCGATGGCGATGCGATCCATGCGCAGACGAGCTGCCTGAAGTCTGGCATCGAACTCTTCCATCGCAGCGCAGTCTTCCTGCCTCGCGATGTTCCACTCTGCCACAGCCTGCAGATACGCTTCCATCCTGGCACGCCATTCTTCATCCGTGTCGCCAGGTTCCCCCACTCCTTCGGCGTACTCGGGCGGATTGGTCCCTGGAACGGCCACCTGCCCCATTACGTCTTCGCGACGCACTGGTTCGACAGGTTCCGTGCCGGCTTGGGCATCAGGACGCTGGCCCACATCTATAGCCCAGCTATCCCCGCCCACAAATGAAGGATCGGTAGACTTGATGGCGAACATGATTGCATCAGCCCACTTGTCAGTGACTTCATTGTTACTGGAAATACCTACAATCTGTCCCGGGAGAACATCAGCACAAAGAGCACTTTTACCCATATATTCCGCATAGTCAGTGCCTTGCGCATTGATCGTGCCTGCGGAAGATATACTCCGATTTGTGGTGCTGTTTTTGCCGATGTACATAATGGAGGCAGCACCATTCCAGCCCCCATTCCCATCGGAAGCGCGGATCGCAACGCAAGGTGCCGGAATACCTTCCCTGCCGATATATAAGAGTTCGTCAGCTTGCGCCGAAATACGGTTAATGACATGCCGGGTAGCGGTCACATCTGAACTGCCAGCTTTCAGCAAGGGGACGTACACTTGACCATTGCCCGAGACCCGAAGCAAATCAGCAGTAATGCTGCCGGAACCGGTATCGCGCGCACGGACAATAAATTTGTACCCTTCCTTATGGGCACTGCTATTGCCTTCAGAGGACATAAATGACCAGTGGCCGGAGAAACTGCTACCCGACATTCCCGAAACGGCCAGACGCATCATTTCATGCGCTTGCCCGGCAGGTAAAGAATCCGGCATCACGCTGCCATAAATGTAGGAAGGGGGGCTAGTATTAGAATTAACTGGACCACGAATGGCAATTCCTTCATTAAAGCTGGTGCCAGTATTTCTTCCGCCAATGGAAAGAGAAGTGACGCGTGGCGCTATGTAGATGGAAGTCGCTTCTGGCGCTGAGGAATCCCAGATAACTGTGCCAGGCACTGAACTCGATACTGCTGGCGTGGTGTAGGTAATCGCTTGATTTCCGAACAGATTAAAAGCCGCTTGGGAAAATGTACCTGAAAGAAAAAATAAGTAGACGGAAATCTGTCCGTCATCTTCCCTGTAAAGCAAGAATCTGACCGAAGTTGGGACAATCCGTGTACTGGACCACTCAACCGTCACACCGTCTCTACTCCCGATAACGATAGTCATCGCGGTAAGTTGCGACGAAGCCCACCCTCCGAGAACTGCGTCAATCCGCAGCGACGCGTATGTATTTGCGTTACTGCCCGGCAAAGTAGCCAACTTAAAAAACCGCTGCCCATGCTCTGCCCCCTGCAAATAGTTGTAGCCGAATTTAGCGACACTCCCCCCGGACAATGGCAAATTGGATGCGACAACCTTATTGGGGTCAATCCAGGCAGGATCCATGTAACCGTTCGGCCCGCCAATTGGCGACTTTCCGACCGCTGGCGCATATGAAGCGACAACGGCGCCGCGTCCAGCCAACTCATTCAAGCGCCGAATCATATCCTTCTGGCCATAATAAAAAAAATCACCCATTTCAACTCCTCGACTTCATTATTGGTGGCGCACGCCTGATCGGTCGTCGCCTGGAAACCGGACGTCTCGCTGAAAGTAGCCCGCCGAAGCGGGCAATATCAGAGCGCCAGGTTCAAGCAACCTTGACGACGATGCGCGCACGGCCGTCGTCTTCGATAGCGATGACTTTGCCGACCGCACTCATATACTGTTTGAGCGTTATCTCGTGCTCGTTGATGGCGATGCCTGCAAGGCCTTCGCCATCCTGAACTGGCACGATGAACTGGCCCGGGACCGCACCCCGGACGTTGCATGGCACCTGGCCGGCAAAAGCGATGCGGTCGACTGTCTGGCGCAACGCTTCGAGTGCCGCGTCGAAGGCCTGGCCCGGTGCCTGGCGTGCAGCCCACTCTTCGTCCGTCTCGCCTGGCAAGGAGACCTTTCGGTACACGGCTTCCTTGGCAGGGATGGCGGGAGTGACAAGGACAAGGCCGTTATATACGGCATCAACAGCAGCTTGCGCCTCGCTGACAAGTTGTGGTTCGACCGTTTCGAGGATACGCATCACGGATGCAGGACGGGGGCCAAGCCGCTGCGACCATTTGTCGCCGCCCACCATACAGGGGTCGGTGGATTTCACGGCAAACGAGACGGCTTCGCTCCAGCGGTCGGTAAGCTTGCCGTCAATGCCGATGCCAATCACCTGACCAGGTGCCACCGTGCCGCAGGATGCCGCCTTGAGCATGTACTCGGCATAGTCCGCGCCACTAGCATTGATCGTGCCAGAAGCGTTGATGCTGCGACCAGTTACCTGGCTGCCCACGTACAACACGGCGGTGCTACCCGACCACGATGCATTGCCGGCGCCAGCCAGCACCGCCAGCGTGGAAGTGGCCGGTTCTCCCTTGCGGCCCACGTACAGAATCTCTCCTGCCGGCGCCGTGTCTTTGTAGATCGTGTGAATGTCGCGTAGGGCTGCACTCGGGGAGGCCGGTCCGCAGCGCATGTTGCCCGGCCATGCGAGTTGTCCCGTACCGCTGATACCCAGTAACGGTTCCGAAAGATTTCCGCTGTTTTCGTCATAGGCCCGCAGATTCATCTTGTAGCCTTGGTAATAAAGACTGCCGCTTCCTGCGGACGTCGACCAGAGAAAACGGCCAGGGAACGCAGCGCCGGGTATGCCTCCGACGCCCAACGCCGCCACTTCGTAATAGGCGTTGGCCAACAATGGCTTGCCGTCATTCGGTATCAATAGGCTGCTTTGCTGTCCACCGCGCGTACCCACATGTATGCTCTTAGGACCATTCAATGTGGAATTGGCCTGCAACTCGACAGCTCCAGGCCGAACTATCATGCCTGCTGAACCGCCGACACTCAACGCGTAGACAGCGATAGCATCCCACGAGTCCTTGGGCGGCTCTGTCCCAAGGAACTCCAGTTTTTGCTGAACCCACATATTTGAATCGATATAGCAGGACAACGTTGAAAACTGCACCGCGCCTACGTAAATTACGCCATCGCTGCCTATCCTTACCCCTTGGATATCGGAATGCTTGCCATCACCAGTGGCATACCAGGAGCCACGAATCTTGCCGTCGTTATCACAGCGCAGCAAAATCACCGTTTCAATACCATTGGACAAACCCTCGTAGGCCGAATAAGAAGTCGCGCCCGAAATCCGGATAGTGGCCTCGCCCCCCAGCGCGGCCACATTAAATTTGGCAATACGCCACCAGCCATTACTCAGACCAACATTTTGCTGCTGGCCAGGCCCCCTTACCGCCATAGTGACAAAACTGGGCGTCGTGATAGGCCCTGTCATCGAGCCACCAGTCAAGGGCAAGGCGTTATACGGTCCCGCCGCAAACGCATCATCCATCTGGTTGAGTTTTTCGACCACGTCGAGTTGGCCTGGATAAAATTTCTTGGACATTCAGATTCCTTCGATTTCAAGTGGAAAGGTATAGGTACCAAAATACGGTGTCGTCACGGCAGCCAGGTTGCTGGCCTTGCCGTACAACGTGTATTCCTGTTCGAGCAGGGGATCGGCGTTTTCCGGAAACAGGCTGACTAATATGGGCGTGTGCTTGCCGTTGTCGCGCAAGATGCGTACCAGTCGCATGCGGTCGTCTTCCTGCAGGTGGCTAAGCTGAAGGGTCAGCTTGTTACTGGTAGTGCCTTTCTGCGTCAGCAAGTCTCCCGCCTCGTTGCGGAAATGCGCGCTGCTATCTTGTTTCTGCAGGCCGGCGCCAAAATCGGCGTTGCATTGCGGCGACCAGTAATCGCCCACCACCAGGCGGCCAGCCTCGATGTAGCCTTGCGGATTATGCGTATCGTCCAGATCAATGATCATGTGGCGTCCGCGTACCGCCTCGAACCAGCCCATTGCGGCGGCGCCGCCGCCAGCGGCCCAGCTACTTACGCCGCCCCAGCGATACGCGTTGAAGGCGAGCGGCAAAATACCAAAGTTACGGGCTGCGAACGGCGCTGGAGCACATGCACGCATCCAGCCAGTGTCCAGCACAGGCGCCCCATCGCCCGACATGGCATACAGGCGAACACGCATGGTTGCACCTGAAGTCAGATTGGTAAATGGAAAAGCGACGCAGCCGATGCGTTCGGCTGCTGGCCAGGCCATGACGACGCTTGCCCGTGTCCCCTCGGAGCGGTAGATATCAGTCTTGATATCGCTTTGCAGATTGGCGGCCACCAGGTCACCGGCCACTGTCGAGGTGGTCAGCGTCGCCCGGTCGGCTGCGTTATCTGCGACTAGTCTAAGATTAACCATGTAGGTCCTTTTTCTAAAGAAGGCTTGCAGCCTCGATCATCACGCCCGCACATGCCCCATTGCCGTCAGCGTCGGATACATCAGGATCGGTGACCGCGTATTGCAATCGAGTACCGGTAATAACTTCGAAAGTGGTTTGTGCCAGCTGGGTACCCAACGCCAACGTACTCTTGGCGAGTCCGCTGCCAGCTGATCAAGGCACCAGGCTGTCCGCAGGCAGCACCAGTTACGCACCCGCCTCCGGCGCCGTCAGCCTTGGCGACGTTGCCTGCAGCAGCACGTCGCGGTCATTCATGATGGTACTCATACAATAAACCCCACTTTCACATGTCCTGTCAGCCAATCCGGGGCCAGCGATACGACCTGCCCGGCCACGCCGTTTTCCATGCCGAAGCGCGGATGCGTCACCGTCACGGCCTGGCCCAGTTCCAGCGCCAGCATTTCCGCCGTACCGTCGAATTCATACGCCGTGCGCGGCAGCCGGCTGATCGCCAGGCGGCGCTGGGCCTCGGCTTCGGCATCCACGCGGCGCAGCAGCATGGTGTCCTGCTGAACCGGTTCCGCATCGAGCCGGTAATCGGCCTGCACGCGAGCGTCCGCACGGGTGGCGGTCAGCCATTCCGTTTCAAACAGATCCTTGTGCTGAACCGGAATACCCGTCTGCAAGCCGCTTTGCACCGTCCAATTCTTGCTGAAGCCCAGCTTGACGGATGCCGTCGGCGCATTGCGGCTGACAGGCGTCAGGCTGCCGGCCACCATGTGCTGCGGCCCTACTGCCGCTGGCGTTCCGGCCGGAGGCAGGCTGATTTGCAGCAGCCGCAGTTGTCCCAGGCGAGACATCACCAGCTGCGCGCCCAGGCTGGACGCCAGCATCTGGCAGGCATTGAGCACGTTCGTGCGCCCGGCCAGGAACAGGCCAACCGCTTGCGGATGCGCGGCATCAAAGGCCGCCAGGTTGGCCGTATCCAGGTCACCATCGGCAAAGCGGTCGCCCGCCTTGCCGTAGCCTGTGGCCAGGCGCCGCACCAGCGCCGCCACGGTAGTGGCGTAGCCGGTGGCACGGTCGCCCTGCACCGACACGGTCAAGGTCCCGGCGGGCGGCGCCACCAAGACGAATTTGCCGCTGGCCTTGTCCGCCGTCACCCGCACTGGTACCCCGTTGTCGCGCACTTCGATGATTTCTTCGATGGCGCCGTCGTGCACCTGGTACTGCAGCAGGGCCGGATCGGCCAGCAGCGGCGTGATGTTGTGCACCTCGCCAAAGACCAGCGGCAGCACGGCGTCCTTGTTGGGCGTCGCGCCACCGAGCTTTGCCTCGCTGACGGGCGTGTTCAGGCGCTGCAGCTTGTCGCGCAGTTTCAGGGCCAGCTTGTCGCGCCCTTTCGGCGCGACGTCGGCGACCACGCCGTTGAAGATCATGCGAAAGTCGCCACGACGCCAGCGCGGATCACCGATCCAGGCGCGGATCGGACGGTTCATCCACACATCATCGAGCCAGGCGTCACGGATGCCGGACGGATTGTGGATCTCGATATCGCCCGCCGACAGGCTCGCTTCGCCGCCCAGCGACAGCTGCTCGGTAAACTGCATGCCCGTCGAAACAATGGACTGGTAGGCCAGGTTGGGTGGCGTGTCATCGGGCGCCGTGACATAGGCGCCGGTGCTCAGGAAACGCATGCGTTCCTGGCCACCGCTACGCACCGCTACCTCGATCAGCACCAGGCGCCGTGCCGCGGGATTGCGCAGCCACGCGCCGAACTGCGTGTCGCTCATGGCCGCATTGAAGGTCTCGTTCATACTATGCTCGCTTTCGATTGACTGGCCCAGACTGAAGCCCTGGCCGCTTCCGAGGCACCGGCCGACACCTTGTCGGCGGCACGTTCATTGGCGTCGTAATTGCTGCTGATGATGGCGCCCGTCTGCTGATCCTGGTCGGCGCGCAATTGGCGCACTTCTTCGCGCAAGCCCTTGATCTCGGCCACCAGCGCTTCATTGGCGCCATCGCTGGCGCTGAAATAGCGCTGCATGGCCTGCGCCGCCGGCACATCGACCAGCATGTCGTCAGCCGCAGCCGCAGCGGCAACCGGCATGCCGAAAGAGGATCCGAACAGCATCCCGTCGGTGATGTCCGTCTTGCCGCCGGCACGCAGGGCGGCCCCCAGCGCATCGACGGCTTCCTGGATACCCACCGCCGTCTTGTTCAGGTTGATCAACTGCCCCACCTGCGTATCGAGGGCAGTCAGCTGTTTCTGCGCATCGCTCAGCTGCGTACCGGCAATCGCCGCCAGCGCCGCCAGATCCGCCTGCACCCGCGCCGCATCGGCCGCATAGGCGTCGCTCGACGATTTGACCACCTGGTTCGCCGTCAGGTAAGCAGTAGCCGCCGCCGTCAGCCCAGACTGCGCCGCAGCATCACCTGTCTTCGCCTTGGCCAATGTCTCTTCATACTGGCGCTGCGCCTCGGCCATTTTCTGCATCGGTGTCAGGGTCGACAGGCTGCCCAGCAACAGCGAATCCTTGAAGGAACGTATGCTGTCGGAGAACGTCTTCAGGCGGTCGATCGTGGCTTTGAGGGCGGACGACTCCGTTTCATAGGCGCTGGCGATGTCCTGTCGCGCCTGCAGTTGGTCATACAGCGCCAGGTTCGAGGCATCGACCGACGCCCGTTCGCGGGCACGCAGCTGGGCCGAAGTCATCGTCATCTGGTCAAGCTTGTCCTGGATACCCTTGCGCTCGTCGGCGATGCCCTGCTCCGATTTGCTCAGGTCTTCCGTTGCCGCATGCGTTTTCGCAAACGCATCGGCCAAGGCCATCAGGCCCGCATACTGCTCGGCGCCCTTCTTGGTGGCCAATGCGCCGGAATTGGCCAGCTGCAGCACGGTGTCCTTGAACTGCGCACGCGTGGTCACGCTGGCATAACCCAGGGCGGCCATCTGCTCCGTCACATGCTTTTGCACGGGCGCCAGGCGCTCGGCTTCGGTCAGATAGTTCTCGGCAAAAAATGCCGTCCGATTACCAAGCGCCTCAACGCCGCCGGCAGCCTTGACCAGCTGTTCGCGCGCGGCCAAAGACGCCACGCCCACAGCGCCAAACGCCTGCTGCGAGGTGCTGCCCAGGGTCGCAAGCACGGCTTCAACGGTGGCATAACTACCTGCCAGGCGTTGCAGCGCAGCGCTCGCCGACTCACCCTTCAGGCTCAGCTGCGACAAGGAAGGGACCAATTCCATGGCCATGGCATCACCCACGCCAGTAAAGAAGTCGGCAATGGCTTTCTGATTGGCCGTATCGTCCTTGGTCAGGACAATATTGAGCGACTGCGTACGCGTGGCGAGGCCATCCGTGTTCACGCCCAGCGTACTGGCAAAGGCGCCTGTCACAGCTTTCATTTGCGCGTAGGTATCTCCCAGTGAGGTGGCCAGCTCGGCATCCACCGCAGAATGGTCGGTACCCTTTTTATTCGAACGGAAAAGTCCACCTTTCTGGGTCCAGTTTGAATAGCCTTCACCCACAAAGCCATTCGCACCGAGGTTGCCCGCGATACCAGCGCTGCTGACCTTTTTCTCTCCCATACCAAACAAGCGGTTGGCCACGCCGCCCAGCAAGCCGCCCACCAGAGCGCCCATCGCCGTGCCCACCAAAGGAAAAACGACGGTTCCCAGCGCTGCGCCAACGGCCGTACCAGCATTGACGACACCATTGCGGCCATATTCACCCGATATCATCCTGCCACCATACACGCCGCCCATGACGCCAGCGGCGACGCTCGCTGCCGCTCCGACACCAGTAGCGAAGGAACCATTGGCACTGACAAACGGAGAGTAAGAATTACCTTGCAGCATGTTGATACCGCGCTGTACGCCATCGGCCACGGAGTTGCCAATACCGGACAGTCCGGTTGACAACGAGTCGTATATGCCCTTCGCCGAACTCAGGAACGACTGTATGCCGCCGCCATTGGCCACACTGCCCTGCGCCTGCGCGGCGCCCGGATTCAGGAACGAGGCAAAGCCGGCCGCGATGGGCGACATGATCGGTTGCAGCACGAGGTTGTTGAACATGCTCTTCAATTTATCCCGGAACATGGTTGCCAGGTTCTTGCCACCTTCAAAGCCGTTCATGAACGCATCGGTCAGCGATTTTTCGATATCTTTGGCGCTGGCGGCCCAGTCATCGGAGGCCTTTTTAGCCGCAGCGGCGGATGCTTCCTTGGCGGCCAGTTCTTCCGTCGCCGTCATGCTGCGCTGCTTGGCATCGATCAAGGCATTCAAATACTCGATCTGCGCCACATTTTCGTTCCCCACGGCCATAGCGGCGCGCTGTTCCTTCAGCAGCGCCATTTCATTTTGCGCGATGGCGGCCTTGCTCATGCCATATACGGCCACCAGCTTTTCGCCAGCCTCGGCTTCCTTGGCGGCATCGGCAACGGCCTGCGTCCGCGTATCGGACAGCGCTTTCGCGTCTGCCAGCGCCAGTTCCGCCGCTTCCTTGGCTTTCTTGTCCACCTCGATCTCGTTGAGATGAGCCTGTATCACCTTGCGCTGGACCTCGAACCCCGCCTGTTGCGACGCAGTCACTTTGTTAGTCCGATCCGCCAGGATTTCTTTCAAACGATAATCGAACTGTTGTGCCTCATTCAGCTCGGCATAGCCTTCGGCCTCACGCTTGAGGTCGCGGGTTTTGCCAAGCATGTCATCCATCATGGATTTGAAAGGCGTTGGCGCAGCGGGCGGCGACGACACGCGTGCAGCGGGGTCATTCTTCGGCTTGCCCTCCGCGCTTTGCGCATCAAGCTGCTTGAGCTTACCGCGCAGTGCATCGAACTCGCTCTGGAGCCTTGCCAGGTTGCTGTCCAGCCCGGCGTTGTCCAGGGACTTGTATTTCCCCGTGCGGTTGCGCACCGCCTCCATTTCCGTGGATATCTCCAGCATGCGAGCGCCAGCCGGGGTATCCAATCCCTGCCCGGACACGCCCAGCTTTGCCAGCTCATTGCGCTTTGCAAGCTGCACCATTTGCTTATCGAGTTCGGCAAGAATTTCCTTGGTGCTCTTGCGCATGGGCTCTACGGCCTTCTCCGCATTGTCCTTCGATGAACTGCCCCACATGGCCCAGGCGGTTGCGCCCAAGCCCAGCACCGTGACAATCAAGCCGATCGGGCCACCCAGAAATGCCAACGCACCGCGCAACACCCCAGCGGTCACGGACGCGGCACGCATTGCCGCCGTCTGCGCCACCAATGCTGCCGCATGGGCCTCGGCAGCAACTGCGGCGCGGGCCTGGGCCGGGATGAGGCCATTGGTGGTCAACGCCAGTGCCACGTCAGCCTGGCTGGCGCGTATCGTTGCTTGCAATTCAGCAACACGCGCAGCCGCCAGTGCCGACGTGGCGGCGGTCGCCGTCACGTCGGCATTCGCCGCCGCCAGGGTGGATGCCAGCAAGGCCCGGTTGGCCGTGACCTTGCTATAAGTAGCCGTCACGACGCCGTACGCCCACGTCGCGAACTTCGCCGTGGTCAGCGTTTCAAGCACGCCGACGACCAGGGTCAGGTTATTTGACAGAAATTCGAGACCGGTCGTCATCAGACGCACGGCGCCGGTCGACTCCGCCTGTCTCGCCGTAAATTCCATCACGTTATTGCTCAGGACTGTAAAGCTGCCACCGATGGTTTCGAACTGTTCAGCCTCCTTACGCAGCTGACCCAGTGCGTTCGGCAGCGCGACGGCCATCACCTCGGCAGTGATCAATCCAGCGCCGGCAAGCCCGGCGAGCGCTTCTTTCGACACGCCTAGGCCGGCGGCCATTGCCGCCATGACCTCGGGAGCGGCCTGGCTGATCGCATTGAATTGCTGGCTGCTCAGAGCGCCATCGGCGAAGGCATCGGACAAGCCCTTGAAGGCGGTAACGGAATCTGCCGCCGATGCGCCGCTGACCTTGACACCAAGATTGAGCGCCTCGGTGATGCCGGCCACTTCGGCCTGGCTGATGCCCAGTTTCTTGGTTGCATCGTTCATTTGGGCATACAGACCCGCCGTAGCTGCGAGGTCCGTCTGTCCCGAGGCGGCAATGCGCTTGACATTGTCGTACGCTTCGCCAAATTCTTGTGTGGTGCTGGTCGACATGCGCAATTGCGCAGTCAGTTTCGTATACTCGTCAGACAATTTGACGATGTGGCCGATACTGTTCGAGATACCCAGGCTGGACAGTATCTCGGTGTATTTTTTCGTAACTTCATCGAGTGTCAGCGTCGCCTTGGCAGCCCGTTCGCTGGCCTCGCGCATGCGTTCCAGGTCATCTGCCGCGATACGCACATTGAGCGTATCTATGCGTATCTGTAATGTTTCAATTTCAACGGTCATAATTTACCCATAAAAAAACCACCGCAAAGGTGGCAGTGCAATCGAGGCCACCTCCGCGACGGCTGTTGTGTTTTCCGTGTCACCTCTGCTATAAAAATCAGGGCAAAACCAGGGCTAAAGCGAACTGTTTTGATGGAAGATATACGCTGCATCGAGCTGATCGACCAGTTCCTCTTCCCATACCGCCAGGCGGATACGATGCCGCAGTTGCCATGCCAGGATATCCAGACTGCTCAAGGGATTGGACGCCATGCCGTTTTGTCGCTTGCGACTCATCTGCACAAAAAGCTGCCACACGTGCGCCAGTTCGAACGGCAGTTGCGCACGAACGGGAGCCTGCGGCTCCCGGTAGAGTGGATGGCGTTTGGCGGCATCGAGGTGCTCTCCTTTCGCATTACCATCAGCCGCCCTTGCCGAACGCTCGAACTGTTCGTCGGCAAAGCGCAGCAAGGCGGCGGCTAGACCGTCAAAAAATTGCCGTCCGCCTCGAGTGCGGCCAGCACTTTTTCCTGCCAGGATGGCATTTTTTCAAAAATCGCCTTCAGCAAGGCGGGAGACGGCTGCACCTGCACGCCCTTGTCGACGAAGCCAGGCATGCCCACCACCACCGCGATGGCGATCTTCAAGTTGCGGTTTTCCGCCAGGTCATACAGTTCGGCGGCGCCTTCGTCCGTCTTCGCATCGATCTGCTTGCTTTTCTGCACGGAGCGCTTGATCGCCACCACCGACGTTTCGCGGATCACGGCGCGATACTGGTCGGAATTCTTGCTGACGATTTCAAAACCGGCCTTGTGGGCGCCGTCTTCGTCGAACAGGACCGAGACCAGGTGTACCTGGTCCACGGACTTGTTGGCGTCATTCAGCAGGGAGATGTCAAAACCGGCAGAGGCGATCATTTGTGCGTTGTTCATGTAATTTGCTTTCTTGATGAGGATAAGAATAAAAAAGGCCGCCATCACGGCGGCCCTGGTACAGGTGCTAGCTGCTTACAGCGCGCTGTCCTGGATGCTCAAGGTGGTCGCTTCATGCTGCGCGTCATTGCCCTTGTAGCGCAGGACGTCGAAGGCGCAGGTGACGATCTTGTTTTTCTCGCCGTCGTCGATCTTGGCCGAGGTGATCTTGATGCGGCCCATGGCCAGCGCCAGCACGTCGGCGTTCGGCGCCGTGCCCGACGCCATGGCGTAGGCCAGCGGGATTTCCGTCTCGGACTTGAAGTAATCGAGATAGGTGGCGTCCTGCAGCAGCACCGTGAACTGGCCCGAGCCCATGACCTTGCCGCGCGAGGCGGCCGTCGCGTACTTCGAGCCGATCACCGGGTCGACCTTGACCTGACCATCCAGCGAGACGGACATGCCGGTGCAGATCTGCGACGGAATGCCGTTTACCGACAGCATGGCCGTGGCACCCGAGAATTTGCCGTTGCCTGGCGCGGCCACTGGTGTGGCGAAATGCGGCACGGCCGTGGTCGGGCCTTCCGCCTTGCCCATCAGGGTGAAGTCCAGGCTGGTGATGCCGTTCGGCTGCACGGCGATATCCATCTTGCTGACCAGCTGGTCGACGAAGCTGCGGTGCACGCCGATGTTCGGGTCCTGCACTTCGGCCGTGAACCAGTCGGTGGTGTGGCCCGTCAACGGGGTGAAACTGCGCTTGCCCACGGCCGCGACGCCGACCGAGTCGCCGGCCGCCTTGACGATCATGGCCGAGCCGTCCATGAACTGGCCATTCAGGTTGGTGGCGGTGACGGACGTGACAAAAAAGTTCTTGCCGTTGTTGGCCGCGGCCGGTGCCGTCATGCCGGTGATGCGCACCACGCTGCCGGCACGGAAGCCTTCGGCCAGCCAGGAGCCGGCGCTGCGGGTCAGGCCCGTGGCGGCAGCGGCAATGGTGGTTTGCGCGGCAGCCACGCCGCCGGCCGTGAAGTCGCGGCGCAGCAGCGCGGCCATCAGCGGCGCATACGTGCCGCATGCCGCTTCGGCCTTGATGGCGCCCGTGGTGCGGAAGTTGCCCAGGCGGGTATCGCCCTGCTGCTGGCTGGCGTCGATTTCGGCGCTGGCGTATTTGTCCGCTTCCGTGTCGAAGGTGGCGGTGACACGGGGATAAATCTGGCCGCCGCCGGCGGCAGCCTTGCTGCCTTCGGCGCTTTGTTTGCTGATAACGATCAAGCTGTCGATACCGTTTGCTGTCGATGCCATAAGTAATACCTTTCGTGGGATGAAAAAAAAGACCGCATCTGCGGTCTCGGGAGGGAACAACTGGAATTCAGGGGAAGAAACGCAACAGCCCGCACGCGGCGAAGCGGCGGGCTGGCGTCGCCGCATCCGGGTGGCGCAGGGCCGCGTCGGATGGGGCTTGGGCGAAGTGCGCCATGATGGCGGTTCGCTGCGCTGATTTCCCCTATCGGTGGCACGCCGGCGGCGCGCCTATTACGAGTGGGGAAGCATGTAGTCTTGCTATACCGCGGTGTTGCTGGTGCGGTCACTGTTGCTGCTGTTTGCTGCTGTTTGCTGCTGTTTGCTGCTGTTTGCTGCTGTTTGCTGCTTGGGCGAGACTCCATTGTAGGAGGATTTTTTTCATCGCCAGGCATATTGCAGAATTTTTTTCAATGCCCCAGCCGGCGCATGGCACGGGCACCGTGCGACTGGAAGATGGCTTCCAGCTCGCTGACCATATCCTTGATGCGCTCGAGCTCAAAACCGCCGGAGCAGGTAATCGGCGCCTCGCCGCTGCCCTGGCAGCCCTTGCACACGAGCGGCGCGCCCGCCGTAGCGGAAGCGACCACGCCGGTACCGTGGCAGACCTTGCATTTGCTGTCGAGCCAATGCGCGAGCGACGCTTCAGCCACGCGGCGGTACAAGGTGTTGGCCGCCTGCGCATCCCAGGCGGTGTTCGCCTTGACCCAGCGCCGCTCGCGGCCCTTGTACGTCACGGCCGCCGTCCAGGCGCGCAGCAGCTGCGCGAGATTGCCGGCATTGCCTTCAAACAGGCGGCTGACCGTGCCGTCCGCATACTTGACGCGGCACAGCAAGGCGCCCATGTCGCCGGCCAGCGCGGCGGCGGCGATGACATCCAGGTCGTGGTGGACGGCATCGTCGCGCAAATTCCGCGATGACAGCGATGCGATGAATTTTTCTGCAAACCCCATGATTTCTCCTCGTTCCTCGTTGATACTAATCGTTGTTACCAGCCGGGCCAAACAGCGCCGCCACCAGCGGATCGCGGCTCACCGCGCCGCGGGGCCAGCTGGCAGTACGGCGCACTTGCGGCGGCAGCTCGGCCCAGCCATCGGCATCCTCGTCCTGTTCGCCCGGCGCGTACAGGGCGGGCCGCTGGCGCCCCGGCTCCGTGCAATGGCGCTGCGCCAGGTGGATCTGCCCGATGCCGCACATGTGGCGCAAATAGCGGCTCATGGTGCCGGCATCGAGTCCCAGCAAGGCGGACAATTGCGCCGCGCTGGCCTGCCCGTGCTCGCCGATGTACTGCGCGATGCGGGCGATATGCAGCTGCGACTTCCTGCTGCGTCCCTGTATCTGGCGTCCCTGCCGTGGCGCCCCCCTGCTTTCAACCAACTGACTGCTGTTCAACATCTGCCTGACCTCCCGTGGTGCCGCCAGCCCGCAGACGCTGTTGTGCGAATTTGCGACAGGCAACAACTGGACTTTAGCAATCGCTAATGTTAAAGTCAAGCATTTGGTAATTTATCAAACGGTAAATTTCAGGTTTAATGTGGAGATGAATATGTATCAATACAGACGCGACCGCCTGCTGGCCCTGATACGCGATCACTACGACAACACGCGCAAGAAAATTTCCGACGCCAGCGGCTGGAGCGAGGCGCGCATCTCGCAAATCCTCTCGCCCACGTACCGCGAGGGCCGCGCCTTCAGCGAGAAGATCGCGCGCAAGCTGGAAGCGGACCTGCGCCTGGACGGCATGTACTTCGACCAGGGCGCGGCGCCCGACCAGGCGGCCATGTCTGCGCGCGCCCTGGGTGCCCTGGGCGAGGTGCAGCCGGTGGTCGTGGCCGATGGCGAAGATGAACGCTTCTACCCGATCCGCAAGGTAAAACTGCGGCTGTCGGCCGGCATCACGGGCTTTGCCATCGAGCCGGAAACGCACGACGGCAGCACCATCAGCGTGCCGCGCAGCTGGGTCGAACGCAATGGTTTTCATCCGGAGCGGCTGGTCGCCATCAAGGTCAAGGGCGAGAGCATGGAGCCGGCCCTGTACGAGGACGACGTGGTGATCATCAATACGGCCGACAACCGGCCCGCCGATGGCGTGGTGTTCGCCGTGAACTACGAAGGCGAGCCGGTGGTCAAGCGCATGGCGCGCGATATCGGCGAATGGTGGCTGACGTCGGACAATCCCGACCAGCGCAAGTACCACCGCAAACTGTGCCGCGGCAACGAGTGCCTGATCGTTGGCCGGGTGGTGCGCAAGGAAAGCGACCGCATCTGATACCGGAGTTTATCGTTTGATAAACTCCGGTAATGTACCGTCTGTTTAAGCCAGCGCCGTCTGGATCTGTTGCAGCGCGGCCGGATCATCCATCGACGTCAGGTCGCCCGGGCTGCGCCCTTCGCAGATGGCCTGGATGGAACGGCGCAGCAGCTTGCCCGAGCGCGTCTTTGGCAGCTGGGTCACGAACAGGACGCGCGCAGGCCGCGCCACGGCACCCAGCTGGCGGTCGACGACGGCCATCACGTCGCGCTCCAGCCGCGCCTTCGCCTCCACACTGTCGAAGCCCTGCGGGTTCTTCAGGATCACGAAGGCCATCGCCACCTGGCCCTTGAGTTTATCCTCCACGCCGACCACCGCCACTTCCGACACGTTCGGGTGGCTGGTGATGCTTTCCTCGATTTCGCGCGTGCCCAGGCGGTGGCCGGCCACGTTGATCACGTCGTCCGTGCGCCCGAGAATGAAGTAATAGCCATCGGCGTCGCGCACGCCCCAGTCGAAGGTGGAATACACTTGCCGGCCGCTGAAGGTGGACCAGTAGGTATCGACAAAGCACGCATCGTCGCCATACACCGTCTGCATGCAGCCGGGCGGCAGCGGGCCTTCCAGCACCAGCACGCCCTTCTCGTTGGCGCCGCACTCCTCGCCCGTCGCCTCGTTGAGGAGCTTGACCTGATAGCCGTACATGGCCAGGCCGGGGCTGCCCAGGCGCGTCGGCGTATCCGCTACACCTTTCGCGACCGACAGGATCGGCCAGCCCGTCTCCGTCTGCCAGTAGTTGTCGATGATGTCGACCTTGAGTTCGTCGGCGATCCATTGCGAAGTGGTTTCATCGAGCGGCTCGCCCGCCAGGTACAACGCCTTCAGGGAAGACAGGTCGTGCTTGCGCATCAGTTCCACCGGATGCTTGCGCAGCACGCGGATGGCCGTCGGTGCCGAGAACATGCGCGTGACCTGGTATTTCTCGACGATGCTCCACCAGATGCCCGCATCGGGGCAAATGGGCAAGCCCTCGTACAGGATGGTGGCCATGCCGGCGATCAGCGGGCCGTAGACGATATAGGAATGCCCCACCACCCAGCCGATGTCCGAGGTGGCAAAGAAGGTTTCGCCGGGCTTGCCGCAGAAGGTGTACTGCATCGACGACGCCAGCGCCACCGCGTAGCCGCCCACGTCGCGCTGCACACCCTTCGGTTTGCCTGTCGTGCCGGAGGTGTACAGCACGTACGACGGCTCATTACTTTCCAGCCAGGTGACGGGCGCACGCGCATCCAGGTGCTGTTCGCGCAAGGCCGCATAATCGACATCGCGGCCCGGCGTCAGCTCCATCGGCACCAGATGGCGGTCGACCAGCAGCACGTGTTCGGGCTTGTGGCCGGCCAGGCGGATGGCTTCATCAAGCAGCGGCTTGTAAGGGATCGCCTTGCCATTGCGCGAGCCGGCATCGGCGGAAAACACCAGCTTGGGCTGCGCGTCGTCGATGCGGCTGGCCAGGCTGTTGGCGGCAAAGCCGCCGAAGACGACGGAATGCACGGCGCCGATGCGCGCGCAGGCCAGCATGGCAAACGCCGCCTCGGCGATCATCGGCATGTAAATCAATACGCGGTCGCCCCTGGTCACGCCCAGCGACAGCAGGATGGCGGCGCAGCGCTCCACTTCGCGCTGCAGTTCACGGAAGCTGTACGTCCGCTCCGTATTCGTCTCGGTGGAAATGGCGATCAGCGCGGCGGCATCGCCCTGGCTATCGACCCAGCGGTCGACGGCGTTGTGGCACAAATTGGTGGTGCCGCCCACGAACCATTTGGCAAATGGCGGGCGCGAATAATCGAGCACTTGCGAAAACGGGGTGTTCCAGTCGATCTTTTCCGCTTCCTCGCGCCAGAAAGCGTCAGGCGTGTCGATCGAGCGTTGATAAAATTCTGCGAAATTCATGTCTCCTCCGGTAAGCTTGCAATCTGTCGTTGTTATTTGTTCGTATATCTTGCGCTTATTTATATGTTGCGCTTGTTTGTGTGTGTATGCGTCCTCCAAAATGACTATCTTGCGTAGCGGGCAACTGATTTGAAAACAATCGTGGCTGCGCCGCCGCGCAGCTGCCGCGTTCCAGCGCGATCCGCGCGCGGTTTGCCGCCAGGCTGGCGCCTTCGAGCGGCATGCCGAACTGCCCGTCGCCAGCAGCGATCTCCTGCGGCGCCATCAGGCGCTGCAGCACGATGTCCCCCAGCGCCTTCTTGAAATGCCCCGCTTCCCAGTACCAGCGGGTGGCCGCGTCCCGCTCATTGGCAGCCGGAATGTGCTCGCAGTTGTATGCGCCATAGCCGCTGAAATCCGTCAGGGAAATGCGCGCGTGCGGGAACCGCACCCTGACGTCGCCGATTGCCAGCACCAGCTGTGCCTTCCACTCGTCGAACAATGGCCACAGCCCTGCCGCTTCAAACATGGCCAGCATTTGCGCGTGATACGGATAGATCACCAGCTTGATGTCGGCCTGCGTGGCCGCCATCGCCAGCAA
>RCUS01000832.1_pt1 | contig 18173 bp, 28 predicted proteins | sample 2166221 | NCBI WGS metagenome assembly RCUS01 (sample SAMN09932758, study PRJNA488358) | compost metagenome | isolation source: compost soil in cyclohexanecarboxylic | place: Germany: Experimental Botanical Garden | reverse complement strand
GATTTACCCTCCAAGGGTTAACAGTATAAAATCGTATCCACACTTGTTCATACACGGGCATTGTTATTTCTCTTGTTGGCTGAAATGTGCTTTAACCTGATCCAGAATCAGATCAACACCACCGGGCATTTCCAGGATTTCATCAGGAAACAATTCTGGAGTGAATATGTTGCGTTCAATAGGACTCATGATTATCCTCAGATGGTGTCATCGAAAGTTACTTCATCGGCTGCGCGGCGATCTGCCAAGATCTGCTGCCCTATGCGCGAAGGGCCACGGACTGGTTCTACTACAGCAGGGACTTCGACAGTTGGAATATCAGCTGACTCATCCCAGAGACGGAACCATCTTACGTCAGCATGGACACCCTTAAAGAATTTGGTGTTGTGAGTAATTCTCCACGTACCATCATCCAGCTCATCGAGATGATAGAATGGAGCATTGTTGATTGTAGAGATCTGGGTATAACGGCTGATAGCCATATCCCGATCAAAACCTTTCAACAATGGCCGATCTTTATTAGTCTCTGCTCCATGGTAAGAGATGTGGTGCTGTGGCGGAAGTTCAGTAAACAACATGCCGGTAGTGTGCAACAACAACCAGCGGTTACCTTTCTTCTCCAGGTGCATGAAGTGCTTGGCGCCTTCTTCAAGATCTACTTGCTTATAGATCACACCGTACTCGATAACCTCAGTGCCTTCAAACTGAATCGTTACTAAGTCCTGCTTCTTTTTCTTTGCCATCTCTACCTCAGTAAATATGTTCAGAGAACAGTTGCGATTTAGAACCACCTGCCTCTAGCAATGGACGCCCTTGCTTTATACACAATGCATAGGCATCTCTACGATTCCAGAACTTACCGTACTGGTCGATGAAACCTTGTTCCTCTTTCTCAGGACCACCAGCATAAGCATGGAGTGCATCCATGCCTACCAGTTCCATTGTCATCAACATAGGAACGGAGAAGTGGCGAGAACCCGTTACGATGAAGTCACGATACCGATTAGCAGCACAGACGATGTAAGGCTCTACGCCAAACTTATCCCAGCGCCATCCGGTGAACCCATCTTTATCATTCTCGATCCACACGCGTTCCATGAATGTTTCATTGGCATACTTAGCAGCATGCTCAACTAACTTAAGGCGTACCGCCAGTGGAGCAATTGCTTCTAGTTCCTTTTCTTCTAGCATTGCTTATTCTTTCGGCAGGATTTTGAAGCGAGTAAAAGAATTGCCGCCATGGCCATAACGTTTAGCAGGCGACATGTAATGCCCAGCCTTCTGTACTTCGGTATAGAGACTGAATGCTTCACCAGCATCGATAATACCAGGTAGTGTAATGATGATACCGAAAGCAGTACCATCAGCATCATCATCTAGTGTCACAGGACCGGTATAACGTTGGTTCTCACCAGTGATCGACTTCACGCATGTCAGTTTGAAGAATGTTTCTTCATCAGTGAAGGCTTTCAATACTTGGTCGTAAGTAATGAAGTCAACCGAATCCAATACATGGAACTCAGTAGGCCATGGTGCACGGACAATCTCATCGACATTGTCAACACCGAACTTGACAGTACCGACTGGAACATCAGCAGTGGCGGCAACGGCTTTGAAAAGAGAATCTTGCAGTTGGGACAGATTGGTAGACATTTGTTTTTCCTATTGGGGTGACACAACAGTAATATAGATTTGAGATTTTTTGTGTTAGGACATAATGGCTACCGATCCGGTAGCCAATAGAGGTCTGAAGTAGACAAGGCGCGTAGTTAGGTCTCTGTAGCTTCACAGCTATAGTTGGTGACTCACCTGGTTGGGATTAACGACTGGATCACCTCCTCGTGATATGTGCATTCCGCACGTACCCTCGTCTATACTATCACGCATAAAGTATAATTTTCCACAGAGGCTAATCTTATGACTTTTAATAAAAGAATAAGGGCTCAACCATGCAAAGCTATTTCAGACGTTTGATGGGCGTCGTTACTGCCAGAGAACAGGGCAATGAAATCATCATTTCCGGTATCAATGGAAACCATCTCGTTCGGGATATCTCCAAGCATTGGAAAACTACGCGTATTGCGGCTAACATCTTTAACCATGCTTCCGGTACAGAACTAAGGTTCTACAAGTTCTTCGCTCCAGACTTCCTTTATATCCTCGATAGTGTGATGCAATATCGTTCTCGCTATATCTCGGTGAAGACAGCTGCGGCTATTCGTTCGGCTATGTTACAAACGACTTGGGTTGGTAAGGTATTCGCTAAGCCTGATCCTCTAGCTGTTGGTCGTCTAGACTTCGGTAATCTGAACAACCTCACGTTTACTCCTGAGCCAGATCAGCTAGCTTACTTCAAGTCGTACAACACGCGACTAGATCAATATGGGTTAGTAGGTGACTTGTTGCATGCTCTTCCTGGTACTGGCAAGACCTACATGTGTACTGCAATCGGTGAGATGCTGAATGCGGACCACATGGTCTTCTTCTGTGAGAAGCGGGCTGTAGACACGGTCTGGGTTCCTTCCATGGATGAGATGTATAAAGACAAACAAACGGTTTGGTCCTCGGCATCTGGCCAGCCATACCGCGGGGAACGGATTATTATTGTGCACTATCAATGGTTGGCTAACTTCATGGCAGTCATTGAATCAGGTGTATTTACAGGTAAGAAGATCTATACTGCGCTTGACGAATGCCACAACATGAACGATGGCAAATCCCTACAGACTCAACTTTACATCGCTTGTGTGAAGGCTCTGGGATCTCAGGATAACGTTCTAGCTTCTGGTACTCCAGTTAAAGCGTTGGGTGCTGAACTGATTACACTGATGTCTGTTGCTGACCCTCTGTTTACTTCAGAAGTAGAAGCACGCTTTCGATTGATCTTCGGTAAAGAGGGTGGTAAAGGTCTAGACATTATCCGTCATCGAATGGGCTTCATGTCTTTCTTCATTGATAAGACTGAGAAGAACACTGGCCTCAAGCCACCGATCATGAAACCGTACAAGATCCAAGTACCTAACGGCAAAGACTTTACGTTGGATGCTATTAAGGTTGTGATGGAACAGTTCATTCGTGAGCGAGTTAAGTTCTATAAGGAACGGAAACCTGCTGACGATAAGAAATGGGCTGAGTACTTACGTATCCATGAAACACAGCTCCGTACCAAAGATCAGATCGCTGCTTATAATGAATACCGTCGTGTACTGAAGATCGTTATTGCTAACCCCGATCCACGCTTTACTGGTGAAGAGATCAAGGCTACTAACAAATACGAGAAGATGGTATTTGGTCCTTCTCTCCCACAATCGATGATTCATGAATTCCGTGATGTCAAATCGGCTATTAAATACGTCATGCTGAAGATCCAAGGTGAAACCCTCGGTCGTATTCTAGGTGGCAAACGTATTGAATGTCACGTAGCTATGGTTCCTCATGTGGACTGGGTGGGTATCGTTGAATCCACTGAGAAGAAGACGATCATGTTTACTTCTTTCGTGGAAGCACTCGAAGCATCGGATATTCATGTCCGTAAACTCGGCATGACACCAATTGCAGTCTATGGTAAGACCTCTAACGAACTGGCTTCCATTGTGAACCGTTTTGATAAGGAACCTAAACTCAACCCGCTCTTAGCTACATACGCGTCTCTAGCAACAGCTGTTCGTTTGACAATGGCAGACACGATGTTGATTCTGAACTCTCCTTTCCGTAGCTACATTCTGGAACAGGCGATTGCTCGTATCTATCGTATCGGACAGGATTCTCAAACTGTAGTCTTTACTGCTGTACTCGATACAGGTGAAGCACCGAATATTTCTACACGTTCTGCTGACATCCTCGCATGGTCACAAGCCATGGTCGAAGAGATCACTGGCGTTAAGTCTCCATTCGAACAGAAAGAAGCATTTGAATCATACACACAAGAAAACCCAGAGGAGTTCGATGAACATCGTCTGATGATGGGTACCCTACAGAAAGCTTTCGAACAATTTGATCTTGATGTAGATCGTAAGCAATTTGAATTCCCCAAACAAATCAACCGCGTTCCAGGGTGGATGCGATAGGAGTAGCACATGGCTGCAATGACAAAAGACCAAATGATCTCTGCGATCAATGCTTGGTTAGCAAAAATTGAATCAGGGTCTTTCATTGGTGGACGATTCCGTTACATCACTGGTAGTGTTCCAGCCAATAGCTCAGTGGTATATGATGCCCCTGCTGTTATTGGCTATGATTCCACAACGCATCACATTTACTCGGTTGGTGTTGAACTACGAATGGTAGATCCATTCACTACACCTAACCCACCTGTTGTACAAGCAACTGCTGTATTGGACTTCACTATTGCCTCGGATGGCAAGATTACTATTCGCAATAACCATAGCGACCCAGTAGTCTATCATGCACGTATTACCGAACCAGTATTGAAGTGAGTAAAACATGGCTGAAATTATTGCGACCCTTGAGCCGGGTGCTTATACGGGTGGGCGGTCAGTAACGATCCAGTTCCCAGCAGGTGCACGAAAAGCAATCATCACCCGAGATGATCGTGCACCTGTCTTAACAGAAATTCTTGCTTACGACACTGGGCATATCTTGCCTATTCCTTCCAACAGCGACACTAGTGGCGATGGTCCCATTGTAGAACGTCCATTCTTAGCGGCAACACAAGATGGCCGGGGTAATGTGATTTACGATGGGGGCTTCCCTAAGTTTTACAACATCCAAATCGCGAACGCCAATGGTGGCTCATGGCCTGCTACTAGACCAACTACATTAGCTGGGTTACCAGGAGCATGTAAGTATCTACTGAATGCATTGTCATTTATTGCTAACCCTCGGAAAACAGCTCAAGGCAACAGAAAGATTCTGTTTTTGAATAACTTGGTCCGTGGTAGTATATACAACGTTTTCGGTTCGCACTATAATCCAGATCCTTTACAGTTACCCACCGATGGCGCGAAGTTTGGTTTTCGGGATACCTTTGATGCAGTGTGTCAGATTGGTGGATGGATTCCAACTTACTACGACCTTACCACTCAGGGTAGCGGAGTATTGGAAGTAGGTTTACCTTACCTAGATACATTCGCTGCAGTTGTTTATTTAGCCAGTGGTTCTGTTACACCAGCCACAAGTGCTATCTCAGAAACAACAGCTAGTAACTTAGCACAATATCGTGCAGCAGGTAATGGTCTAGCTATTATTACTGACCATTGCCCAGATAACTTCACGAGTATTGCTGATGCTGAACTGCGTGGTGGTTACTTCGGTTATGATGCAACTAAAGTAGCTAAGTACTTCGGAGCTTATTTTTCAGGTGATGTATTTCGCCAACCCGTACAAGTAGAAGAGATTCGTCGTCAGATTGGTTTGCCTGGTCCACCAGGTGATCATCCATTGTTAGCAGGTATGTTAGATTCTGAATTCATCTACGCAGGTGGTTCTGAGTCGATGATTGTACCAGAGCTTTATCCGGATGATGTTGTAGATCCAGATACTGATTGGACACTGAACATGGCAACAGCTGGTACTTACCGTGTTAACGTGTTGGTGCAACTGGACGATGGTGAGATCATTACTCGTCCTCTAAAGTACACCATCATTGATCCACCGGATGTTACTATCGCTGACAGTCTCAATACTAATATCAGTGGTACAGCAACTACATTTAAACGTGGCTTTGATTTACGTATGAAGTCGTTGAGTGTTGGTAGCATTACGTTAAAGGGTGAGATTCAACGCAACGGAGTTCTGCAAGGTTACTTCAGTTCTACGGACGATGTTAACACTTATCACTTATTCGCTGGTGTAGATCGTGGTATGCCGATAGCTAATGGCGATACGATGGTTATGTACATCAAAGAACCGTTTGAGTTTAAGTTAACTACGGTAGTGACTTTAACTGATCCAGCTCCTATTAAAGCAGCTTCAGGTTCATATCCACAGTTCTTGAAAGCACTACGAGCTATCCCAATGTACGCTGGTAAAACAGATGCGGTTATCTTAGCAGATGTTCAGCAGTTCTCTGATGTTAACCATGCATCCGAAACTACACGGGGTATTAACTTGTCGTCACACATCTGGCGAACCATGCAGAAAGCACGATTACCATTCCGCGGTGATACGGTGTTGTCTCCATGTAAGCTATGGATGGCTACAGATGCAGCAGATTGGACTGCGAATAAACCAACAGGTCCTACTCCGGGAACAGCAGCTATCGTAGCTACTACGAATGATGTTTACTACTGGGACGACCTACCGATGCTTTGGGTATTGCATCCACAGAAAGCTGATGTGTTGTTTGGCTATCAGCGTGCAGTGATTAACACCCGTAATACCACAGAGACTTGGTTGATTGGTAACACTACTGCAGTCAAGCAATAACGACATATTGGCTCTCCCGAAGGAGAGCCGTTTATGTCATTTCAAGCTGCGTTGTTGATCGAACAACAGAATAGTGTTATGGGTCAACACTACATGGAATCGTTGTTTACTTAGCGATGCCGTCAGTAAAGCTACAGCAGTACGATGATCAATTGTTTCTTCCACAGCAGGAACATCCGAGTTCCCTAGCTTGGCATTACCATTCGCAGTAGGACGTTGACGCATTCGCCACTTACGTTCTGCACGAATGTTTTCTTGTTGTGCTTTACGGAACATGTTAATCAGCAGTTCTGCCAATGCATCTAGATCATTCAACTGGGTATCAGCTGAAGGTAGATAGAAAGCAACACGAGCCAGTTCAACATGGGTTTGATTGTTGTCGACAATCTCACGAACACTAGGATCGAAATCCAGAGTACGGATAACGATAGTAACTTGATCTTTATTGCGCAGTACTTCAACAGTACGGATAAAGTCAGTCATACCGAATTGGCGTTCGACAGCTGTCATCTCATCAGCAATGCCATCTTCTTCTTCCTGATCTTTAGGACCAGAGTGTCGAGAGAAAGCAAACATCAGATCAGCCAATGTAGCATGTGGATAGGACGTAGACATCAGCAAACGCAAAAGAGTCTCAGGGCGATTCTTTCGGTTAGGGCGGGATGTCATGCGGTTATAATTTTTAGACATGTGATACTTCCAGTAGGTGTTACAGCAAACCCTCTCGTTGCAGAAAGCTATCGCGGATAGCCCGAGCATCAAAAAGAGCATTATGAAGAATCTTGGATTTCTTGGCAGATAGTTCGTCATCTACAATCATGATTAATGGTTGGATGCGAATTCGTTTCCCCATGCCTTTGTCTAGCGCACGTGAGAAATATGCAATGTCATTAATGTGATCAGCGTAGATAGTCATACCTGGGAACTGATGCATAAACGTTTCTAGTTTAGCTTGGAACTGCTCGTAAGTGATTGGAGCTTTCTGCAAAATAGGTATTACGTTTTCACGTACCCATTGTTCTTGTACTTGAGTATACGGTAGAACTTCATAAAACTCACGCTGTCCATCTTCACTTACAATGGCAAGGGACAACAAGGTTCTAGTGGAGTCCTCGAACTCACAATCAATGAACATATTCATGCTAAATCCTCTTGATAAAAATAATTCATAGAATAAGAAAAGAAAAAAAAAAATAACCCATAGCCACCCGAAGGTGGCCATTGTGGTGTTGTTATTCTTTCGGCGTTATTGACCAATCGCACCAACGTGGTTTATCGCTTCTTGCCCGATTTAATATTGTACCGATATCTACACTAAATGCAGCTGCCGCATCAAGAGCTGTTCGATAATTTACACCGAATGCAGTTATCCCAACTCGATTCTTCTCTGCTGCTTTTGCACGTGTTTCATTACTGAAATTACGATCCTTATTAATTTCACGCAGATATTGTTTTGTTTCTTCCGTGTGTTTTTTACCCGACATCTTTTTAGACTGCTTTGTTTTACGTTCGTCTGTCCAAGATGCTTTGTGAGCAATGGACATGGTTTGTCTAACTTCAGCACTAACAGGTTTAACTAGTCGTTCATTGACGAGCTTCGGATTATCCTTGTTCTCAATAAGCATCTTCCGTTCTAATTCCATTGCTTCTTCTTTAGTCGCAGTTGGAATAGTTTCCCAAGTTAGCCCTGTGCCAAGACTATTATAAGCGTATTGCATGAGTCGACTATGGTGATTGTTATTTCGTAACTGATACAAATGTGCCACACGACGTTTTCTGAAATTACCAGTGCTGCCAATATAAAACAAATCCGACAAGTTGTGGCGGATGATATAAACGCAATTCATTTGTGCAATCCTTCTAGTATATGCACATCTGTAATATAGCTTTGAAAATAGTTTAAACGAAATAAAAGCCTCCCCGAAGGGAGACTCGTTTATAGCGAAAGAATGTTTTTAAGAATCTGACATCCAGCTAACACTTTCCCACGAGGGCTTCGTGTAAAGATGTCATGTTGCTCCCCAACCTTTTTAGGATTGTTGCTAGTCAACATTAAGTCTAATACGAACTCATCCATTTTGATGTTGTTTAAAACAAACAACGCCACTTCGTGGTCCCACTTTCGACTCACGACCATACTAGCTCTGATGTAACGCTCCGCTAGCTCCTGTGTAAACCCCAGCGCTCGAAGCCACGTCATCCGCCCTTCCATGTAGATAACGCGAGTCCTGGCATTTGATGGTACGGAAACAATATACCCAGTGCCAGGGCACCGAGTGTCTCCAATAGTGCGAATGTTCCAATCGCCCAGCATCCGCGGGATTGCAGTCAAATCGTCTGCTCGCCCGTAATACCCGATAGGTAGACCTTTGAGCGTTTGCTCATCGATCTCTGTAACGGTATTGTGCGTGATAACCATGACCCCCTCCTTCAATGGGGTTTCTTATGTACTACATGTGATTGAACAAGAAACTGTCACGAAGAAACAAAAAAATAATGGTAAGCCAGCCCCGAAGGGCTGGCCGTTGGTTAGGCGGGTTTGTAATCTTTGAAGTCATGATAAAGCTCATCGAGAGCTTTACCAACCCGCTCTTTAACCCAGAGCGGGTAAGGGCCTGACTCTACCGCCGCGAAATACCGTCCGTAGACGATCGCGGAAATGCCCTCATCCCAGAGGGCTGCGACATTGTCGCTGTAAATCTCTATCTCTGCCATTAAGCCCGGCAGGGAGGCTTCCAACTCCTTGCGATATCTCGCAGAGAGTTGTTCAACGATCTTGCGATCGTCGTTGAAATCTTTGGCGTATTTTAGTGCTACGCCGAGCACGGTACCGATTGCCAGGGTAACGCTGGTTTTAACAATACTCATTTGAAGCTCCTTAGCTTTTGACTGAATTGTCACTAAAGTAATATAGCCTTTTAAATAGTTTAAATAAAAGAAAAACGGCATAAAGCCTTCCCCTAGGGGAAGGCTAATATGTTATTCCATCAAGAACGGAAGTTCTAGTGCCAGCATCCCAACCCACAGAAGCTTAGTACCGATCAACAGCATTTGATTCTGCCAACCATTAATACGGCCACTGAGCCCCAACCAATCAATTACAAAGTGAGTGATTGTTTCAGCTAATGCAAGAACCACAGACCCTGTAACTACATACACCGGCAGTGCACTAATCAAACTGTGTGCAGGCAAAGCAAAGCTGTAAGGATGATTTTCTATTTCCTCACTCATCCACTGACTTATCAAAGCGAAGTCAGTAAGAGCGTGGCCAATACACAAAAGAAAGAAGAGTTCACAGTACGGGGCAACAGCAAGCAAGGCGTCCATGTTGGTTCTCTAAAGAGTAGATTTCGGATTGATGCCAGCAACACGCTGGTCTTCATTGTAGCAGAAGCGATTATCGCAGTATAGGGTCATGCGATTCGGTATATAATTCCGAAGGTCTGTAAAAGACATCACACGGCCCATGTAACTACAGTCGTTACCATCATTGCACCAGACCTCGTAGGTAAGGTTGTCTTGGTCTTCTGGTACATAGACACCATCTGGCATGTCATTGTACTCAGGCAGGATCTTAACAGCCCTGATAGGGTACTTATTAGCCTGTGCGCCATTACCATACTTAACAGCGGTAACTTGTCCATTAAGCTTCGTTAGATAGAAGCCTTTTGGAATATACCAGTAAGCTGTACCGGTGTCTTCGAACTCACCACGAGGTTCAGTATAGTTGGTGGCACACTTGCCATCGATGCACAATACTTCATCGTAAAGGCGAACAAAGAATGCTTCCTTTACTTTAGCATCCATCGTAGTTACACCGATCTCACCCTCTTCAGGATAGAGTGCCCAACCACAGAAACCAAAAGATGCTTCTTTGGAATATGTGCAAGGAGCAATCTTCGGTACGAACTTCGAGTAGAATACCGGGACTCCTACATAACGCAGAGGTTCAGTAGCCTGTACACCAAACGAGAACAACAATACTAACAATGCAATTAAACGATACACAGTTTATACCTTGATTGGACCACGGACTTGTTTGCCATCAATACGACTGATCGAGTGTGCTGGAATCTCACCATTCGTCTGTACGTTGAACAGGAAACCTTCATCAACAGCGAACCACTTATCGATACAGTGTGCACCGAGGTCTGGGTTATCCCCAGGCCACACGGCAATAACATTCTGTGTCCAACTGGTGGAGCCATCTCCGAATTCAAATGCGAGATGATTGTCAAGGATAGCAGGACGCACCATTACAAACCGACGGGAATCAGCACAGTCGAGGTGATAACCTTTATCCGATATCCGCAGGGTAATCTGCCGATCATCTTCAATACGTTCATCTAGTGCTTTGATCACCTCATCAAGGTGTTTCTGTGGTACGAATCTATTCAGGGCCATCTGTATTAACCTCTAACGGAATAAAGCCTCCCCAAAGGGAGGCATTATGTTTACACTTCGCTAATAACCTTATCAGTCTTCAGCAAGCAGTAATACTTACGGAACTTGGCTTGTGTCTCTGTGAAACGGTCCTGCCGATCTGCCTTGGTGTAAGACAGGTATACGTCACGCCGTTTGACTTTCTCCAGAGTGACTAAAGTTTCCTGACCGTTCTTCTTGGTACTGAATGTACGACCGATGTATTGATCCAGGTCTTCAGTAGCAGACACTGGAACAGCAATCGTTTTCTTACTGACTTGCATTGAGGTTCCTTAGTTATTCAGCAGTAGCGGCAGGTTCTTCTGGAGTGGCTGCCAGTTTCTCACGGAGCAGATCCATTTGATGACCGTAATGGAAGATGCTGTGCATGTTGGTACGGAGTTGTTGACGGCTATGTCCTTCGAACACAGCAGGGTCTTGGATTTGGTTGTAGACAGACAATACGTAGCTACGAGCCAGAGGCAGGTGCTTTTCTACTTGTTCAGCATCGTGGTTGAACAGAGCAGGTACCAGGTTCTCAGCTAGGAAAGCTTCGACAGCTTCTTTCAGGTCGAAAGGCTTGGCTTCTTCTTTCGGCTCCAGAACAGCCAGTTCAGCAGGTACTGGATCGACAGCTTCTTCAGTACCAGTGCGGGCTTCTTCTTCAGCGAAGTCAGCAGCTTGTTGCTTAGCCTGAGCAAGTTGAGCTTCGATCTGCACCACAATGTGATCGGCCAGTTCTTCCGGATCTTTGGCTGCATCCAGGGTAATAGCAGTTGGATGCTTCTGGAACATTTTGTAGGCGGCGGTAGTTGCAGCCAGTTCTTCCGGAGTACGGGATTCGTATGCATCCAGATCACGACCTACCAGTCGCAGTTTACGAGCTTCATCATCTTCCATATCGAGCAGGAAGGTTACAGGTTCAACGATACCACCAGCGATGTGCGGCATGGTATCCATGAACAGTTGATACAGTTCTTGGTTCGTTTCCATGTATGGCATGATGTTGAGTGCCAGAGTAGACATGAAGAAACGTTCACATACAACCACCACACCAGATTGCAGAGCCGGTTGGATAACCTTTTCGATGTGTTCTTTACGATAAGCTTGGTGCAGCAGAATGTGAGTAACCTTTTCGAGTGGTTCATCACGTTTCAGCAGCAGTTGTTCACGGATGAGTTCGCCGAGCTGAGTACCACCTGGTTCACGGGTATGAACATGTGGAATGCCTTTAGCAGCGAGTTGAGCACAAACCAACTTAGCAACAGTACCTTTACCGGTACCTTCATCACCTTCGAGAACAACAAATGGAGCAACGAACTGAACATCTTGAGACATTGGGTACAACCTCTTGGATAAAAAAGAAATGAGCTATGGGTCCCGAAGGACCCACGCTTTACAGCAGTGTTCCTATTCTATTACGAGAACAGGTATTTATTTATTGCCTTCTACTGGATGTCCTTTAGCGCGTAAGTTATTCAGTAGAATAGCCTTGAGCGATTTCAAGCTCTTGGCCTTTTCCAATGGTACTGGTTTTGGTTCACGCATTAGTACTTGACCACTTCACCGAACAGCATGCGGTGACGACCTTTCTTGGTGTTGGGCTTCACGTAAGCGATGGACGCTTTGTTGTAGTCCGGGAAGGCGCGCTTGATGTTGGTACGCAGGAGATACAGAACTTGTGCATCTGGGATACGGATACCCGTGCCAGAGCGCAGACGTTCGGTGCCACCGTATACCAGGCTATCACGACCATTCCACGTACCGTAGACGTTGGTGGTACCAAGCTTGACATCAACACTGATAGAACCAGCAGCAGTTACTTTGATTGCGTATACCCGGCCATCAACTGTCAGGTTACGGGTAACATTACCAGATTTGCCGGTGGTTACACGCCACAGGTGGTGACGCAGTTTCAACAGAACCTTTTCTACAGCCAGGTTTTCACGAGCACTCATTTCTTTTCCTTAACTATTAATCGATGCCGAATAACCAGACGGCACGAGATTTTTTGTCATTGTTGATCGAGCAGTTATCTTTGCTTTCACGTTGTACAATGGATAGCACAACTTGAATACACTTTTCAGTTCCGCCACAATTGTATCTTGCAGTGGTTCCAGATGTGAACGGTCATTGAGCTTCACAGTCCTGTACTGGATGTAATCAATTACGTCATTAGTCATCCGTGCAAAATAGTGAGATCGATGGTACTGGTACTCGATTGTCATAGTACCAGCTTTGGTGATCTTCACCATCAGATGACGACCATCTACACGACTCTTGATGTTAACAACCCCAGTAGGACTACGAGACTGAGAACGAAGGTATGCGCGCAGCTTAATTAAAGCACGCTTCAATACCTTCTCTTCATCAGTCTGTTCTTTCAGCTCTTTCCATTTCTTCAGGATGGTACTTTCCGATTTGGGCATGGACTTTCCAAGGGCGGCCAGGACAAGCGAGCATCACGTGCCCGCCATTCCAATGAACGATAAGTTCGACTGGTGCTCCACGAGGAACATCAAACGAAACCGTGTAAACGTTTCCATACAGACGCTTCAAAGGGTGACGGCCTTCTACATGAAAGCCATCGAATTCCCCTTTGTTGTCATGGATGTAAACAGACCAAGCGTAAAGCGGTTGAGCCTTATGACTTACGACGATCTTCTTAATACCGACAGATCGACGTACCCGCATTGCATGCATCTGACGAGCCCGATAATTTATTCGCTCGACAACATCAGGTACATGCAGCAATTTCTCACGCCACGCTTTCGCTTGTAAGCTCAGGGACTGCATCGAATACTTCCTCAGCGGTGATTACAGCGCGCTTCTTTACCTGGACTTTTACGAGATTGCCACTATCGATGCGATCAGACAAACGGTCAGCTGCTTTCCAAGCACCAGGAGTAAACCCACCCATCACGGTCCATTCGCCATCGACCATGAATACAGATTCCAGGATGGACTCCTCAGAGATTGGCTGGATATCCTGTTTCATGCTGCTTCCTTCACTTGGCGCTTCATGACGGTGATGGCTTTAACAGTACCACGAACGGCACGATCTTCCAGACGGCGAGCAGCCGATTCACGGACATGCATGGGTGCACCCAGGTCATTGCACAGGATGCTACCAAATTTGTCGTTCATCAAGTATGGAGTATTCCAGCTCATTTCTTTTCTTCCTTCTTAGCTACACGGATTGAGATAAGAGTATCTGATTTACGAACACGGTCCCACAGCTCACGACATTTGGTGTAAGCCGGCGTGTCATACTGACAACAGCAGATCATGGTGTATTCGTCTGCTTCATACAACGTACTAGCGTCACCCATTACGAGTTGATGTTGCCGAATTCGTCACCGAGATAAGACAGGACACGCTTCATGTCCGCATTCTTATATTTGGTTTCGACAGCCAGGACGGTGTGGTCTTTCGCATCACGATTGAAGATACCGCTAACGGTGGTCATCGAACCCTGCTGATAATTGAAGCCGATCTCTTGAGCATCAGCATTTTTCTTGAAATGGTCTACAGCCAGGTTACCAGTGGTATACAGAACACCACCAGCCAGATCACGGAAACCAGTTTCGATCTTCTTGAATGTTTCCGCAGATACGTTCAGTGGATCGAGAACCAAGACTTGCGCCAGATCCGCAGGGATGGAATAGATCCCGTTATCAGCCAGGGTAATCTTTTCGCCCAGGCCATTCTTTTCGGAGTAAGCAGCAGCTTGGATTTTGGATACGTCGGTCATTGCAATTGTTTCCTTTGAGTGATTGATGTATTGCAGTACAGTGATATAGATCTGAGTTTTATTCTACTGCTTAAGGCAGACGAACGGAGATGGTGAAGTTCTCTACATCGGTAGTACCGATGGTGTAACCTTGGGCTTCCAGAACTTCGCACAATTGTTTCATTGCGACGATACGGTCACGTTGTGAATCGAACTTAGGATCGCCAAAGAAGACGAATCCAACATCATTGTTGTCTTCATTGACCTTCCATTTATCTGGGTTGGCGACTTCCTTCAACATCTGGCTAACCAAGCGATTGGTTTCTTCTACACCAAATCGAGTTAGCAATGTAGTACGCATCACCTTAGCACGATCTTTCAATGTTGGCAGTTGTGTTCCACCGAAAGCACCGCCAACTTGATCCATGCGTGGTTGCTGATGGAATGGGTTGTACGGCTGCGATGGGAACTGTGGTGCTGGTGTACCAGGGCCAGGATAGTAAACAGAGCCATCATGCATCGGCATGTTGAACCGCGGTTGAACATTGTTAAACATCTGGTTATGTGTGGATGCAAAACCCAGTTGACCGCCACCATTAAAGGCACTGCTACGTACACCCATCAGTGTAACAGCAGACTTCTCGATCGCATTCTCTGGATCATAGTACCACAGGCCATCATGTTCGGTGATCAGATCTGTACCGAATGTGCGGTTAACGCAGGTGCGGTTAATATCATCAGGATTAGGTTTCCGGTTAGGAATCATCCATGCTTGCCAGATAAACTTATTACCTAGCTCTGGGTTAAGGCAACGAAGCGAATAACGGGTTTCATGGCCATTGTAGAATGTGTCATGTTGAATAACAAAACCGTTAACACTACCGACTGGTTGACCGACCATAATCGAAGAGAACATACGTTGCAAGGTATAGGTATCAATCTGCATAACAAACTCTTTTGGCTAGAGGATTACATGGTAGTAATATAGATCTGAGATTTTTTGGAGTGACGACATAAAGATTCCCCGAAGGGAATCGTCATTGTCCGTATAACCCATGCAGTGTCATCCATCGACCATTCGTCCAGATCCAGTAAGCATCACGTACTTGCCAACCTTGCCCCTCTTTAGGATTCTTTGGTAGATCCCGAGTAGAGTCTAATGTTCGTAATCCACCTTTCGCTACGGGAGCATCATCAACGTGTATTCGTGCACCCTGTGGATCTAATGGTTTCTCTACAAGCTGTTGTATTTCTTCTTCTACATAATGCACTTGTTCATTAGAAGCAAGCCATCGTGACATTGATCGATTCATGTAATTCTCCTTATCACATCATAAAGGCTATCCCGAAGGATAGCCAATATGTTAACCTTTGATCAACTGTACTGCCAGTTCGATAGCGAGTTGTTCAGCCGAACGCTTCATGCCAGGAGCTACTTCACGGATAACTTTCAGCACAGCAGCTTTCTTCTTCATGAACCCTTCACCAGATTCTTCAGCTACACGAGCAGCTTCAATAATAGCGTACGACTTGTCACGGTCACCATCTACCAGAGTACGCAGCAGGGCAGCTTGTACTTGACTACCGCGGAATTTGGTTTCCAGTTGACCTTGCAGCCAGTCTTCCAGACGATTTGTGCCGACAACGGAAGAGATAGGGAAACTTTCGTTTTCGATCTTGGTAGCTTTGCGGGTTAGTTCAACAACGTCACCTTTGATGGTAGCCAGTGCAGCAGCGCCCAACAGTTTCAGACCGAGTTTTTGCAGAATGTTCATGTTGCGTCTCCATTTGGATTTTAGAAATACACGGATGTGTCTACATTAGATCACACCCTGGAGTATTTCTTCATTAGAATCGATCAGTAGCTTGTGCAAAGGCAGACAATGAACGAGCTACTTCGCCATCCAATACCCACGACATGAAGTTAGATGGACTACGCCATGTTTGGAATGCCTGAACTTGTTTAGCAATGTTCAGGTTCAACCGTTTACCAGAGTAGTAAATATCAGACCATGCCTGGGATGTTAACGTTGCCGTGTAGTCACTGAACAATGACTGTTCATCCCATACAGCTCCGTTAGTCAATGCGGTGGTTACGTTCAATGCTGTCTCACCCACCATTTCTGCAGCAGTTGCAGCAGCCCCTCGTGCAGCAGTGCCTAACCAACTAGCAGAAGCAAAACCAGCCTTCAGTGGAATATGCATGATCTTGGACAGATCCTTCACAGAGATTTGTACTTCACAGTTCAACATCTCGTTATCAGCGTTCCAACCTACGTGACCTGTACCACGACGAATTGTTAACGAATCAACAATTGCTAGTTGTTTATGGTTACGACCTTGGTGGAACAGTTGACAAATGAAAGGAGAAGTATATGCAGATCGACCAGCCGACCGTGGCAGTGCCATTGGTAGGATCATTGCCAACGGTAGGAAGATGTTTAGGAAACGAGACATCTTGTTGCCGTGAGCACATACTAATGGAATCGTGTATGAAGCTGTTGGTAAAGAAGCTACTGAGGACTCCCAGTATTCCGGTACGTCAACGAAAGCAGAACCTGCTAGTGTCGCTAGGCCTGACATGTTAACCATATCCAGAGCACCACCCACGAAGCTAGAGATAGCCTGATATGCCCCACCAATCAATTCCGTAACGTTACCGTTCATGAAGTTGAATTGTGCAGCTCGACCTTCTGTTACTTTCGTGTTCAGTGTTTGTGCAACACCCACAGATGCAGTAGACGATGTGAAAGATTCAGATTGCTCCCCGTTGAAGTCAGCACGCAGAGTAACGAATTGCATACCGTCTCGTTGAGCACCAACAATGAAGTTCATAACCTTCGATAGATCGCCCCACTCGGTAAACTTCTCTGAGTCGATAACTGCAGATTCACCAACAGGGTCAGCAGCCAGATAGTCCAAGAAATATTGACGAGTAGATACGCCGGTATTCGGGTCTACTTGAGCTTTCGCCATTTGAGCATTTAGACCAGCTTTCAGATCTTCAATGTTCCGAGCTTTCTCAGCCATAGCTTCCCAAGCTTTCTTGGATTCGTCAGCTTTACGTTGAGCACGACCTGCTAAGGACATAACGTCAACACCACCTTTCGGCGAGAACAGCCCAGGCATTAACTTAGAGAAGTGTTGCATATCAGCAACGGTCACAGTTTGGCCAGGGTCAGCCATTTGGTTCTGTGTGTCAGGGTCAGTATATAGTCGAGGTTGTAGCCCCATGTTGATAGCGAATTCGTTTGCCAGTGTGTTAACAGCAGACCAATAAGCATGCATCGTAGGTTTGAAATAAAACCACTTCGATGGAGACGACTTCGATAGGAACGACAATACGCGAGATACAGCAGTAATACCGATAATAAAAGGTTGTACGGGTAAGGACACAACAAACGACAATGTGTTACCTAGGTTGTACCATAAGTCAGTAGTCTTACCGGAGTTTGCAAAGGTAGCTGCAGAACGATCGTAGAAGTTCGTAAAGAAAGCTGCCCAGCTAGAGAATCGTGGAACGCCAAATGACATCTGTAGCTTTTGTGCTAAGTCATCGTGCGCTTCTGAGTAATAGCGGCCCATCCCTAGACTTTTGTTCCTAGGGTCCCGACCACGGCCAGGCTGACGG
>RCUS01000831.1_pt1 | contig 18225 bp, 19 predicted proteins | sample 2166221 | NCBI WGS metagenome assembly RCUS01 (sample SAMN09932758, study PRJNA488358) | compost metagenome | isolation source: compost soil in cyclohexanecarboxylic | place: Germany: Experimental Botanical Garden | reverse complement strand
CAGCATCCGCTGGAAGTCCACAATGCCAAGGGCAGCGCACGCTTGCTGCACCTGAGCCTGCCCAACAGCCGCATGCTGACGGGCGAGCAGTTCGCCCCGGCCATTCTTGCCGGACTGCTGGCGGACAAGCACAATGTGCTGCTGTACCCGGATACGCCGGGCGACCGTTCGCTGGGCATCGCGCCGCCGCCCGCGCTCGACCCGGCTAGCCTGCTCGATCCTGCGCAGCTGCGCCTGGTGGTGCTGGACGGCACCTGGCGCAAGAGCCGCAAGATGCTGTACCTGAACCCGCAGTTGCAGCAATTGCCACGCCTGCCATTGCGCGACACGCCCGCCTCCCATTACCTGATCCGCAAGGCGCATGCGCCCGACCAGTTATCGACCCTGGAAGCGACTTGCTATGCCCTGATGCAGTTGGAGCAGGACGTGCCGCGTTTCGTTCCGCTGATCGCGGCGTTTGACGGTTTTGTCGCGCAGCAGTTGAGTTATGTCATGCCGCACGGTGAAAAAGCTTGAAATAGCACCATGGCAGCCCTTGATCTTGGCCGAACAGCGGCATAGTATACTGTACGTATATACAGTTGATGGGGCCGTTCATGAAAGCAATCATTCCGGAACACGATGACAGCTTTGCCGGGCAAGTGATGCTGCCGCCGCAATCGCTGAAAGCTGGCAAGGGACGCGGCGCCGTATCGAACCTGCAAGGCCGCTACGAGGTGCACGCGCGTGCCGGCTTCGATGACGGCTGGAGCGTGGCGGGGAACGACGAGGCGGAGGGGGAAGGCGGCGCGCCAGCCTGGAAGACGCAGGTCAGCGATGAGCAGGCACGCACCATCCTCACGCGCAACGCCTCGCCCGACTTGCCATTCAACGTATCCTTGAATCCGTATCGGGGCTGCGAGCATGGCTGCATTTATTGCTTTGCGCGTCCCACGCACAGCTATCTGGGCCTGTCGCCCGGGCTCGACTTTGAAAGCCGCATCTATGCCAAGGTGAATGCGCCTGAACTGTTGCGGCGCGAGCTGGCCAAGCCGTCCTATGTGCCGGAACCGATCGCGCTGGGCATCAATACGGATGCGTATCAGCCGTGCGAGCGCGAACGGCAGCTGACGCGGCGCGTGCTGGAAGTGCTGAGCGAGTGCGACCATCCGGTGGCGCTGATCACGAAATCGTCGCTGATCGAGCGCGACATGGACTTGCTGGCGCCCATGGCGGCCAGGCGCCTGGCTGCCGTGGCCGTCACCGTCACCACGCTCGATCCCGCCATCGCGCGCACCCTGGAGCCACGCGCCGCCGCCCCGGCGCGGCGCTTGCGCACCATCCGCACCTTGACGGAGGCGGGCATTCCCGTTGGCGTGAGCATCGCGCCCATCATCCCCTTCGTCACCGAGCCGGAAATCGAACAGCTGCTCGAAGCCGTGCGCGACGCGGGCGCCATCCACGCCCATTACGTGGTGCTGCGCCTGCCATGGGAAGTGAGCCCGCTGTTCCAGCAGTGGCTGGAAGCGCACTTCCCGGAGCGGGCCCAGCGCGTGATGAACCGGGTGCGGGAAATGCGCGGTGGCAAGGATTACGACAGCGCGTTCGGCACGCGCATGCAGGGCGAAGGCGTCTGGGCTGACCTCATCCGTCAGCGCTTTGAAAAAGCCGTGCATCGGCTGGGCCTGCACGGCAAGGGCGGTCGCTTCAAGCAGCTCGATTGCACCCAGTTCCGCCGGCCGCTGGTGGTGCCGCCGCTGGGCAACAAGGCGAAAGGGGGGAATGCCGGGCAGCTGGACTTGTTTTAGAACGTGCGGCGCTGCCGTAGCCGGAAGCCAGGCGTGCCGTGCGCAGGGGCAATGTTGTGAAGAGGGCGCGGCTGGGGGCACGTGCCGGTGGCGCGCGTCTGCTGTGCTGCTTGCTGTGCTGCATGCTTCGCTGGTTCTGCGTTGTCCGCTGCGTTGTCTGCTATCCAGTCTGCTGCGATGTCTGCTATGTCGTCTGCTGCGCTGGCGCGGAAGGCTCAGGGCGTCGCGTCTGTGGCTGGCGTTTCCCTGAGCTGCGCCAGATGCTGTTCGATGGCGAAGACGTGCGGGTCGGTCTTGCCCAGTTCGCGCAGCGCGCTGGCCAGGTGCAGCAGGTAGTCGCTGTTCGGGCCACTGGGGCCGCTTGACCGGGCGATCTGGCGCGCGATATCGAATTCGGACGCGGCGCCCAGAAAGGCCGCGTTTTCCTCGTTAGCGATGTACACCAGGCCTTCGACCTTGCTGCCGTCGTCGAAGGTGATGTCGGTGGCCAGGCGCAGATAGCCGTTCTTTTCGCGGTGGTCGAGGTGGGCAAAGACTTCCGGCGTGATCAGGTAGGCCATGCCGTCGCACACGGCGCCCGCCTGCGGCACGAGGGTGACGACCCGGCCCGGCGCCAGCGGCGTGCCGCGGTGGTCGTGTGACCCTTGCCAGAAGCGCCGCGTCCAGCCTTCGATGCTGGCGGGACGGCGCTCGATGTAGGGAAAGTCCGCCTTGTAGATCAGCGAACCGTAGCCGAACAGCCAGACCTGTTCGTGGCCGTCGAATTTGTTCATGCGCTGGTTGATGGCGATGGTGGCGGCGTCGATGGACGACAGGTCAGGCTGGGTCATGGCGTAAGCGGTAAGGGGACGATGCTGGATTATAAGGCGCTGCCCGCCGCGCTGCCCGCCGGCGCTGCGTCGCGCGCGCCGCCCACATTCCACTCGTGCGTCTCGACGAACTGGAACAGGAAGGCCATGAAGCTTTCGGCCGCCGGCGACAGCGAGCGGCCCGTCTTGGTGTAGACGAAAAAGCGCCGCGTCAGTTCCGGCTCGTGCAGGGTGCGCATCTGCAGTTTATACAGCTTGACCATCGGTTCCGCATACGGCAGGCAGGCCGTGATGCCCAGGTTGGCGCTGACCATGGCCAGCGCCGTCGTCATGAAGGTCACTTCATTGTAGGGATTGAGCGACAGGTCGCGGAAAGAGCCATGCATGTCGCGCAGCAGGCGTTCCGTGAACTGGCCCTGCAGGGAAATGAACGGGTAGTCGGCCACGTCGGCCCAGGTGACGCGTTCTTTCTGCTGCAGCGGGTGCCGCTCGGGGAAGACCAGCACGAAGGGCATCTCGAACAGCACCTGCGCGGCGATTTCCGCCGTCGGATCGCGCTCGGGGCCGATGCCGAAATCGACTTCGCCGCTGAAGACGCGCGCCGGGACATTCTCCACGGGACAGTCGACCAGGCGCAGCTGCACTTCCGGGTGTGCCTGGCGGTAGGCGGCGATCACTTCCGGCAGCAGGGTGCAGGCCATCATCTGCGGCGCGGCGATGCGCACCATGCCCGTTTTCAGCGCCTTGCGCTGGGCGATGCCGGCCAGGGCGCCATCGAGGTCCTCGATCATCTTTTCAAACAGCGGATACAGTTCGCGGCCGATTTCCGACAGCTGCGTCTTGCGCGTGCTGCGCTCGACCACGCGCACCCCCAGCACGCTTTCCAGTTCCTTGATCAAGCCGCTCAAGGCGGACTGCGTCACGTGCAGGTATTCGGCGGCCAGGGTAAAACTGCCGGTCTTGGCCAGCGCCACGAAGGCGCGCATCTGTCGCAAGCTGGGACTCATAAGATAATCCGATAAATCGATGGATAAAAATTGTTTGTATGATAGCTGCAACTCGATTCTAATGGTGAAAAGCTGAAAAATACGCCAGCCATCGCGCCCCGGGCGCATCCATCGGAGACAAACATCATGAAAATCAAGCAAATCCACCATGTCGCCTACCGCTGCATCGACGCGAAGAAAACCGTCGAGTGGTACGTCAAGCATTTGAACATGAATTTCGTCCTCGCCATCGCCGAAGACCTGGTGCCATCGACCAAGGCGCCGGATCCGTACATGCATGTCTTCCTCGACGCGGGGCAGGGCAATGTGCTGGCCTTCTTCGAGCTGCCGACGCAGCCGCCGATGGACCGCGACCGCAATACCCCGGCCTGGGTGCAGCACCTGGCGCTGGAAGTGGCCAGCATGGACGAACTGCTGGCCGCCAAGGAGCGCCTGGTCGCCGGCGGCATCGAGGTGCTCGGTCCCGTGAACCACGCCATCTTCCAGTCGATCTATTTCTTTGACCCGAACGGCCACCGCCTGGAGCTGGCGGCCAACGTGGGCACGCCCGAGATGATGGCCAAACTGGACGCCGTCAAATGGGAAATGCTGGAAGAATGGTCGCAGACGCGCCGCGCGCCGAAGCACGCCGCCTGGATGCATGCGCCGGCCGAGGCCTGAGCCGCAGCGCGCATCCCCACGCTGACGCCACTTCAAACAACCATCGAACAAGGAATACCATGAAACTCGCCACCCTGAAAAACGGCAGCCGTGACGGCGCCCTGATCCTCGTCAGCCGCGACCTGCGCCAGTGCCTCGCCGTCGCCGAGATCGCACCCACCCTGCAGGCGGCGCTCGACGACTGGGACAGCATCGCGCCCAGGCTGGAAATCGCCTACGCGGCCCTGAACGCGGGCACGGCGGCCGGCGCCCAGCCATTTGCCGCCAGCCTGTGCCACTCGCCGCTGCCGCGCGCCTACCAGTGGGCCGACGGTTCGGCCTACATCAACCACGTGGAACTGGTGCGCAAGGCGCGCAACGCGGAAGTGCCGGCCTCGTTCTACACGGATCCGCTGATGTACCAGGGCGGTTCGGACAGCTTCATTGGCCCGCGCGACCCGATCTTCGCCCTGTCGGAAGAGTGGGGCATCGACCTGGAAGCGGAAGTGGCCGTCGTCACGGGCGACGTCGCCATGGGTGCCAGCGTGGTCGACGCGGCGAACGCCATCCGCCTGGTCATGCTGGTCAACGACGTCTCCTTGCGCAACCTGATCCCGGGCGAACTGGCGAAAGGTTTTGGTTTCTTCCAGTCGAAGGCGGCCAGCGCGTTTTCGCCCGTCGCCGTCACGCCCGATGAACTGGGTGCCGACTGGGCAGACAGCAAGCTGCACCTGCCATTGCTGGTGGACCTGAACGACAAACCCTTCGGCAAGCCGAATGCGGGCGAAGACATGACGTTCAATTTTGCCCAGCTGGTTGCCCACGCGGCGAAGACGCGCGAACTGGGCGCCGGCAGCATCGTCGGTTCCGGCACCGTGTCGAACAAGCAGGGCAACCTGTTCGGATCGAGCATCGAGAACGGCGGCGTCGGTTACTGCTGCCTGGCCGAGGTGCGCATGTACGAAACCATCGAGCACGGCGCGCCAAAGACGGCCTACCTGAAGTTCGGCGACACGGTGCGCATCGAGATGCGCGACGCGGCCGGCGCCAGCATCTTCGGCAGCATCGAGCAGACGGTGGCCCCGTACGCTGGCGCCACGCGCGCCTGAGGGAAGGGCGCCCCATGAAGCTGTACACCTATTTTCGCAGTTCGGCCGCCTACCGCGTGCGCATTGCCCTGAACCTGAAAGGCATTGCCTACGACAGCATCCCCGTGCATTTGCTGCAGGACGGCGGCCAGCAGCTGCTGCCGGCCTACCGCGCCGTCAATCCGTCGGCGCTGGTGCCAGCGCTCGACGACGAGGGCGCCATCCTGACGCAGTCGCTGGCCATGCTGGAATACCTGGAAGAGACGCGCCCCGGCGTGCCGCTGCTGCCGCCCGATGCGCTCGGGCGGGCAAGAGTGCGCGCGCTGGCGCTGGCGATCGCCTGCGACGCCCATCCGCTGACGAACCTGCGCGTCCTGAAATACCTGAAGAACACGCTGGGCCTGTCGGAAGAGGCCAAGCAGGAGTGGTACCGCCACTGGATGGCCGAAGGGCTGGCGGCGTTTGAGGCGCTGCTGGCGCAGGGCGACCCGGAGGGCACGCGGCTGTTCTGCCACGGCGACGGCCCGACGCTGGCCGACTGTTGCCTGGTGCCGCAAGTGTTCAATGCGCAGCGCTTCGCCATCGATCTCGCGCCTTATCCGCGCGTGGCGCGCATTCACGCGCATTGCGCCAGCTTGCCGGCGTTTGCCGCCGCGCATCCGTCGCGGCAGCCTGACGCGGAATAGGACATCAGGAGGGCGGCAGCAGGGCGCTTCAGGCCCACTCCACCCGGTCGCGCCCGGCGTGCTTGGCGCGGTACAGGGCCTGGTCGGCGCGGATCAGCAGGTCGGTCAGGCTGTCCGGTTCCCGCCGGGCTGGCGCCGTGGCTTGCGGCGCACTCGACGTCACGCCGATGCTGATGGTCAGATTGACCAGCTGGCCGTCATCGCACTCCACCCGCAGGTGGGCCGCCGCGATGCGCAGGCGCTCGGCCACTTCCAGCGCCACCGGCAGCGGCGTTTCCGGCATCAGCAGCACGAATTCCTCGCCGCCGAAGCGCGCCGCCGTATCCATGCCGCGCGTGACGCTGCGCAGGACCTGTGCCACGGCGACGATGGCGCGGTCGCCCGCGTCGTGGCCATGGCGGTCATTGATGCGCTTGAAGTGGTCGATGTCGATCATCAGCAGCGACAGCGTGTGGCCGAAGCGCTGCGCGCGTTCCAGCTCCTCGCCCAGGCGCAGGGTCATCATGCGGCGGTTGCCCAGCCCTGTCAGCGGGTCCGTCGTGGCTTGCTGCTCCAGGCGCGAATTGGCCACCAGCAGTTCCAGGGTACGCTGCAGGACCCGCTCCTCGAGCAGCGTGCGTTCCTCATGCAGGGTTGCCAGGGTGGCGCGGCGGCTGCGCTGCGCCAGCATCAGCGCCGTGATCAGCGCCGCCTGCAGCACGATCAGCGACAGTCCGGCGATGATCTGCCAGTGGTATTGCGCCCACAGCCCCTGCGGCCGGTTCAGGATGCGCGCCTCGGGCGGCAGCTGGCGCAAGCCGAAGCGCCGTATGGCGGCATCGTCGAAGATATACGCCTGCATGCCATTGGCGTCCGGCGCGCGGCCCTGCAGGATGCGCGCGATGGTGCGCCCGACTTTTTCTCCGCTGATCACATAGCCGCCCACCACGCCGGGCAGTATCAGCGATTCGACGCTGGTGAAAATGGGCACGGCGCTGCGCGAGGCCAGGTCGCGCGCCACGTCGGGCGGCGTGGTGCGCTCGCCCAGCACGTCGCGGTAGACGGGCAGCAGGTAGATGGCACTGCCGCTGCCCAGCGCTTCGGTGCGGCGTCGCAGTTCTTCCTGGCTCAGGTGATCCCAGAAGTCGACCCGCAGGCGGCCCTGGTAGGGCGCGCTGGCGCTGCGCAGGGCGGCGATCCACGCCTGGCCGCGCGCGCTGCCATCGCCGACGATGGCGATATGGCGCAGCGCCGGCAGCACTTGCAGCATGACGGCGATGGCCTTGGGAAAATCGTGGCGCACATCGAGATTGACGCCGTCGCCGGGCGCCCAGTCCTGCCGTCCCTGGTTGACATAGTAGCGCGGCACGCCGGGAAACAGCTTCGGGTGCTGGCTGAGGAACTGCGCCGCCAGGTAGTTTTCCGTGATGATGGCGTCGAGGTGCACCATCCTGTACTTGGTTTGCAGGTAGGCCTCCAGCCCGGCCACGGCGGGTTGCTCGCCCACGCGCACGGAATCGAGCCGTTCTTCAAAGATGCCGGGCGCGGCGCTCCAGTTCTGGTTCGCCAGTTCCGCGCTGATGCCCCTGCGGATCAGCGTTTGCCACAGCGACGAGGCATCGCTGCCCAGCGAATACAGCACCAGCACCTGCCTCGGCGCCGGGTGCGCTGTTTCGGGCGCCGTCGCCGCTTGCGCGTGGACGGGAAGCGGCATGGCGCAGCCTAGCCATAGGAGCAGGCCCAGCCAGAGCCGGCGTGGCGTATCGCGCAATCGTGTCAGGTAGTGGTCATGCATGTGAAAGGCAGTTTGTTTAGAACTTGCCCGGACGCAATGAGCGTAGGTGGATTGGAGAATCCGGTAAGCACTATTTCTTGATATGGCTCAAGTTCCAAGGAAACCAGTCTAGCATTGACGGGCGCTATTGGCGCATATGCATTGTAATTTTTGATAGTGTTGTTGCTATTGCGGTATTGCTGTTGAGTATGGAAATTGTGTGGTTTCAACAATGCTGGCAGGCCCGTAGCTTGCATCCGTGCGCTACAATTTGCCTTTGCGCAATTCACCATGCCTTCCATGACCGCCAGTTCCATGTCCGTTCCGACCATTCCTGCCAGCATCACCGATGCCCTGTCCCTGGCGCACGCTTCCTGGCGGCCCAGTTTGCTGCGCGGCCTGCACGCCGTGATGGCGGCCGACCCTGCTTATTTGCCGGCGCTGGCCGCCGATGATTACCTGCCCACGCAAGGCAGGCTGTTTGCCGCTTTTGCCTTGCCGCTGGCGCAGGTGCGCCACGTGCTGGTGGGCGAGGGGCCGTATCCGCGCGCCGAGAGTGCGACGGGCGTATGTTTCATGGATGGCGCCGTCGGCAGCCTGTGGTCGGCCACGGGCCTGTCGAAACCCGTCAACCGCGCCACGTCGCTGCGCAACTTCATGAAGATGCTGCTGGTGGCAGATGGCCAGCTGCAGGGCGGCGATACGTCCGGTGCGGCGATGGCGCCCGTGGCGGCGGCCGCGCAGCAGGCCGGCAGCGGCGTCATCCAGACCTTGCCCGAACTGCAGCGCAAGATGACGGAGCAGGGTTTCCTGCTGCTCAACGCGGCGCTGGTGTTCCGTGCCCACGTGCCGCCCGTGCAGGATGCGCGCGGCTGGCTGCCCTTCCTGCAGGTAGTGCTGGAAGCGCTGGCGCGGCAGGGCGGCGCGGCCTTGCCGCAACTGGTGCTGTGGGGCAAGATTGCCGAGCTGGTCAAGCGCCTGCCGGTGGCGGCAATGCTGCCGCAGGTGACGGCCGAACATCCGTATAATCTGTCCTTTATTGGCAATCGCGACATGCAGGCCCTGTTTGGCCCGATGCAGCTGTTGCGTGCTTGAGAGTGAATTGGCGCCTGTCTGGCGGAAGTCCGGGGAATATGCAAATTAGCAATACTGAAGAATTGAAGGCGTGGATAGCGGCGGGCGGCGTGCCCGACTATCTGTATTTCTGGGGCCATACGCCGGCCCAGCCGCAAGTGGCCGACAAAAGCTGTTTCAGCCAGTGGTTTCCGTCGCCGTTCAGCCTGGCTGGCGTGACGTATGCCACGGCAGAGCACTACATGATGGCGCAAAAGGCCGCCCTGTTCGGCGACACCGCCGTGCAGGCGCGCATCGTGGCGGCCGAGCGGCCGTCGGAAGTCAAGAAACTGGGGCGCGAGGTGGCCAACTTTGACGCCAAGGTGTGGGAGGCGGCGCGCGCCGGCATCGTCTTCGATGGCAACTTCGCCAAGTTCTCGCAAAAACCCGCGCTGCGCAAGTTTCTGCTGGGCACGGGCGAGCGCGTCATCGTCGAAGCCAGTCCCGTCGACCGCATCTGGGGCGTGGGCCTGGCGTCGGATAATCCGCGCATCGCCGATCCTGCCACCTGGGACGGCTTGAACCTGCTGGGCTTTGAACTGATGAAGGTGCGCACCGCCCTGCGGGGATGATCGCGCCCGACCAAACCTGCTGCGCGTCGGCATAGGTGGCCTGCGATGCTCACCGGCGCGGCGCCGCCGTACCAAGTACGGTTGCGCTCCTCGGCCACCTCTCCCTCCCGCTCGCGGCGGTTTTGTCAGGTGCCGTGAGGCCGGCGATTTTCCGATTGTTGTTTTCCTGATGCCGCCGCGCCTGGCGCGGCCGGGCATGCTCCTGCCAGCCCTGTGGTCATCGAGGGGCGCTCTGACAAACCCCGCCGAATTTGTTATACTTGACTAAATCATTCAACTACTCAGGGTTTGAGGAGTTGAAAAACCGCAATATTTTAAACCAGTTATTGAACAGTTGACCGAGGATGTATGCGTCTGACTACAAAAGGCCGTTTTGCCGTGACAGCGATGATCGATCTTGCCCTGCGCCAGGGCAAGGGTCCGGTCACCCTGTCCGGCATCAGCCAGCGCCAGTCGATTTCCCTGTCCTACCTGGAACAGCTGTTCGGCAAGCTGCGCCGGCATGAGATCGTCGAATCGATCCGTGGTCCCGGTGGCGGCTACAGCCTGGCGCGCCGTGCGGACAAGGTGACGGTGGCCGACATCATCATCGCCGTCGACGAACCGCTCGACGCCACGCAGTGCGGCGGCAAGGAACATTGCCATGGCGCCGACGCGGCCACGGGTGCGCGCTGCATGACGCATGAATTGTGGTCCACACTCAACGAAAAAATGGTCGATTATCTGGATTCTGTGTCCTTGCAGGACCTGGTCGACCAGCAGAGACAAAAGAATGCCGAGCAAAGCGTGATGGTGATGCACCGTAACCACGCGGCCCTCGGTTGATAATGACAAAAATACCAGTTGCTGATTGCAGGAGTTATTGATGAACGCCCCAGAAAAAAACGTAGGCCAAGTGCACTTTGAAACCGCACCGCATTTCCCGATCTACATGGATTACTCGGCTACCACGCCGATCGATCCACGCGTCGCCGACAAGATGATTCCTTACCTGCGCGAGCAGTTCGGCAATCCGGCATCGCGCAGCCACATGTATGGCTGGACGGCGGAAAAAGCCGTGGAAGAGGCACGCGGCCACGTGGCGGCCCTGGTGAACGCCGATGCGCGCGAAATCATCTGGACTTCCGGCGCGACGGAAAGCAACAACCTGGCCATCAAGGGCGCGGCGCAGTTCTACAAGACCAAGGGCAAGCACATCATCACCGTCAAGACCGAGCACAAATCGGTGCTCGACACGGTGCGCGAACTGGAACGCATCGGCTTTGAAGCGACGTATCTGGAACCGCAGGACAACGGCCTGATCACCGTCGAGCAGCTGGCCGCGGCCGTGCGCCCGGACACCATCCTCGTGTCGGTGATGCTGGTGAACAACGAAATCGGCGTGATCCAGCCGATCGACGAGATCGGCGTATTCTGCCGCTCGAAAGGCATCATCTTCCATTGCGACGCCGCGCAAGCGACGGGCAAGGTCGTCATCGACCTGCAAAAGACCAAGGTCGACCTGATGACCTTCACGGCGCACAAAACCTACGGCCCGAAAGGCGTGGGCGCGCTGTACGTGTGCCGCAAGCCGCGCGTGCGCCTGGAAGCGCAGATGCACGGTGGCGGCCATGAGCGCGGCCTGCGCTCTGGCACCCTGCCAACGCACCAGATCGTCGGCATGGGCGAAGCGTTCCGCATCGCCAAGGAAGAAATGGACAGCGAAATCGGCCGCATCCTGGCCTTGCGCGACCGCCTGGCCAAGGGCCTGCAAGAGATCGAAGAAGTTTATATCAACGGCGACATGGACCACCGCGTGCCGCACAACCTGAACGTGAGCTTCAACTACGTCGAAGGCGAGTCGCTGATCATGGCGATCAAGGATATCGCCGTGTCGTCCGGTTCGGCCTGCACCTCGGCCAGCCTGGAGCCATCGTACGTGCTGCGCGCCCTGGGCCGAAGCGACGAACTGGCGCACAGCTCGATCCGCTTCACCATCGGCCGCTTCTCGACCGAGGAAGACATCGACTTCGCCGTCAACCTGCTGAAATCGAAAGTACACAAGCTGCGCGAACTGTCGCCGCTGTGGGACATGTTTAAAGATGGTATCGACATCAATTCCATCCAATGGGCTGCCCACTAACCAACACCGTGGCCCCTGCCAATGGGGCCGGCAAGAATATTAAAGGAGCATCAAAATGGCTTACTCGGACAAAGTACTCGATCACTACGAAAACCCGCGCAACGTGGGCGCTTTCGACAAGGGTGATGAAACCATCGGCACCGGCATGGTCGGCGCGCCCGCCTGCGGCGACGTGATGAAACTGCAGATCAAGGTCGGCGCCGATGGCCTGATCGAAGATGCGAAATTCAAGACCTACGGCTGCGGTTCGGCCATCGCATCGAGCTCGCTGGTGACCGAATGGGTCAAGGGCAAGACCCTGGACCAGGCGCTGGCCATCAAGAATACGCAGATCGCCGAAGAACTGGCGCTGCCGCCAGTGAAGATCCACTGCTCCATCCTGGCGGAAGACGCCATCAAGGCAGCGGTGCTGGATTACCAGACCCGCCATCCGGCAGCGTAAGAGCGCCTGAGAAAACGCCCATGGCGGCGTTGCATTGCCTTGTCGTACTAGTCGTACTGCCTTCGGCAATGCGCCTTGCCCTGAACGTTTTTCAGGCACTCTAGAATTTGTTGGATTTTGATACCTGTTCCCATGTGGGAGCAGGAGCGGAGAAATACATGATCACACTGACCGAAAAAGCGGCAAAGCACATCAACCGCTATATCGAACGGCGCGGCAAGGGCATGGGCCTGCGCTTCGGCGTGCGTACCACGGGCTGCTCTGGCCTGGCTTACAAGCTCGAATATGTCGATGAAGCGGCGGCCGAAGACAGCGTCTTCGAATCGCATGGCGTGAAGGTCTTCGTCGACCCGAAAAGCCTGCCGTACATCGATGGCACGGAACTCGATTTCGCGCGCGAAGGCTTGAACGAAGGCTTCAAGTTCCACAATCCGAACGAAAAGGACGCCTGCGGCTGCGGCGAGTCTTTCAGGATTTAAATAGCTGGCAAGACCCCGGTCGGTGCGCTGTACCCATCGATTGCGGTACAGCGACCACCGACAATTATGCAAAACCACTTCGAATTATTCCAGTTGCCGGCGCAATTCGCGCTCGACATGAGCGCGCTCGACGCTGCCTACCGCGATGTGCAGGGCAAGGTCCACCCGGACCGTTTCATCAATGCCAGCAGCGCCGAAAAAAGGGTGGCCATGCAATGGGCCACGCGCGCCAATGAAGCCTACCAGACCCTGAAAAGCCCGCAAAAGCGCGCCCAATACCTGTGCGAAATCAATGGCGTCGACCTGCAGACGGAATCGAACACGGCCATGCCCGTGAGCTTCCTGATGCAGCAGATGGAGTGGCGCGAAGAGCTGGGCGATGCCCGTGCCGGCAAGGATGCCGACGCGCTCGACGCGCTGGACCGCCAGCTGCGCGGCGAACGCAAGGCCTTGCTGGCCCAGGTGGGTGCGCAGCTCGACGCTGCCGACTATGTCAATGCCGCGCAAAGCGTGCGCGCCCTGATGTTCCTCGACAAATTCGGCGAGGAAGTCCGCTTTGCATACGAAGCCATGGAAGCCTGACTGGCCAATCGCTTGACCGGCGTGCCAAGCGCCAGTCTGGCGCGCGTCTTATAATGCGCGACAGGCATCAGCAGCACCACGCACAAAATTAATCGAGGCACGAATACAATGGCACTTCTGCAAATTTCCGAACCAGGCATGTCGACCGCGCCGCACCAGCACCGCCTGGCCGTCGGCATCGATCTGGGCACCACCAATTCCCTGGTCGCCACCGTCCGCAACAGCATTCCCGAGGTACTCAACGACGAGGAAGGGCACTCCCTGCTGCCGTCCGTCGTGCGCTACCTGCCGAATGGCCACGCGAACATCGGCTACAAGGCCCTGTCCGCGCAAACGACCGACCCGAAGAACACCATCGTGTCCGTGAAACGCTTCATGGGCCGCGGCCTGGCCGACATCGCCTACGCGGAAAACCTGCCCTACGACTTCCAGGATACGCCTGGCATGGTGCAGCTGAAAACCGTGGCCGGCGTGAAAAGCCCCGTCGAAGTGTCGGCGCAAATCCTCGCCACCCTGCGCCAGCGCGCGGAAGATTCGCTCGGCGACGACCTGGTCGGCGCCGTCATCACCGTGCCCGCCTACTTTGACGACGCGCAGCGCCAGGCAACGAAAGATGCGGCGCAGCTGGCCGGCATCAACGTGCTGCGCCTGCTGAGCGAGCCGACGGCCGCCGCCATCGCCTACGGCCTCGATAACGCGTCCGAAGGCGTGTACGCCGTGTACGACCTCGGTGGCGGCACCTTCGATATCTCGATTTTGAAACTCAGCAAGGGCGTGTTTGAAGTGCTGTCCACGGGTGGCGATTCGGCCCTCGGTGGCGACGATTTCGACCGCCGCCTGTTCTGCTGGATCAGCGAGCACGCCAAGCTGGCGCCGCTGTCCGACGAAGACACGGCGATCCTGCTGGTGAAGGCGCGCGAGATCAAGGAACTGCTGTCGACCAAGTCGGAAACGACGATCGACGCCGTGCTGAACTCGGGCGAAGAGATCCACCTGCGCATCACGGCCGAGGAATTCGTCAAGATGACGCAGCACCTGGTCGCCAAGACCATGAACGCCATCAAGAAGGCGCTGCGCGACGCCAACGTGGATGCGGACGACGTCGACGGCGTGGTGATGGTGGGCGGCGCCACGCGCATGCCGCACGTGCAGCGCGCCGTCAGCGAATTTTTCCACACGACGCCGCACGCGAACATCGATCCGGATAAAGTGGTGGCGCTGGGCGCGGCCATCCAGGCCAATCTGCTGGCCGGCAACCGCGCCGCCGGCGACGACTGGCTGCTGCTGGACGTGATCCCGCTGTCGCTGGGTATCGAAACCATGGGCGGCCTGGTGGAAAAGATCATCCCGCGCAATTCGACCATTCCCTGCGCCAGAGCCCAGGAATTCACGACCTTCAAGGATGGCCAGACGGCGTTGGCCGTGCACGTGCTGCAGGGCGAGCGCGAACTGGTGAGCGACTGCCGTTCGCTGGCGCGTTTTGAATTGCGCGGCATTCCACCGATGGTGGCGGGCGCCGCGCGCATCCGCATCACCTACCAGGTCGATGCGGACGGCTTGCTGTCGGTCTCGGCGCGCGAGCTGCGCTCGGGCGTGGAAGCGTCGATCAGCGTCAAGCCGGCCTATGGCCTGGGCGACGACGACATCGCCCGCATGCTGCAGGATTCCTACACCTCGGCCGATGTCGACATGGTGGCGCGCGCGCTGCGCGAAGAGCAGGTGGAAGCGGAACGCATCCTGCTGGCCACGCAGTCGGCGCTGGATGAGGACGGCGGCTTGCTCGATGACGCCGAGCGCGTCACAGTCGACGGTTTGATGAACAAGGTGCGCGACGCCATCGTGCAATCGCAAAGCGGCGCCATCGACCATCAGGCCTTGAAGCTGGCGATCGAGCTGCTCGCCGACGGTACCGAGGATTTCGCCTCGCGCCGCATGGACCGCAGCGTGCGCACTGCCTTGACGGGTAAATCCCTGGACCAGGTCGTACAAGACTAATTGAACAGCGCGCCGCCGAAACTGCGGCCGCGCTCCGAATGACAGACTGAAAGAAGAAACCATGCCACAAATCGTTATCCTGCCGCACGCCAAGCTTTGCCCCGACGGCGCCGTCATCGAAGCACCGGCCGGCAAGTCCATCTGCGACATCCTGCTGGAAAACGACATCGACATCGAGCACGCCTGCGAAAAATCGTGCGCCTGCACCACCTGCCACGTGCTGGTACGCGAAGGCATCGAGTCCCTGAACGAAGCGACGGAACTGGAAGAAGACATGCTGGACAAGGCCTGGGGCCTGGAAGCCGTGTCGCGCCTGTCGTGCCAGTCCATCGTGGCCGAGGCCGACCTCGTCGTCGAGATCCCGAAATACACGATCAACCAGGTCAGCGAAGGCAGCCACTAAGATGAAATGGTCCGATATCACCGCGATCGCCGAAGCGCTGTTCGACACGCATCCGGACATCGATCCCCTGACCGTGCGTTTCACCGACCTGCATAACTGGGTGGTGGCGCTGGACGGCTTCGACGATGACCACACGCGCGGCGGCGAAAAAGTGCTTGAAGCGATACAGATGGCGTGGATCGATGAAGCGCGCTAAGGGCGCGGCAGCCGCCGCCACCGCAGTCGCCGCGCCGAAGGACATCATCACGGCCGCCAGCAACATGCCCGAGATCAAGGATGGCCAGTCGGTCGCCTTGCTGCAGGAATTGCACATCCTGACGCGCGACGGCAAGATGAACCAGGACAGCCGCCGCAAGCTCAAGCAGGTGTACCACCTGACGCAGTTCATCGAGCCGCTGCTGCGCGAAGTGCAGCTGGACCATCCCGAAGGTGCCAAACCCGTGTCGCTGGTTGACCACGGCGCCGGCAAGTCGTATCTGGGCTTCATCCTGTACGACCTGTTCTTCAAGAACGGCAACGACGGTTCGCACATCTACGGCATCGAGACGCGCGAAGAGCTGGTGCAGCGTTCGCAGGAATTGGCGCAGAAGTTCAAGTTCCCCGGCATGTCGTTCCTGCCGCTGTCCGTGGCCGAATCGACGGAGTCAAACTTGCTGCCCCAGCAGATCGACATCGTCACGGCCCTGCACGCGTGCAACACGGCCACCGATGACGCGATCCACTTCGCCTTGAAGAAAAAGGCGAAGTTCATGGTGCTGGTGCCATGCTGCCAGGCCGAAGTGGCATCCGTGCTGAAAAAGAACAAGGGCAAGAGCCTGGGCAAGAATGTGCTGACGGAACTGTGGCGCCACCCGCTGCACACGCGCGAATTCGGCAGCCAGATCACCAACGTGCTGCGCTGTTTGCAACTGGAAGCGCACGGCTACCAGGTCAGCGTGACGGAACTGGTGGGCTGGGAGCATTCGATGAAGAATGAACTGATCATCGCCAGCTACAAGAACCTGCCGCGCCAGCGTCCGACCGAGCGCCTGCAGGAAGTGCTGCAGACATTGGGCCTGGAAGAGATGGGCCACCGTTTCTTTGCCGAAGAGTTGGCCAAGGCGACAGCCTGACTTGTCGGATGGTGCGGCAAGCCGCCAAGCCAGCCTGCGAAACTGATTGTTGGATTACGCGTTCCGCTAATCCAACCTACCAAACCAGCCACGGCAGCGCAGGTCGGGCAGGTCGCGTAGGTCGGATTAGCGCAGCGTAATCCGACAATTAGCGGGTAATCAGCAGCACCGGCAACAAGCCACGTAGGTCTGATTGTTGGATTACGCGTTCCGCTAATCCAACCTACCAAACCCGCCACGGCAGCGCAGGCCGCGCAGGTCGCGTAGGTCGGATTAGCGCGACAGCGCGTAATCCGACAAACACCAGCAACGGCAAGCGGGTCACGTAGGTCTGATTAGCGCACGAGCGCGTAATCCGACCAACACCCGCGCAATCAACAAGAGGGAGGAGCCGGTCGGTTACAATACCGCCTTTCTCCTCCTCTTGCTTTTTGCGCATCCCCATGACCACACCACACGAAATGCCCACCGTCCGCCTGGCCAAGCGCCTGTCTGAAGACGTGCCCTGTTCGCGCCGCGAGGCCGAGCTGTATATCGAGGGCGGCTGGGTCACGGTCGATGGCGTGCTGGTGGAAGAAGCCGGTGCGCGCGTGGCGGATAACCAGGAGGTGGTACTGTTGCCGAACGCCACGCTGGATGAGATGCCGCCCGTGACGATTTTGCTGCACAAGCCGGCAGGCATCAATGGCGGTGTCGGCAGCGAAGGCAAGCCGGCCCTCGGCTGCCTGCGTCCCGAAGAGATCTTCACGCCCGAAAATGTGGCGCCCAGTTCCGTCACGCGCTTCCTCAAGCGGCATCTGATCGGCCTGACCATCACCAATCCGCTGGAAACCATGGCCTCCGGCCTGCTGGTATTTACGCAGGATTTCCGCGTGGCCCGCAAGCTGGTCGATGAAGCGAAAACGGTGGAGCAGGAATTCATCGTGGAAGTATCGGGCGACATCGCGGAAAATGGTCTGGCGCTGCTGAACCACGGCTTGCCCTTCAATGGCAAGCCTTTGCCGCGGATCAAGGTCAGCTGGCAGAATGAAACGCGCTTGCGTTTTGCCCTGAAAAACGTGCAGCCGGGACAAATCGCCCACATGTGCAAGATGGTGGGCCTGGACGTCGTCGGCATGAAGCGCCTGCGCATCGGCCGCATTTCCATGGGCGCCATGCCCGTGGGGCAATGGCGTTATCTGCAGGGCTACGAACGCTTCTAAATCTGCGGCGCCGTGATGGCATGGCTTTCCGCAAAGCTTTTCCATAGCCGTTCGGCGATATTCAGGGCGATGGTGTCGGCTTTCTCTTGCAGGGCCGCATTCCCCATGCTTTCCGTGGTGGCGAAGAACAGGGTCAGCCAGCGCCGGAACATGCAGGGCGTCAGGTGTTCCATTTGCGCGTGCTGTGCCAGCGGCTTGCCGTGGTAGCGCATGGTGCCGCGCAGCAAACCTGACCAGAAATCGACCAGGGTGGCCAGGTGGGCGTCCCAGTCCTTGACCTCGGCGGCAAAGATGGGGCCAAGCATGGCGTCGTCGCGCGCGGCCGCATAGAAGGTGTGGACCAGATGCCTGACGTCGTCTTCGCTGCAGACTTCCGCGTGGTATTTGGCGAAACGTGTGTGGGGGAGGGGGGCAGTATTATTCATGGCACGCCA
>RCUS01000829.1_pt1 | contig 18247 bp, 18 predicted proteins | sample 2166221 | NCBI WGS metagenome assembly RCUS01 (sample SAMN09932758, study PRJNA488358) | compost metagenome | isolation source: compost soil in cyclohexanecarboxylic | place: Germany: Experimental Botanical Garden | reverse complement strand
ATATTAAAAGCGATGTCACGTTACTTCAATCCTTCGGCAACCTGGAGAAGCTCCTCTTTTCCCACCTTGGGAGAGGTAGTGCTTACTGAATAGAAGATGCTCATCTCTCCCTCGCTCCGTTTCTCTATCCATTGCAAGGAAGCGTGATACCGGTCCGGACTTGTTATATCCTTATCCTGAACTTGAACGTATGCGGCAATAACTCCACGTACCTGGCATTGCTCTACAGTTGCCGTATCCGGAACGTTCCAGGTTAGAACCGACTTCCCACCCAAAGCGGTCTGTGGCAGTGGCGAATAGGAAATTTCAATTTTTTCCCCGGACGAACCTTCATAAACCACTGTCGGACTAATCGTCTTACTCGCTTCGTTCTGTTCCTCATCGCTTTTGATCCAGGCGTAACGTTGTTCCTGATTCACTCTTGTTTGAAGTAAAGAGCGAAATCTGGCCTCTGATGCGGTATCCAGAATTCCAAGCAAACTATCCGATGTTCCACTTACAAAATGAAATCCTGCCGGCATCTCGCCCGGAACGTCGATGTCTCCGATGATTTTTGTTGTGACAAACTCCCAGCTTCTATAATTACGATAAGTAATGACCTTGTTCACCTTAAACATCCGATCGCCGTCCACAGTTCCGGGCACATAGACATAAGCCGACTCCCCAAGATTCAATTGATCCTGTACATGTTGAAAAATATCATTTAATTCGTCCGGTCCGATAGTTCCTGCAGTATCAGAGCCTTCGTTACCCTTGGCGACATTCAGCTGCCCTGTCGAATAGGTGATCGACCACAAACGCTGCGCACCATATACCGTACCGCCAAGCAGCAAGAGACCGAACAGCATGACAGCGGCAAAACGGCCCGCCCGGAAAGAGACATAATGATGGGTAGAATTTGCAGCTTTCTCCGAATTCCGGCGATAGAAACTGTTAAAGCTTTGCTCCAGCCTTTGTTCCAAGCTGTCTGGCACAACAACATTTCCAGTATATTTTTTAAACCCCACACTCAATTCATCTTCGATACCCATTGCCATTCCTCCTTCATGGTTGAGAATCCATCCGCATCCGCCAGCTTTCTCAGCTTACCCAGCGCCTTGAAATGCCTGGATTTCGCCGTGCCAACCGGAATGTCCAAGGCCGCGCCGATCTCCTCAAACGAACACTCCTGAAAGTATCGCAGCACAATAACGCTCCGGAATTTATAGGGAAGCTGCGTAATCAAATGAAGCAGCTCTTCCCGTCGCTCCCGGCTTACTGCCAACTGGTCTGCGCCCGGTGATACCGTCCCTTCGGTATATTCCCTTACTCGGCTCTCCACCCGGCTCTTTCTCCACTGCTTGCGGTTATAGCTGCTGCACTGTCTGACAATAATCCCGTTTAGCCAGGCCTTGAACGGCTTGCTCTCGTCATACTTGGGCAGTGAGCGAAACAGTTCCAGATAGATCTCATTCGTCACATCAGCTGCATCGTTTCGCGTTTTGACCAGCAGACAGACCGTACCGTATACCGGCCTTTTGATGTATTCATGAACTTGAATAAAAGCTTGGCTATCCCCTTCTCTCAGCTTGCGGAGCCATCCGGACAATTCCTCCTCATTCATAGAGCTTATCCCTCCTTTCGATCTGTACGTTATTGGTCCGTAGTTCGTTAAAAGTTCCCTTTGAGCTCTTTTTCACATACAAATTCAAGATACACAGAAAAAAGCCCTTGACCGGAATCAAGGACTTTTCTCTATTGTTGCTATAATGCGTGTTGCTAGAATGCGGTAGAGAGGACTCGAACCTCCACGAGCGTACGCCCACTACCCCCTCAAGATAGCGTGTCTGCCATTCCACCACTACCGCACAATATGACCCGTAGGGGATTCGAACCCCTGTTACCTCCGTGAAAGGGAGGTGTCTTAACCCCTTGACCAACGGGCCACAACAAAAAAGAGTATATCAAATATCATTTAATCTGACAAGCTATATTTTTTTCAAAACAGGTCCAGGTGCCATATGAAGCCGTCAGGCAGCAGATTCCCCCTGAGCTTCCGGCAAAAGAGGGCTACTCCAGCGGTTCGACGCCTAGCTCCGTCTATTAAGTTCCTTACCCTTTCAGCGCATCCAGTCCGTCCTTACAATCGTACCCCAGACTTTCTGCCACCGCCCGGTTCGTGACCTGTCCGGCTGCCACATTGATTCCGAGAGCAAGCGCTGCGTTCCGTGAGGCGGCCTCGGCAATGCCCAGATTCGCAATCTGCAGCGCATACGGAATCGTCACATTAGTCAGCGCCAGAGTTGAGGTGCGCGCAACCGCTCCCGGCATGTTGGCCACTGCATAATGGACGACCCCATGACGGACATAAGTCGGGTTCTCATGGGTGGTGATCCGGTCAACCGTTTCGATTGAGCCTCCCTGATCAATGGCAACATCGACGATAACCGATCCTTCGGCCATTTGCTGCACCATGTATTCCTTCACAATTTTTGGCGCTCTGGCGCCTGGAATCAGTACGGCTCCGATCAGCAGATCGGCCTTGCGCACCGCCTGCTCGACATGATAGGAATCGGACATGACGGTGATCAGCCTGCCTCCGAACATGTCGTCCAGAACCCGCAGGCGATTCGCGTTCAAATCCAGTACGGTCACCTTCGCTCCCATTCCGATCGCCACTTTGGCCGCGTTAGTACCGACAATCCCGCCCCCGATAATGACGACCTCGGCCGGGCTCACTCCCGGAACGCCTCCCATCAGGATACCCTTGCCGCCACGCGGCTTCTCCAGAAACTGCGCTCCGATCTGCACCGCCATTCGCCCCGCCACCTCACTCATTGGCGTAAGCAGCGGCAGCGAGCCATCCTCCACCTGTATCGTTTCATAACCAACCGCCACAATCCCGCTGTCCACCAGCGCCTTGGTAAGACCCGCCTCAGGAGCAAGATGCAAATACGTGAACAGGATCAGCCCATGCCTGAAATAACCGTATTCATCCGGCAAAGGCTCCTTCACCTTGATGACCATGTCCGCTTTTGACCAGACCTCAGAAGCTTCCGGGAGCAGTTCGGCTCCCTTATCCTTGTACTCGTCATCGGAAAAGCCGCTGCCGGCTCCCGCCGACACTTCAATCAGCACAGTATGCCCCGACTTGACCAGCGCTTCCACTCCGGCAGGTGTAATTCCGACCCGATTCTCGTTGTTCTTGATTTCCTTTGGCACGCCGATAATCATCAGGCTTCTCCTCCTTGGTTGGATAATGGCAAGATAGATGGGAATAGCCGCCCCATCAATGATGGAGCGGCATCCCGGTCAGACTGATCATGCTTGGTGAAAGCGAGTTGGCTTACGGATTAACCTTAGTTTCGAACGTTTGCTTGCCGTCAACGAATTTCAGAACGACAGCTGCTTTAACCGGGTCATGCGATTCATTCAGCGTAACCTTGCCGGTTGCCAGCTGCAGATCCTTGGTTGCCGCCAGGGCGTCCTTGATCTTGGCCGGATCGGCTTCGCCTGCGCGGGAAATAGCGTCAGCAACAAGCTTCAGAGCGTCATAGCCGAGAGCCGCCATACCGTCCGGTACCGAGCCGCCGTTAGCTGCTTTGTAAGCATCAACGAAGTTTTTAACTTCTTCGGAAGTATCTTCAGGCGAGTAGTGGTTGGACATGTAAGTGTTATCGAGAGCCGCTGCGCCTGCGATTTCAGCCAGCTGCGGGGAATCCCAGCCGTCGCCGCCCAGGAACGGAGCTGTAATGCCCATTTCACGAGCCTGCTTGATGATTTTGCCTACTTCTTCATAGTAACCCGGCAGGTAAATAACATCCGGATTGGATTGCTTGATACGAGTCAATACCGCTTTAAAGTCGGAGTCTTTCTGCTGGTAAGATTCTTTGCTCAGAATCTGGCCGCCGTTCTTGGTGAAGGTTTCTTCGAAGAACTGCTGCAGACCTTTGGAATAGTCACTGGATGTGTCAGTGTAGATAACGGCCGTCTTGGCTTTCAGGTTGTTGGTTGCGAAGTTCGCCATAACCTGGCCTTGGAACGGATCGATGAAAGCAGTACGGAATACCCAATCATTGGTCTTCTTGGTGCGCTCGTCAACGGTTACTTTCGGGTTGGTTGCGCCAACGGCTACCAGAGGAATCTGCTTCTCGGTTGCGACCGGAACAATACCGAGCGTGTTCGTCGAAGTCGATGCTCCAATAATCGCCACAACCTTGTCATTGGAGATCAGCTTCTGGGCTGCCTGTGTAGCTTCCTCGGATTTCGAAGCGTTGTCCGCTACTACCAGCTCCAGCTTCTTGCCGTTGATACCGCCGGCATCGTTGATCTGCTGTACGGCCAGCTTAGCGCCTTTCGATGCGGAGTCGCCGAAGGAAGCTTGGCCTCCGGTGAGCTCGAGGTCGGCTCCGATTTTGATCGTGTCGCCGCTTGAGTTGCTGCTTCCACCAGAATTCCCGCTGCTCTCCGTGTTGTTGTTGCTGCCGCAGCCCGCCGCGAGTACCGCGGTCAATACGGTCGACAAAATGATGGCCCCAAATTTTTTCATTGTTCTCCAAGCCTCCCAGAATTTTTGATTTTTTATATGTTATTTCTGTGATGCCCCTAGACTTGCGGCCCCTCGTTAGTGCCCGAGGTAAGCCATCTTGATCTCTTCGGAATCCGCCAGTTCCTTGGCGTCGCCTTCCAGCACGACTCTTCCGGTCTCCAGAACATAGGCCCGGTGAGCGATTTTGAGCGCCTGGTGGGCATTCTGTTCGACCAGCAGTACGGTTGTGCCCGCCGCATTCACTTCCTGGATAATTTTAAAAATATCCTGAACCAGCAGCGGAGCAAGACCCATGGACGGTTCATCCAGCAAGAGAAGCTTCGGATGCCCCATAATGGCGCGGCCCATTGCCAGCATCTGCTGCTCGCCGCCGGAGAGCGTTCCGGCTTGCTGCTTCTTACGCTCATGAAGACGAGGGAACGTGCTGTAGACCTTCTCGAAATCCGCAGCCAGGCTGCTGGAATTCTGCAGATAGGCGCCAAGTTCAAGATTCTCCTCCACCGACATATTGGCGAAGACCCGCCGCCCTTCGGGGCAATGGATCAGCCCCTGCTTGACGATCGACTGAACGCTCTGGTTCGTGATGGATTTGCCCAGAAACTCGATGCTGCCTGTTTTAGGTTTAAGCAGACCGGAAAGCGTCTTGAGCAGCGTCGACTTGCCGGCACCATTCGCTCCGATCAGCGTTACTATCTCTCCCTGGTTAACGGTAATGCTCAAATCTTTCAAGGCGTGAATGGCTCCGTAGTATACGTCGATTCCTTTAACTGTCAGCATCCCTTTACGCCTCCTGTCCCAAGTACGCTTCGATAACTTTGGAGTTGCTCCGGATTTCGGCAGGCGTTCCGTCGGCGATCAGCATCCCGCGGTCCAGCACGTAAATACGGTCACATACCCCCATGACCAGTGACATATCATGCTCGATCAGCAGAATGGTCAGATCAAATTCCTTGCGAATCCAGGCAATCAGATTCATCAGATCCCGGGTCTCGTTCGGATTCATGCCTGCCGCCGGCTCATCGAGAAGAAGGAGCTTCGGACCGGCCGCCAGGGCGCGCGCAATCTCCAGACGGCGCTGATTGCCATAGCTCATATTGCCCGCCAGTTCGTATGCATGATCAACAAGATTAAATATCTTCAGAATGTCGAGCGCCTTCTGCGTGATATCTCCCTCACCTTTGAAGTGCTTCGGAAGGCGCAGCATGGAGGTGAACATGGAATGCCTTGCATGCTGATGGAACGCGATTTTGACATTGTCCAATACCGTCATCGCCGTGAACAGGCGAATATTCTGAAACGTTCGCGCTGCCCCTTTATGGTTGATCTTGTATGGCTTCATCCCACCGACAGATTCGCCTGCCAGGATGATCTTGCCCGTTGAGGGCGGGTACACGCCTGTCAGAAGGTTGAACAGAGTCGTTTTGCCGGCGCCGTTCGGGCCGATCAGTCCAATCAATTCGCCCTTATTAATATGAAGAGAAACTTCGCTGAGCGCCTTCAGACCACCGAAGGAACGGCTCGCACTCTGAACATCAAGAAGCACTGCTGTTGACGTCGCCACTTACCTTCGCCCCCTTTTTGCCGAACTTTTTGAGCGAGAATCCGGTGCTGCCCAAGAGACCGCCAGGACGGAAAATCATCATCAGAATCAGCACGATGGAATAGATAATCATGCGCCATTCAGGGAAATCGCGCAGATACGTGTACAGCAGCGTTACGAAGACCGCGCCCACGATTGCGCCGGCTGTGCTGCCGAGTCCGCCGAGAACGACCATAACGAGAATTTCAAAGGATTTAAGGAAGTTGAAGCTGCCCGGTGTAATGACATAGAACGTATGCGCGGACAGACCGCCCGCCATGCCGGCGAACAGAGCGCCGATCGTAAAGGCGATAACCTTGTAAAGAGTCGTGTTGATGCCCATCGCTTCCGCCGCGATTTCGTTCTCGCGGATAGCGATACAAGCACGGCCGTGGGTAGACCGGATAAAATTATTGATCAGAACAATCGTAATTAGAGTGAAGAAGAAGATTACGGTCCAGGTCGTCTTGGCCGGAATGCCGCTAAGACCCGAAGCGCCGCCTACATATTCCGTATTCAGCATGATGATCCGGATAATTTCACCGAAGCCAAGCGTCGCGATCGCCAAATAGTCGCCGTTCAGACGCAGCGTCGGCATGCCGATCAACACCCCGAACACGGCCGCAAGAAGCCCCCCGGCAACAATCGCCAGTACAAAAGGCACATTGTAGTCCAATGTCAGAATGGCGGATGTATAGGCTCCGACCGACATAAATCCGGCATGGCCGATAGAGAATTGCCCCGTAATCCCGTTAATCAGGTTCAGAGACACGGCCAGCATGACATTGACGCCGATAAGGAGGAACATGGATCGGGTAACATCATTAAATATTCCCGTTGTTATCAGAACCTGGACGACCCCGTAAAAAACCAGCGAGACGATAACACCCAACCAGAACTTTTTGTTTATATTCTTCACGCCGCTTCCCTCCTACACTTTCTCCCGGACATTCTTGCCGAACAGCCCGGATGGTTTGAAGATAAGGATCAGGATCAGGACGGCAAACGCTACGCCATCGCGCCAGGATGAATAGCCAAGCGAGGAGATTTCGGTTTCGACTGTTCCCAGCAGCAGGCCGCCTACAAGTGCGCCCGGAATGCTGCCAATGCCTCCAAGAACTGCTGCTACGAATGCTTTAAGTCCAGGCATTACGCCCATCAACGGGTCAACGGAGTTGTACGTCATTCCGAAAATAACGCCCGCAGCTGCCGCAAGTGCTGAGCCAATCGCGAATGTTGCCGAAATGGTGCGGTCAACGTTGATCCCCATCAGGCGGGCCGCTTCCATATCGAAGGATACCGCGCGCATTGCTTTGCCGGTCTTGGTGTAGCGTACGATGTACTGCAGAAGAATCATAAGAATAATCGTTACAAGGAGAATCATAACCTGGTTCGACTCCACCTGAATGTCAGTGCCGAACAAGTTGAACTGTTTCTTCACCAGAATATCCGGGAAGCCCTGTGCCTGCGGTCCAAGCACCAGTACGCCGGTATATTCAAGCAGGAAGGACACCCCAATAGCGGTGATCAGGGCTGCGATCCGAGTGGACTTGCGGAGAGGCTTGTAAGCGAAACGCTCAATGGTAATACCGAGGAGTGCGCTGACCGTCATCGAGAACACAAGCGATACAATCAGCACCAGCACTGGAGGAAGTCCCGCGTCGCTCAAAAAATTGGCGCTGAAGAGTCCAATAAACGAACCAACCATGAACACATCCCCATGTGCGAAGTTGATCAGCTTAATGATCCCGTATACCATGGTGTAACCCAGGGCAATCAGCGCATAAATGCTGCCGACGGAGATCCCGTTAATTAACTGCTGAATGAAGTACTCCATTGTCATCCCCTTTTCTGTTGTTCATTTGTAAAAACCCTCAGCTCTCTTTCATTCGTTTCTTTCTTTTTCTGTAATGATGTTACCTATATTAACATATGTCCTTTTTTCCGTCACTAAGATTTTGGTGGATTCCAAGAAAATTCGAAAATTGATGTTAATTTTAATTACTCATTAAGTAATTTACATGATATATATACTGACACATATGGCGATTGGAGAAGATATAGGGAGACAGATGAAGAGAGACGGAATTTCAAATTCGGGGTAATTTCTCTTTTCTTAAATGCTAAGCTATATTTTATCGCAAATAATATAACATTTATCTCTTTAAAGCGCCGTTACAGCAAATTGACAGAGGGTCAATTTGGACAGAGGCATGATAATCAACATCATCCCGCACGCCTCCCCGCGTTCCTGCAAATGAAAAAAGCGGCCGCTCAGAATTTTTCCTTCTATATAGTATTGCATAGTATTCGGTAGTATTCGGATTCGGATAGCACTCGGGATCAAATCACATACGATCCGACTGGCGATCCGACTGGTCGTGATGATTCTCCCCTTTCTATTCTCCCCTGTCTACCAACAACAAAAAAACCGGCTGATCATCAGCCGGTCTTCAAATTCGAAATTATGGCGGAGAGAGAGGGATTCGAACCCTCGCACCGCTTACGCAGTCTAACCCCTTAGCAGAGGGTCCCCTTATAGCCACTTGGGTATCTCTCCAAATAGAAATGGCTCCCCGAACAGGACTCGAACCTGTGACAACTCGATTAACAGTCGAGTGCTCTACCAACTGAGCTATCAGGGAACATTTAATGTGAACAAAACTTAATTTATCATGATTTTAACCTGGAGTCAAGGCTGTCATTGTGATAATGAAATCGCTTCCCCATCCGCCGGAATAAGCACACGATCGCCGAAGCCGTTCGCCTTCATTTCCTTGCCCAGCTCTTCCCGGGTCAGCAGACAGTGATTGATCGCTTCCATATGAACGGCTATCACCTTGGCTTCCGGGGCATGCCGGCATACTTCCGCAACATCACGCCCGGTCATGATGATCGGGTCGCCCGATACAAAACGTGCTCCGCCCGCATTGACGACTACTACCTCCGGATTGTGCTGTTCCAGCGCTTCACGTACTTCCTCGCACCATATCGTATCGCCTGCAATATACAGCACGGGCTCGCCGGGCGCCTTCAGCACGAATCCGGATACCGGTCCCATCATGCTGCCGATCTCTCCCGTTCCATGCCGTCCTCCGGTACGGACCAGAAGCGTATGTCCAAAGTTCTCTTCCACCCCAGCCGGAATCATCTTGAGAAATCCCTGGGCCGCAATCCGCCCCTCATCCTCCGGCTGGCAAATGATCGGGATCTCCTTGTCCAAAAGCGAGACGGCTGCCTCATCCCAATGGTCGTTGTGTAGATGGGTCACGATGACGGCATCGGGCTTCAGCCACTGCCCTACTTCACCGGGCAGGCCGATGAGCGGATTTCTGAGGTCATTCTCCGTGTTGATGATCGGCGGGTAAGCCCCCTTTTCCCCCAGCATGGGATCGATCAGGAAGGATGTACCTCCGTATTCCAGCCAAAGCGCCGCGTTTCGTATCAATTGAAGCTTCATGGTTCGTACTCCTTCTTTGAGATGACATCTGGTACAATTAAGTATATTTGCCAGCCCGGCTGGGCGTACAGAAGGCGATGAAAGGAATGCGGCCCTTCTATTTTCATTAGGAAAGGAATTTAGGTAAATGGAACAAGCGGCAATCGACAACACCGATCTGCTCATTCTGCGGCAGTTGATCGGCAACTCGGCGCTCACACACAAGGAAATCGGACAGGTGGTTCACTTGACGGGGCAAGCCGTTGGCGCCCGCATTCGCAGGCTTCAGGATCTCGGCGTCATTACGGGGTATTCGGTGAATTGGGACCCCGAGAAGCTGGGACTTCACGTTCACGCTCTGGTAACGGTGTTCCTGAATTCAAGCACCCAGCACAAGCCCTTTCTCGAATTTCTCCAGGAGGAGACGGAAATCGAGGAGGCTTACCGGGTAGGCGGCGAAGGCTGTTACTGGATGAGGGTGCGTACGGATCGTCCCGACAAGCTGAACGCACTGCTCGACCGCCTGCTGAAGTACGGGAATTATAAGATAAGCCTGTCCATTGGACGGGTAAAATAAAAAAGCGACCGCTGACAGGAACGCCATCTCATCAGGCTTCGCCGATGGTCGTCAGCTTCAGCGGACCGGTACATTTCCCGCACCGGTATCGCCGCGGATCTACCTTCCGCTTGCGCAGATACTCGGTTGCGCACCGTCTGCATACCAGCTTGTACCGGTACGGCAGCGGCTTGCGCGCCTTGGCGCCGGGAAGATGCTGGCAGAAGCGGCTGCCGCCGACCCGTTCAAGCAGCGTCTTGAAATCGGCATCCCGGTGGCGGTACCCTTTTTGAGCCAGATGAAGATGGTAGTGGCACAGCTCGTGCTTGATGATTTTCTCCGTCTCCTCATGTCCATATGCGGCCAATTGATGGGGATTGATCTCGATGTTATGACTCTTCATAAAATATCGTCCGCCTGTAGTGGACAGCCTGCTGTTGAACGATGCTTTATGCCGAAAAGGCAAACCGAAGCTCTCCCGAGACACCCGTTCAATCCAGTGCTGAAGCTCTTCGTCCGTCATGCTCATGAGATTCTCTTCCAGTCCTTTCGGTAATCTTCTATGGATCTACTTGAATTGTAACTTGCGCATACGCTACACTTCAAGAGAAAGCGGAAGCCTGCGCCATGTTGCGGGCATGGCCGTACCCAGGAAAGCACGGAGGGGAGAATATCGATGTCAAATATGCGTTACGTCATTCTGCAGCAGCACCAGGAGCTTCAATTTGTGGAAATGCCCGAAGATTACGCCTATCAGCTCAGCGCGCTCAACCTGCGGCTTAACAAGGAAATCGACAAGTTAACCGCAGAGAATGTGCCGGATCTGCCGCTGGCGGTTGCGGAGTGCGATTCGCTGGAGCTCCTCCGCGAAGGATACTCCCTCGAATCCGGACTGGATTACATCAACCGTCTGGAGAAGGCTTTTGCCTCGATTGACGAACAGAACTACCCGCTAATCTCACTGCTGACCGAGATTCGCGCCCTCCAGGCTCAGCTGGAGCAGTGGTACGAAGAGGAAGCGGAGCGGGCACAGTAAACAGCCGGTATTCAAGCCCCTATAGGAAAAAAGCAAAACCCGAAGCATGCGGCCTGCATGCCCGGGTTTTGCTTTTTTAGAGTTCAGGATTTTGAGCCTAGAGTTTAGGATTCTGAGCCTAAAGTTTAGGATTTTGAGCTTAGAGTTCGGTCATATATTCCGCCTTCAAATCCGTAATGCCAAGGCCCGGCAGCGGGGAGAGGAACATATCCGCTCCTTCATACGTCACGCCACCCACTACGGGATCGGCCGACAGCAGCAGGGGGGCGTCAAAATCAAAGCGTGTGACATTGGGCTGCGAGGCCGCGAAATGGGCGGCCGCCGTGATGCCGATCCGCGTCTCGATCATGCTGCCGACCATGCATTCGATGCCGCAGGCCTCTGCCATCCGGCAGATCGTGACGGCGTGGCGAATGCCCCCTGCCTTCATCAGCTTAATATTGATCAAATCGGCGGCGCGCTCAGCCAGCACTGCCATGGCATCCTGCGGACCGAAGACGCTCTCATCGGCCATAATGAGCGTTCCGACCGAGCGGGTCACCTCCGCAAGTCCTTTCAGATCGCGGGCCGGAACCGGCTGCTCCACAAGCTCCAAATCCAGTCCGGCATCCTCCATCGCCGTGATCGCCCGAATGGCTTCCTTCGCGCTCCAGCCCTGGTTCGCATCAAGCCGCAGCTTGACGCCGGGACCGACCGCTGCGCGGATTCCGGCGACACGTTCGATGTCAAGCGAGACATCGCCAAGTCCGACTTTGATCTTCAAAGTCCGAAAACCGGAAGCCGCGATGTCTGCGGCATCCTGCGCCATGCGCTCCGGCGCATCCACGCTGACCGTGAAATCCGTGCGGCATGAATCGCGAGAGCCGCCCAGGAATCGGTACAGCGGCAGGCCCGCCTGCTGCGCGGCAAGATCGTGCAGCGCCATGTCCAGCGCCGCCCGCGCGCTGGAGTTGCCTACGGCGCCGCGCTGGAGAAGCGCGAGAGCCGCCTCCAGCCTGAGCGGCTCCTGCCCGAGCAGCAATGCCGATGCGCGGCGGATGAACGCCGCGATTCCCTCAAGCTGCTCGCCTGTGATGGCCAGCGTCGGCGGCGCTTCGCCATAGCCGCGCCGTCCTTCGCCGTCGGTGATGACGACGGCTATCGTCTCCGCCGTTTCGACCGTGCGCAGCGCCGTCTTGAACGGCTTGATCAACGGGACGGAAATATGCCGCAGGGATACGTCCCGTATTCTCGTATGCCGGTCTCCTTCAGCGGCGGCGGAATCTCCCGTCATTCGGCTCCGCCCCCTTCCAGACCGGCTTCCACCGCGGCGCGGACCCGGCCGCGCGACCGGACCAGCAATTCACGCGCCGATTCGGCGTCAATGGAACATTTCTGCATCACGATAGCGGTCTTGCAGTCTCCCTCAGCTGCGGCCAGCACATGCTCCGCTTCCTCCGCAGTAAGTCCCGTGGCCGCCGCCACAATCCGTTTGGCCCTTTCCTGCAGCTTCTTGTTGGTCGCCTGCAGATTGACCATGAGATCGTCATAGACTTTGCCGAGCCGGATCATGGCTCCCGTCGTCAGCATGTTAAGCACCAGTTTCTGCGCAGTGCCCGCTTTGAGCCGGGTGGAGCCGGAGACCACCTCAGGCCCGACCGGCACCTCGATGGCAATATCGGCATGCCTCCCGATTTCCGAGGGCGTATTGCAGGCGACGGCAACCGTGGAGGCCCCTGCGGCCCTGGCCGCTCTAAGCGCGCCGATGACGTAAGGCGTTCTGCCGCTGGCTGCGATGCCGACGACAACATCGCCTGCGCCTACATCCCGTACGCGGACATCCTGCTCGCCGCCTTCCTCCGAATCCTCCGCACCTTCAATGGCGGTGAACAACGCTTCCGTGCCTCCGGCAATTACTCCCTGGACCAGCTCCGGATCGGTTCCGAACGTCGGCGGACATTCCGAGGCATCCAGCACGCCCAGCCTTCCGCTTGTTCCTGCGCCAAAATACAGGAGCCTTCCGCCGTTATCCAGCGCATTCGTGATCAAATCAACAGCTTGCGAAATCTCTTCCAATCTATTGCTCACCGCATCCGCCACCAGGGCGTCTTCGCGGTTCATTCGCTTCACAATTTCCAGACTCGACCAGGTGTCCAAAGACTCCGGATGTTCATTCCTGCCTTCTGTCAACAATTCTCCCAAGTTCTCCAACATCGGTGTCTCCTCTCTGCCTCAATTGCCGGCCATACTCGCGATGCCCGCCGCTGCCCGGCTATGCATACAGGACTCAAGGGTTATCCTGAAGGGAGAGCAGCGCAAGCAGAGCCGCTCCATAGGCCGCATCTGTATCAGGAAGCACTGCCTTGGCTAACGGATAGCTCCGCTGCAGCAGTTCCGTAAATGTGGCGTAAATATAGTTCATGTTGGCAAATACGCTGCCGCTGCACACAACCGTCAGTGGTTCCTCCCCAAAAGACAGCGCCTCGATTACGGCACCTGCCATCAGAGCAAGCTCCTCGGCCGCCTCCTTGAGAATGCGGGCGGACGCTTCATCCCCTTCGAGATAAGCCTGATGGACCACCGCCGCAAGAGCGGCGATCTCCTTCTTGCCCGCCGATTGATAGACATAGGGCACGATGCGCTCCATGCGGCTAAGCCCCAAATGCTCCAGCAACCGGGGCATAAGCAAGGTAGGAGCTTCCCGTCCGTCATAGGCGCGGACGGCGGCGGCAATGCCTTTGGCTCCTATCGCATAGCCGCTGCCCTCATCGCCGATCAGATGTCCCCAGCCTCCAGCGCGGGCCATCAGGCCGGACGCCCGGCGGCCGTAGGCCAGCGAGCCCGTACCGGAGATGACGGCTACGCCCTCGCGCCCGCCGCTGCCTGCGGCCAGAACCGGTTCGGCGTCATTCGTCACCGTGATCATCCCGCGGATGCCGCAGGCTGCCACAATCTGCTCAAGCGCCGCTCTGTCATCCGGCCGGTCAGCTCCGGCGCTTGCGAGGCATAATGCCGCGCAATCCTCAATCCGCCGTCCGGCTTCTTCGGTCGCGGACCCTATCAGCGACCGAAGCGATTCCGTCACGGCCGCTTCGCCTATGGCATGAAGATTGGTCGGACCGCCCGTCGCCTCCCCCAGCTTAGCGCCGGAGAGATCGGCTACATACAGCCGGCTTTTGGTGCCTCCTCCATCTATTCCGATAACGTAGCTCTCGCTGCTCAATGATTGATACCTCCTGTTTCCGCTGGATCGTCATTTGACCGCCCCAGCCGTCATGCCGTCCATGAACTGGCGGGAAGCGAACATGAATAAAAGGATCATCGGCAGCGAGGCCAAGGTCAGTCCGGAGAACAGCGTGCTCCAGTCGGAAGCATATTCCCCGAACAGCGACATCAGGCCGACCGGAATCGTCTTCTTAAGTTCACTCTGAATGAAAATGAGCGGGAAGAAAAAGTCGTTCCAGGCTGTGACGAAATTGATAATCATGACCGTTCCGAGCGCCGGGCGCATGAGGGGCACCACGATTTTGCCAAGAATCTGCATGTCTGTGCAGCCGTCGATCCGGCCCGCTTCCTCCAGCTCCGTCGGGAGTGTCCGGAAGAAGCCGGACAGAATCATCACGCCCATCGGAATGCCGATTGCCGTATAGATGAGAATCAGGGACCAGGCCGTATTCGTCAGATGCAGTCCCTTCATCAGCAGGAAGAGCGGCACAATGCCGAGCTTGATCGGAATCATCATCCCAAGCAGGAAGATGAACAGCAGCGCCTCATTCCATTTATACCGGGTACGGGAAATATAATAGGAAGCCAGCGTCGCCGTCAGCAGAATCAGGAAGACACTGACAACCGATACAAGCACGCTGTTGACAAAATAGGTGCCAAACGGCATCTGTCCAAGCAGCTTGTCGTACGCGGCAAGCGAGAACTTGGTCGGCAGGGACAGCGGCTTCGTGAAGATTTCGATTGTCGTCTTGAAGGAAGCCGTCACCATCAGGAAGACGGGATACAGGCTCAGCAGAGCGAACAGATAGCCAATGACATGCTGGCCGATTCGGTATGCAAGATGTGGTTTCATGTGCGGCTCACCTTCCTGGTCAGCATGAGGAACAGCGCGGAGATCGCGGCAATAATCGCGAACATGACCACGGCGAGCGCCGAGCCGAGTCCCACAGCGGCGGAGCTGTCCGCCGAACCGCCGAACGCCGTCCGGTAGAAGAAGACCGCAAGCGTGTCCGTCGAGTAATACGGCTCGCCCATGGAGCCCTGCATGGCATACACCAGTTCGAATGCTTCGAATGACTGGATAAAGGTCAGTACCGTGACCATAATGAGCTGCTGTGCGATCAGCGGCAGAACAATCGAAGTAATCATTCGCATCCCTTTGACACCGTCAAGACGGGAAGCCTCTATAATCTCGGTCGGAATGGATTGGAGGCCGGCCAGAAAAATAAGCAGCGACAATCCGACGCCGAACCAGCAGTTGACGAAAATAATGGAAACCAGCGCCGTCTTGGGATCTCCCAGCCATGTCATGGCGAGCGATTCCAGGCCGACTTTTTGCAGCATCACGTTCAAGGTGCCGTAGGTCGGATTCAGAATCAGCTTCCACAGGAAGCCGACCACAATGACAGACAACAGACGGGGCAGAAAATAAGCGATCTTCAACAGCCCCGAGCCTTTGACCTTCTGATAAATCAAGTAGGCCAGCAGAAAGGCAATTCCGTTCTGGACAATCATCTCCAAGGCAAAATAGAGCAGATTATGCTTCAGCGCGTTGGTAAACATCGTATTGAACGGCTCCATTGTGAACAGGTCGACGAAATTGGAAAGCCCGATGAAATCAAGCTTCCGGATACCTGACCAATCGTACAGACTGTAGGAGAAGGCCGCGATGATCGGGTAGATAATAAAAGTCAGGTAGATGGCAAGCGCCGGCAGCGGAAACAAATGGATTGTCCATCTCTTCCTGCGGGTATACGGGAGCTGGTTCATAGTGTGCATTCACCTCGTTTGGCTTTCTTAAAAAAGGGATACCCGGCGTTTCAATGCGAACCGACACCGGGTATATCAGTGAATTTACGTTGTTACATGAATTGAAGTGTACTTTATTCGAACGAACTTATTTGGAGGAAGCCTTCCACTTATCCGAGCTGGCCTGCATATCTTCCGCTACCTTATCAGCCGTCATCTTGTCGAAGAACAGCGCCTGCATGTCATTTTCCATTGTGACCTTAGTAGTCGGGTTGCCTACGCCGAAGTTGGCCAGCAGGACATACGGTGTGGAGATGGTGTTGGCATATTCCGCAAATTTGGCTACAACCGGATCGCTGACCGATACTCCCGGAACGGGACTTACGCGCTTCATTTCATTAGAGAACAAATTGCCGAATTCTTGGGACGCCGCGAACTCCAGGAATTTCTTCGCTTCTTCTTTATGCTTGGAGTTGGCGTTGACTCCGAAAGAGCCGTCCACATAGGTCGTTACCGTCGGGCTGCCGCCTGCGCTCTGCGGAGGAACCGGGAATACGTCGAAGTGCAAATCGGGGTTCTGGGATTCGATGACGCCTGCGTCAAAATCGCCCATAATATACATGGCGGCTTGTCCTGTGACGAACAGGGTACGCATATCTTCATAGCTCACGCCTGTGAAGTTATCCGCGAAATAAGGGGAGAGATCCTTCATTAACTGGAGAGATTTCACATAAGCCGGATCGGTAAATTTCTTCTCTCCGCTAACGAGCTGTTCCGCAAAGGCGCTGCCGCCATACGCGGACGGTCCAAGTGCGCTGTGTGTGATGGACAGAATCCAGCCATCCTTCGTGCCCATGGCAAACGGAGTGACTTTATTCTCCTTCAGCTTCTTGGCGGTATCGACCAGCTCGTCCCAGGTGCTCGGAATCTGCAAATTGTACTTGGCGAAAATATCTTTATTGTACATAATGGCTACCGTATTAAGACCCATCGGCACACCGTAGATATTGCCGTCCTTGCCTGTCGCTGCGGCGAGCACGTCCTTGGAGAATGCATCCAGTCCCTTCAGGCCGTTGATCGGTTCAACATATCCGGAGTCGCCAAGCGCAATACCTGCGGCATAAGGACGAAGATGGATAATGTCCGGGCCTCCGCCCGTCTGGAGCGCCGTATTCAGCACAGTGTTGTACTCGGTGCTTTTGGTCGGACTGAAGTCGATTTCGATATTCGGATACTGCTTGTTGAACGCCGCGATGATCTTATCGTAGACTTCCTTATCATCCGTTCTCCAGCTGCCCATGGTCAGCTTCACCTTCTCGCCCGATGCGGTTGCCGGACTGGCGGCTGCGCCTTCCGTTGCGGCGGCATTCCCGCCCGAATTGCTGCTGCAGCCAGCCAGCGCGACAGAAGCCAGGAGCATTAGAGTTGCAGTGTGCTTGAATATACGCTTCATTAGATCAATCTCTCCCCTTTTATCCAATGTATTCGTCTTTATGACATATAGAAATGTGCAAAGATCGCGTTATGCAGTTCCGGTCTTAGCTCCCGGATGAGATTATTCCGCCCGTAATGCACGGCATTCGTCAAGAAGACGACCGACAGTCCGCGCTTCGGCTCAAGCCAAAGGCTGCCACCTGTAAATCCAGTATGGCCATATGTTCCCTCGGGCATCAGATTCCCGCATGCCATCTCATCGCCGCCTTGCCGCCACACCTGCCAGCCAAGCCCCCGGCCCTGAATCGTCCTGCTTACAGCTTCCTCTATCCATTCGGGGTCCAGCAGGCTGTAACGCTCCGGATAGAGCCAGCTGTCGGCATACCGGGACAAATCTCCGGCGGTTGTGAATAATCCCGCGCTGCCAGACACACCTCCGAGACGATACGCCTTCTCATCATGGACTTCGCCCTGCAAATAACGCCGGCCATCCCATTCGGTTGCCGCGATTCTGCTCCTCAGCTCCGCAGGAGGATTGAAAGTGGAATCCATCATTCCCAGCGGCTCGAATATGTTGTGCTTAACAAATGCATCGAGCGGCTGCGCGGCAACGCGGGCGATGATAACCCCAAGGAGAATCATGCCGACGTCGCTGTAGAGCGCCCGTTCTCCGGGAACGCTGATCAAGTCCTGCGCCAGAGCATCCTGCAGCGGATCAAGCG
>RCUS01000828.1_pt1 | contig 18254 bp, 20 predicted proteins | sample 2166221 | NCBI WGS metagenome assembly RCUS01 (sample SAMN09932758, study PRJNA488358) | compost metagenome | isolation source: compost soil in cyclohexanecarboxylic | place: Germany: Experimental Botanical Garden | reverse complement strand
CATGACGCCAAAAAACATGCATGGCTGCATCAGCAATTTCATCAGTTTCAAATTCCTTTGTTCTCATAAGCAGCCTTAACAGGAACGATCGTTCCAGTTAATTTATGATATGAAGATAAATAAGTCAAATTAAAAGTTATTTTAGGTGATTTATTTAGAATGTTCTTGATTAAGATCAATATTACTTATAAAAACTATTTCACCAGCAATCGTTTAGCTGATTCAATAATAATCGCTCTACGTTTTTCATAATTATCAGCATCTTCTACAGGGGTTAACATTCTGGCTACCTGAGGCAGCATAAACCAACTATTCGCAAGAGCTAAAATCAGGAAAGCCAAATAGCTCGCTTCAATTTCATTGGTCGCCCTACCTTCCTCTTGCTCTTTTTTAATTGCTTGAATTTTATAATTATAGTTTTCACGACGGCTACTTTCATTTGGTACTTCTTGTGAAGAATAAATCAACCCTTCCCAAAGTAATAAACGGCTAAGTTCAGGATGAGCACGATGATAGTCATAAGCACGGCCTGCGTACTCAGCAATATCTTCTTCTTCAAAGGATTTAAGCGGTACAGCTTTAGCAACTTTAATTAACTCATTACTTAAAACAACAGCAAATAGCTCTTTTTTAGGACCAAAATAATTGTAGACACGCTCTTTATTAACACCTGCAATCTTTGCAATTTTATCAATAGTCGTGCCATCAGGGCCTTGCCGAGCAAATTCACCAACTGCCGCATCCAGAATCTTTTGTTTTGTCCCTTCCGTATCCCAAGACATAATTTTTCCTCTTGCATATATTATAAAAAAATATTATAAGGTGTATCCAACCAATTAGTTGGATTTTTTGGAACTTCATAATGCGCAACAATATTATAATTTTTGGTTATGGAACAGGAATTTCTAGAGCTCTCGCATACCGCTTTGGTAGAGAGGGTTACTCAGTTGGTTTAGTTGCACGAAATGCAGAAAAACTTAAACAGGCTATCCTAGAACTCAATGCACATAATATTGAAGCTTATGCATTTTCAAGTGATCTAAGTGATATTGAAAATATCCCTGAACTCATCAAAAAAATTAAAAATCAATTTGGAGAGATTAAAAATATTCACTGGAATGCTTTCCATGAAATTGAAGGGAATTTATTAGAAGCCAATCCACTCGATCTGACTAAAAGTTTTCACATTCGGGTTTCAAGCTATATTGCAACCGTACAAGCTTGTTTAAATGATTTAAAAAGAAATCAAGGAAGTATCTTGTCGACAAATGGAATATTTGCGCTCGATTTGGTCGGCGTAGACTTAGTCGCAAAAGAATACTCATCTTTGGCAATCGCTGCAGCAGCCCAATATAAAACAACAAATTTGCTTGCTCATAGTCTAGTGGATTCAGATGTTTACGTGAGTCAGGTAATTGTTAATGGCTTTGTAGATGGAACACCAGGATCAGAAGATAAAGCTTATACAGTACATCCAGAAACTATTGCAGAGCAGTTTTGGTCTTTACAACAACATAAGAAAGAAACCTCTGTATTGTGCGGTAAAACGATTAAAGTCGCTTAAATTTTAGAATTCATTATCAACAACGCATTTAATAGATAAAATATTTATTAAATAACAATATCTTAACAACATCTCTAATATAGAGGAAATTATGAAAGTACTTCATATCAACTCATCAACTCGTGGTGAGAATAGCCAATCACTACTTATTGCTGAACAAGTAATTGCTAAGCTTAAAGCGAAGCATAGTGATTTGGTTATTGATGAGTTCAATCTTTTTGAAGATGATCTACCTGCGTTCGATAAAAATGCTGTTGGTGCAAAAATGGCATTATTTACTGGACAAGATTCAAACTCTAAAGAAAAAGAAGCATGGGCAAAAATTAAAGAGGTTTATGACCGTTTTGCATCTGCCGACATCTATGTATTTAACGTACCTCTTTGGAACAATAATATTCCTTATATCCTAAAACAGCTTATCGACGTTGTAACTCAACCAGGTTGGTCGTTTGGTTTTGACCCATCTACAGGTTACACAGGTTTGTTAAATGGTAAAAAAGCATATTTAGTAGTTGCGAGTGGTGTTTACTACGAAGGTATTTCTAATAACTTTGGCTCTGACTTTGCAACGCCTTACCTCAATGACTGGTTAAAGTTTATTGGCGTAAACGATATTGAAAATATCAGTATTTCACCAACTGTACTTAATACAGATTATGAAAAAACAAAGAAAGAAGTGATGAGTGATCTTGAGAAATTAATCGCTTAATCATAAAAAAAGAGGTTTATTAATTTTTTAATAGACCTCGCCTATTTAACTGAATAATAAATTTTGACAATAAGGTCCATAATAATGCGTATTGGCTTAACCGGCACCTATTCATCTGGTAAAACTTTAACTTCTTTAATTATTAGTGATTATTTAAATCTCCCTCGTACAGAAGCAAGAACAATGCGTGAAATCTTGCCTCATGCTGCACCTGGTAAAACACTTGAAGAAGTTAGCTCTCCCGAACTAATTCAAATGATTATTACTAGACACATGGATCGTGTGATTCATGAATACAAACATAAAGAACGCTTTATTTCTGATGGTTGTTCTTTACAAGAGTGGATTTATGGAAGTGTTCGAGTCAAATATGGCATGAACCCAAATCAATCGATCCACTTAAAACAAGGAGAAACCGTCTCTAAGACCGCTGAACTTGCCTATTTCGAAAGTATCATGAGCGAGTTAGGTAAAGTATTTAAGCGTCATGTAAAAGAATCATTTGATGCATTCATTCATTTACCGAATGAACTTCCTTTAGCAAAAGATGGACATCGTCCAGTCAATGAATTATTCCGTTCAGCGTCAGATGATCTTTTAAAAGAAACATTTGATGAGTTGGGAATCAAATACCACATTGTCGGCGGTAGTTTAGAAGAACGCGCAAATACTATTTCAGAAATTTTAAATATTAAACCTGTGAAAACAATTGAGGAATCAATCGCTTCGGCTAATGAAAAATACAAAACACTAATTATGTAAATTTCATTTTAAATAAAACAGCCATTCAACATCCAAACATCATAGAGGTGTGAAGTGAACCTATCATTTTTCAAAGAAGTTGATGAATTTTTAGGTGATAAAAATACGCGTTATTTTGGCGCAGGATATATTAACAGTGCTCATGACATCTATAACTTTCAGTATGAGTCCGATGATCTTGAAACTAATAAATTCAGCTGCTTAGGCAAGGTTGTTTTGCCCCAAACATGGTCTATCAAAAACAATGGAAGCCAAAAACCGCATTTAAGTACAATCGATATTATTGAGCTTGCTTTACTCACGTTTGATCAACTGATTCAAACGATCCACAACCGCACAATTTGTTATAAAAAGCTAATCCATAAGATGGTGATTCGTGCAGGTAAAAGCCCGATTGAATCTGACTTTGATAAGATTGCGATTAGTGGAAGCATGTCTAAAGCAACTCGTGATAACAATGTAATGAATCTAAATATTTCAAATATGAGTATTGAGATTCTTTATAAAAATGACGCAAGTAAAATGGAACCTAGTGAATTTGAGGAATACCTCAAAACTCCACTAGAAATTAACGACGTCATGATTAATGTAGATGAACTTAAAGCTTCTGCATTGGTAAATAACAAACGAATTTTAAATGAGAATGTTGAACCTTGGTCAACATCTTGTTTATTTTCAGTTGGTTTACAGCTTGGGCAAATTTTGCTGTACCAATTAGATTCAATTAGTCGGGCTGAAAGTAATACCTTATGGATGAAAAAGACAGAAATTCACTTTCTATCAGATCGACCAAATATGGATGCTTCTCACCCTATCTTTACTCGTTTAGATAATGTACGACGCTATAAAGCTGGCGACCATGATTGGCGAAAAGCCGACATCTATTCAATTCTTGGTAATACAAAAATTATTTGTAGTGTTACTCATCAACTCCCTCAAATTTCTTAGACCCTATGAATAGCAAAATAAATTATGCAGTTGCTATTTGTGAGCCATTAGAACTTGAACATCCAGATTCGTTTCTGGATGTTCAAGTTCCTTACCCACAAGCACTGCCACACGATGTTATTGTAAAAGTTCAAGCAATCTCTATTAATCCTGCCGATACGCGTGCGCGACGTAGAAAAACTAAAGATAACCAAACTACAGTTTTAGGATGGGATGTTGTTGGAACTGTTACTGAAATTGGTTCACATGTTTCTGAAAAATTTAAAATCGGAGATACTGTCTATTATGCAGGTGATATTAGTCGTTCCGGAGGTAATTGTACGTATCATGCAATTGACTCAAGATTAATTGCTCATGTGCCTACCACTATTTCTATAGAAGATGCAGCGGCTCTTCCCTTAGTATCATTAACTGCATGGGAAGCACTAGCTGAAAGATTATCACTTCAGATTAGCTCTGTTCATCCAAACAGCCTGCTTCAAAATACCAATAAATCGGCATCTTTATTGGTGATTGGAGGTGCTGGTGGTGTAGGCTCAATGGCAATTCAACTTGCTAAACTTGTACCACAGTTAACCGTTATCGCCACTGCTTCACGGCAAGAAACGAGTAACTGGTGTCGAAAATTAGGTGCCGATCATATCGTAGATCATACTCAAGACATTCCAACGCAATTAGCCAAATTGGGTTACTCTGAGGTCGACTATGTCTTGATCTGTAACTCACCAGATTCATATTTTAATATTCTGCCAAGTATTACTAAGCCATTTGGAAAAATTTGTAATATTGTGCCTTTTTCTCATTCGCAAGATTTCAATCTATTGATGAAAAAAAGCCTGTCATTCCATTGGGAACTTATGTTTACACGCTCTAGTTTTCAAACTACAGATATGGCAAAACAATCTGAAATTTTAGATCATATTGCAAAGTTAATTGATCAAAATATTATTATTTCACCACGACTTACATCGCTACACCCTATTAACGCTGAAAAAATTAAGCAAGCACACCAGTTGGTTGAATCTAATAAGACAATTGGCAAGATTGTAGTGGTTAATGAAAAGTCCAATTAAGTAAAAGTAGAAGAAGCGTAATCAATTACGCTTCTTCTACTTTTTAAAGTTTATAATTTTCTAGTACAAAATTATTTGATTATTTCTCATATTCTGAAGGATCAATTTTGTATTTTTTAAAGAGAATAGAACGTACAGAATCATTTATGCTGTCATCATATTTAATAATTAAATAAATATCTTTTTTAGTCAGAGGAATTTCTTTTAGTAAATCAGGCAAGTCCGTCGACCTTATAGCACTGACTTCACTAGGTTGCTTTAAAATATCAGGATCTTGTTCTTCGAAATTAAAATCCACACCTTGCAAATTAAAGTAAACCACAACCCTTCTGTTCAAAGAGTCACTATCATCATATAAAACAGTACCTTCTGGCAAAATATAATATTCTGACGAAGTGCTATTTTTCGAATATTTACCTTCAAACGAATATATCTTTAAAGGTTTTTCTAAAACATGAATTTCCGGTGTTCTTGTAAGTTTCCAGAAGTAATAATTTAATAAAGACTGAACGATGAAAAGTAAAATTAGTATGATAATTAATAGGTTCTTTTTCATATCCACACTTCTTATTAAAAATATCTTTTATTCTTTAACTACAAATTCATAGGTTTTATCCAACTCCCCATCACCACCAGCATAAAAACCAGCATATATATGAATCGTAAAAGTTCCCTTATGTTTTGGAACTCCAGAAATTTTTAAATTATTATAAGCATCTGCTTCATTTTGATCTATTGGACTAATAGAGATATTCATATCAATTGGAAAATTAGTTTCAACCTCAAAAGATTGTGGTATTACTCTACCACCTGTGATTTCCAATTGCTGATTATAGGTCTTTCCTACATAGGCTACTGGAAGCCTTTCAGGCTCAATTGTATATTCGTGACCACACCCTGTCATAAGTAACAATGGAACACCTAAAGTTATGAGATTAAATTTCAAATTTTTAATCAAATTATTTTCCTTCCCATACAATTGGATATTTCTCTGATTTAGATACATTACCAATCATTGTAGAGAAAATTGCTTGGCATTCTAAATTGATTTTTTTAACTGAACTTATATCTATAGGCTGGCAGCTTCTATTATCATGATTTGAGCAAAATTCTACAGATACATCAATTTTGTTATTTTCAATCTTATTTATATAAGTATCTAATGTTTGCTGATGATCAATCATATTTTTACAAATAAACTTTTTTGATGATGATTCTTTTATTTTATTTAAAACGTCCTTATCTTCAATTTTCATAGCAAAGTTTAATTTTTCATTACTTTTCATAATATGATTTATTGTGAAATGTGAAATTTTCTCACTACATCCAGTTAAAAAAATTATCCCTGATAAGTAAAGAATTTTTTCATTTAAATATTCTATTTAAAATTGGATTTTTTTATAGCTTCTTTTGATATTAAAATATTATCTGCTACAACTTTACTACTTTGTAATAAGCCACCAAAAATCACTCTACAAGACATATCATTAGTTAATACTTTTTCCACTTGATTTTTATTAATACATACATTCATGGATTCATCTTCACATACTTTAAAGTATCCAGGGGAAGTATATTTTCCATTTACCAACTTCTCGTCCTCAACTGAGATAGCACCTACAACAAGATAGTTTTTAATATTATCGCACTTAAAATGCGAGTATTTATAATTATTTTCTTGAGAAATATTATTTAATTCATTATCCGTTTCTAAATTAAATTTAAAAATATCACCACTCATACCATACATATGAGAATAAGTTAAATTCTTAAGTGTCATATCCTTAAAATTTTCTTTCTCATTATTAGCTAAAGGATTACAGCCTAACAATGATAAAGTCGATAAAATTATTAAAAAATTTCTCATAAATCACTTATCAATCTGTGAAATATTATTGTTTAAAAAGACTAAATTAATTATATAGTTTAAAGATCTATTAAATTAAGATTATAGTTAAAAATATTTATCTAAAATATAAGAAAAACCTCCAAACAAAATAAATAAAAATCCTGACAAATAAATTATATATTGAATATAAAAAAATAAAGTAAATTTCTTTAACAATTCTTCTAATTGTTTTTTTTCAAGAGGATAATAAAAATCCTTACCATAGAGTTTTTTAAAAGATGCACCATATTTTATATTTAAGATTTCTCGCCAAAAGACTATCGGCAATACACTAATAAAAAAGCAATTGAATGGCTCTAATGGTAATGTAAAATGTTTTTCATTATTAAAAATAATTTTACATATTCTCTTCAAATTAGAAGATATATAAATATATTGAATCAAATAAAGTATAAAAAATAAAATTAGACATAGAAGGCTAATAAACACTAAAGGCATAGTATCTATAAATAATAAAAATTTATTCATAAAATTTTTTACTTGCTAATAAAATCATAACTTTGCTCTCCTATGTAGCCCCCAATTTCACCTCCTGCCCAACCAACCAATGCAGATGTTCCAGCCGCAAGCCCAAGTACGATCAAAGATGTACCTCCACTAGCAACAGTTAATACAATAAAAGCTCCAAGTGCACCACCAGCCAGCCCTCCAGCAAGTTTAGACGTTTCGACTACAGTTGTTTTGGTTTTTTCTTCAGGTTTTGCACTCGCAATAGCATCGCCAGCATTATAAACATCTAAAGCTAGGAATAAGTATCCACCACCTTTTATGACTTTACTCATTTTTCCTAATTCAGTCATTTTCTCAACATATTCTTTCATTCCACCTTTGTAAGTAGTCCCCCTAGCTAATGATGATTGATTAATGATCCGCCGCATATTATTAGTTTTAATAGACTGATCCCATTTAAAAACCCCTTTTGAATACTCTTGATCTAGCTGTCTGTATAGATCTTTATATTTACTTCTGAACGCTTTAAAGTTCTTAGGATTAGCTAAACCTGAACCCTTTGCTCTTTCTTCAGCCATTTTTAGTGCTAATTCACCATGAATTTTATTCATTTTAGTCACTGTACCTTCATGGAATGCTAAAGTTGCATCAATTCCACCTTTAGCAATTGCCCCCCAGGCACTTTCACTATCCTTAGCATCCTTATCAAATTTTTGAACTAGAGGATGGTCATTATTCTCAAAGATATTTTTATTTGTTAGTTGAGTTCGGTTGTCCGCCACAGCATCATAAAGAAACTCATAATTTTGAGCAAAGAATTGACCATCAAAGTTTTTATCTTTTTTCATTTCATCTAATTTTTTTTGAGCCTCTTGTGCTTCTTTTTTATATTTTTGCAACTCTTTGGCAGTTGTTGAGTTTGATAAAATAATAACTTGCCCTGGAGTTAATATGCGAATAGATGCCATATTTTTAATGTGGGGATTATTCGCACGAAGAACGTCCCAATCGGATGCCGATAACGGCTTCTTATATACACGTTTCGACCAGTCAGCCATTGTTTCCGTTTTTTTAATAAGATACCAAGCGACTTCTCCATCATTGAGATAGATTTCTTTAATATTTTCTTTAACTTTCTTTGTAATTTCAGTAGTTGTTTTAAGCGTATAAACGCTATGCTTTTTTTTCTCTGAATATGCCTTTACAGAAACTTTCTGCAAAAGTTCTCCACGTAGATAAATTTCATAAATTAAAGTGGTGTTTAAATTATTAATTTGAGTCCAACTTGTTAAACCCTGCTCATTAAAACGGCCATCGAAAACTATTTTTTTCTTATTACTATTGGTCGTTACAACAAATTTATAAGTTAAATCTTTTAACTTTAATGGAGCTTGAACATTAAGCTTTAAACGACTGAAATATGCACTCATTCCTCTGTCCCAGCCTCTTCTTCCTCTGCCTGTTCAATTTCATTCATCATGACTCTTGTAGTAATGTTCTGTGAAGCTGATGTTGTTTTTAGCTTCATAAATCCATCTTTATCTGTTATTCCTCTATGAACATTTCCCTCATCATCCAATAGGATATAAGGTTTTTCAGACATTACCTGATTTTCTTTATTCTTGACTAAATACTGAAGTACAAAGGGATTCTCAGCTTCAGGTAATTGCGGTAATGAACTATTTACACTCCCGCCCCCCATAAACAAGTGCTGTCCGGCTTTCACTTCAAACTTACCGCCTGTAGTCATAAAAATGCCTGAACCAGTAATTTTGACTTGAGAGCCACCTGCGGTGAGCACAATTTCTTTGGCTGCGGTCGCTTCAATTTTGTCTTCTGCTGAAATAATCTGAACAGCTTTACGGGCAATTAAATCTGCTCCGTCACCTTGCGCTTGTATCTCAACCTTGCCTTTGCCCGCATATAGTCTTGCGCCTTCTTGAGCGGCAAAAAGGCTGATCTTATTTTGGGCATGTGCAATCAGGTTCTTTTGCGTAGACAGGCTAATACTGTCTCCAGCAGTTTGATTTAACTGTCCATCTGCACTTAAGTGAATATCTTCGTTACTGCTCAGCGCGATGCTATTTGGGCTCGCCAACAGCATAATCGCATCTTTGAAAGTTTTGGCTTTTGCGTTGTCTTGCTGCTCGAGTTTTTCAATAAAGGATTTTAGGTTTTCTAAATTTTCTAAAGGGTCAGTTTGCTGGTTTTTAGCAACTTCACTGAGTGCCTTGGCATTGTTAAGGCCATCGTCTATTTGTTGTTTGGCCTCATTTGCATCGAGGTGTACACCTTGTGCTTTGCCTTGTTTATAAGTGCTAATCAGTAAACCACTACCAGCTCTTACCGCTCCCCACTGGTCAGTTCTCAGCTCAAAGCCTTCACCCCGACCATCACTTTCCGCCTTGTCTTTTGGATGGCTTAAGTTACCCAAGTTGAGCTGGCTTGCCGCATGGCTGCTTTGTAGCTGGGCACTGATTTGTCCTGTAGTATCATCAAAACGTAGTTGGTTAAAGCCTTTACCATCAACTTCTTCGGAGCGAATGCCGCTCAGTTTTTTAGTGTCGGGTAGTTGGCCTTTCTGGTCGAATTGGGTTGGGTTACGTTCAGCTTCGTGAATTCGACCCACCACAAATGGACGGTCAATGTTGCCGTCAAAAAAGTCGATGACAACGATCTCACCCACACGTGGCAAGAAGCGTGCTCCATAACCCGCACCTGCCCACGGGGTGAGTACATCTACCCAAGCGGAGTCGGTGTCATTGTCATTACTTCCCGCTCCACCATCATGGCTATGGTCATCAGTTCGGGTAAACAGGAAACGGACTTTAATACGTCCCCACTGATCTACATGGATGCTTTCGCCTTCCAACCCCACCACTCTAGCACGCTGTGGGTAAGCGGCTGGTCGGTGTTCTAGCGGACTATATTCAGGGACAGCTTTAATGTTGCGTCGAACAACATTCAGCTCAGCAAAGTGGCGCTGCTCAAGGTTTTGGCTGTCGAATTGAGCTGCCTTGAGCTTGTCTTTTGGTAACAGGCGCTCGAGTTGCTGTTGTAATTCTTTCGGTAAATTATTCTGGTTGTAGTAGTGCTTACTTAAGATTAAGAACTCTTTATCAGCGCTATCATGTTGGTCGAGTTCAGGGTGGTCATTCAGCTCAAACCAGTAACCCACCTGCGCATCACGGACGTTGCCTGAAACGGTAAACTGTTTAGAGTTCAGGTGATGGTAAGCATTGATGTTCTGATTGAACTGTTCAATCTGACTATTACCGGAAGCTGTGGCTTGGTCTTCACCATTTAAGTCTTGCATCCACGCTGGGCTGACGTGCCATGCATCCTCAAGGTTTAGGCTGGCATTGTCATAGTGTTCACTGTGCTGCTGCGTGCCCTGTACGCTGCCACTGCCTTCTTCTTGTTGCAGGGCATCAGCCTGCCAACGTTGCACATGAACCGAGGTTGGTTGTAAGCGGCGCTCTGCCTTAACTTGCGTAATGGTATCGAACTGTTCTGTAGCACTGCTGCGCTGGTAGCGTAAACTACGTCGTTCAAGCGCCTGATAATTTTGATTATCGTCAATTAAACGCAGTACTTGTGGCTGAATAGAAGCACTTGGATCAGCGACTAAAAGCTGCGATTCATCAATCAGCCAGTTAATGCCTTCGCTGCGCCACAAACGGGTTAAAAAGTCATAATCGCTTTCGTTTGACTGCATCACAAATGGACGCACATCGTAGTCTTTAGTTAACCCAGCTGTGTCGAGCGTTAAGCTTGAGGCAAATAACGGGCTTTTCCCCTGCCATTCCTTAAACAGAATTTCGCTAATATCCCGCACGCTTTTGTTCATAAACACGCGGCTATTACGGCGTTTATGCCAGAGTGCAGTTGGGTCTTTTAAGGTGAGGTTATAAATAGTGAGTGAGCCGTCGCTTTGCCCTTGGCTCGCTTCGGTAATAATGCCTGTCGTTCTAAAAAACTGGCCCATGTCAGTGACCTGATCGACAGCAACCTGACAGCCAATAAATTGTTTTAATGCAATATGCGCGTTTGTCGACAGACACAGTAACTCAGCAACGCTGCCCTGATTGAGCGTATGTTCGCCATCAACACGTTGCAAGAAGACTTGCTGATTTAAAGACTGATTTGAGAATTGGATATGAACAGCACGATTTTGTGAAACAAGACCTAAACGCTCCAATATACTCGACACACTCATCTGCATTTTTATTATCAATCAAACTTATATTTAGGCCGCATTTTAATTAAAAAAAGACTAACCTGTCTATCTATACTCATTTTCAAAATGTAACTGGTCTAAATATGCTGTTTTAGGTTAATTTCTTATTAAATAGGTATTTAAACCGTAAAATCAGATCATTTTAAAGCGCTATAAAGTGCCTACATATATTTAATATTTTTCTTTTATATTCAAATAGATATTAAAGAAAATAATTTTTCAAATTAATAAAATTCCGGATGAGAGATGAAAATAAAAAAGTCTGCTTTTTATATATTTATCGTGATTTTTTCACTTCATTCTTCAGCATTTGCTGAGCCAAGTGTCGCGGATATTCAATATCGCGCGGAACAAGGGCAACCCGTTGCTCAATATCATTTAGGCATGATGCTTTTAACGGGTGAACAAGGCGTTGTTAAAAATTATGAGCAAGCTTTTAAATGGTTAACTGCGGCTGACCAAAATGGAAGCGTGGGCGCAAAATATAGTTTAGGCATGATGTATTATACAGGCACAGGCGTCGAAAAAGATGCCAAGCGCGCTTTTGATTATTTTACTAAGGCTGCGGCCAAGGGTCATGCTAAAGCGCAATATAACTTAGGGGTGTTATATGACAGGGGCGAAGGAACAGCGAAAAATTATGGTCAGGCGTTTGAATGGTTTAATCGTGCTGCCGAGCAAGGCTATCCACCCGCAGAATATAATTTAGCTCAGCTATATAAAAAAGGTCACGGCGTCTCACAAAGTAATGAGCAGGCACTTAAATGGTACACCAAAGCGGCTGAGCATGGCGAAAGTGATGCCCAGTACAACTTGGCCCAAATGTATTTAAATGGTGAAGGCACGCCGAAAAACCCACAACTGGCAAAGAAATGGTTCCAACAAGCTGCCAATACAGGCGATTCGGATGCTAAAGAAATGCTTAAAAGTTTAGAATAAAGAATCAAAACTTAATGTTTATCTTGCTCCAATAAATTACTAATTTCTTCACCGTATACCCATTTATTTAAAATACCTTCCGAACTTTCTAGGCCTACAATATCTAGAAAACTTTCAAATGTAGTTGCCACTTGTTCTCGATCTTCTGTATCAAGCGTATCAGGATCGATTTGACTAATTCCATGAGCAAGAACATGTAAAAGTTCTGCCTGAGTTGGCTCATTCTTTTGTTGATAGAGTGCAATAAAAGCTTGTGCAGCATCAGCCACTTTTTGATTCAAACTCATACGTAATGCAGGATCTTGAACCCCTGTGTATAGCTGCCCATCTCCAGCAAAATGATTTTGAGCTTTAAACTTTTCTAATTGTTGAATAACAATAGAGTTTGAATTTTGAATACTCATTTCTGTTTTATTCTCAGTTTTTTGGGCACAACCAACTTGTGAACTTAAGATAGCCATGACTAAAACCAAAAGCTTTTTCATAATTCTATTAATTTTTTATTTAAAGAAAGCAAATATAAACTAAATTAATTATGATTTTCTACACCTATGAAATTTTATTTTATTATTTATTTTTTCTAATTAAATACAAACATTAATTCTATTATTTTAAAAATACATTTAGTTTTATTATTAAATCAAAAATATTTTAAATATTAAATTGACGTAATTAAAATCACCGATTATTATCTCGTTGCTGGCCTACATTTGCCAGTCGGTTATGACAGACCGCGAATAACAAAGACGATATGCAAAATTCTTATTTTGTGTGTCGGGAACTCGTTCGCCCCCTTTTTCTCTATGGTAGGGCGGAAGGGGGACACCTTTGTGTGTGCTGGTTCCTTTGTTTCCAGTCTGTCAACCCTCTTTCGTTCTACCACCATAATCAATTGACGGTGATCTGGTGGTAGGACTCCATTTTTTAAGGAGTTGACCATGATACTTATCAAATTTATTCCCTATCCAATTTAATCATTTTATTTATTTAAAATTTGGATTTTCTATTGCCTAATTTTTTAAATTTATAAAGTATTTTTTATTTTAAAACTTAAATTATTTTATTTTCCTGTATTTATGGGAGGATTAATTATTACCTAAAAATTATTTTAAACCCTAAACCAATTATATTCTTATTCTACTCATAGATATAAATCATTATGAGAATAATATGACAATTTATAAACCTATTTTGGCTTTAAGTTTCATTCTAGGCAGCTTGGGTATTTCGGGTTGTAACTTACACACTCAGCAGGAGTTTGAAAAAATTTGCCTGTCGGGTGGACACAGCAAGACCAGTTGCGACTGTATTTACCAGCGACTTGAACAAGCTTACTCACCTAAGCTGATGCAGCGCCTAGAACATGTCAGTTTGCAAAGTCCTGTTCTCCCACAGGACTTTGCCCCTACTTTTTTCAGCGTCATGCAGCGGTGTGACAAAAGTAGTATGGGCTAAGCATTTGGCTTAGCCCCTTTATCTCTGTGTTGCAATGGTTTCTTACTTTAAATCAGCGCAAAAGATTAAAGTCTGTTGTGGCACAGAGGCCTAAAGTTGTTTGGTTAGTTGAGCTTGTATTTAGATTTAATAAATTCAAATAATTCTTTAAAAAGAGGATGCCATTCTTCTGTTGGAGGACTCAAAAAAGAGTGCCAGAAAAAATCGAAAGTTAATCCATTATCGTCTTCACAAAAATGTGACCAAGTGTCGTGTAAAGCGTCATCTGTACTACACACAAAAACATGCCAGTCAGGCCCTGCCTCTGAGGGAATATGTTTACCTAGATATGAATGAACTTGTGCATTCTTTATTCCAGACTCTTCATAAAGCTCGCGCAAAGCTGCTTGTTCCAATTGTTCTTGGTGTTCTACAGTCCCTTTAACGATTTGAATTCCTGCTAATGGATGTCTAAATACTAAAATTTCCAAGTTATTATTTATTTCCCTGAATACCACAGGAACCACTTTTTCTATTAAAGACATGATCATTTTCTTCTTTAAATTTAAGAATATATTATAGAACTTAGTTAGAGTTCTAATACGTTATTGATGATGTAAATCCTAAGTCCACATAAAGCAATTAACTTCTTTGTACGTTTTAACCTACAAACTTTTAGGGATTTTGCGGATTGGCGACTTCCCGCTTTTTTCCTATGATGAGTTCATACAGGAACAGGATGTTCCGGAACTCAAAACTACAATAATAGGTTCATGCACTAGGAGCGTGAGATACGACAGGAGTCATATCTAGCAACCAAATACGAAAAAGCTCGACAGGATGTCGGGCTTTTTTTATATCTGAATATTAAGAAAATTTTAGAGTTTAAAAATCTCAGGCACACTATCAGTAAGAATATTAGGAATATTATTTGGATAAACAATCTCGTCTGTTTGGCTCAGTTCATCAAATGTCCACCAACGACTTTTGCTAATCACATGCTTTTCGTGTTCAGACCAGTTGGCTGTATTCACTTCTTCATTTTTAATAAAAACAATAAAGAGCCTTTCATCAGAAATTACAACTTCAGCACTCGGTAGCATCATTTCAAAATTTCGTGTTGCGACATGAGTGCCTACTTCGCTTCTTACTACACCTACTTCTTCATAAAGCTCTCGGCAAGCTGCTTGCTCGAAGGTTTCCCCTTCTTCAAGCCCTCCACCGACAGTTGCCCAATATGATTGACCAGCCAAAGCATCATTTGTATGAGTAAATTGAAATAATAAAATTTGATGATTTTCATTAATCACTAATAGTCTTGAAGATTTTCTAATACGCATTTGATTTTTTTCTTGAAGTAACAAGGTGGCTATTATTCATATTCGCTTTGAAAAGTTAAATTATTTCTTAATGTACGTTTTAACCTACAAGCTTTTAGGGATTTTGCGGATTGGCGATATCCTGCTTTTTTCCTATGATGGGTTCATACAGGAACAGGATGTTCCGGAACACAAAACAACAATAATAGGTTCATGCACTAGGAGCGTGAGATACGACAGGAGTCATATCTAGCAACCAAATACGAAAAAGCTCGACAGGATGTCGGGCTTTTTTTATTTACGCTAAAAACAACCTAAAAGAAAATTCTTATAGTGTTTTATTCACAACATACCGTTGAACTACTTGATCTTGAGTAATTTCAGAATGAAGACGACCATTGTTTGCTTGAATTACTTTTGCGGACGCTAAATTAGATTTATAACAATGTATATGTAATTCCGTTAAACCTAATTTCCAGGCCTCCTGAATCGTAAGCTCTAATAATTTTGAACCAAAATCATTTCTACGTTTAGAAGGGCGAATACCTAGACCAATATGCCCGCCACAATATTGAATCTGTTCATTAAGCTTAGGTCGTAAGTTAGATACACCAATAATTTCACTGCCTTCTACTAACCAATATGTAATATTGGCAACATGTCCTTCCTGTAAAGATTCCCCATTTTCATACTCTTTTAGTTTATTCAAAAACGAATCAAAATTTGTATGATCAAAATCCATTGTCAAAGGGTAACGTTCTTCATCGGCTAATTCATTAATATAGTTGTTATAGCTCTCTTTAAACCTCAAATGAGGTTTTACCAACATAACGGTCATTTATTGATTACTCCCGATAAAATTGTTCTTTTTACAACCAAACTTAAACATAACATATTGTTATCAATAGCAACTCTTATTCTTCTCATCATCCTAAAGCGTACTGTTCAATCAATACCACGCGAGCATCTTCACGACCTGTTAATCGCTATTTGTTTAATTGGAATCTATTTTTACTTCAACTAATTTTGCCAAGGAAACTTTTTCAGTCGATGTCTCACGCGATACATCAATCCGCCATGCAGGTTGCCGACATGCCATGCTAATTTTGAAGTCAGGGTCATGTCAGGAATCCAATAACGTGATTGTAAGGGTACGACAGGTTTAGGTTCAGCCAATTCAATCTCTGCGGCGATATAGCCTTCACCATCCGCTAAACTCATACGTGCCAACACATTTCCAGTAGCATCACAGATTTGTGTTTCACCCACCATTTCCGTTAACCATTTGACGTAAGGTAACATCGGCATATCACTCAGGATTTCTCCGACATGGGCAGCATGTACCACTGGAATACCTGTTAAACGTGCCATTTGTGCAGGCAGTGCTTCACTTTGATGTTTATATATTTCATGTTCACGACGCATCCATGTACCCAATAGCCCATACCAATTAATCGGCATGGAGTACCAACACATTCCGCCTAAAATCAACTGTGCTTGCTGTTCTCGCACACGTTTGGCTGTGCGAAATCTTGCCCACTCCCAGCCCGACAGCAAAGCAACTTTACAGTTTAAGCTTGTCGAATCCACCTGCCCATCGTCCGAACCACCACGATAAAAGTTTTGCTCCCATGCGGTTGGAATATCTTTGTCATGCAGATGATAATCGCCATTACGCTCCACCATGACATAACTGCCATAAGTATGCCCATCACGTATCGCTACAAATCCACCTGTGATCACCACATTTAATTGCTTAGCTAAGCGGATTAAAAGCTGTAAGGGCTTGCCCTCTAAAGGTTGTGGTGTAAGCAACGCCTGTGGCGAATAGACGTTTGGAGAAGTCATCGACTCAGGAAGTACGATCACATCAGGCGTATGCTCTTGATGTGCAGCTAAAATCAATTGTTCAAGTTTTTTTAAATTTGCTTCAACCTTTCCTAACTGTAATGCAGGCTGAATGGCAACGATTTTCATATATGTAATTCTTTTGAGTACTCATAAAAAGCTTAGCATCGAATCTTAGAAATACTTTGACCGTACTGCCTCAATACTTGGTTTATTTTTCTGTAGAGCGACCGCTGATAAAACTAGTATTAGCTCTAAACATCGACGGCGCAAAATCCACCATACCGCGTAAAGTTCGGGTGAAATGGACTTGAACTGAAAAGCCGATCTTTTATAAGCATAATAAACCTGCGACCTTTAAACAGCTGTTCTTTGGCCTCGCCTGCGATTTTACTATGTATAAAGATATTTTATTAAAACGTGTGAAGTGGTGATATACATGGAAAACTTAGATTATAAAATTACGTCTAAGTTTTCTTATTCAACTAAATTTAAAAACTCACGATGTTGAATGAGTGATATTTTCTTGCTTTTTATGGCGTATCCAACGTATTGCCAAAATAACAGCAATAACCACCACAATCGCAACAAGCCCGGGAACTAGCAAAGCTGAAACCGAAAGTAAGATGGCTCCAATCCACTCACCTGTCGCAACTACAAAATTCCCTAAGCCACCCGTAGTTGCAGTTGAAACACCGCGTGCAGCGACTGTACTCATTTGCACCACACCAGCCGTGCCACCGCCCACAATAATGGCTGCCGCCCAACCCGCGAACTGTGACATTTCCCCACTACTAACAGCCATTGTCGCTAACGTACCTGCAATCATAGCCGCAGGTGTTGCAACCGTGTCTAAGGCATTATCAACCCACGGAATATAGTAGGCCGCAACTTCGCACATCGTTGCCACACCTAAAGCCAAGCAAACCGATGGCATGGCTAACCACTCAAAACCTTTTGATGGTTCAAACCATCCCATCATGGTTGCAATGCTCATGACCAACAGCGGCACAAACACGCGAAAACCGCAGGCAGCGCTCAAACCCACGCCAATACATA
>RCUS01000826.1_pt1 | contig 18276 bp, 34 predicted proteins | sample 2166221 | NCBI WGS metagenome assembly RCUS01 (sample SAMN09932758, study PRJNA488358) | compost metagenome | isolation source: compost soil in cyclohexanecarboxylic | place: Germany: Experimental Botanical Garden | reverse complement strand
GTTCCATTGCCATGCGACGAAGTCCTCGAGCGTGTACCCCGGAATACTGCTCATGTCAACTCCTCAGTCCATTGGCTCTTCTTCGTCAACTGGATCATTGCTTTCATCACGCGGTGGTGTCAACCACTGTACGAAGGCAGTGTCGTAGTTCTGAGGACGACCGTAGTCATCTGCTTGGTCGACATGGATACCCTTGTCATTGACGATGTCGTATCCGTCTTCAGACAACTGACCGAGTAGACCGTGAACACCAGCCGCCACGCCAAGGTTGTAGATGCGCATGTTCTCTGCGGTAACGGTGATCTGCTGTTCACCACGCGGATCGAAGAAGATCTCACCTTCGGTGCCACATGCTTGAGCAGCACGACACTCACCGCGATGAGCAGTCATCATCAAATCTTTCATTCGTTGGCGCATGTTACAACTCCTGTAGTTTAAGGTTCAAGTCAGTCACGAACCCAAGGTTGCTACGGATGGTGCGGAGGTCTTCATAACGAACCACCACGCCCCCACAGTTCTTCTGGATGTAGCGATGCCAGTCACTATTGTCAAAGGTAGGTTGAGTCTCCAACCCCCACACAGTGCCCCGGGCATGACGACCGTTGCGAGAAGACAGGTTCGACATGATGTCGTCTGGGATCTCACCACCCCACGGTAGCTTCCCTTCAAAGCGGGCTTTGCTGTGGTAATCCATGGTGCCTTCGCAATCACCCTGCGTCGTCCACCAGATGTAAGTCTGACCCGGCACACCAACAACGGCTTCAGGTCGCTCAATCTCAGAGCGAGACAGGATTTGGTGCTTGGCACGGATCTCTTCGAAGCGATGCTCGTCAAAACCATATTGCAACATGGCTTTGAATAACCCCGCCCCGATGGTGTACCACTCCATCGTTTTGTCGTCTTCTGCACGGTCTTCGTCAGTCGAATCCAAACGGAAACGAGAGAACCGACGATCCAGGCAACGACGCACCCCGAAGTCCAACTGACTCAGAAGGATCTCAGCCTCGCGATTATCATGGAAGCTGAACGCTCCCAGCATTTCACGAGAGTTAGCCACGAAGTCGAGGAGGATGTCGATCTTCTCTTCCGTTGCCTTGTCCATCACCTCGAGCACTTGCAGGTCAATGGCTTTCAGGTACTCGCCCATCTCGTCGCCCAGCAGACACAAGTCCGCACCCAGCATCTTCGGCGTGTAGTCAATGTCGTCGTTGATGCCCTTGAACTCGTCGACCAAGAAGGCAATCACGTCACCCAGGACTTGATGCTTGGTCTTCTTGAATGACACGAACTCGTGGTACGCCTGCCCGTCGATGTTCAGGCTATAAATAGCGTATGGCATCTCAGGCCTCCTTCTGTTCAGTGGCCATTGTCACAAAGCGCATGGATTGATGAAGAGTCGTGTACGCGTCTATCGTGGCCTTGAGGACTTCGAGACAATCTTCAATCATGGAAGCTCCACCGAAGCTCACGCAACGACGAGAGTCACGGTCGATGTCAGCGATGATGCGGCTGAGGTTCATGACAATCGCATGCGGGTTACTAACGCGAGCCAACGCCAAAGTGACGTCACGGTCCCGGATGATCTCACGTGCTTCATCAATGAGGTGTTCAGCCTCAGGACCATGGAACATCACGACGGTCAACTTGAGTCCGTCAAATGCCCGGAACAGTTTGTCGTGACAGTGCTCCATCTGAATCTCGTGCACTCCCGACCCACCAAGTGGATCGAACACCGTACCCGACAACGCCTTGGCCTCAGTGGCGTACATCAATTCAAGGTCATCGGGTATCCGACGCTCTTCGGCTTCACGGTGCTCTTTCACCACGAAGTTAAAGAGGTCCTGTTGGACAGCCAGTGGGTCTTTCCCGAAGGTGGTGAACCGGGCATCGACGACAGCACGGTAATCCAATGAATTCCCTAGGTCTTGAAGACCGAAGGATGAAGGATTGTGACCAGACAAACGATAGATGGCATACGGCATGGTGAGATTCCTGGTGTTTATTCGGTGGGTTTCGGTTCAGGCCATTCGACTTCAATAGCCTTGCCGTCACGACGGTTGAAACGCTCAATGGTGAGCTTTAAGTAGTCCAGCAGTACGATGCACTGCTCTGCGTGGAACGTCACCTCCATGCGCTCTGTGAGAGCCTGGAGGGCGATGGTGACCGACATGCCATTGACGGTATGGCCGTCGTACTTGAATCCCATGTCCTTCTGTGCAAAGAACATAATGCAATGAAACGGTAACGCTGGGTTGTTCGCCCCGTCGCCGTATTCATTGATGCATTTCTCCAAGATGGTCAGACCATCGACATCGGTCTTGGGGACAGGTTGACGACTCGGGAAGACCTCAATCTTGCCCACCAACGGAAAGACATTGTCCTTCTGCGGTAGACGGCAATTGTAGAACTCGATCTCCCACGACATCTTGCCATTGTCAGGTTGGACAGGGACGACCGCAGGTAACCACCAGTCGGTGCACTGAGGCATGTCGAGGTAACCGTGCCAGCCTGCGCAGATGCTTTGGCCAGCCAGTGGGTACATGAAGCCAGGCACAAAGGTCATGTCAGCGACCTTCTTGGCAAACCCTTTCAGGTATTCCCGTTTGGCAGCGGCTGTCGCTTCTGCCTTACGGTCGTTGAACGCAGCAAAATCAATTACCTTGCTCATCACTCACCTCTGGTAGAAGTTCTTGTACGAAAGAGGCATCGTGACCGTCTTCTCCCGGCAGGACGTTGTTCTTGTCTCCAATGAACACTTGCATGTATCGGGTCATGCCAGCGTTGATAGCACCCATCATGCGGGTGGTGGCCACAGGCCCCATGACTTGCTCGGTAGCCACGGCTTTCAACAACTGACCTTCAGGACCGACCTTGTAGCCCGGGATCGTGAACGGCACGTTCTCAATGAACCCGCCTGTTTCGATAGCCCACCTGGCCAGTTGAGCCAAGATCCCACCCGAACCAGTACCTGCGTTGACAAGAAGGATCTCGTAACCCAACTTGTCTTGCGCCCCGTAGGTGTAGGAGTACGACGCCCATTGATCTTTCGGGTCGTTGGAGAAGACGTTTTGGACAGCGAAGCCTTGTTTCTCGGCAGCCATGTCCTGATTGCGCTTGAACCAGCTAGCGAACAAAGTCATCTTCTTCTTTTCGAAGTCGCCGGCTTTGTGATCACCCAGCCAACGGAAGTACGTCTGCCGGTCGAAGTCCACGTCCACAATAGCAGGGGATCGGTAACCCGTCGCGAACAGTTCACGCTCGTACACCGACATGGCATCGCAGGCCTCGTCTCCGATGGCTTGGCGCAATCGTATCAGGTCATCGGGACTGGGGACCAATTCAGCCTTCGGGTCGGTCTTCATGAAGAACCAGTCGAAGTACGAATCGATCTTCTCAGGGATTACTTCAGCGTCACTGACCGCATTGACCAGACCAGAGTTGATCAACGTGTCGAGGAAGATCTCCTTGCGTTCATCCAAAGACTCCTTACGGGCGATGCCATGACGCTGGAAGGTTTCCCACTTCGCGTAGACGTCCAACGAAGGGTCAACGACGAAGACAAGGAAACCCCAGATCGAGATGTAGGTGTTCTGTTCCATGGTGAACCTCAACGGTAGGTGATGGATTTGTCGTCCAGATACTTGATGAATATTTCGTATGTGCGCTTGAACTCAATGACCGACTCGTGATTGTCGAGCATTGCTTGGAGCGGTCCCGTGTGGAACTTCTCCATGATGGAAACGACTTCAGCCATGTCATACAGCCTGGACTCGTCAGGGATGATGCCGGAGGCCGTTGGGACACGACGGTCGCCGTAGCAACCCACGATGATCGCTGGACCTTCCCAGCCCACATCGACCCACGACAGGTCCGTGTACAGTTTGATACACGGCAGGTAACACTCGCCCACCTTGATGAACTGGTACGGCTGACCGGGTTCGATCAACTTACTGGCCCATTCAATTTGCTGCATGGCATCTTTCATGTAACCGACAAGCTGGTCACATTGGTCGATGTCTTCGATCCACACACCAGGGGCTTCGATGTCCTCAGCTGACCGAGGGTAGAACTCGTGAGGTACCGGAACGTAGTCCATGTGGACATGGAAGTTCTCCGGCATGTACGTCAGCGTCTCAATGTGCCGACCGTTGGACCCCACTGGAGAGAAGAACCCAGAACGGAAGTCAACGTAGCTAAACAACTTACCGCGTAACAGGACGCAGTCTTTTCGCTTGCGGTCCCTTACCAGCGCCATGATCGCCACCTCGTCAAACGGGGTTTCGGGTTTAGGCGCTGGCGCAATCGGCTCGTCATGAATCTCGACCATGACGTCGTGGGCTTTATTGACCACATCCACGCGCAGGTTAAAGCCCAGTTTTGTCATGAGGTCGTTGAACCAGTTGCTCATTACAGCTTCCTTTTAGGTAGAGGTTATCAAGTCGATAATGTAGCGTTGAAAACAAGTTGAGTCAGCGTCGAGTGTCGTGGATCTGGTCGAGGGTAATGATGTCACTCACCCCGTCTGTGGTGAATCGACGCAGCAGGTGCAGGTAACGCTCAGTGACCTCCTTCTGTTGGGTGAAGCGAGTATAGACAGGGTCGCCTTGAGTGGTGCTGCGCAAGATGTTCACGTAGTACTTCAAGTCCTCTTCAAGGTCAAAAAAAGATTGCCCTTTGAGTGGGTGGCGCAGCATCTCATCATGCTGCTCAGGAGTCAGTGGTCCTGACTCCTCGGGCGCATTAATCATGTTTGTTCCCCTTAAAGATCACACTGCGTTCTGCCAAGGCCAAGTCATCGGACAATGCCTTACCGACATCGAGTACGGTGTAAGCCACCACCCCTCCGGCAAACCACGGACCTTCCAGTTGGGTCAGTCGAGTAATACCTAGACGCTGTACCGTTTCCCGGATCACATTCCACAGACGTTCACTATTCTCTTTAGTGAGTGCGTCCTCGTTCGTGGCTCCTGCTGGAATGAGGTTCTCGAACACCAACACCATGTTGGGGGAGTCGATCAACTCATCCCGGATCTGGATGTGGTGGATATCTGCACCGGGGACTTCAGTCTTGACTTTATAGAAGTGCATCCCGCCTTGAGTAGTCTTGCCGACCAACACTGGGTCAAAGCCTCGGTAGTCGAGGAGTTTCTCCTCAGAGATGTCGGGTTCTTTGTCGAATGCCACAATCGTGATGTTGAAAGCCATACAGCCTCCTTCGGGTATAAGCCCCGGGGCGAACCCCGGAGCGATGGTTAGATGCGACGCAGATCAGCTTTATTGCACAGGCCTAAATCAGTCGTGGTAACGAGGTACGGATTGCGGTGCGGGGTGTTGGCCGGAATGGCTTCGCCCTTCGGTATCGTGGCTACGACGCCGAGCTCTTCATCCATCAGTGTCTGCAATTCCCCGAAGGTGTCGAGGACTGGAGGCAGGTCAGAGATGATAGCGTTGATCGCCGCCGTTCCTGCACCCACGCCGATCAGCTTGAGTAGATCACGCCGGCTCGGCTTCATCGAGGGCTTCCCCGTCTTCGAAGGATTCTTCTTCAGCCACAGGGTGTTCTTTGTCCTGGACCTGTTCCTGTTGCTTGGCCACAGCCACCTGGGTGAAGTAAACCGCCGCTTCGTGCTCACCGAGTTTGGTCAGCAGGTTACGGTTGGCATCCTTCGGGTCTTTCTTGGCCAGGTTCAGGCTGATCAATTCGACCATGCCTTCATTGCTTGGCAGGTCAGCGTTCTCTTGCGGACCTTTGTGGTACAGCTTATCGAAGACAGCAAACGCCGCTTGGGTCATGGTGTAGGCGCGGACTTGAACCAGTTCAGACATCAGGTGTTTCCTTTTCTTTGACGTACGCTTGCAGACGTGCAAGGTAACGAGGTGCGTAGATAGCCCAGATACAGCGACCAGTTTCGGTGAAGAGTTCGGCGGTCTCCATGAATTTGGATTGACCCACCATCATATCCTCATACGTGATCTCACGTTTAGCCGCTACCGCGATCTCTGCACGAAGGTCCTCGAGCACCAACACTGGGTCGAGACTGACCGTGGCATAGAGGATGTCCGCATCCCGTACCACCTTTTCCAGCACGGTGGTCGGTGGCGTGACAAACGGGAATTCAGTGCACGCAATAGCCGAGTCGATCACTTGGGCAATGTGCCCCGGCATCGAGTAGCCATTACGGGAGATCAGGTCGGCAACGAACTCACGAGTACTGAGGACGTTGTAATGGTCGCTGTCCTTACCGGCCGAATGACCATAGTCATGTAGCAGGCAGGTGAACATTAACGCTTCGAGTGACCAGGCCTCCTTATCGCCCTCAGATGCCCAGATGACCTGAGCAATGTCCCACATACCCTGCATGTGTTTGTTGTTGTGATACGGAGCATCTGCCGAAGGGTTGCCTTTGAGCACGTCCAGAAGCTTGCGTTCAAGGCCGCTCTGGAAATGGTTCAAGGCAGGCATCGTCACACAGACCTGTTCATGTTGACGCATGCTGGCAAGGATGGTTTCGAGTGGAAAGCCCTTGTTCATCAGTACGGCCTCATTTTGCCATTACGGCCACGGTGGTAGAACGGCTGCACCACCAGTTTCTTGTTGGTGCGCTCGCCTTGATCGTTAGGGTGGATGCCATGGAACGAATCGTCCTGAGCCGGATCGGGGCCGAACTCGTCATGGTAGTTACGGAGTCGCTTGAGCATGTCCTCGGTGGTCTCGGACTTGTTGGTGTTGCCGATGTGCGGATCACTGAACATACACCCTCTCCTTAACCGTTGCTGTAGATGACCCGTTCCACCCCGATTGCCTTCAACCGCTCGAACCAGATGCGGTAGGCGGGTTTGAGGTGTTCGGTCCAGGTGACCTTCTTGTCATGATACCCGGTGTTTACGAGTTCTTTGTCGAAGTCGTACGCCAAGATCTCATCGACCATTGCCCAACTGATACTGTTCGTGTACTCGTGTTCAAAGATCTCCTTGACCTCGTCATCGGCATCATCCGGGAGACCCCGCTTAGCCCACGGGGCGTACTCATCAGGTTCGCAGTATTCGCCAGGCGATTGGAAGTCCTGACGAATCGAATGCAGTGCACCTGAGTGCTCCAAGTTAATGCCCATGGACAGGTCGATGTCGTCCATCATGTCCATCTTGCCGTATGAGTGAGGGATGTCAGGGTTGTACCCATGACCCTCAGGCAAAACGATGAACCACTTATCACCAATCTTGCGTTGGCATACAACCGTTGTGTAAGTGCCCATCAGTCATCATCCTTAACAGGGTGCATGGATTTCTCAACCGCCTTGTCGTAGAGATCGCCAGCGGCGTCTACAATCTGCCGGCGATCACTTTCACCGTCGATGTCAGTCTGACGACCGGACAGACGAGCGTTCAGAATGAATTGGAGGATGAAGTCACGCTTCTTTGCATTGAGTTTGAGAGCCACGGTATTCCCTTATTTCGCGTAGAGCAGCAGCATGCTGAGGAGTTTAGAAAGATTACGGTAGTCGTGTTTCAGGAGACCCGCCCGATACTTGACCGGGCTGTTCAGGACATAACCGCCACCACGCCCAGCCATGATGTCGATGGTCTCGCCTTCACGACGATTCATCGAGATGCCCCACGACAGCACAACTGCCACTGTGTTAGGGATCTCGGAATAGTAGTACTTGCCATCGACGAGCATCTCACCGCCGGTGGCCATGAACGCCTTCAGTTCATACCACCGGTTGCCGTCTTCGATCTGAATCTCAAACCGATCCGGTACCACGCGGTGCATGATTTTGAGAAAGCGTTCTGCCAACTTGTCTTGGCCACGTGGTTCGATGTGGTTAGCCATTATGCACCTCGGCGATAGACCTTGACAGATTCCGAATCGACACCGAACTTGATGTGCAGTTCTGCCTTGGCCAACTTGCCTTCAGGTACATCGTCCTGTGGCAAAACGGTCAGACTGTACATAGCGACGTAGGAGAAGTCTTTCAGCTTCAGGATGATCGTGCTGTTGCGCAGACGCTGGTCGTGACTCACCATCAGGACTTCTGGATGCACCCGGCCTTGAAGGAACCGACCGCTCTCCAACGGCGTGGTAAAGACGACAGAACGATCGTCAAGTTCCTGAAGAGGTTCTTCGTCGTTCAGGATGACGATCGGGGCAGCATGAAGTGCACCTTCGTTCAGAACCCGTTCGATGACAGCAGTTTCCAGGATAATCTTGGCCGTTGTGGTGATGTGCTGCATCACGTCGTCGAGCGATACGGGAACAACACCTTTATCAACCGTGATCTCACGGACGAGGTCCGGGGCATCAACCTTGGCAACCGCGTACAACAATTCAAAACACATGTGAACTTCCTTTTAACCGATGCGTGAGAGTTTCAGGCGTTGTGATTTGGACATCTGCAACAGGATGCGGGCCAGCGCCTCACCTTCCGTGTCACCTTTCTCGACGGCGTACTCGATGCAGTGTTCAACGTGGTGGTCATCGATATTGAAATCGTCCAGCACGATGTGCAAAGAACCCCAGGCCGGATTGTCCAGCCAGTATTCCTTGAACCGTTCGGCCACTTCAGGGACCGTGATGGTAGCAGAGGGAGCAGTCATGTCGGGTCCTTAGCGGGTACTGGTTCGAGGTTCAACATGTCCTCTTTAAAGGTGAAGATGAAGTCCACGTCACGCCAGCGGTGAACCGCGATGTTGACGTTGATCCCACCCAATGCCCGGCAAAGGTACACACGCTCAGCTGCATTGGCCAATTCAATAACACTGTCAATCACGACACGCTCGGAGTTGTCCGTCATGTCGACGTTACGCAAGAGGTAGTCAATCGACACGTCAACCCGTTGACCCACCACCTTAAAGGTAAAGGCTGCGACACCACGAATGGTGCGGTCTTCCTCAGGGATGTAGGTCAGCTCAAAGACACGGCTTATGTCCTTGATGGCGTCTTGCAGACCGAGATGAGACACACGGGCATACAGGTCAATCGCCCGATCAATGACGATCAGCGGATAGACCTTTTCCGTAGGATGGAACTCGTAATCCCCTGTTTCGTCCAGTTTGATCTGGTCGAGGATAGGAGACATCACCGCTAAGGATTCGCGATCCGTCTTCATGTTAGATTTCGCCTTGTTGGGCCAGCACGTCCTTGACAACGTTCAAGTGGGTGCTGGCAATCTGGATGTGATCAATACCACAGTTACGTCCGGCCACGATGGCAACGATAGCTGGGTACTTCTTAGGCCGACCGTAAACTTCCATCTCTTTCCAGTCGTCAAACTGTTCTTTGATGGCTTTACGCAGACCCGCCTGGGTGCGCACGACGTACATCGCGCCTCCCAGGGGAGTCATGTTCGGCTGCTTACTCTCCTGCAACCGAAGGAATGACAATGGACTGCTCCTTACTGTTCCGAATTGTGCTCAGACGCCGTGATGACCTGGATCTTGGTCGCACCAGCACGAGCCGTCATCACACTTTCGCCAACGGTACGGATACCGGCCGCTTCGTACACACGGATTGCCGTGGCAGCGTCGATGGCAAGGCGAGTCAGGTCGTCGTTCTCGATGACCAAAGCAAGGTCACTCAGCACGATGCCTTTCTTTTCCAGGGTGTCCTTGGCCGTCTTCAGGATGGCGTCTTCGATTTCCGCCGGGTTGGCATCCACCACATCCAGATCACGGGTCAGCTCAGTCGTCACTTCACGCAGCATCTTGTCGATGATGATGTTCTCGGCCATCTCGTAACGGCTGCCAACGGTGTCAGCAGAGAGCTCGAGGGAACCGCCCATCTTGCCAAGGTAACGCGCTTCGCTGATAAACCGGATCGGATCGGTGATCGTGTAGGTGTACGACATCTTGGCCATACTCAAGACCTTCTTGGAGAATTGGGTCTTGAACTGAGTATCGCCAGCCATCGGCCAGTTCGGCAGAGCTACGTTGTAGCCGCACGGGTTACCGGTGTGCTTGGGCACGGTGGAGGCAACCGCGAGCTTTTCCCAGCTGGCGCCGCAATTGCTGGTCGACAGTACGTGGACGTTTGACGGGGTACGGCTACAGCCAGCAATGGCCAGCATGAGGAGTACAGCTACGACAACATTTTTCATTTGAAGCTCCAGAGTTTGATGGTGTAAACGACACCGGCGTAAAGTACAACGATTACCAGGACTGCGTAGAACAGCCATGTTCCCCAGCCCAACGCGAATGCATTGCCGGAGTTTTGAAACGCTGTGTATGTCAATCCGAGGACGACAACCCAGAAGACCACAACAGCAAACCGAGCTGCGTTGCGGGCATGGTTGATAGATTTCATTCCGTTATCCTTACACGGCTACGGGCATTTCTTTGGTGAGTGACGGGTGGCTGTCGTAATCGACGATCTCGAGATCGCTGATCTTGAAGCCATCGATGCTGGTGACGGCTGGGTTCAGCTTCAGACGCGGGATGCAGTCCTTCGATTCCAGAGTCAACTGGTGTTCGAGTGCCTGGACGTGGTTGGCATACACGTGAGCGTCCACAGCAGCCCACACCAGTTCCAACGGCTCCATACCTACACACTGAGCCACCATGTGCGTCAGCGTTGCGTACTGAGCCACGTTGAACGGCTGGCCAAGGCCGAGGTCGTTCGAGCGCAACAAGAGGAAGCAGTACAGACCACGACGCTTGATGCCAACTGCGTCCATGTTGCCGTGGAGTTCTTCATCGGTGCAGTCACGGCGGTCTGCTTCGAGGTCGTAGGCCATCCAAGTGCGAAGGGCCATGTCCATGTTGCCTTTGTCTGCTTCTTTCTTCAGGTCGTACTTCTGTAGGGCCACACGGTCACGGGCGATCGTGTAACGTTGTTCCAGCGTCAGCTCGTGGGAGATGAACTGGAAGTACAGGTGGCATGGGGGTAGGGCTGCTTTCCACGTCAGGGCCGGGTTCCAAGCTGACACGATGATGCGGCGGCTGGTTGGCTCTTTACGCAACAGTTCGATAGCGTTGGCCAGTTGGTCGATCTCGCGATGGACCACATGACGAGGCAAGTCTGCCACTTGGATGTAGATCGCTTCCAGATCGATCTCACGACCGTAGATGATGTTGACCCATTTGCCGTGAGTGTCGATATCCCAGCCACGTTCTGGCAACTCATCCCATGGCAGCTTCCTGAACTTGACGTCAGTGAAGCCCTGAGCGAGATAGATCTTGGTCAGGTCGGCCATGATGGCCTCTTCGTCTTCATGGTCGATCTCAGGACGGATGTTACCCATGACTTTATAGCCTTGAGCACGGTACGCCTGAAGCTCTGCCTGAGGAACGATTTGTGTGTCCTGCCAGTGACGCCATTGAGGACCGTACGCGCCTGGGCCAATGTTGCCATCGGTCAACACTTCCACCGCGATGTTGTGATACTCAGCAGCATGATGAAGCACACCTTCAACAGAAGTGAAGTAGGCGTCGCTGCCGTAGATCTCGACTGTTCTTGACAGGCTTTCTCTCGTCGTGATCTTGACGGTGAACTTGTCAAAGATGTTAATGCCATGTCCTTTCTGTATTTCGAGAAGGTGGTCATGGGTGCAGAAGTTTATCGTGGCGGTCTCACTACCATACTTCCGACCCAGAAGCGGGATGAGTTCATCGTTGGTGCGAGTGCGGTACTTGGCCGTGCCCGGGATCAACCAGCTGTTCCAGATGCCGATCTTCTGATCACGCAGTTCCTTAATGCTGGAGCTGCCACCACAGAACCAGAGCATCTCGCGCTCTGGAGTGTCCTGCATTTCTTTGGTAGTCAGACGAGGGGAACGCTTGTTCAGCAGGCTGTAGCGAGCCATACGGCCCACGACTGCAACAGTACCGGTACCAGTGCGATCGCCTTTGAGATTGCCATTGTGTAGCACGTCTTCGATGAGGTTATGGTACTGCTCATCGGTAGGAGTGAGGCCGGTGTTAACTACGAACGGAGACATGAGAGGTCCTTAATTACGAGCGGTGAGGAAATGAAGCAGGGCGTCAGTAGCAGGGGTATCACGGGTGATCTTCTTGGCAGTCTCGGTGAGCTGCTCCAGCGTAGGAGACTCGTCGTGAACGGTGATCTCCAACAGCAGGTATTTACCAACCCAGCTTTCCAGTTCAGCGATCAGATCATGACCCCCGACTTGGGCATTCTCGGTGGTGTAGAGATACCCCGTGACTTCAGACCAGTGGTGCGTACACGACGCCGAGACAGCCCCAGCACCCATGACTTGTTCGAGCGTCAGTTCAGTGGCATGTTCCACAGACGTCAGCTCACGGTCATTGACCCAGTAGCGCATGGTGACCATCTTGCCTGCGAACTGGTTCATGTACTCGGCCAGTTCTTGGGCATGGACATGCAGACAGCAGTGTTCACCGTACTGGTCACGGATCTTACCGCCCAGTAGGTAAACGTTGTCCGTTACAGATTCAATACTCACGGTAGCTCCTCAGCAATGTCCATGATCATCCCTAAGGGGTAACCGTGGACGTCAAGCTCGTAACGCTTGTAATCTCGCGTTGAGATGGCCAGCTTGTAATCGTTACGGAACTCTTCGAGCAGGGCGGGCCTTTCTTCGACCGGGTGCTCTTGGATGCCTCGCAGTTTGTCCCGGACGGCGTAGCAGAACTTGAACAGCTCTGCTTTAGCCTCAGGGTCCTCTTTTGCGTAGAGTGGCTCTTCCTTCAAGTGACGCGCTTGCTTCTTCAGCAGCTTGGAGGATTTCCAGTTCTTCAATGCGTGATCGGTATCGGTGTTCATGACTACTTCCCTGAGAAAAGGGCAAGGCCTATGGCCACTACAACGAGGAACGCCATACCCTTCAGGACGTTGATCTGACGCTCTCGCATCTTGCGGGCTTCTTTCATTTTCTTACGATGCTTCACAGTCACCGAACTAGTCCTTATTGAGAGGGATCTTGCAGCGGCAGTAGCCGTAACCCACGAATCCACCGTTTCTAGGCACGGCTTCCAACAGGTAGATACCGTAGTTACCAACACGCACACCAGGGTGGTCGACGAGGTCAGTGCGCTTTAACACCAAGTTGGCATGAGCGAAATGGGCATTGATAATCCCACTGTCGAACAACTCATGGACTGTCGAAGGCCACGGTCCGGATTCATCTGGAATGTAGTCACGATCTTCCCAGATCTCACGCCGCATCTCTTCCACGGTCCTGAATTGCGCTTTACAGACCTCGGCACGAGCGTTGAACCCATCCAAGGCAGCTTTGAATATAGTCATCATCCATCCTCGTGGTTACTTATTTGATAGGTCGGGTTTGTTCAAAAACACATGTCACACGGCATAAGGGCGGAGACCGAAGCCTCCGCCCTCAGGCTCACGCGGTGCGTGTAACGATTCCTGCCTTGGTGCCATGGAAGGATTCACCCAACTTGAAGTTGGTGTAGAACGCCACACCGTTGTAAGAGTTCTCAACCGAGTCAACGCAATGGATCGGACGAGTGAAGCGGGCAAACTCGAACGCCGTCAGGTCAAACCGCTGTTGAGCAGTCAGGTCTTTGTAGGCGATCGGTGTCAGTACGGACGGCATGCTGCGCAATGCAAGGTCGATGGACTCGTCAGCTTCCTCGCCTAAGCTGAGAGTATCGAGCCAATACATTTCGCGGCACGAGATCTGGCTCACCGCACGATGACGGTTGAGTGCCGAGGAGATCTCATGTGCGGACAACAGTGAGACGAACATCAGGTCACCGCATTTGGTGTAGTTGGCTGACGTACTGCGTGTCTCATCTACATCGCCCATGGCTTTGAACAGGGGATTCCATGTACCGGAAGTCCGGATGCGGAACGGTCTCGCTTTGCGTTCTTTGAAGAGCGCTTGGACCGTGGTTGGCACTTTCCGCACATTGTCGCCGATGACGAAGAACTCCTTCACTTGCGCCATGCGCTTCATGAGCTCTGCTGCCTCCTCGTAAGAAGCAACGAACACGATAGCGTGGCCAAGAAGGGTCAACGGGTTGGCGTTATCTGAGTTATTCATGGTTATCCCTTTTACTACTGCTGGTGAATTATTGATGGTCTAAGATGACTTATTCGTCACCCAAGGAAACTGGGTCAAGAGAACAGGACATATTGATGTTGCGCATGAACGCAATAGCCGAAGGCGCTTCCCAAGCACTTGCCGCTACGTCACGGATTTCAAGACGACTGATCACCTGGTTCAGACGATTGGTCGCTTCTTCGGTGACGATAGGGATGTAGCGCAGTTGCACGGACTTCATGATTCGCCACAGCGGCTTGAGTTCATTCAACGCGGTGTAGGACTTGACCTTCTCCAGCTCGTGGGTGAATTGCTCCAGCTTAGAGAAAGTGTCGTACCAGACTTGTTCGATCATTGTATCCTCATGACCTTTTTCTGACTACGAGTTGCAGTTCGTCCTGTGCAGGCTGGACATGCATGACAGCTTCAATGGCTGCCTGGGCCTTCTCGGCCAACTCGGTCTCGGTGCGGTAGCGTGACGCAGGCGGGTAGACCACCGGCGGTATGCTGATAATGTTCATGTGCCCATCTTCCGTGAGCACTCCTCCGCTGTTGGCAGCAATCACCGCACGAATAGCGTTGTAAGGAATGCACATGACGTGGGGTAGGGTGCCAAACTTCACTGCGATGGTGAGCTCAGTTTCATCAAAGTCCAACTGTGTCGTGAAGCCGGGTGCAACGCACACGATGAAATCACCGCTGTCCTGGTTAAGTGATGCCAGGACTCCGTCCTTCAGAACAGTGTTGTCAATAATGAGACAGGACTGGACCGTACGCTCATTGAAGTAATCAATGGACGCACGGATCAAGTGCTTAGCCCATACGGACAAGGGAGTGCGATCCATAGACAAGTACCTAAGTCAGCTTTATTCGAAGTATTGCCATAAGATCACTACTCCCTCCTGCCTCACTCTGGCATGTCGACCGCCAAGACCATGTGCCCACCCCGGTCACCGTATTGTTCCAGCACAAAGTGAATGTCACGGTGCTGAGGCTGGTTGGTCAAGAACAGCAATGCTGCCAGTTCGACCAGGTCATGATACCCTTTCTTTGGGTAGAACGAGTGGTTCTGGTGGTCAGCAATGCGCCCGTAGTGGTTTCCTGCCACGAAGATCAGGTGATTGCTCAGGGCGACGTCCAAGGACAGCTCAGCCATCTGGATGAAGTCTTCCTCGTAGTCCGAGTTGAACAACATCTTGAAGAGGGTGTGAGCCATCATGCCCATCAACTTGGGAATCGCCACGAACTGCGCCACGTCGACGTTCGGGAACACCAACGCCTTCTGCTCACCCACGTACCAGCGGTCATACTCGATAGATTGGCGCTTAGCCATGGTCGTACCGTAGACCATCACGTCGGACTTGAAGAGTGAACCGTCTTCAGTGAACCACAGGACGAATTCAATCGCTGTGCCGGAGTTGCCCTTCAGCTCGAAGTACTCACGCACCTCCAACAACTCGGTGATCGTGTAGGCGTCAGAGGTCCAGCCTTCTTTGACGTCCTGTTTGATCTGACAACCAGGAACTGCCACTCCCATCTTCACCAGCTTGCGCGTGGTGTCCAAGATAGCGTGATGATCTCGAATGGATGGGGGTTGTACGTCGAGGATTTCAAGTTCGGTCGACAGATCGATGACCAGTCGTTCCAACAACGACGCCAGGCCGAGGGTGTTAAATCGATCATGCATGGCTTGATCTCCGGTTAAGATTGGTGTGGTACGTGGTGATGGCCCATTCGCCTTTCATGTAGACGTATTCGTGCGAGCCGTACTCGAAGGATTGCAGATGACCGACGATGTCCCCAGTGGCGAAGTTAGCCTTCACTGAAACGACATGCATGTAGTCAGGGGTCTCAATGACCCGTCGAGCAATCCCGTTCACAATAGCCAGTCCAGGCCTCAGGATAAAGTCCTCGCCCTCGATCCGCACAACTTCAACAGCATGGTGAGCAGGAACGTGTTCCTGCTTGGCTACGGTGATCACACCTCTCGGCTTGTAGAGAGATTTGACCTCACCGTATTCAAGGGAGCTGTCATGATGAGAAGGATGTAGCTTAGCGATGGCCAGCACTAAAGGTTTCAGCCGCATTGTAGCCTCGAGCTATCAAGTTAGTCATAGGTGAAGCGAATGAGGTTTTATTTCCTCACTCCGTCTTGGCTAACGCTGCCGCAAACCCTTCGAACACACTGTCGCTTGAGATACGCTTCTCGAGGTCACCCCATTTGCAACCGGTTTGGTCACGCAATGCCATCAGTTGCACACTACCTGCCAGAACAAAGACCTCCGAGGCCAAGAAGGTCATCCTTGGAGGCATCTTGGCGATAGTCTCAGCCGTGGTGTGGGCTTCCATGAAGATCAGACGGGTCTTGTCTGGGTACGCTTCAGGAGAGGCGTTGAACGTATCCCAGTCTACCGCCTCTTCTTGGGAGATACGTGGCCCCAGTAACGTCTGAAGGGCTTTAACGTGACGTCTGGTCGGTACACAGACGATCATGTAACCTGTAGCGGCAGGCAGAGGCATGAACTCTGATTTGATCGCGCCTTTAAGCATGATTTTGACTCTCCGGTATAAGGGCCAGGAGAATGTGTCTCCTGGCCGGTGGGTTGTCCCATAGTGGATGGGTCGTGGGTTTTATTTAACCAGAACAAAAGAAATAACAAGTCCAGTGCGGGGTTACCGCACTGGACCTAGGTGTTATTGGAACAGCAAGTAATGATACCCCGTCCACGCATAGACGAACAACGCAGGGTACAAGAGGCCACAGTCAAGGATGTGGCACCAGTACGACTTGTGCTCGTAGCGTAGCTCTTTCCCTGAACCACTGAGGAACTCCTCCATGTCTTTGATCGCCCACCAGCGACGATAAAGATTGATGAAGAACCTCCCTGAGTTGACAAAGGGAATCCGGCCTACCTTGTAATCCACCTGATGAGGCCCCAATGGAATGGTTCCACTGACCCTCGGGTAAATCAGGCCGTGCACGATGTACGCGACCGTTAACACGATAAAGCTCGACATTGCAAACAGGTGAACCATGATGGCCGATTGGGCTCCCATGATGCGACTTACTCCTAGACGGTTAGATCTGACGCTGGGGCTTTGTATTCCAGAGCAGCCAGAGACAGGGCGTTGACTTCGATGTCCTTATTGAGGACTTGGGCTTTGGTGATCCGTCCAATGACGGTACCGAGTTGAGCGACGAGTTCGTCCACGGTATGGTTGTCGTCACCCTTGACCTCCATCGCCCATATGAATTCCCCATTCACGACCGACGGGAACATGAATCGTTCCATGTCCAGTGCAATGTCGATATGAGGTGCATCCAACGTGCGGACAATCTTGCCGACGATGGTACGGTTCAACGACATGTACGGATCGGTCTCAGAGGCCGCTACGAAGTCCTCTGGAGTGATTTGGAAGCTCACGTACAGCGTAGGTGCACCAAGGCTGTTGAACGCGTAGTAGACGTGCTCATCCTCCACCATGGTGTACGGCAGGATGTGCACGGCCACCGGGCGATAGCCCTGAGGACATTCCTCTTGGATGTCCAAGTGTTGCATGATGAACGCGTCAAGCTGGTACAAACCTTTAGGGGTCTGCCGGAATGCCAGACGACCCATCTGCTTGGCTACCTTGGGAGTGTCGCGGACAAAGAGGCGATGTGACATGTGAATTCCTTACGCGCCGTGGGTGAGGTGGAACAGTTCGCGGATAGCGCGGCTGCCATTGCCCGATTTGATCTGAGCCGCCATTTCTTCATTCAACCGACGCATGGCGTGAGTTGCTTCAGGTTTGACGTAGTAGTTGGTGCCTGGGTATTTCACCATGCCTTCTGTATCCCCACAGGCCATCTCGATGATACGGGGTTCACCGGAGAAGCCGAATTTAGGGAACAGGACCACCTTGCCGAAGAAGTAGCCTTTGTCGTGCTCCTTCATCCAGTTGTTGGCACAGTCGTGAGCAATGATCATCTCTTGCTCTTCGTCCCAGCGCTTGCCGTCTTCCAACCAGCTCACCGCAATGCGGGTGGTCAGTTGGACCGGCCACACGTCAGTACCGTTGGCACCGGTGAAAATCATACCGTGGCAACCGTCTTCAATGAACTGTTCCACAAGGATGGCACAGTCACGGATCTTGGCGATGCACGAACGCATGTACTTGACCGGATCGTCTGCCCGATAGATGTCCCGGCACAGACGCTTCTGGATCTCGAGGGTGCACTCGTTGTACATGCGAGCAGCAAACTTCTTGACCTTCTTGTAGTTCGGGTTCTTGATCGCCTCGAACATGTCCA
>RCUS01000823.1_pt1 | contig 18382 bp, 13 predicted proteins | sample 2166221 | NCBI WGS metagenome assembly RCUS01 (sample SAMN09932758, study PRJNA488358) | compost metagenome | isolation source: compost soil in cyclohexanecarboxylic | place: Germany: Experimental Botanical Garden | reverse complement strand
GTTCTCCGGCATCGTCGCCGGCAACGTCAAGGACAAGGGCATCCGCCTGATCGAACAACACGGTCCGTACCAGATCCGTGGCGATGCGGCGGTCATGCAGCCGCTGGATCAGTTGCTCAAGGCGTTCGTTGCCCAGCACCGGATGAAACTGCCTGGTGGTGCGGCTTATGTGCCGTGTTATCGGGTGGTTGCATAACCCAAGGAAAACAAGCCGAAGCGATTGCTTCGGCTTGTGACCTTATCTTCAGCGCTTGACCGCCACCCACGTAAAACACAGCGGCAACTGCGCCGCCTGTTGCTGATAGCGGTCATAGAGTTCCTCGCGGTTGGAATGCGGGTACTCCTTGAAGTGGCTGATCTGTAGCCCTGCCGCAATGGCAGCACTGAAAATGTCGCCCAGGGTGTGGGCGAACCAATAGGACGGCGCAGCCTGCTGTTCGACTTTGCCTTCATAGACAATCGGTTCGTTTTGCACGAACGGCTCACGGCGAAAATACGAACTGGCCAAGCCATAAGGTTCCGCTGCCTCGGGGTCGAACATTTCCAGGAACGGGTGGGTTTCGTACACCACCAGCGCACCGCCCGGTTTCAAGGTTTTCGCGACATGGCGAAAGAATTCGCCGATATCCGGCATCCAGTTCAATACGCCAATGGTGATCAGCGCCACGTCAAAACGCTCATGCAGTTCACGGGGCAAGTGATGAATGTCGGCCTCGATGAACGTTGGTGCATGAGGTGAACGCGATGCCAGTTCCCGCGCCTGTTCGAGAAACGCCGCAGACTGGTCGACACCCACCACCAGCCGGGCGCCCAAGGCAAACAGGGAAAGGCTTTCACGGCCATTGTTACAGCCCAGTTGCACCACGTCCTTGCCGTCGACACCGACCTCGGTCAGCACGCCGGTCAGGGTGTCATCCAGGCAGGAAAAATCCGCGTGAGTCACCGCGTTCCAGTGCACTTGCCATTCAGGAGAGTCTTTGTGGTGGCGGGCGGAGTCGTTCCAGGCCTCACGGTTGCTGGCGATGACGTTTTCTTTTGTCGGCAGTTCCATTGCTCGCTCCAGTATCGGGTCTTTGATTGAGGCCCGAGTCTAGATCATGGTTTGAAACAGCCCCATCAGGCTTTTGTTGCGATCTTGTAAACCGCACCCCGCCGACGCTTGCCCACGGGAACGCTATAGTTAATGGCCTTGGGGATATGCGCGAAATCCGATGCCGCAGGTGCTGCCATGAAGAAGACCGAACAAACGCTGTTGCTGGCCCTTTGCCTGACCACCGCCACCTGGGCACAGGCGGACGACAGCCTGATGCAAACCGACCAATCGACCACTGAGTTCCACTATTACGGGGCCGACCAACCTTTCGCCCACCCCGCGCCGCCCTCCCTGAGCACAGTGCCGCCGGGGGCCTATATTTCTACATCACCCCAGACGTTCATTCCGGTTTCCAGCGAGCACGTGTTTTCCGACTCGCGGTTGCCGACGGTAGCCGATGCCACCGTTCGTGTGTTCATTCGCACCTACGATGAGGAGCGCGGCGTCTACGTGAACCAGGAGGTCATCGACCCGACCTGCATGCTGGCGTGCTTGAGCGGGCAGAGCCCGGCCTTGTAGGCAACGCTACCACTGCCGTTTGTCCGGACGCGCCAGGCCCAGTTTTTCGATCCGGTAACGCAACATGTCGCGGCTCAGGCCCAGCAGCCGTGCGGACTTGGTGACGTTCCAGTCGGTCTTGTCGAGCATCTTGCGTACCATGTCACGCTCGACTTCAGGCAGGTTCATCGACTCGGTGCCGTTGTAGACCGGACGCGGTTCGCTGGGTGGCATTTCGTGTTGAAACATCGCCGGCTCATCCACCAGGCTCAGGCACACATTCAACTGATGGGCCGCAATGGTGTCGCTCTGGGCCAGCAGCACGGTCTGCTCGAGCATGTTGCGCAATTCACGCACATTGCCCGGCCAGGTGTAGTTGAGCAGCAGCTCTTCGGCCTGATCGCTGAAGTGCAAGTTCGGTTTGCCGTAGCGCTTGCCATGACTCGCCAAAAAGTGCCGGGCCAGCAGCAGGATGTCTTCGCCCCGAGCGTACAGGCGCGGCACTTTGATCGAGATGATGCGCAGGCGGAAAAACAGGTCGCGGCGGAACTTGCCCTGCTGGACCATTTGTTCGAGGTTGCAGTTGGTCGCGCTGATCACCCGCAGATCGACTTTGCGCTCCTTCACCGAACCGACCCGGCGGATGGTCCGGTCTTCCAGCAGCTTGAGCAGCTTGGCTTGCAGGATCAGGTCCATTTCACCGACTTCATCGAGAAACAGCGTACCGCCGTCAGCCGCTTCCACCAGCCCGACGCGACGATCCTTGGCGTCGGTGAAGGCGCCCTTTTCGTGACCGAACAACTCGGACTCCACCAGGTTGGCGGGGATCGAGGCGCAGTTGAATTCAATGAATGGCCCTTTGCTGCGCGGGCCATCGAAATGCAGGGCACGGGCCACCAGTTCCTTACCGGTGCCGGTCTCGCCTTCCACCAGCACCGGCGGCAGGTCGGAGTTGGCCATTCGGCGCTCGGCGTCGAGCAACTGGGCGATGGTGCCTTTGAGGTAGACCATCGGCGCGGAATCACCGATCAGCGCCTGAACCCCTGATTTCTGCGCTTCGCGTTCCTGATAGAACGACAGCGTGCGCTCCATGCGTTCGGTGGCCAGCGCCTTGTCCAGCAGCAACTTCAGCTCCGGCAAAGCCACCGGTTTGGTCACGTAGTGGAACGCGCCTTCCTTCATCGCCACGACGGCGTCTTCGACGTTGCCATAGCCGGTCATCATGATCACTTTCAGATCCGGCGCGTTGATGCGCAACTTCTGAATCAGGTCGTGACCACTCATGCCCGGCAACGAGTTGTCGGTCAGCACCACGTCAGGCAAGAACGTCTTCAATTGATCCAGTGCGTCTTCAGCCGAGTGGCAGACAGTCACCTCGAAGTCCTTGCGCTCCAGGTAAGTCTGAATATTCTCGGCGAGGAGTTCATCATCCTCGACCAGCAGTATGCTGTGCTCCATATTCCCCTCCCGTTGCTACTTTAAAGTTCAGACTCACGCGGGTTCCTTCCTGCTCCTGGCTGGTCAGTTCGACCGAACCTTCGAAACGCTCCATTATTCTTTTGACCAGGGCCAGGCCTACGCCCAACCCTCCTTGTTTGGTAGTGAAAAACGGCTTGAAGACCATCTGCTGTTGCTGCTTGGTCATGCCTTTGCCGGTGTCGTTGAGGATCATGCATACCTGCCCCGGCGCCGGTGTTTCAATCTCGATACTCAACACCCCGCCCTTGGGCATGGCCTCCAGGGCATTGGCAAACAGGCTATTGAGAATCTGCGTGAGCAGCACCTGTTGGCTGACGACCGGTGGAACGCTTTTGGGCGTGAACCGCACCTCGACGTTCGAGCGTTTGATCAGCGGTTCGAAAGCGCCCAGCGTGTCGTCGATGGCCAGCACCAGATCGACCTCTTCGTAGTCGTCATTGACCGGACGCAACGACACCAGCAACTCGCGCACCCAGCGTGACATGCGGTCGACCTGACTGATGATGTCGCCGATGTTTTTCTGCGCGCTCTGGCTGGCGATTTCCTGGGCCAGCTCGGCGCTGGAGCGGATGTTCGCCAGCGGATTGCGCAGGCTGTGCGCAACCGCCGAGGACATTTCCCCGAGCGCGACGAAGGTTTCGTTGGCGACCAGTTGTTTTTGCTGGCTCTGCAACAGCATGGCCGCGCGCCGCACGATCCAGAACAGTCCGAGGTAAATCGCCGCGCCACCGAGCAGCGTCGCCAGCCAGATCGACTTGAACCCGCGCTGGATGCGCTCCACCAGATCCGCCGGCTCCTTGTAGATTTCGACCATGGCAATCACTTTGCTTTTGTCGGCGTTGAACATCGGGATGTAGTTCTCGATGAACAGGTATTGCGGTTCACGCAGCAAACGTTGCTCGGGACGCTCCTCATCGATTTCGTGGTAACTGGTGGACACCGGTTCCTTCATTTCGAAGGATTCGTCCAGCTCTTGGTCGTCTTCAATCTTCACGCCGATCAGTTCCGGGTTGGTCGACCACACCACCGTGCGATCCAGCGCATAGACCGTTGCCAGCAGAATGTCCGGCAGATGCTCCACATGATCGAGAAACTCGATGCGCGAAGAAGCACGGGCCGCTGGATCGACATCGGGGTAAGCGTTTTCATCCCGCGGGTCGAGCATCTCGCCCATGGTCCGGGTCGGCGTGATCTGGGCATGACGAATTTCGGCCTCGCCAATGGCCTGAACAAACTGCGCGGTCAGCATCGAATCGCGCTCGATACTCTCTTCAACCACAAAACGCGTGGAAATGTAGCCCAGCCCCAGCGCCACCGCGGCGATGATGAAGAAGCTCGCCAGGGAGAACCAGCGCACCAGATTGAACGGCGAACGCCAATCCTTGCCTTCTGCTGCCGGTGCACTCGGCGCAGGTTTTTTTTGTTCGTCCAGTGTCTGCATGGGACTGTCCTGGTTGCGGGTTTACAAGCCTTTTCAGCCGTGTTTCGAATCAGTGTAGGTGGCATTGATCGCAATGCCTGAGCAATGGAGGTATTTCGCCACTATTGCACCCGGGGCTGGTCGGGAGCTGCGATGGCATGGTGGTGTTCGGGCTCCTCGTTGCCGGCGGTCAACGGTGTTACCGGCGGATGTTGGCGATCGGTTTCCGCCTGCAAAAATTCGATGATCGACTGCGCCGAATGCTCGTCCATGCGCAGGTTGGGCATGGGGATCTTGTCGAAGCGTTCGAACAACTCCATGGCAATCGGGTCTTTCTCGGCAAGCATGCGGTCCGGTTCGCGAATCCAGCGGTTGAGCCACGCCGGATCACGCTGGCGTGTCACGCCGATCAGGTCCGGGCCGATGCTGCGCAGGCCGATGCCCTGCCCGTCCAGAGGGCCAAGGCTGTGGCACGACGCACATCGGGTGCGGAACAGTTCTTCGCCATTACTCGGCGGACGAATTTCCGGAGCGTTGGCGTAACTTTCCGCGATGCTCGGTTGCTTCCAGTTATGCAAAGTGTTTGCCAATTGATCGGCCAGAATCCACGGGTTCTCGAAAGGCGAGGCTTTCATCCAGCGTCCGGTTTCCTGGTTACCGACGATCAGGCTCAGGTTGTGGTCTTTGCTGCGACCGTTGTCGACGCCTTCGATGAACAAACCGAGCTTCTGCCGCAGTTCGGTGACGTCGGCGAATTCCCCGGTGAGGAACTGCCAGCCCGGCCCGACCTGGAAACGTTGCGCATAGGCCTTGAGCACCGCCGGGGTATCGCTCAATGGATCGATGCTGATGGAGTAGAAAAAGATGTCCTTGCCGACCCGGTCGCCGAGCAACTTTTGCACCTGGCGCAGGCGCGCAGTTTCCAGCGGACAAGAGTCGCTGCACGAGGTGAAGATGAAGTTGATCACCACCACCTTGCCCTTGATCAGGTCATCGAAAAAACGCACCTGCCGACCGTCCTGGTCGGTCAGCAGCGTGTTGGGAAAATAGTCGCCACCCCACGGGGTGGCGGATTGCGAAGCGGATGCCGTGGCAGCCGTAGATGCCGGTGCGGGGGTGGGTTCGGGTGTCGGCGGCGCCGTGTTGGCGACCAGTAGCTGGCTGGCCAGCAAACAGGTCGCCAGCACCAGTACCAGATGCATGCCCAAGGCACGTGTGCGCGGTGTATGCGGCTTCATGTCGACACCCTCCCGGTTCATTTCTTGACTGTCACTTGTGGACCCATGCCGTCGCCGGTACGGAAGGTTGGCAGTGCGGCAGAGTTCACGTAGCGCACGCCATCCCAGCTCGGCAGCGGTGTCGGCATCAACTGGAATTGCCCGGGCTTCTCAATGTCCCAACGCAGCAGCATCGAGTTGTCCTCATGCTGGGTGTTGTGACAGTGCTCCATGTAAGTCCCGGCGAACTCGCGGAAGTTGATCGCCATCTCGACGCTGTCCAGGCCATCGTTTTCCGAACCGATGCGGTACACGTCCTTGCGTGCCCATTTTTCCCATTCCGGTGGTGCCTTGCCGCCACGGCTGAGGATGATCCCTTCCTCGAAGTGCACATGCACCGGGTGGCTCCAGCCCTTGCCGCCGGCCTTGATGTTCCACACCTCCAGGGTGCCGAACCCGGCGATCCCGGCATCGGTGGGACCGCTGGCCAATTGGGTCGAAGCGTTCAGGCGGCGCGGGTCCATGTGGAAGCCGAAGCCGCCATCGGTCTTGACCGTCCACGGTGCTTCATCGGTGCCGTCGGAACGGCCGAAGGTGAAGGTGCGGTGACGGGCGTTGGCCAGCAGCGCCTTGTCGGCGGCGTTGTCGCGGTGGATCTTCAGCGGGATCATCACCAGGCCTTCAGCCTTGCCCGGCTTGGCCGGTTCATACGCCGCCGGGTCCATGGCCAGGTCCTGACCGGTGTAGGCCTTGACGTTGAGTTGCAACACCTTGCCAATCGCCGGGTCGCCCTTGTCCCATTGCGGTCCTTTGCTCGATTGCTTGATCACCGCCAGGTACTTCTCGGACAGCACGTCAGCGAGGGAAATCGGCTCTTTCGGGCCTTTGCCGTCGTCGTGGGCGAGCAGGTTGACGAAGAACACCTTGTCCCCTGGCTTGATGCCGTTTTTCGCGAAGTTGACGATGATGTCGAAGCGCTCGGCAATGCCCTGGGTCGGCAAGATCGCGTTGTGATTTTGCTTATCGCCATCGGCGTCGAGGTCCATGGTGCCGTCGAACGGTACGCTGTGTTCCATGATGTTTCCGTCGTTGGCAATCATGTGGAACGGCACCCTGGCGTAGGACACGCCCGAACCTTTCGGCCCCTGGAACTCGCCACTGCTGCCCTTGATTTCCCGCACCAGCGCCAGTTTGAAGTAGCGCGACACCGAACCGTTGAGCATGCGGAAACGATAGCTGCGGGCGCGTACGTCAAGGGCCGGTTTCCACTGCCAGTTGACCAGCACCTGATCACCGAGGAAGCCGTCGGTGTTGAACGGGTTGAACCACAGTTGGCCGTTGGCATCCCAGGCCTTGTCGGCGAACACCAGGTTGACGTCGTAGTCGCGGTTACCCCACGGCAAGGCGCTGCCGCTGGGGAAACGCAGGTTGACCCCGTCGTTCACCGACTCGTTGCCACGGTCGAGGGCGCTGTAGTAGTTCATCATCGCCGCGTTGCCCTTGTAGACGTTTTGCGCGGTGAAATCGAGCATGTGGTCGTGGAACCAGTGGGTGCTCATGGTTTCGCGCCAGTCGCCACGGATCTTGATGGTGCCGTTGTTGCAGGTCTTGAGGCCCGGCGTGGCATCGTTGACGAACAGGGTTTCACCCGGCGCGCAGGGGAACGCCGCGCGCGGATCCTGAGCGCTGGTGTTGATGCTGTCGTAACCGGCCAACTGGATCGGCCAGCGATAGTCGTAGTACTGGCCGGGAAAGAAAAACGCGTTGGCATAACCATCGCTTTCTGCCGGTGCGTGCCCGTTGTGCTCGTGGGTGCTGATGGTATGCAGACCGAAGCCCATGTTCGCCGCCGGATCGATCGGCAAGCCGTTGTAGTGACGCATCAGCACCGGTTGACCGTATCGCACCATCAACAGTTTTGGCGGCAGGGTGCCGTCGAAGGTCCACACCGAATTGTGGTTCTGCACCGGCATGTTGGGGTGGAAGCGCGTGTCGACACCCTTGGAGGTGCCGTCCGTTGCCGGAACACCAGCGACGTTGTGATACAGGCCACCTGGGCCGAACTCACCCATGACATAGCCGTGCATCTGCCGGGCGTCACGCAGGCCGCCGTTAATCCGTGCACCGGTCTGCACGGTTTTGTAGGCGTTTTGCGGGTAGAACTCGTTCCAGCGCTGATGTGACCAACCCTTTCCTGGCGGACGCCCTTCAGCGGAAGAACCGATGTGGCGGTTGAGGAAGTACTCGATCTGCGCCTGCCACGGGTTGCGGTCCACCGAGTTGGAGAACTGACTGGGGAATGGGGTCAATCCAGGCTGCTTGAGGAATGTATCAAGCGCCGGGCCTGGCGGTGCGCTGCGGGCTGCGCTGGCAGGGTCTTGCGCCGGTAACGGGCCGATGGCCGCCGGTGGAAACGGCAAGGGTGCCGCCGGTGTGGTGGGGTCGAGTTTTTCCGGCCCGAATTCTTCGAACAGCAGCAGTTGCTGAGTGAATGGCAGCGCACCATACAACGGACTGGGCTTGCCATTGGTGGGGTAGTTGAAACTGGTCTGCTGACTGGGCGGCAGTTTGTTTTCTACCCGCGTGGTATCGCGTGAACCTTTGACGCCGTCCGGCAGATCGAAGGAGTCTTCGTTGGCCTCGGGCATGGTCAGGATAGCGTTCAGGGCGCCGGCCTTGTCCGCCGGTTCGTCGTAGTAAGCCGAAGGATCGGAAGGTTCTGGCTGTCGTTCATCATCGATCGGGCTGGCGCGCAACGTCCCTGTACTTAGCGTCATCGTCAAAGCGACGCTCAGAGGCGTCAACAGACCAAACCATTTGAAGGGATATCGCGCTTTTATGTCCATCACCAGCCGCCTCGTATGCGTGAAGGGGGTGATGGGGGTTTTGCAAGGAGCTCGCCAAATTTGTAACTATTTTATACAAAAGCATTAAAAACCACCAAAACAATGGCTTATCAACATCAATGTGCCATGCCTTGGGAAAGCGACTGGGGAATGACACCCGCTAACGGGGAAAGTTCGCCCCCATTGTCAGGGAACCAACTTGAACGACAGACGGACACAGGTGCCCTCGCCTTCGCGGCTATCGAGGGTCACCGAGCCGCCAAAGCGCTCCATGATCCGCTTGACCAGCACCAACCCGACGCCGAGCCCACCCTGCTTGGTGGTGAAGAACGGTCGGAACGCCATGGCGCGTTGTTCTTCGGTCATGCCTTTGCCGGTGTCGCTGACCACCACGCACACGCCGCGGGCGTCGATCGGCTCCAGGGTAATGGCCAGCGTGCCGCCTTCGTCCATCGCTTCCAGCGCATTGGCCAGCAAGCTGTTGAGGATCTGCGTGAGCTGCACCTGCTGGCTCAACACCATCGGTGTCTCTTTGGGCTCGAACACTACGTTGACCCGACCCTTGGCAATCTGCTGTTCGAACGCCATGAGGCTGTCGTGCAACGACGCTACCAGGTTGACCGGTTCGGCGTCGTCATTGAGCGGTCGCAAGGATTGCAGCAACTCACGTACCCACTTCGACATGCGATCGACCTGACCGATGATGTCGTTGATGTTCTTGTGCGCCGGGCCGCTGTCGAATTCCAGCGCCAGCTCGGCGCTGGAGCGAATGGTCGCCAATGGATTGCGCAGGCTGTGGGCGACCGCCGATGACATCTCGCCCAAGGCGACAAAGGTTTCGTTGGTGATCAGTTGCTTTTGCTGGGTCGCCAGCAGGATCGCCGCCCGGCGCACGATCCAGTACAACCCCAGGTAAATCAGCCCGCCACCCAGAGCCGTGGCCAGCCAGATCAACACCAGCCCGCGCTCCATGCGGCTGATCAGGTCCTTGGGTTCCTTGTAGATTTCGACCATCGCCGTGACGTTATTGCCGTCGGCATCGAACAGCGGAATGTAGTTTTCGATGAAGATGTATTCCGGGGGCGTGATGAACTTCTGTTCCATGCGCGCATGGTCGACATCGTGATAACTGGCCGACACGGGCATCTTCGAAGCGAAGGCCTGGTCCAGGTCTTCATCGACATGAATCGTGGTGCCCATCAGGGCCGGATTGGTCGACCAGATGATCATGCGGTCGGGGGCATAGATGTTGGCGAGGATCACGTCCGGCAAGTGTTCGATGTGATCGAGGAATTCGCCCCGGGCGTTGGCGCGGGCCAGCGGATCGACCTCGGGAAAGTCGCGGTCCTTGCGCGGGTCGAGCAGCTCGCCCATGGTCCGCACGTTGGGAATCGACACGTGGCGCACCTCGGCGGAGGCGATCGCCTGGATGAACTGCGACGTCAACAGCGCATCGCGCTGCACGCTTTCGGTAATCACGAATTTGGTCGACACCGAACCCAACGCCACCGCCACGGTGCCGATCACCGCCATGCTGATCAGCGAAAACCAGCGCAGCAGGTTGAACGGCTGTTTGCGCGTGCTCAAGCGAATGTCAGCCTTGTCGGTGGCCAGTGTCTTTGCAAGCGTGGTCATGGATGTTGTTCCCGGAAATCCCCTACAAGGTTTATAGCCCACTGCTGGCAGTTTGCCTGACGGTGGGCTTCTTTCCCCCACCCTGCCCCATTGCCCCCATCTACCCCCAATCCTGGGGAAAGAGCCCCTTTCCCATATCCGGGGAAACCCTTCCCCAGCGCCGGGCAAACGCCTGTGCGCCGGGCCTCTCACGGCCGTTTTCTGCGGTTGGCATGGGAGTTGCCGAAGCCCTGTCAACTGACCCATATCCAAGGGGCAGGTACTCTGATAGAGGGAATACTCATGCACCCTTTACTGTCCAAAACCACGATCGCCCTGATCGTGAGCGCTCTGGCCCAAGGCGCTGCCCAGGCTGCGCTGTTTGCTGTAGATCCCGGCCCCTACGTACCAGCCACAGGTGGCTTCGCCTCTTGGTATCAGGACACCCATGGTCGAACCCTTGATCTGTGTCTGACAAAAGCTGTCAGTTCAAGGGTTCCAGGCGTCCCCGGCACGCCGTCCTACATGTGCCTTCTGGGCGCCGTTCCTGGGGTTTTCGACGATACACAGCCCATCGTTTTCCCGACCAACTTTCCCGATGAAGCGTTCTGGTTTACTGGCGACGGCTCCATCGTCGATGCAGCCCGTGGCATCGACCTGACCTATGTCAGCGCCGTGGAAGCCGCCTTTGCCGCAGAAGAACCGAAAGAAGGCGATCAGGTCAGTTTTGGCCGTATCCGTATCCGGGTCGACGTGCCCACCGCCGGGGTCTACACCATCACCCACCCCTACGGCGTCGACATCTTTGACGTGCCCGCCGGGGGCCGCCGCGCGATCAACATGACCCGGGACATCGGTATCGGCACACCGAAAACCTACGATGGCGCACTCAAAAGCGACATCGGTCCGTTCCTGCGCAGCGTCAACGGCCCCTACACCGAGACCAACCCGGTCACCGGTGCAGCCGAGCAGTTCGTTGGCGATCCAAACCTGGAAGAAGCCTTCACCGGCAGCCCTTTCAACACCAACTTCATCCGCATCGAAGGGCCCAACGGACTGGACTTGCGCACCACGGTAATGGCCATTTCCGGCAAGTTGTCGACGGTAGTCCGCCCAACTCCGATCATCGCCGAACGCAGCACGTACTCGCGCAAGGCCGGTGCCAGCGCACCGGTGGCGCAACAAGACGTTTTCGTGATGGCGCCACCGCCACCGGCCATCGTGACGCTGGACAGCAACAGCCCAGTGCTGAACCTGACCGAGGCCAACACCGCCGGCCACTGGTACGCACAGTCCGCCACCAACCCGTCGTTGCCGAACAACCTGGTGGTGACGGCTGACAACCATCTGGCCATCGCGACCAGCACACCCACCTCCTTGTCCATGCCGCTGACCGACCTGGTAGTGATCTCACGAGCCGAGTACAGCCTGAGCAGCGGACAGATCACTGTCGTGGCTTCGACCAGTGATGAAACTTCGCCACCGGTCCTCACCGTCACCACCGGCACCGGGGTCGCCATCGGTGCCCTCAGCGGCGATGGCGCGGTGAAATCCCTGTCGACCGGCATCTCGCCGATTCCACCGGCCAAGGTTCACGTGGCGTCATCCAATGGCGGCGGCGACACCGAAGAAGTGGTCATCGTGCAATGAACGCTCTCATGCCCAGATCTGCATCAGGAGGCATCATGAACAAGTGGCCACGCTTCGCGCTCAACGCGCTCGGGCTGACTCTCTCGCTAACTGGCAGTGCGTTCGCGCAACTCGCTGCCGTCGACCCCGGCCCTTACACCTTCGCCACGGGGAAATTCCCCATGTGGTACCAGGACAGCAGTCTGCTGAAACTGGAACTGTGTCAGTCGAAGGCAACCAGCTCGCGCTCACCCACCGCACCGGGCGCGCCCACCTACATGTGCATACTGAATCCGGAACCCGGGTTTTTCGATGACACGTTGCCGATCGTGTTCCCGGATAACTGGCCACCGGAAGCCTTCTGGTTCCTCGCCGAAACCAGCATCAACGATGTCGGTGGGTATGGCGTGGACGCCTATGTGGCCGGGATCGAAGCGGCATTCTCTGCCGAAGACCCAATCGACGGCGACCAGGCAAGCTTCGCGCGGATTCGTCTGCGGGTGAACGTGCCTGTTGCCGGGACCTACACCATCACCCACCCGTACGGTGTGGAAACGGTCAACGTCACCACCCCGGGCCGTCGGGCGATCAACATCACCCGCGACATCGGCATCGGCGCACCGGGCAACTTCAGCGGCGCGCTCAATGGTGACGTCGGACCGTTCCTGCAAAGTGTCAACGGTCCTTACACCGAAGTGAACCCGGAAACCGGCGCCATCGAAACCTTCGTCGGCGATCCGAACATCAGCGAGGCGATCAAAGGCAGCCCCAACAACACCAACTTCCTGCGCATCGTTGGCCCGCCCGGGACCATCCAGACCAACCTCTTCACCGTGTCCGGCAAGATCCTCGACAGCCGCGCACAAACCGCTGTGGAGATCGGTCGCGCGACTTACCGTCGCGTCGCTTCTGGTACCCGGGTCGAAGTGTTCGGCAAATCGGCGAACAATTCGGTCCTGTGCTTCCGCGAAACCGTGGCCCTGGTTGCCGGACCACCGCAAACGCCTTGCCTGACCGGCATGCTCGGCGACAACACCGGCCAGTTCTTCGGCCATCGCCTGACCGGCAGCACCGTACCTCCGGTGGTGGTGGTCACCGCGACCGACCCGACGAGCACCACCCGGCCGACGGCGGTTTCGAGCAAAGTCACCGACGTGGTGAAAGTGCAGACCGCTCGCTACAGCTGGAGCAACCACAGCCTGCTGATCGAAGCCACCTCGTCTGACGAAGTGGTGGTACCGGACATGGTTGCCCAAGGCTACGGACGGTTGACCAAGTCCGGCACCCTGCAACGCCTGACCGTCGCCGACCTGACCCAGCCGCCAGCCACCGTGACGATCAAATCGGCGTCGGGCGGTAGCGATACCGAGCCAGTCGTAGTGGTCGGCACTGCGCCGGACACCGGTGAAAACCAGGCGCCGATCTCTGTCGCCGACAGTGGCACCACCACCGCCGGTGTACCCGTCACCCTCAACCTGGTGGCCAACGACAACGACCCGGACAACAACACGCCACTGAGCATCTCGTCGTTGACCCCAGCGGTCGGCGGCGGCTCCGTGGCATTGAGCAGCACTTCGACGGTGGTCTATACCCCGCCGGCGGTGGTTACTGCTCCGTTGATCGCGACCTTCACCTACAAAGCTCAAGACGCCAAAGGCCTGGCCTCGACCACTGCGGCGACCGTGACTGTCACCGTGAATCCGCCGCCTAACCTGGCGCCGGTGGGTGTGGCTGACAGCATCTCGACCCAGGGCACCGCCGCAGTAAACATCAACGTGTTGGGCAACGACAGCGATCCGGACGGCAACGGACCACTGGCGATCGCCAGCGTGACGCAGCCTCTTCGCGGCGCTGTGGCCATCAATGGCACGGCAGTGACCTACACGCCTCCGGCGGTGATCCTCGCGCCTTTCACCACGACCTTTACCTATGTCGCACGGGACAGCCTCGGCGCCCTGTCGGCACCGGTCACCGTCACGGTGCAAGTCTCGCCACCCGTGGTACTTGAAACCTTCAACGTAACAGCTGCCACCGTCACCGCACGTGCCGGCAACCGCTTTACCTGGAACTTCACCGGTACGTCCTCGACGATCCTCGGCAACACCGTGACCATCCAGGTCACCACGCCGACCGGTCTGGTCACCCTGGGCACCGCCAACGTGGCGATCACCGGACGCTGGACCTTGAACGTCACCAACGCGGTCGCCCCATCGGTCAACCCGACGGCGACCATCCGATCCACACCGGGCTCTGTACGCACCGTCAACGTCACCGTGCAGTAAGTGCTCGCCCCACCGGCCGACCCGGCTGGTGGGGTAAGCCCTCAACCAAAGGACAAGGCCATGAAAACGTCGACCGCCGCCCTGCTCTGCCTGCTTCTGCTTTGCAGCAGCGCAGGCGTACGCGCCGACGATTTGATGGAAAACGATGACCTGGCGCCCGGCGCCGATCTCGGCGAGCTGCCACCTCCGGTGGGCCAGCAAGCACTGATCGACCAGAACGGCCAGGCCAACATCGCGCTGTTGCAACAGAACGGCCAATCGCTGCTCGGCCAGATCGTGCAGTCAGGCAGCAATCAGGAAGCCTACATCCTGCAACAAGGCAGCGACCTGATGGCATTGATCAACCAGCAGGGTTCCGGCAACGCCGCATCGATTACCCAATCGGGCAGCCACAACCGTGCGCAGATTTCCCAGAACGGCAACAACAACGACGCCAACATCGTCCAGGCCGGCACGGGTCAGCAAGCCGCTGTGACCCAGGCCGGCAATGGAATGAGCGTCTCGGTCACTCAATATCGCTAAAGCACTGCACCACTTGGAGGTTTCATCATGTTCAAACTGACGCCCATAACCGCCGCCATCCTGGTCGTAGTCAGTGCCCAGGCATTGGCCGATGACAGCGAGTCCATCCAGAACCAGTTCGGTACCGCCAACATCGCCGATGTGAAACAGAGCGCGGCGCCGTTCAGTACCGCCACCCAGCAGCAACTCGGCTCGGGCAATGACGCGGCCGCCGTGCAAGACCACGCGACCAGCACCATTACCCAGACCCAGGTCGGCGACTACAACGCCGGTTACGCCGAGCAACTGTACGAAGACAACAGCACCATCACCCAGACCCAGACCGGCAGCGCCAACGTCAGCCATGCCAGTCAATCAATCGGTGTCGGCGGCGGTGAAGCCCTGCAACTGCAGCAAGGCAGCGGCAACTTCTCGTTCATCTATCAGGACAGCCAGGAAAACACATCCGGCCAGACCTACCAGTACGGTGACAGCAACGAAGCCAACATCGAACAGATTCAACTGGGCATGGCCAACAACGCCGTGATCATCCAATACGGCACCGCCAACTACGCGACCGCCGAACAGATTGCCCAGATGGGCGGCCAGATCAACATCAACCAGGCCGGCAGCACCAACTATGCCTATGGCGACCAGCGCTACGGCGAAGGCGGCACCCTGACTATCAACCAGTACGGCGACGGCAACGGCACCGAAGTCTGGCAAGACACCCAGATCAATGCCCAGGCCACCATCAACCAGTACGGACAGACCAACGAAGCCATCGTCGACCAGAGCTTCGGCCAGGACAACGTCGCCACCGTGCTGCAAGTCGGCGACCTCAACGCCATCTACGCCGACCAGTTCGAGTCCCTGGGTTCTACCGTCGCGCTCTATCAACAGGGCACCGGCAACGTGCACTTCACCTACCAGACTGGCGACGGCCATGTGCTCAACGCCAACTCGGTGGGTAACGACAACAAGGTCTACGCCAGCAACTGGAAAGGCCCGCAACTGGGCGGCCAGTTCGGCAGCAACCAACGCGCCACCGTCAACCAGGCCGGCAATGGCAACATCGCCAGCTTCACCCAGGACGGCATTGGCCACATCATGACCACCAACCAGACCGGCACCGGCAACAAAACCACGGTCAGCCAGACCAACTCGTTCAACGAGCTGTACTTCGACCAGAACGGTAGCGACAACATCCTGATCTCCGATCAGCGAGGCACCACCAACCTGGCCCAGGGCAGCACCAACGGCACCGGCAACAGCACCGAGTTCAACCAGGAAGGTCTCGGCAACCAGGCGTACACCACACAGGTGTACGGCGACGACAACATGATCACCATCAAACAGGCTGACACCATGAACGTGGCCTACGTCACCCAGGGCGGCACCGGCAACATTGCCAGTGTTGATCAGAGTGGCAACTACCAGAACGCCAACGTGCAGCAGTTCGGTACGGCCAACCAGGCAACAGTGTTGCAGCAGTAATCGCGCGGCGTGAAAAACCGCGGCCCTTGAGGGGGGGGGCCGCGGTTTTTTTTATTGTGGCGAGGGTTATGTCAGCCCTGCGGGTCCAGGTTATCCAATGCCCGGTTCACCGCCAGTTCACCGAGCATGATGATCTGCGCAATGCCCAGCAACGCATTGCGTTGAGGGCCCTCCACGAACCCGGCGAGGTCACTGGCCATGACACTGGCCGAGGCCAGGGATTCGCAGGCGTGGGCCAACAGAGATTCGGTATTGATGTCGGGGACGATGGTGAACATCGTGCTGGGCTTGTGGGTTGGGGGCGAGTCTTTTGATTGTTTGAGATGGTAGTCCAGCGCGCGGTCGGCGGCTTCGTGGAGCTTTTTGGAATCGGGGGAATCGTAGGGGGAAACGTTGTCGGTTTCGGGGGGGTTGGGTGTTGGTTTGAACATGGTAAAACTCCCTGATCAATGGAGCTGCCACTCGTCGCTGCTAAACGGACTGGGTGGCGGCTGTACGCGGGTTAGCAGACCAGGGATCAAGGAACCCGGCGCACCGAAGTGCCCCACGCACAGCCACCATAGGGTGACACTGGCGAGCCTTGAAATTTACCGAGCTGCTAAACCCGATCGCTGAATTGCCAGCGACACGGGAACGATAAAGACCAGGGACAAGGCGCACAAGCCGGCGGATTCTGGCGTAGTTGTAGGCAACGACGCAAGGCGATGTAGCTTTCAGGAAGATACGCCGACGGCTTTTAAACACGCCTCCGAGACCCACCGAAAATCCCTGTAGGAGCGAGCCTGCTCGCGATGGACGTCAACGATAACGTGCCCTGCCTGAATGATCGCGTTGTCTGGACGTTTTTCGCGAGCAAGCTCGCTCCTACAGTGTTCTGGGTGCATCTGAAAGAGATTGGTTGGCTGGCAGGCCGCCATCGCTGGCAAGCCAGCTCCCACAGGGACCGGGTCAATCTTCAAGACCCAGGGCGGCTGTGAGGTCGTCATCGCGGGCAAGCCTTGCTCCTACAGAGAAGCAAAGGCAGAGGCAAAGGCAAAGGCAAAGGCAAAGGCAAAGGCAAAGGCAAAGGCAAAGGCAAAACAATCTACGCCGTCGCTCTTAACCACTCAACAGGCCGAGCGTTAGCTCGCCTGCCGCTTTTGATCTTGATCCACCCGCCCCATCGGCAGGCTGAGTGGAGGCGTTTATCCGGGGGTGGGCGCGTAGCGCCGTGCGGCGAAGCCGCACACATCGAGAGGAGGTTGAAGCGAAGCCAACCGGAGGCGATGCCCCCGGATGAATGCCGGAGCGAAGGAACCCCGAGCCCTAGCGAGGGGCCGTACGTAAGGGGCGAGACTTTTTGGTTCCTTTTGTGGCGTTTGACAAAAGGGACTCGCCGTAAGGGCGAAACCATAAGCAGCCGTTACCGCAGAAATGGATATGTACTCAGTCAAAAATCCCGGGTACCTGACACATAGCCATCGCTGGCAAGCCAGCTCCCACAGGGTCAAAGTACATTCGAAAAATACTGGTCGCCTGACACATAGCCATCGCGGGCAAGCCTTGCTCCTACAGAAGCGGAACCGGGTCTATCCGCAAGAACCAGGTCGGCCCGAAGGCCGCCTCGGTTCACTCATCCGAACTAGAACCCGAACCCGACTCCGACCCCTCAGGCACCACTTTGGCCTGGGTCAGATACCGATCCAGTGTCTCGTTCTGCGTAGACACCGAGTTATCCCCCGCCACCTGCCACAGATGCCGCTCGATCCCCTGCGCCAGCAAATGCCCCACCGCCGATTCGATCGCCGACAACACGCACAACTGCGCCGGTTCGTTGGTGGTGTAGCCGACCTCGGCTTCGAGCAATTTCTTGAACTCGATGAACTTGAACACCCCGGCACTGCGGCCCACGGAATAAATGGTCTTGCTGGTCATCACGTTGGCGAGTATCTGGCCGCTGCGCACGTCCACCGCCCGCAGGTTCACGGTGACCTGGTCCACGCGATACTCGCGAGAGATATCGATACCCAGGTAGCGTGCCCCTTCCCCGCCGCTTTTCACGTTGGTGTCGTAGGCGATGATCCCGCCTTCGAGCATCATGTTCGCCGCTTGCAGCGGTGGCAGTTCACCCTGGATGTTCATCGGGGTATTGGGCTTTTTCTGCGAGGCGCGGATGATCTTGCGCTCGGTCAGCAGGTTCTGCAGCCCTTCACGTTCCAGCACCACGAACCAGCCACTGGCCTGCATCGCGTCCATCAGCATGCTCGCCGCGCCCTGGGTGACGCTGGTGGAAAACGAGCTGGCGGGCGTCGGTTTGTACTGTCCGG